>ENA-UOJC01000344-UOJC01000344.1-human-gut-metagenome-genome-assembly--contig:-C104-NODE-344-length-83889-cov-40.234165_pt1 | contig 83889 bp, 70 predicted proteins | sample MGYA00242339_ERZ723886 | MGnify/ENA metagenome assembly ERZ723886 | reverse complement strand
TGACGTTGATGGTGGCCCAGGCGATGCCCGCCAGGGCGAACATGGCGTTCATCAGTGCCGCGGGACTGTCCGCTGTCAGGAACCCGGCCACGCCGAAGGCCACGGTCAGCATCACCACGCCGGCCAGTATGGTTTTCTTCCGTCCGATCTTCCCGGCGATAAAGCCCACCGGCAGATAGGCCGCGATGGCCGCCGCCTGGGCGATGATCAGCGTCAGGTTGTAGTCCTTGTGCAGGATGTTGCTGGCGTATACCGAGTATTTGCTGGTCACGGCATTGTAGCCGAAGAACCACAGCACGATGCTCAGCAATATCAGCAGCAGGCTCTTCACCTCGTCAGCGGACAGCTTCCGTCCCTCGTTGGGGTGATCGGCCTCCTCCGCGTCCTCAATGCCTGCGGCCACGGACTGCGCCTGCATCTCCCTTGCCCACTCCGGCTCCCGCACCGCCAGCATGAACACCACCAGCGCCGCGAGCATCAGCGCCGCGATGACGCCGAAGTACCCGGTGTAGCTCATCATGCTGTTGCTCACCGACGCCGTGGCGAACACCATGCCCAGCGCCAGCACGATGATGCCGCCGGCGCTGCCCATCAGGTTGATGACGGCGTTGGCTTTGGACCGCAGGGGCTTGGGTGTCACGTCCGGCATCAGCGCCACCGCCGGGGAACGGAACGTGGCCATGCTCAGCAGAATGATGAGCAGCAGCGCCACGAACACCACCAGCGCGCCGGGATTGGCCGCCGCCGCGTCCCGGGCGCAGGCCTGCCGCGCCGGCACCACGTAGTTGGTGTACGCCGGATCGGTGACGGTCTTGCCCTCCGGGGTGACGGTCTGGCTGCGGATGGCGGTGAACTCCGCCTCCGTGAATTTATGCCCCAGAATAAAGCTCTCGCCGCTGGGGGACAGCAGCGTGGCGTCCTTCTGCTCGTTATAGATGACCGTCAGCGCCGCCGGGTCGTCAATGGCGGATACCTTGTCCAGCCGCTTCAGCTGCGCGTTGTCCGCAAAGGACAGCGCGATCAGCGCCACCGCCGCGATCAGCGTGCCCACCACGATGAACGGCGTCCGCCGCCCTCTCGGGTGGGTGCACTTGTCAGAGATGTGCCCGAACAGCGGCAGCAGGAACAGCGCCAGCACATTGTCCATCGCCATAATGACGCCGGACCAGGTCTGGCTCATGCCGAATTTGTTGGTCAGGATCAGCGGCACTGTGTTGTCATAGGCCTGCCAGAAGGCGCAGATCAGGAAAAAGGCAAAGCCGACCAGAATGGTGCGCTTGTAATTCAGCTTCATGGTGTCTCCTCCCACGCGCGGAATACCGCGTTGATATCGTCGTACACCCATGTGGGGCGTATGCCGTCTCTTTCAATGTCGTCCCGTGTCCCCTCGCCGGACAGCACGAAAACGCTGTCGATCCCGGCGTTCACCGCGCAGGCGATGTCCGTGTACAGCCGGTCGCCGAGCAGCACCGCCGCCTCCGGCGGGTACCCGGTCCCCTCCAGCGCCAGCCGTACCATGGCGGGCCGGGGCTTGCCGATGAACTCCGGCTCCCGCCCGGTGGCCCGGTGCAGCATCTCGCATACGCTGCCGCAGTCCGGTACCGAGCCGTACCACGTGGGGCACACCCAGTCCGGGTTCGTGGCCAGCCAGGTGACGCCCCGGTTCAGCAATATGCAGGCGTCCTCCAGCTTCTGAAACGTCAGCTCCCGGTCAAAGCCGCTGAGCAGGATCTCCGCGCCGTCCTCCCGGTCACAGGTGACGGGTATCCCCGCCGCCGCCAGCTGGTCGTAAAAGGACCGGGTGCCCTGCACGTAGCACCGGCGTCCCGGATACCGTCTCCGCAGCAGGTCAATGGCCGCGTCCACCGAGGTCAGGTAGTCCTCCCGCCCGGTGGCGATGCCCATGCCGTTCAGCTTTTCTATATAGCCCTCCACGCCTTTGGAGGAGTTGTTGGTCAAAAACAGATACCGTCCGCCCTTCTCCCGTATGCGGGAGAGAAAGGCCGTTACCCCGTCGAACAGCCGGTCGTCCAGATAGATGGTCCCGTCCATGTCCAGCAGAAACAGCCGCTTATCCTGTAAACGTCCCAAGGAGCGCCCTTCCTTTCAGATACATACCGTAAAAGACAGAATACCACACGTTTGCCGCGATGGCAACAAAAACCCCGTCACACCACCTGAAAAATAAAGAATTTCAGATAGTTCGTCTCCTCCACGCCCCACAGGATGGGGTGGTCGGCGCACTGCTGCCGTGCTTCGATCTGCCGCAGCTGCACCCCCGCGTCCCGGGCGGCGTCCCGCAGCATCTTTACGAACAGCGCCTCCGACGCGAAGTGGCTGCACGAGCACGTGGCCAGATACCCGCCCCGGGGCAGCAGCTTCATGGCCCGGTAGTTGATCTCCTTGTACCCGGTCATAGCGTTGTGTATGGTCCTGCGGCTCTTGGTGAAGGCCGGCGGGTCCAGTATGATGAAGTCGTATTTCCGCGGCTGCTCCGCCAGCTGCGGCAGCAGGTCGAACACGTTGGCGCACACGCAGTCCATCACGCCGTCCAGCCCGTTTTTCCGCGCGTTCTCCGCCGCGCAGTCCACGGCGAACTGCGACACGTCCACGGCGGTCACGCGCTTCGCCCCGCCCTTTGCGGCGTTCAGGGCGAAGGAGCCGGTGTGGGTGAAGCAGTCCAGCACCGTCTTTCCCTTCGCCAGCTTTGCCACCGCCAGCCGGTTGTACTTCTGGTCCAGGAAGAACCCGGTCTTCTGCCCGTTCTCAAAGTCCACCGTGTACCGTATGCCGTTCTCCGTGATGTCCTCGGCGGTGCCCTCCGGCGCGGCCTCGCCGGGCAGCACCAGCCAGCCCTTGCCCTGCGCCATGCCCTCCAGCGTCCGGAGGGCCGCGTCGTTGCGCTCGTACACGCCCCGGATGACCTGCCCGTCCTCCCGCAGGATGCGTACCAACAGCGGCAGCACCCGTTCCTTGATGCGTTCCATGCCCAGGCTCAGTACCTGGGCCACCAGCACGCGCTCGAACCGGTCCACCGTCAGCCCCGGAAAGCCGTCCGCCTCCCCGAAGATAATGCGGCAGCACCGGCTGTCCGTCTCGCCCATCACCGTTTTGCGGTAGTCCCAGGCGTAGCGCAGCCGCCGTTCCCAGAAGGCATCCCCCGCCGGGTCGTCGTTGGCGTTCCGCGTCACCAGCCGCACCCGTATTTTGGACGCGCTGTTGCAGAACCCGCAGCCCAGCCAGCTGCCTTTTTTCGACACCACGTCCACCAGGCCGCCGTCCTCCGGCGTGCCGCTGATCGACACCACCTCGCCCTCATAGACCCACGGGTGTCCGTCCACGATGGCGCGCTCCCCCTTGGGAGTGATGGTGACGATGGGATACGGTCTGGCAGCTTTCATGGCGGTTACTCCTTTTGTACAGGAAAATTTCTCCTAAGTATAGCACAAAGACAAGCATATTTCCATACGATGTGTAAATAAAGTATCGCTGAAGTACAGACAAAGTATAGTAAAACGCACAGAACAAGTATAGGAGGAACTGCTATGCCGCGTATCTTTTTAAGTCCATCTACCCAGGAATATAACCCATATATCACCGGAAACGGCTCAGAAGAGTACTTTATGAACCAAATTGCCGACGCCATGGAGCCCTATCTTTTGGCCAACACCATCCGTTTTACCCGCAACACCCCCGACATGACCGCCGCCAGCTCCATCCGCCTGGCAAATTCTGGAAGTTACGATTTTTATTTGGCGCTTCACTCCAACGGCAGTACCGATGGTACCAAGGAGGGCGCCGTCCGCGGTGTCATCGCTTTTTACTATCCCACCAGTGCTAATGGCCGCCGCGCGGCGGATATTTTTGTGAAAAATTTGAAAGACATCTATCCGTTGCCGGACAAGGTCTATGCCCGTGCCACCACCACGCTGGGCGAGGTCCGCCAGCCCTATATGCCCTCCGTACTGCTGGAGCTGGGCTACCACGACAACACCGCCGATGCCCGTTGGATCGAGGGTAATATCCAGGCCATTGCCGCCAATTTGGTGCTGTCGCTGACAGAGTACTTCGGCCTGCCTTTCGTCACACCCATAACACCCTGGCAGGGCACGGTGCAGACGCCGGGCGGAGGTCCGCTGAACCTTCGTGCGGCCCCTGGCGCCCGGGCCGAGGTAGTCACACTCTTGCCCAACGGTGCAAAGCTCACTGTCTACGGTCGCTATCAGGAGTGGTACACGGTGGGTTACCAAGGCCGTCTGGGTTACGCTTACGCCGATTTCATTCAGTGACCCAAGAGATACGGTGCCCTGCCTGAAAAACGACAAAAGAAAAGTTTACTTTGCCCTTGACAGTTGACCATAATATGTTTAATATAGTAAAGGATCATTATCGGGGCATAGGAGCCTTTCCGCCCCGGTTGTCATCCGGCACCATATTTTGTGCCGACGCAAAAACCCAATAACAACATAGGAGGAATGTACCATGACCACAACTGGCTGGATCGTGGCCATCCTCTCGTTCGCTGTCGCCCTCGTTCTGGGCTTTGCGGCCTGCACGCTTATCCGCCGCCGCAAGGAAAAGAACGACCAGCGCAAGATCGAAGACGCCGAGCAGGAAGCTCTGCGTATCGTCAACGAGGCCATCAAGAGCTCTGAAAACAAAAAGAGAGAAGCACTCCTTGAAGCAAAAGAAGAGATTTTGAAGAACCGCAGCGAGTACGAGAAGGAAGTCAAGGAACGCCGCGTCGAACAGCAGAAGCAGGAACGCCGTCTGCAGCAGAAGGAAGAGAACCTCGATCACAAGACCGAGATGATCGAAAAGAAGGAAGAGGCCCTGGCCCAGAAGCATGCAGCTCTGGACAAGGAGCAGGAGGAGATCAAGCTCATCAAGCGCAGCCAGACCGAGATGCTGGAGCGCATTTCCGGCTTCACCGCCGAGCAGGCGAAGGATTACCTGATCGCCCAGGTGGAGTCCGAGGTCACCCACGAGACGGCGCTGAAGATCAAGGAGATCGAAGCCCGCGCCAAGGACGAGGCCGACCAGCGTGCCCGCGAGATCGTGGCCACCGCTATCCAGCGCTGCGCCGCCGACCACGTGGCCGAGATCACCGTCAGCGTGGTGCCGCTGCCCAATGACGAGATGAAGGGCCGCATCATTGGCCGCGAGGGCCGCAACATCCGCACGCTGGAGACGCTTACCGGCGCGGATCTGATCATCGACGACACGCCGGAGGCCATCACCGTCTCCTGCTTCGAGCCGGTCCGCCGTGAGATCGCGCGGCTGGCCCTGGAAAAGCTTATTGCCGACGGCCGCATCCACCCTACCCACATTGAAGAAATGGTGGAGAAGGCCCGCCGCGAGGTGGACGGCGTCATCCGCGCCGAGGGCGAGCGCGCCGTGCTGGAGACCGGTGTCCGCGGCCTGCACCCGGAGCTGCAGAAGCTGCTGGGCAAGCTGCACTACCGCACCAGCTACGGCCAGAACGTGCTGCAGCACTCCATCGAGGTCAGCCATATCGCCGGTATGATGGCCGCGGAGCTGGGCGCCGATGTGCAGGCTGCCAAGCGCGCCGGCCTGCTGCACGATATCGGCAAGGCCCTGGACCATGAATTCGAGGGTACCCATGTGGCGCTGGGTGTGGAATACGCCCGCAAGTACCGCGAGAAGGAAGACATCATCCATGCCATCCAGGCCCACCACGGCGACGTGGAGTGCCGCACGCTGGTGGCCTGCCTGGTGCAGGCGGCGGACGCCATTTCCGCGGCCCGTCCGGGTGCGCGGCGCGAGAACCTGGAAAATTATATTAAACGTTTGGAAAAGCTGGAGGAGATCACCGGCAGCTATCCCGGCGTTGAGAAGAGTTATGCCATCCAGGCCGGCCGCGAGGTCCGCGTCATGGTCAAGCCTGAGCAGGTCAGCGAGGATGAAATGGTCATCCTGGCCCGTGAGCTGGCCAAGCGCATCGAAAGCGAGCTGGAATATCCCGGCCAGATCAAGGTCCACGTTCTGCGTGAGACGAAGGTCGTGGAGTACGCGAAATAAAAATTTAATGTTTGCAGGGGCCGCTTCGCCATGGGAAGCGGCCCCGCGTTTGGTATTATGTGTTAGAGGACACACAAAAAACCACCCGCCCCCCCATGGAGGACATACTATGAAGCGTTTTCTGCTGTTATTTCTGCTGCTGGCCCTGCTGCTGAGCCTGACCGGCTGCTTTACCATCACCGGAGACACGACCGACACCTCACCGGAGGGGAAGCAGGAGGCGCCGGAGGAGCAGCACCTGACCGCTGACGTTGACGAGACGCAGGTCTGGCAGCGCACTGCCGGCGCGCCCTGGACCGGCGGAGAACCCCAGACCGTCAGTGCCGACTTTGAGCGCATTAGTGGCGCGGCGGCCCAGGGCATGACCGTGGGGCAGGAACTTCTGCTGCTGGATTTCATGGACTGTTACTACCAGTCCGTTGCCGACCTGCGGGTCATTGACCCGGCCGTGCTGTTCGCCGACAGTGAGGAGACGCTCTACCACAAGAATATCTGGCACGGCCTGTGCGTCATCCGCAAGCTCTCGCCCATCGACCTGACCATGACCTCATACAGCTACTCCCTCCGGTGCGTATCCATTACACCCTCCGAGGAGACCGAGGGCGACGTGGACCTGGTGCTCCGGGAGAATAATGTGGTCTATTTCAAGGGCTTGAACGGCCTGCCCTCGGAGCAGTTCGGTATCAAGCACACCTTTACCCTCCGGGGGGAGGGAGACGACTGATCTATCGTGAAGCACTGGTCTGATGACAATCCCTATTACAGTGCCGACTATGACCGCACTACCCATCAGGACAAGAATTTTCCCGCTATCACCGACTACATAGAGGTCCGCCGCGACCTGCCCCGCGAGGGACTGAGCGTGACAGCCGCTGCCGATCACCCCTATGACCGCGACGCGGCCCGGGCTTATATGCTCACCTGGGTGGGCAAGCGTAATCCGGCCTTCATGGCTTACGACGACTACGGCGGGAACTGCATGAACTTCGGCTCCCAGGTGCTGGCTGCCGGCGGTATTCCCATGGACACGAACGGTGGCTATGAGACAGGCTGGTACTGGTACAGCGCCAGCCAGACCACGCTGCCCTGGGTCAATGTGGGGTCCTTCCGGGACTATGTGGCGGCACCCCGTGTAAGCGGTTTGGTGGCTGTGGCGGACGCGCCCTATTTCAGCGGTGAGACCGGCGACATCATCACCATGGGTGTGGACGAGCCGGCTAACCATACCACCGTTATTCTGGACGCCATTACGGATGAAAACGGCAATGTGGTGGACTATCTGCTCTGCTCCAACACGGCGGATCTGCGGAATTTCCCCGCGTCCGCGTATTACTATACCAATCGCCAGCTAATCAGGATCATTGGCTGGAACGACTGAGCAAGGAGGCGTATTCCGTGGAATACAAGGTTCTGGCGCTGGGCGATGTGGCCAGCGAAACGGGCCTGCAGCTGCTGGAAAAGAAGCTGCGGGCATTCAAAAAGGAGCATGATGTGCGCTTCACCGTGGTCAATGGGGAGAACATCTCCGGCAGCGGCCTGACGAAGGCGCAGGCGGAGGCCCTGTTTGCCGCCGGCGCGGATGTGATCACCTTGGGCAACCATACCTTCGGCAAGCCTCAGATCGCCGCCTATCTGGACGAGGAGCGCTATATCCTCCGGCCCGCCAACTTTACCGGCCGCGCGCCCGGTCACGGATATCAGATGGTGGACTGCGGCCCCTTTACCGTGGCTGTGATGGTGCTCATCGGCCGCTGCGACCTGGACTTTAACGCCGAAAATCCCTTTACCACCGTCGATAAGCTGCTGAAGGCGCAGACGGACAAGCCCACCTTTACACTGGTGGAGTTCCACGCTGGAGCCACCAGCGAAAAGCTGGCCATGGCCTACTACCTGGATGGCCGTGTCTCCGCCCTTTGGGGTACCCACACCCACGTGCCTACGGCGGACATGCAGGTGTTCCCCAAGGGTACCGGCTACGTCACCGATCTTGGCATGACCGGCCCCATCCGTTCTGTCCTGGGCATCCGGCCGGAACAGTCCGTGGAGTTCTTCCTGGGCGGTCTGCCGGGCCGCTATCAAGCGGCGGAGGGCCCCTGCTCCGCCCAGGGGTGCATTTTTACCCTGAACAGCGACACGGGGTTGTGCGAAAAAGTGGATAGAATAGAAATAAAATAACGGATACACGCAAGAAAGAGAACTGAATGAAAACAGGAGTGAATTTTTGACTATGTCTGTGGAAAAAGTAAGAGAATACCTGACCCCCTACGGTGTCGCGGATCGTATGCGCGAGTTTGAGGTCTCCAGCGCCACGGTGGAGCTGGCTGCTCTGGCTGTGGGCGTGGAGGGTGCCCGTATCGCCAAGACCCTCAGCTTTAAGGTGGGGGAGGACCCCATCCTCATCGTGGCCGCCGGCGACGCCAAGGTGGACAACAGCAAGTATAAGCACTTCTTCGGCGCTAAGGCCAAAATGCTCACCGCCGAAGAGGCTGTGGAGCGTATCGGCCACGCCGTGGGCGGCGTGTGCCCCTTCGCTCTGCCCGACGACGTTAAGACGTACCTGGATGTGTCCCTCAAGCGCTTTGACACGGTGTTCCCCGCTGTGGGCAGCGCGGCCAGCGCCATCGAGCTGACCTGTGACGAGCTGGAGCACTGCTGCGGAAAGAACTTCGTTCAGTGGGTGGATGTGTGCAAGGGCTGGCAGGAAGAGGAAGCGTAAATGGTGCGGGTCGTTCACGCAGGTGACTTCCACCTGGACAGTGCCTTCGGCGCGCTGACGCCGGAGCAGGCCCGCCAGCGTCGTATGGAGAGCCGCCGCACGCCGGAGCGCCTGGTGGAGTGGGCCAACGACCACGGTGCGGACCTGCTGCTCCTCTCCGGTGATCTTTTCGACAGCGACAGCCCCTATGGCGACACCGCGCCCCTGCTGGCCCAGGCACTGGGGTGCTTCCGCGGTCAGGCGGTCATCGCCCCCGGCAACCACGATCCCCTTACACCGGACGGGCCCTATGCCCGCACGCGCTGGAGCGACAACGTTCACATCTTTACAGAGGACCGTATGCAGACCATTACATTTCCGGACCTGAACTGCGCCGTACACGGCGCGGCCTTCACCGCCCCGGAGTGTCCCACGGACAGTGTACTCCCCGGCTTCCGTGTGCCGCAGGATGGCCTTATCCACATTGGTCTGCTCCATGGCGACGTTACGACCTCCGACAGCCGCTACCGTCCGATCCGCGCGGCGGATATCGCCGGCAGCGGGCTGGACTATCTGGCGTTGGGTCATGTTCACAGCTGCAGCGGCGTTCTGACCGCCGGGGCGGTCCCTTATGCCTATTGCGGCTGCATCGAGGGCCGCGGCTTCGACGAGCTGGGCGAACGGGGATTTCTCTTCGGCGAGGTGGGGGCGGGCACCGCCGACCTGCGATTTGTCCCCTTTGCCCGGCGCCGCTACTGCATCGCCCAGGTGGATGTCACCGATGGCGACGCCCTCACCGCCCTGGAGCGTACCCTGCCCCATGATACGGAGCAGGATATCTACCGCCTGCGTCTGACCGGTACGCCGGAGCAGCCGCCCCGCCTGTCCCTGCTGGAGGAGGCCCTGTCGGGACGATTCTTTGCCCTGCAGCTGCGGGACGAGACGGCTGTGCGCCGGGACCTGTGGGACAAGTGCGGCGAGGATACGCTGCGGGGCCTGTTTTTGCAGGAACTGCGCCGCCAATACGACGCCGCCCCGGACGACGCTGTCCGCCGCCGTATTGAGCAGGCGGCCCGATTCGGCACGGCGGCCATGGACGACCGGGAGGTATGAGCATGAAGAATATCCTGATGATCGGCACCGGCGGTACCATCGCCAGTGAGATGACGCCCTCCGGCCTGACGCCGGAGCTGAACAGCACGCAGCTGCTGTCCTTCGTTCCCCGTATCGGCGAGATGTGCCATGTGGATTGCGTTCAGCTCTACAGCCTGGACAGCACCAATATCCGTCCCGCCCATTGGCTGGGTGTGGCCAGGGCTGTGCGGGAGAATTACGATAGATATGACGGCTTTGTCATCTCCCACGGCACGGACACCATGGCCTATACCGCCGCCGCGCTTAGCTATCTGATCCAGGGCAGCCCAAAGCCCATCGTCCTTACCGGCGCGCAGAAGCCTATCTGGTTCGACGGTACCGACTCCAAGCGCAACCTGACCGACGCGTTTCTCTACGCCTGTCGCGGCTGCGGCGGCGTGCAGATCGTATTCAACGGCAAGGTCATCCTGGGTACCCGTGCCCGCAAGACCTGCTCCAAGAGCTTTCAGGCCTTTTCCAGCGTCAACTATCCCGACCTGGCCGTGGTACAGGACGAGCACCTGCTGCAGTATATGCGCTGCGCCTGCTATCCCAGCCCGGTGTTCTATGACGCGCTGGACGACAAGGTGGGACTGCTGAAGCTGATCCCCGGCACCCCCGCCGCCGTGCTGGAATTCATGCTGGACCGGTTTGACGGCCTGGTCATTGAGTCCTTCGGCGTGGGCGGCCTGCCGGAATATGAGGGTGACGCCAGCTATTTCGATATCATTCACCGGGGCATCGCGCGGGGCAAACTGGTGGTCATGACCACCCAGGTGCCCAACGAGGGCAGCAATCTGGCGGTCTATCATGTGGGCGGGCGGCTGAAAAGCGCCCTGCGCCTGCTGGAGGCCTATGATATGACCACGGAGGCTGCCGTGGCCAAGCTTATGTGGATCATGGGCCAGACCCATGATTTCGACGAGGCGGAGAGGCTGTTTTACCGCCCGGTGGCCCGGGATATACTGTATGAGAATTAAAAAGGAAGCGCCGGGGGCGCTTCCTTTTTTTGCAGTTTATGACGAAGAGGGGATACGTTTGCCTCAGCTGTTCTTTTTCGTCACCGGGCGGCGGTACAGCAGACGGGCCAGCTTCTTCCGGTCAAAGGGAATGAGAGGGTACAGGTACCCCTTGCCCACCAGCGGCTTTGCCGTCACGATCAGCGTCAGCGTGATCGCGATCCCCGCCGCGAAGCCCCACCAGTCCCACAGCCAGATCAGCACCAGCAGCAGCATCCGGCACAGTTTGGTGGCGTAGCCCATCTCATAGCTGTGCTGGGCGTAGTTGGCTACCGCCACAAAGGCCATATACACCAGCACCTCCGGAACCAGCCACCGGGCCTGCACCGCGAAGTCGCCCAATATCAGCGCACCCAGCATACTGAACGAGTTGCTCAGCACATCCGGTGTGTTCAGCGACGCGATTTTCAGTATGTCAATGATCAGCTCCACCAGCAGCAGCTGCACGATCAGCGGCACATAGTATTCGTCCTGTACCAAAAGGAAACGCAGGTTCTCGTGCAGCGTATCCGGGTTCTTCACCAGCAGGTACCACAGCGGTGTAATGAACATGGTCAGCAGCAGCACCAGCGTCCGTATGATCTGCAGATACGTGCCGATGAGGGGCGGGAAGTAGTAGTCGTTGATCTCCTCGTTGAACCGCAGGATCGTTGTGGGCAGCAGCAGGGCCGACGCTGAATTGTCCACCAGCACCACCACATCGCCCTCCATGATACACGCCGTGGCCACGTCCGGACGCTCGGTATACCGCACCTTGGGAAACGGGTTCCAGAATTGCCGGGGCGCGATGGCCTCCGCAATGGTCTCCTGACTCATGGCCACCGACCGCAACTGGATGTGCATCAGCTTTTCCCGCAGGGCCCGCAGCAGCCCCTCGTCTGCCTCGCCCTCCATGTAGCACAGGGCCACGTCCGTGCCCGAGCGCTCCGGCAGCTGCAATCGCTCCAGCCGCAGATGGGTGTCCCGTACCCGCCGCCGTAGCAGCGCCGCGTTCTGCATGAGGTTCTCTACGAAGCCGTCGTGGCTGCCCCGCAGTACCCGGCTGGTATCCGGCTCCTCCACCGACCGGGTGGGGAACTGCTTGGCGTCCAGCACCACCCCGCCGCCGAAGCCGTCGATGATCGCCAGCGTCTTCCCGGCGAATACGCCCATCACCGCTGCGTCACGGTCCGGCTCGGCCGCCGCATCGCAGGCGGACACATACCGCCGGCAGAAGTCCGCCGCGTCTGTCACACTGTTCAGGTCCGGCAGCGCCTGCCACCCGGCGATGACCCGTTCCAGCAGGTCCTCCTGGGCGTAGCCGTTCACTACCCACAGCCGCGCCTGCCGTCCGCCGATGGATAGGTCACGCCCTGTCATATCAAAGCACCGGCCCACGCCCAGCAGCTCGTTCAGCTCCGCCGCTTTCAGCGAAAAGCACCCTGCGCCGCGATAATAGCCCGCCATTTCCGGGGCCGTCTCGTTTCCGCCCTGTTTTGCCTGTTCCATGATGCCTTCTGCCCTCCGTCTGCCATTTTCCGGTAGCATTTCCCGCCTGCGGAATTTTATGTATGCCCCGGACAGGCCCTGCATATCGTGTAAAAAAGGAGGTGGCAGCCATGAAAAAAAGCGCGGCGGCGGCCCTTATTCTGATGGTGCTGCTCTTCGGTGGCGCCTACCTCACCGCCACGGAGCCGGACGCGCCTGCGCCGGAGACACCGCAGGCACAGGGGGACGGGGAGGTCGTGCTGACCATAAAAACCGGGGAGGCGGCGGAGCGGATGACGCTGCGGGATTACCTTGTGGGCGTGGTCCGCGGCGAGATGCCTGCTTCCTTTGAGATGGAGGCGCTGAAGGCCCAGGCCGCGGCCGAGCGTACCTACGTCTACTACCAGCTGGCGCAGGGCCGTAAGGACGCGCATCCCGACGCCGACTTCTGTACGGACCATACCTGCAGCAGCGCCTATCTCTCCGAGACAGCCGCAAAGGAAAAGTGGGCCGCCGACTTTGCTCCCTGGAATACCCGCGTCGTCCAGGCTGTGGCGGACACGGACGGTCTGGTGGCCCTCTACGACGGGGAACCGATCCTGGCGGTGTTCCACTCATCCTCGGCGGGCAGGACCGCCGCAGCCGGGGATGTCTGGTCCGGCGACCTGCCCTATCTGGCCAGCGTCGCCAGCCCGGAGAGTGCCGACACCGTGCCCAACTATTACAGCACCGTGACCTTCACCGCGGCGGAGGCAAAAGACCTTCTGCTGGCGGCCCACCCGGAGATAAAACTCACCGGCGCGCCGGAGACGTGGTTCGGTGCGGTGACGGAGAATGATTCCGGCCGGGTGGAGACTGTCTCCGTGGCCGGTACGGACATCGAGGGCACGGAGATGCGCCGCATCTTCTCCCTGCGCTCGGCCTGCTTTACCCTGACGGCGGACGCGGAGAGCGTTACGTTCCGCGTCACTGGCTACGGCCACGGCGTGGGCATGAGTCAGTACGGCGCGGAGCAGCTGGCAAAGGCGGGGAAGACCTGGCAGGAGATACTGGCGTGGTATTACACCGGTGTGACCATCGGACCGGCGGGCTGATATCGGGGCAAGGGGTCAGGGGCACGGAAATGCGTGACAAGCGGGCAAAAACGTGGTATAATCTATAAATTATGCGGGATATTCACAAATTGTTCAGGAAAAGCCTGCCCCGCAGGATGTAAGATATACCCAACGATATGTACCGGGAGGAGAGCGCCTATGGCACGCAACATTCTGGTGGTCGAGGATGACCGCAATATATCCGATCTGATCCGTATGTACCTGGAGAAGGAGGGCTTCGAGGTCCGCAGCGCCTATGACGGCGGCAAGGCCATCGAGGAGTACGACAAGCAGGCCCCCGACATGGTGCTGCTGGATATCATGCTGCCCGTGGTGGACGGCTGGGGCGTATGCGCCCATATCCGCGAAAAGGGCAAGACGCCCATCATTATGCTCACCGCCAAGAGCGACGTGGGCGACCGCATCACCGGACTGGAGATGGGCGCGGACGACTATCTGGTCAAGCCCTTCGAGATGAAGGAGCTCATGGCCCGGATCAATGCCGTGCTCCGCCGCAGTGAGATACCCGACGACACAAAGAAGAAGCTGGTGTTTGACAAACTGGTCATCAATCTGGACAGCTATGAGCTGCTGGTGGACGGCAAGAAGGTGGACACGCCCCCCAAAGAGCTGGAGCTGCTGTATCATCTGGCGGCCACGCCCAACCGGGTCTATACCCGCAACCAGCTGCTGGACGAGGTCTGGGGCTTTGACTATTTCGGCGACAGCCGCACCGTGGACGTGCACATCAAGCGCCTGCGGGAGAAGATCGAAAATGTCTCGGACCAGTGGGAGCTGAAAACGGTCTGGGGCGTGGGCTATAAGTTTGAAGTGAAGTAAGCATGGGCGAGAGGATCAAACGTATCACCGGCAGCCTGTATTGGCGGCAGTTTATGCTCACCGCCGGTATGGTGGTGCTGACCATGGCCCTGCTGGGCGTGTCCTTCTACGCGCTGAGCTATAACTACACCGTCTCGGAGAAGCGGCAGGAGATGCAGGACCGGGCGGTGCTGGTGGCGCAGCTGTCCGTGGACTATTTTACCGCCGGCGATGACGCCGAGCGTGACCAGGGGGACGCGCTGCGCTCTCTGGCCGGCGTGGCCTCCCGGATGACGGACGTGGACTTCCTGATCTGCGACACCACCGGCAGCGTCCTGCTGACGACGGATGCCGATTTGGCCGGAAAGACCGTCGTTGTCCCCGAGGACATTACCCAAACGGTGCTGGGCAGCGAGAGACTGTACGAGGGCCGCAGCACCGTGGGCGTATATGAGAAAAAGCAGTTCGTGGTGGGCGTGCCCATGACAGACGCGGACGGCAACACTCTGGGCCTGGTGCTGGCGGTGATGAACAGCGCCGAGCTCATGCAGATGTGGCGCTCATTCATCGCCCTGTTCTTTATGACCAGCGCCATTATCCTGCTGCTGGCGTTCGTGGCCAGCTTTGTCACCTCCATGCGGCAGATACAGCCCCTGACCGAGATGGTCAAGGCGACCCGTGCCTATGCCGGCGGCGATTTCGATGTACGGATGCAGGAGACCGGTGACTGCGGCGAGATCAGTGAGCTGGCGGCCTCCTTCAATGCTATGGCCGACTCCCTGCAGGAGACGGAGCGCCAGCGCCGGGACTTTATCGCCAATGTGTCCCATGAGCTGAAGACCCCCATGACCACCATCGCCGGCTACACCGACGGCATTCTGGACGGCACCATCCCGCCGGAGAAGGAGCGCCAGTATCTTCAGATCATCTCCGACGAGAGCCGCCGTCTCAGCCGCCTGGTGCGGCGTATGCTGGATATCTCCCAGATACAGAACAAGGAGATGAAGAAGGAGGAGTTTGATCTCTGTGAGTCCGCCCGTATTGCCCTGCTGTCCATGGAGAAGAAGATCACGGACCGTGGGCTGGACGTGGACGCGGAGATCCCCGAGGACTCCGTCATGGTCCAGGGCGACCGGGACCTGATCACCCAGGTCATTTACAACCTGCTGGAGAATGCGGCCAAATTCGCCACCCCCGGCTCCCAGCTGTATCTGGGTCTGGCGGTCAACGGCGAGAAGGCCTATGTCACCGTCCGCAACCTGGGGCCCACCATTCCGGCGGAGGAGATACCGCTGCTGTTCGAGCGCTTCCACAAGTCCGATAAGTCCCGCAGTGAGGACAAGGACGGTTACGGCCTGGGGCTGTATATCGTCAAGACCATCCTGGCCCAGCACAAGGAGCAGATCACCGTCACCAGTCAGGACGGTGTAACGGCCTTTACCTTTACCATGCAGATGGCGCACGGCGCGCCCCGAGAGGTACTCTGAATATGTATGATGAAAATAAAATGCCGCTGACGCCCGATCCGGCGGCTCCTGCCCCGGAGCAGGAGCCGGACGAGGTCGTCAGCTGGTATGTCCGTCCGGACGAGGGGCAGGAGATCACGGGCTGCTATGTGCAGCCGGGCCCCATGCCCGCTGCCGCAGCGCCCAAAGCTGTCCGGCAGGAGAAGCGCCGCAGCCGCAAGGGCCTGTGGACGTTTCTGGTCATTCTGGCCGTGCTGGTAGGCGTGGTGCTGGGGGTGGCCATCGTCTCCGCCCTGCGGGGCGGCAATACGGACGGCTATGGCGATGACTTCGACGACGGCGATCACGATGCCAGCAGTATCGTGGATATCTTCCAGAGCGATGTGCCCACCATCCCCCGGGCAGACACGGACCCCGATCTGCGCTTTTATTGCGAAAAAGCAGGGGAGGAGAAGCTGACTATCCAGCAGGTCTATCAGCAGGTAAACCCCGCCACGGTGCTGGTGCTCACCGACCTGGGCGAAAAGGCCAGTGTCGGCACCGGGGTCATCCTGACGGCGGACGGCTATATCGTCACCAACGCCCATGTGATCGCCGGCGGGCAGAACGCGCTGGTGGCGCTGTACAACGGCGACCGCTACGAGGCGGAGCTGGTGGGCTTCAGCAGCACGGAGGATCTGGCGCTGCTGAAGGCGGTGAACGCCTCCGGCCTGCCCACTGCGCCGCTGGGCGACAGTGAGGAATGCCAGGTGGGCGATACGGTCTACGCCATCGGCAACCCGCTGGGTGTTGAGCTGCGGGGCACATTGACCCAGGGCATCATCTCCGCCATCGACCGTCCCGTCACCATGGAGGGCCGCGTGATGACGCTGCTCCAGACCACCGCTGCCCTGAACAACGGCAACTCCGGCGGCCCGCTGATCAATGAGTACGGCCAGGTCATCGGCATCAACACACTAAAGATGAGCAACACCCTGTCCGACATCTCTGCCACGGTGGAGGGCCTGGGATTTGCCGTCCCGTCCAGCCGTGTGATATCTGTCATCAATGATATCATCGCCACCGGAGGCTTCCACGGCCTGCCCTCGATTGGCGTCTATGTGCAGGAGACGGAATTTGCCGACGGTACGACCCACCCGGTGATCGATTCCGTCACGGAAAACTTCGGCGCCGAGGAAGCGGGGCTGCAGAAGGGCGACGTAATTCTGGCGGCGGACGGTATAGGCGTCAGCACCAACACCGATCTGCTGGCCGTCCGCCGGACCCACATCGTGGGCGAGAGCGTCGTGCTCACTATCCGGCGTGACGGACAGACCTTTGATGTGACGGTCGTCCTCTACCCGGTGGAGGGATGATCACTTTACAGCGCAGAAACAGGGACAAGGCCATGGCCTTGTCCCTGTTTTACACCGCAAAACGACGGATATTTACAGATAATAAACAAATAGTATACATTTTATTGCCGGAATTTGCGGCTATTTTCGCCTTCGTTCCCGCCATAGCTGCCGCAGGCTGCCGGCGGCCGCCAGCAGCAGATATGCCCCGAACAGCCGCCGCAGTACCGCTGTGTCCACCGCCGTCGCCGCCAGCGCACCGGCCGCCGCAGCCGTTGTGCCCCAGGGGATAGCGGATTTCAGCACCTCCGTTTCCAACAACCCGTTCCGCTTGTGGGCGATGACGCCCATGGCCGCCGTAGGCAGGAAGTACAGCAGATTGACCGCGGCGGCCTGCTGCTGGGGTACGTCCAGCAGCAGGGTCATCACCAACAGCAGCAGGGTCCCGCCGCCCACGCCCCAGGCGGACAGGATGCCGGCGCCGAACCCCGCAGCCATTGGTATCAGCCAACTTTTCACAGGATATACCTCACGCCGCCGTACAGCAGAAAGGCGGTGAACAGTCCCCGCAGCCATGTGACGCTGACCCGGTGGAACAGCCGTCCGCCCACCAGACCGCCCACCAGTCCGCCGATGAGGTATGGCAGCGCGGCGGCCCAGTCGAAGGGCTGCCGCAGCAGGTATACTGCCGCGCTGACGGCGCTTAGGGGCAGTATGGCCGCCACGCAGGTGGCGAAGGCCTGCTTGCCAGCCAGACCGCACCAGCCGTTCAGCAGGGGCACCAGCACCATGCCGCCGCCCCCGCCGAACAGTCCGTTCACCAGCCCTGCCGCCGTGCCGGACAGGGCATATTTTGTCTTTGCCTGCATTGTGCCGCCTCCTTTATGTATGCGCCCATCCGGGCGCGGGGTTTACTGGCACTTCTGGTAGCTCTGGCAGTCGGTGCACTGGTCCATGGTGGGACGGCTCTCGTGGGTGCCCACCTGAATGGCGGTCAGACCGCAGTTGTCCACGTCCTTGCAGTGGTGGGCGCAGTTGGTGACGGTGCACTTGATGGACGCATTGGGGGTGCAGGCGCACCCATCGTTGGTACAGGCTCTGTTCATGGTGTTTCCTCCCGTAAAAAAGAAAAGTCAGGCCGTAAGGCCTGACTTTATTGTGTACCGCTTCGGTGGGATTATACGCCCAAAAGCGATTTTGCAAAGGCGAAATAAATGAGAAGGGACAGCGCATCCACAATGGTGGTAATAAAGGGAGACGCCATAACCGCCGGGTCCAGGCCGATTTTTTTCGCCAGAAGCGGCAGCGAGCAGCCCACGAATTTTGCACACGCAATGGTGCACACCAGCGTTCCGCAGACCACGGCGGCCACCATGGGAGAAAGAGACGTGTTTCCCAGCAGCAACCGGTCCACCAACATCATTTTTCCGAAATTGGCAACGGCCAGCACCACGCCGCACAGCAGCGCCACGCGCAGCTCCTTCCAGATGATCCGGAAGATGTCGGAGAAATCCACCTCGGACAGGGAGATGGCGCGGATCACGGTCACGCTGGATTGGGAGCCGCAGTTGCCGCCGGTATCCATCAGCATGGGGATATAGGCGGTCAGCACCGGCAGCACCGCCAGCGAGTTTTCAAAATTGGCAATAATAAGCCCTGTGAAGGTGGCGGACACCATCAGCAGCAGCAGCCACGGGATTCTCGCCTTGAAGGTGCTGACCACGCCCGTTTTCAGATAGGGCTTATCCGTGGGGGTGATGGCGGCCATCTTCTCCATATCCTCGGTGGCCTCCGCCTCCATGACGTCCATGGCGTCATCGACGGTGACAATACCCACCAGGCGGTTTTCCTGATCCACCACCGGCATGGCCAGGAAGTCGTACTTGCTCAGCGCCTGGGCCACGTCCTCCTTATCGTCCGTGGTCTTGGCCCACACCACGTCCGGGTCCATGATCTCCTCGATCAGGTCGTCCTCCTCTGCCAGCAGCAGGTCGCGGACCGACAGTACGCCCAGCAGGTGCCGGGTGGGGTCGGTGACGTACAGGATGTTGATGGTCTCCAGCTCACCGCCGATACGGCGGATGCGCTTGAAGGCGTCCTCCACCGTCATGTCCTTCTTCAGGGACAGGAACTCCATGTTCATAATGGAGCCGGCACTGTCCTCCGGGTATTTCAGTATTTCATTGATGGATTTACGCATCTCCGGCGTGGCCTTGTCCAGGATACGGATGACCACGCTGGCGGGCATCTCCTCCACGATGTCCACGGCGTCGTCCAGATACAGCTCGTCCAGCACTTCCTTCAACTCCGTGTTGGAGAAGCCGTTGATGAGCATTTCCTGGCTGTCGGACTCCAGCTCCACGAACACCTCTGCCGCCAGCTCCTTGGGCAGCAGACGGTACAGCAGGGGCATTTGCTCCTGCTTGCCCTCCTCCAGCAGCAGGGCAATATCCGCCGGCTCCATGGGCAGGAACAGGTCCCGTAGCTCGGCGTAGCGTTTTTCCTTCGCCAGTTCGTCTATCCGTTCCTGGTATTGCTCCAGTTCCTCCTGATAATCGATCAAGCCTGTTCCCTCCCTTCAGGCAAAATAATACGCAGCAGGTAGTAGCCTGCTGCGTGCCGCAAAGTGCGCCAATGCGCCCTGTTCTGCACCGTTACAAGCTTTAGCATCGCGGGGCGGTGAAACTGCATTAGATGTCACCTTGCTTTCGATGGCACCTGCTCAAACCCTCTGATGGTGTCTCCACCACTTCGCGGCAGCAGTCCGTATCCCTCGCGGTAGCCTTACCTACCGGATCCTATTCAACATATCTATGTTATGCCAAAATCATCGGCCTGTCAAGGCGTTTTCTTGTCATTCCCGCCATTTTTCTTTACAGGTACACCTGCACATTGTCCTGCGCCAACAGGTGGCCCTTCAACTCCTGCAAAAATCGCAGGGCCGGCGGTGTCAGCGGTTCGCCCGCCCGCGTCACCAGATAATTCACCCGGTCCGGCGGCGGGCTGGTAAAGCGGCATACCCGTGCGCCCTTCCCAATGCGCGACGCGGCGGCGATGGCCGGGGCCGCCACCCAGCGGCCCTCGGTGGGCGGCAGGAAATCCGCCGCCTGTAGGGTGTCGGCGTACAGCAGGGGCCGCGCACCGGTGCCGAACCACCGGTCATGCCAGCGGATGAACTCCGGGTCCCAGGTGACCAGCAGCTCCTCGGCTACGTCCAGCGAGGCCGGGTCCACCTCCTCCGGGTAGTGGCTGTCCGGCGGCGACAGCAGCAGAAACGGCTCCCGAAAGGCCGGACGTACCGTCAGCCGGTCGTCGAATACCGTGTTGCTGTCAATAAAGGCAAAGTCCAGCTCATGGCTCAGCAGCGCCTGGGTGATATCCACATCCCGCAGGGTGTGGATCCACAGGGATACCGGCAGCCGCAGGGCAAGAAAGCGCTTATACACCGGCGGCAGGATGTATTGGTTAGTGGTGTAGGTGGCGGCGATACGCAGGTAGGCGCGCTGCTCCAGCTCCGCCAGCGTCTCCGTCTCCGAGAGCAGCTGCTGCCAGCGCTGGGCCAGCGTCAGGAATTTCTGGCCCGCCGCCGTCAGCGTGATGTGTCGCTGGCCCTTGCTCCGCACGAACAGCGGCGTGCCAACCCGTTCCTCCAGCGCCCGTATCCGCATGGACAGCGTGGGCTGGGTGATGTACAGCGCCTCCGCCGCGGCGGTCATGGTGCCGTGCTGCACCACTGCCCAGAATGTCTCGATATCCAGGTTGGTCATACTACGTCTCCTAAAATATAAATTTTCGTTGATATTTTACACGAAAACAATCAATTTTACAAGTGCGGATATCCGTGCTATGATACGGATGTGTTCAGGGAACACCGCTGGTTCCCTAAACAGCACGCTATTTTGATTCTTTCTTTCTTCCTATTTCCCTATTTCTCCCCCCTAATACCCGATAAAAAAGGACAGGTTTTTCCAGCCTGTCCTTTCGGGCTGTTTAGGGGTAGATTTTTCCCTGCGGACGTGGTATGGTAATGCTGTTGTACACAGGAGGGATAACGATGCCCGGTTTTCAGTTTTATTTTGAATTGATCGGCGCGGTGGCCTTCGCCATTTCCGGCGCAGCCCTGGCGGTGAAGAAGCATATGGACCTGTTCGGCGTGGCCATGATGGGCATGACCACTGCCGTGGGCGGCGGTATCCTGCGGGATCTGCTGCTGGGTATCACGCCGCCCGCCGCGCTGCGCGACCCCCTGCAGGCACTGGTGGCCATCGCCACGTCCCTGCTGGTGTTTCTGGTGTGGAAGCGCTTTCACCCCGAGGGCGATCACCGGAACTGGGAGGCACTGCTGCTGGTGGCGGACTCCATCGGCCTGGGCATTTTCTCCGTCCACGGGGCGGCGGTAGCCATCCGTGCCGGCCTGGGCGGCAATGTGTTCCTGACGCTGCTGGTGGGTATGCTTACCGGCGTGGGCGGCGGTGTTCTGCGTGACCTGTGCTGTATGGAGCGCCCCTATATTTTCACCAAGCATATCTACGCCTGCGCGTCCCTGGCCGGCGCGGCGGCATGTATGCTGCTGTGGAGCGCCGGAGAGAACCTGGCGCTGCTGACAGGCTGCGCGCTGACGGTGGTGCTGCGGCTCTGTGCCGCGGTATTCCGCTGGAGCCTGCCGAAAGCGTAAACACATAAAAAAGACCGCGAAAGCGGTCTTTTTTGCTGTTATGCGGTGAGCTTCAGCCCGACGATACCGACGAGCAGCAGCCCCACGAAAATGAGCCGCGGGGCGGTGACGGGCTCCTGGAAGGCCAGAATGCCCACGATGACGGCGCCCAGGGCGCCGATACCCGTCCAGATGCCGTAGGCGGTGCCCATGGGCAGCGTCTTCGTGGCCTGTGACAGGAAAAAGAAGCTGGCGATCATGCCCGCGACCGCCCATACCGACGGCCACAGCTTTGTAAAGCCCTCGGACAGCTTCAGGAATGTAGACCAGAACACCTCCAGTCCGCCTGCGATGAATAGATAGAGCCACGCCATACCGATTACCTCCAAAAACAAAAAAATGCGCCCACAGGACGCACCTTCTAAGACCTAACGGCGCGCCCGCGAACGCCTGCCCGTCACCCGGTGGCGGCGGACAGCACAGGTACTATACCACGCCGCCGCCACAAAGTCAAGCGATCCTGCACCGCAACAAATGTTCGAAAAAACAACTTGTGACACATGGAGATATGTGGTATACTATATTGTCGAGAATTTACAGTTTTAGCCGCAGGAGGGGAGGGGTCATCATGGGCCTGCACGACGGGCATCGCCAGCGCAGCAAGCGCCGGTATCTGGCGCTGGGCGCAGAGGGGATGGAGGATCACCAGCTGCTGGAGCTGCTGCTGTTCTACGCCATCCCCCGGCAGGACACCAACGAGACGGCCCACCGGCTCATCCAGCGCTTCGGCTCGCTGCAGGGGGTGCTCCACGCTGCGCCGGAGGAGCTGACCTCCGTAGAGGGCGTGGGAGAAAACGCCGCCGTGCTGGTGCGGCTGGTCGGCGACATGGCCCTGCGGGCCCGGTGCTCGTCCCTGCCCCAGAAGGTGCTGAACTCCCCTGACCGCACCGGCGCGTACTTCATGGAGCTGCTGGCGGGGGAGAAGAAGGAGATGCTCTACCAGGTCTGCCTGGACGCCAAGGGCAAGCTGCTGACCTGCCGCTGCATCAGCAAGGGCAGCGTGGCCGCTTCGCCGGTCAGCGTGCGCCAGGTAGTGGAGAACGCTCTGTACGCCGGCGCCAGCAGCATTATCCTGGCCCACAACCATCCCAGCGGCGTGGCTTTGCCCTCCCAGCAGGACCTGCTGGTGACGCGGCAGATACAGGAGGCGCTCTCGCCGCTGAACATTCGCCTGGCCGACCACGTGGTGGTGGCTGACAGCGATTATGTCTCCATGGCGGAAAGCGGCCTGCTGGCGCGATAAACGGAGGATACCATGCCTGATCTGAAAGTCGTTTCTGAATATCAGCCTGCCGGCGACCAGCCCCAGGCCATCGACAAGCTGGCGCAGGGCCTGGAAAACGGCCTGCGCGCGCAGGTGCTCAAGGGCGTCACCGGCAGCGGCAAGACGTACACCATGGCCAAGGTCATCGAGCGCGTCAACCGGCCCACACTGGTGCTGGCCCATAACAAGACGCTGGCCGCCCAGCTGTGCGAGGAGTTCCGGGAATTCTTCCCCAACAACGCGGTGGAGTATTTCGTCTCCTACTACGACTACTACCAGCCGGAGGCCTATGTGCCCCAGACGGACACCTATATCGAAAAGGACGCCTCCACCAACGAGGAGATCGACCGCCTGCGGCTGTCCGCCACCTGCGCGCTGCTGGAGCGGCGGGACGTGATCGTGGTGGCGTCGGTCAGCTGTATTTACGGCCTGGGCGAGCCGGATGACTTCGCCCGCATGATGATCTCCCTGCGGACCGGCATGACTTTGGAGCGCGACGAACTGCTGCGGCGGCTGGTGGAGGACCGCTACGAGCGCAACGACGTGGCCTTCCAGCGCAATGTGTTCCGGGTACGGGGCGACACGGTGGAGCTGTACCCCGCCTACTATAAGGACCGGGCCATCCGTGTGGAGTTTTTCGGTGACGAGATCGAGCGTATCACGGAGTTCCATCCGGTCACCGGTGCGGCCCTGAAGCAGCTGACACACGTGGCGGTGTATCCCGCCAGCCACTACGTCACGCCCAAGGACAAGATGGAGCGCGCCGCCAAAGAGATAGAGCGCGAGCTGGCGGAGCGCAAAAAGTGGTTCGAGGACAACGGCAAGCTCATCGAGGCCCAGCGCATCGACCAGCGCACCCGCTACGACGTGGAGATGATGCGGACCCTGGGCTACTGCTCCGGCATTGAAAACTATTCCCGGGTCATCTCTCAGCGGCCGGTGGGCAGCGCGCCCATGACGCTGCTGGACTTCTTCCCGGAGGATTTCGTGCTGTTCGTGGACGAGAGCCATGTGACCCTACCCCAGGTGCGGGCCATGTACAACGGCGACCATGCCCGCAAGCAGAGCCTGGTGGACTACGGCTTCCGTCTGCCCTGCGCCTTTGATAACCGCCCTCTGAAGTTCGAGGAGTTCGAAGAGCGCTTCTCCCAAGCGGTGTTCGTCTCCGCCACCCCCGGCGACTTTGAAAAGCAGCAGGCGGACCAGATCGTGGAGCAGGTCATCCGACCTACCGGCCTGCTGGACCCCAGAGTGGAGGTCCGCCCGGTGCTGGGTCAGATCGACGACCTGGTGGCGGAGATACACGCCCGGGCGGAGAGGAACGAGCGCGTGCTGGTGACCACCCTCACCAAGAAAATGGCCGAGGACCTGACCGCCCACTTCCGTGGGCTGGGTATCAAGGTGCGGTATATGCACGCCGACGTGTCGGCCCTGGAGCGCATGGAGATCATCCGCGACCTGCGTCTGGGCGAGTTCGACGTGCTGGTGGGTATCAACCTGCTGCGTGAGGGCCTGGACCTGCCGGAGGTGTCGCTGGTGGCCATACTGGACGCTGACAAGGAGGGCTTCCTTCGCAGCGAGACCAGCCTGATACAGACCATCGGCCGCGCCGCCCGCAACGCCGAGGGTCTGGTCATCCTGTACGCCGATACCGTTACTCCCTCTATGCGGGCCGCTATGGACGAGACGGAGCGCCGACGGAAGCTGCAGGACGACTTCAACAAGGCCCACGGCATTATCCCGCAGACCATCCGCAAGAGTGTCCGCGAGATGGTGGAGATCAGCCACAGCGCCGAGGAGGCCTCCAAGCTGTCGAAGAAGAAGCTCTCCGACCGGGAGCGGGCGGAGACGATCGCCCGGCTGGAAAAAGAGATGAAGGAGGCCAGCCGTATGCTGGAATTCGAATATGCCGCCCTGCTGCGTGACCAGATCATCGAACTGCGGGGGGAGAAATAAACCGAACCGAGAAACGACCTATGAAAAAGTACCTTTCCTATATCTACGTGATCCTCAGCGCCGTGTGCTGGGGCTTTATCGGTTTTTCCAACCGTATGCTCACGGAGGTGGGCGTATCGCTGGGCAACCGGGTGTTCATCCGGAACTTCGGCACGCTGGTGATCCTGACCATCGTATTCGCCCTGTTCCACCGTCAGGTGTTCCGCATCAAGCTGAAGCATCTGCCCATTTTCCTGTACTCCGGACTGCTCAGCATCCTGACGCTGAGCTTGGTCTACTTCCAGTGCCAGACCATGTGCTCCCTGTCGGTGGCGGCGGTGCTGCTGTATCTGGCTCCGTCCTTTGTGGTCATTTTCAGCGCCGTGCTGTGGAAGACACCGCTGACGAAGCGCAAGCTCATCGCCCTGGTGGTGTCCCTGCTGGGATGCGTGATGGTCAGCGGCATCATCGGCGGCGATATGACCGCCTCCTGGGCGGGTATCGGCCTGGGCGTGCTGTCCGGCCTGTGCTACGCCAGCTATACGGTGTTTGCCCACTACGGTCTGGCCCATTACGAGAGCTATACCATGATCTACTGGACATTTCTGGTGGCGGGGCTTGGCTCGGTGTTTTTTGCGGACTTCGAGACGCTGCCGCTGGCCTTTTCCGGCACGCAGGGCATCGTGGGCGTGTGCGGTGTGGTGATCGTGGCCACGGTGCTGCCCTACATCTTCTATACGAAGGGGCTTGAGGGCGTGGAAAGCGGCCGCGCCTCCATCATTACCAACATCGAGCCGGTGGTGGAGACGCTGGTGGGCGTGTTCGTGTTCAAGGAGGCGCTGACCGTCTGGACCGTGCTGGGTATGGCCTGCGTGTTCGGCTGCGTGATCCTGCTGGCCAATGGAGATAAAAAATGCGAAGAAAAACCTGTCAAGTCCTGAACGGCTTTCACCTGAAGCTCATCGCCGCCTGCACCATGTTCATTGACCACATGGGGCACACGCTGTTCCCAACGGTTTTGTGGCTGCGCTGCATCGGACGGCTCGCCTTTCCCATCTTCTGCTTCCTCATTGCCGAGGGCTGCGTCTATACCCGCGATCGGAGGAAATACGCCCTGCGGCTGCTGGTGTTTGCCCTGCTGTCCGAAGTCCCCTTCGACCTGATGGTGGGCGGCACGGTGTGGTATCCCTATTCCCAGAATGTCCTGTGGACGCTGTTGGCCGGCGCGCTGATCTGCTGGTGCGTCGATTGGGCGCTGCGAAAGAAAACGCCGGCGGCCTTTTTGCTCACCGGCGCGGCCGTGGCCGCCGCGTTCTGCCTGCTGGAGCTGGCCGGGACGGACTATCGGGGCTGGGGTATGCTGCTGGTGGTACTGTTCTACGGTGTCCGCCGCGTGTCCTGCGGCACCGTCGTGAAGCGAACGGCGCAGGCGGTGGGACTGGCGGTGTTCAGCATCGGCATTATGGGCGGCGTGTCCATCGAACTGTGGTCGCTGGCGGCACTGCTGCCCCTCTGGCTCTACAATGGCCGGCGCGGCTATTCCAACCGGGCGGTGCAGTACGGCTTTTACGCCTTTTACCCCGTGCATATCCTGATACTGTCCCTCATCGCCCTGTATGCGTAAACAGATAAGGAGGCTGTCCCTATGGCAAAGAACAAAGAGGAAAAAACCAACGTCATGCGGACGCTGGATCAGAAGAAAATACCCTACACCGCCCACAGCTACGACCCGGACGGCCCCATTGACGGTGTGTCCGTGGCGCAGATACTGGGCCAGCCGGCGGCGCAGGTGTTCAAAACCCTGGTGACAAAGGGGGCCAGCGGGGCATACTATGTGTTCGACATCCCTGTGGCCGAGAACCTGGACCTGAAAAAGGCCGCCAAGGCGGTGGGGGAGAAGTCCGTAGCCATGCTGCCACAGAAAGAGCTGCTGCCCCTGACCGGCTACGTCCACGGCGGATGCAGCCCGGTGGGCATGAAAAAGCAGTTCCCCACGGTGTTCCACGAGACAGCACTGCTATACGGCACCATCTGCGTCTCCGCCGGGAAGATCGGCCATCAGGTGGAGTGCGACCCCAACGCCCTCATCGCCCTTCTGCGGGCGAAAACGGCTGACGTGATCGTATAAAAATTATTTCGCTGTTGACATTAAAAATTGATTTCACTACACTTATCTGCAACCATATGTTGCAGAAATGAGGCATACCATGCAGACTGAAATTTTCATTAAGGGTGCGCGGGAGAACAATCTGAAGAACATCGACGTCACCATCCCCCGGGATAAGCTGGTGGTGCTGACGGGCCTTTCCGGCTCCGGCAAAAGCTCCCTGGCCTTCGATACCATCTATGCCGAGGGTCAGCGGCGGTATGTGGAGAGCCTGTCCTCCTACGCCCGTATGTTCCTGGGGCAGATGGACAAGCCCGACGTGGACTACATCGAGGGCCTGTCCCCGGCCATCTCCATCGACCAGAAGACCACCAGCAAGAACCCGCGCTCCACGGTGGGCACGGTGACGGAGATCTACGACTATCTGCGTCTGCTGTGGGCTCGGGTGGGCACGCCCCACTGCCCCCACTGCGGCAAGGAGATACGCCGCCAGACGGTGGATCAGATCATCGACCAGATACTGGCCCTGCCCGAGGGCACCCGTATCCAGGTGATGGCCCCGGTGGTGCGCGGCCGCAAGGGCGAGCACGCCAAGGTGCTGGAGGATGCCCGCCGGTCCGGCTTCGTCCGCGCCCGGGTGGACGGCAATATGTACGAACTCTCCGAGGACATCTCTCTGGAGAAGAACCTCAAGCACCGCATCGACATCGTGGTGGACCGACTGATCGTCCGCCCGGACATCGCAGGCCGGCTGACCGACTCAGTGGAGACGGCCTCCAACCTGGCGAATGGCCTCGTCACCGTTAACCTGCTGCGGGAGGAGAGAGATATCACCTTCTCCCAGAACTACGCCTGTGACGACTGCGGTATCTCCATCGAGGAGCTGACGCCCCGTCTGTTCTCCTTCAACAGTCCCTTTGGTGCCTGCCCCACCTGCACCGGCCTGGGCCTGCAATTAAAGGCTGATCCGGCCCTCATCATCCCCGACGGCAGCAAATCCATCCTGGAGGGCGCCATTACTGCCACCGGCTGGGCCTCCATCCGCTCCGACGGCATCAGTCGTATGTACTTCGAGGCCCTCAGTAAGAAATACCGCTTCTCCCTGACCCAGCCCTACGACAGCCTAAGCGACGAGGTGAAGAACGTTATCCTCTACGGCACCGGCGGCGAAAAGCTGGAGCTCCACTATGACCAGCCCCGGGGCAAGGGTGTGCTGTACCAGGCCTTCGAGGGCATCTGCAACAACCTGGAGCGCCGGTATCAGGAGACCCAGTCCGATGCCAGCAAGAAGGAGATCGAGGGCCTGATGACCCCCTGCCCCTGCCCGGCCTGCCAGGGTAAGCGCCTGCGGCCGGAGGCGCTGGCCGTCACCGTGGGCGGCAAGTCCATCTACGACGCCACTACCCTGCCGGTGGATGACGCCCTGGCCTTTTTCGACCATCTGGACCTGACCGGCAACCAGCAGATCATCGCCGCCCAGATCCTGAAGGAGATCCACGCCCGCCTGGGCTTTCTGCAGTCCGTGGGTCTGAGCTATCTGACCCTCTCTCGTGCCTCCGGAACCCTGTCCGGCGGCGAGAGCCAGCGTATCCGCCTGGCCACCCAGATCGGCAGCAGCCTCATGGGCGTGCTGTATATCCTGGACGAGCCCTCCATCGGCCTGCACCAGCGGGATAACGACAAGCTGCTGGCCACGCTGCAGAGCCTCCGCGATCTGGGCAATACCCTCATCGTGGTGGAGCACGACGAGGACACCATGCGCGCCGCCGATTACCTTATTGACATCGGCCCCGGCGCCGGCGCCCTGGGCGGGCAGGTGGTGGCCTGCGGCACTCCGGAGGAAGTCATGGCGAACCCTGACAGCCTGACGGGCCAGTACCTCAGCGGCAAACGCACCATCCCCCTGCCGGCACAGCGCCGCAGGGGCAATGGCAGGCTGCTGACCGTCCGCGGCGCCCGGGAGAACAACCTGAAGCATATCGACGTGTCCATCCCTCTGGGGACGTTCACCTGTGTCACCGGCGTCAGCGGCAGCGGAAAATCCTCTCTGATCAACGAGGTGCTGTTCAAGGCGCTGGGTGCCCAGCTGAACCGCATGAAGGTGCGCCCCGGCAAGCACGACGCCATCGAGGGCATGGAGCAGCTGGACAAGGTCATTGCCATCGACCAGAGCCCCATCGGCCGGACGCCCCGATCCAATCCGGCCACCTATACCAACCTGTTCAACCTGATCCGCGACCTGTTCGCCTCCACCCCGGACGCCAAGGCCCGGGGCTACGGACCGGGCCGGTTCTCCTTCAACACCAAGGGCGGCCGCTGCGAGGCCTGCGGCGGCGACGGTATGCTGAAGATCGAGATGCACTTCCTGTCGGATGTGTACGTCCCCTGCGAGATCTGCCGCGGCAAGCGCTATAACCGCGAGACGCTGGAGGTCCGCTACAAGGGCAAAAACATCGCCGACGTGCTGGATATGACCGTGGACGAGGCGTGGGAGTTCTTCTCCGCCGTGCCCGCCATCTGTGACAAGCTGACCACCCTGCGGGATGTGGGGCTGGGCTATGTGAAGCTGGGCCAGCCCAGCACCACCCTCTCCGGCGGCGAGGCCCAGCGCGTCAAGCTGGCCACGGAGCTGAGCCGCCGCGCCACAGGGCGGACGGTGTATATTCTGGACGAGCCCACCACCGGCCTCCACGCCGATGACGTGCGGAAGCTGTTGGAGGTGCTCCAGCGGCTCACCGATGGTGGCAATACGGTGCTGGTCATTGAGCACAACCTGGACGTGATCAAGTGTGCCGACTATATCATCGACCTGGGCCCGGAGGGCGGCGTGGGCGGCGGCACCGTGGTGGCCTGCGGCACGCCGGAGGAGATCGCCGCCTGCCCGGCGTCCTACACCGGCCAGTATCTGAAAAAATACCTGAAGTGACCGGCCTTTCCCCTGCCGCATAGGATAGGGCAGGGGGGTGGCTGCATGGAGCTTTTGCAGGACGGCGTGGTCGCCGCGCTGGCGGCCATCGGCGTCACGGCGCTGATATGGCTGGCGGCATCGCTGCTGCTGTGGCGTGAGCGCCCGGTGGACGCGGTGTATCTGGTCCGGGTCTCCGGAGACGGGATGGGACTGGATGTGACGCTGCGCCGTCTGGCCCAGAGCCGCCGTCTGCCGGTGCTGCTGGTGGACTGCGGACTGACCGACGAGGGCCGCCGCGCCGCGGCGCTGCTGTCCGATATGAACACGAAATTGCTGACGCCCCAGGAGCTGGCGGCGTACTATACAGAGGAAGATACCGCCGAACAGGGGAGGTGAGCCGATGGGCGAGCGCGTGACCGTGGAGGGCACCGTAGAGAACGTCATCTTTCATAACGAGGAGAACGGCTATACCGTGCTGCTGCTGACCGTGGAGGGCGAGGAGGAGCCTGTCACCGTGGTGGGCTGTATCCCCTGTGCCGCCGCCGGCGAGGGCATGACCGTCACCGGCGTGTGGAGCGTCCATCCCGTCCACGGCAGCCAGCTCACCGCCGAGAGCGTGGAGCGCCGGATGCCGGAGCGTGAGGAGGACATGGTCGCCTACCTATCCTCCGGCATCCTCAAGGGTGTTGGTCCCGCCACCGCACAGCGGCTGGTGGAGCGCTTCGGCACGGACACCCTGCTGGTCATCGAGCAGGAGCCGGAGCGCCTGCGGTGCATCAAGGGCATCACCGCCCAGAGGGCGAAGGAGCTGTCCGACGCTTTCCGGGCGCTGACGGGCCTGCGCCAGCTGATGGAGTTCCTGGCCCGGTATGACCTGCCGGTGTATCTGGCCATGCCCCTCCAGCGCACCTACGGCGACGGGGCCATCCAGGCCCTGCGGGATGACCCGTATATCCTGTCCCGGGCCCAGTACGGGGTGGATTTTTCCATAGCGGACGAGATCGCCATCAGCCTGGGCTTTGGCGGGGACGATCCCTGCCGCCTGCGGGCGGCGCTGACCTATGAGCTGGAGCACAACGCTGCCAACGGCCATGTGTTCCTGCCCCGCGAGAAGCTGCTCTTCGCCACGTCGCAGCTGCTGGCCGTGACGCCTGACGAGCTGGAGCTGGCGCTGGACAAGCTCATCGAGGGCTTCGGCGTGGTGGAAAAGACCATCGCCGGGGTGCAGGGCTGCTATCTGCCCCGGCTGTACCAGGCGGAGACCTTCGTGGCGGAGCGCCTGCTGTCGCTGGTACGGACGCCGGTGGAGGTGCTGCCCCGGGCGGAGAAGGTCATCGACGATATCGAAAAGGAACAGGGAGTGGCCTATGCGCCTCTGCAGCGGCAGGCGGTGTGCCTGGCGGCCCAGGGCGGTATACTGCTGCTGACCGGCGGCCCCGGCACCGGTAAGACCACGTCCCTGCGGGGCATCGTGTCTCTGTACGAGCGTATGGGGCTGGATGTGGCGCTGCTGGCACCCACCGGCCGCGCCGCCAAGCGCCTGGGCGAGGTGACGGGCCGGGAGGCCCAGACTATCCACCGTGCCCTGGGCATGAGCTACAATGAGCTCACCGGCCAGACGGCCTTTAAGAAGAACGCACAGGATCCGCTGGAGGTCCACGCTGTCATCGTGGACGAGATGAGCATGGTGGATATCGAGCTGATGCGCTCCCTGCTGGAGGCCCTGCGGCCGGGAAGCCGCCTGGTGCTGGTAGGCGACCCGGACCAGCTGCCCTCCGTAGGCCCCGGCAGCGTGCTGGGAGATATGCTCCGCAGCGGCGTGGTGCCGGCGGTGTCCCTGACCCAGGTGTTCCGTCAGGCGGAGCAGTCGGCCATCATCCGCGCCGCCCACGCCGTGGACCGCGGCGAGCTGCCGCCGCTGGAGAATAGCGGCAGCGGCGACCTCTTCTTCCTGCGCCGCCGCGCGCCGGATCGTCTGGTGCAGACGGTGGTGGAGCTGTGCCGCGACCGCCTGCCCAAAAACATGGGTATTCCCGCCGAGCAGATACAGGTGCTCTCCCCCACCCGAAAGGGCCCCTGCGGTACGGCGGCGCTGAACCGAGCCCTGCAGGCGGCGCTGAACCCGCCGGAGCGCGGTAAGCGCCAGAAGCAGTGGGGCGACATGACGTTCCGGGTGGGTGACCGGGTCATGCAGACCCGAAACAACTACGATGTGCTGTGGGAGAAGGAGGATGGCTCCGGCGGCAGCGGTATTTTCAACGGCGACGTGGGCGTTATTCAGGACATCGACCCCGGCGGCGAGCTCATCACCCTGCGGTTTGACGACCGCACGGCGGTGTACACCGCTGACCTGCTGAGCCAGCTGGATATGGCCTACGCCGTCACCGTACATAAATCCCAGGGCAGCGAGTATCCGGCGGTGATATTGGCCGCGGCGTCCGCCGCGCCGTCGCTGCTGGTGCGCGGCGTGCTGTACACCGCTATCACCCGTGCCCGCAGGCTGCTTATCCTCGCCGGGGACGACGCCGTCCTGGCCCAGATGGCCGCCAACAACAAGCAGCAGCGCCGGTACAGCGGCCTGCGCCGCCGACTGAAGGAGGGATACCATGAGCAATAACGGTAGTATCAACGACGCGTTGGACAAGGCCCAGCGGGGCTTGCTGGACTTCTTTTTCCCCCGCAAGTGCCCCTTCTGCGGGCGCGTGGCGGGCCGGGAACTGTTGTGCGAGGCGTGCAAGGTGTCACTGCCCCGGTGCGATAAGGTACGCACCGGCACCTTCGGCGAATGTGCCGCGCCGCTGTATTACGAGGGCCGCGTCCGCGACGCTCTTCTGGCCTTCAAATTCAAGCGGCGCATCGAGGACCTGAACGCCTACGGTGTGCTGATGGCCGAAAAGGCGGCGGAGGTCTACGCCGACCGCTTCGATGCCGTCACCTGGGTGCCGGTGAGCAAACAGCGCCTGAAAAAGCGTGGCTTCGACCAGTCGCGTATGCTGTGCGCCAGCCTGTGCGTGGACTGGCACACGGAGCCGCAGGAGACATTGCGTAAGGTGCGGGACAACCCGGCCCAGTCCGGTATCGGTGACCCGGCGGAGCGCCGGGCCAATGTGCTGGGCGCTTACGAGCCGGTGGACCCGGACGCCATCGCCGGAAAGCGATTCCTGCTCATCGACGACATCATCACCACCGGCGCCACGCTCACCGAGTGCGTCCGGGTGCTGAAGGCCGCCGGGGCGGCGGACGTGGTCTGCCTGACGCTGGCCATGGCCCGTGATAATTGAGGTATGGACTTCGGCGTTTCCGTATAGAATACAGAAAATACCGCGATTTTCATTTCGCAGTTGCAATATTCTTTCTCAATCGGTATAATAGATAAATCAGAGGGTAACGGGCGCACCCGCCCGAAACGAAAGACAAGATAGAGGTGCAGTAGTATGTGTTCCATTGCAAAAGATATCGGCATCGACCTGGGCACCGCCTCCGTACTGGTGTACGTAAAGGGCAAGGGCGTCGTATTGAACGAGCCGTCCGTGGTGGCCATTGACAAGAATACCGGCAAGCTTCTGAAGGTGGGCGCCGAGGCTCAGGCCATGCTGGGCCGTACCCCCGGCAACATCGTGGCCATCCGCCCCCTGCGCGAGGGCGTGATCTCCGACTACGACATGACCGAGCGTATGCTCCGCGAGTTCCTGCGCAAGGTGGTGGGCGGCTTCCAGCTGTTCAAGCCCCGCGTCATCATCTGCGTGCCCTCCGGCATCACCGAGGTCGAGGAGCGTGCCGTGGTGGACGCCGGCATCCAGGCGGGCGCCCGCCGGGTGTATCTGATCGAGGAGCCTGTGGCCGCGGCCATCGGCGCCGGAATCGACATCTCCAAGCCCGACGGCCACATGGTGGTGGATATCGGCGGCGGCACCAGCGACATCGCCGTCATCTCCCTGAGCGGCGTGGTGGAGAGCGCCTCCATCAAGGTGGCCGGCGACCAGTTCAACGAGGCCATCGTCAAGTATATGCGCCGCAAGCACAATGTGCTGGTGGGCGAGCGCACCGCCGAGCTGATGAAAATGCAGATCGGCTGTGTCTTCCCCAAGGAGCAGGAGACGTCCATCGAGATCAAGGGCCGCTGCCTGGTGACAGGTCTGCCCAAGGTCATCAACGTCAGCTCCACCGAGATGCTGGAGGCCTTCGAGGAGCCGGTAGAGCGCATCCTCGAGGCGATCCACGGCGTGCTGGAGCGCACTCCGCCCGAGCTGGTGGCCGACATCTCCAACAACGGCATCGTTATGACCGGCGGCGGCAGCCTGGTGGACGGCTTTGACAAACTCATCGAGGCCCGCACCGGCATCCACACCGTGGTGGCCGAGGGCGCCATCTCCTGTGTGGCCGAGGGCACCGGCCGCAGCCTGGACTCCCTGAATTCCATGACCGACGGCACCGTGAACCTGAGCCGCCGCAAGCAGATGAACTAAGCACAATACAGAAGGCCGCCTAAAGGCGGCCTTTTTCTCAAGTTGCTCTTGCAACTTCCGCGAAAAAGCGCTACTATTACGATACACGAGAATGAGATAAGGAGGAACCACCATGAAGTTTTCCAGCAAGGTCTTGAAATGCGGCCTGTCCCCCATGCGGAAGTTTCACCCCTACGCGGTGGCGGCGGAGGCCAAGGGCAGGAAGATCTATCATCTGAACATCGGTCAGCCGGATATCGAGACGCCCAAGGCGTACTTCGATGCGGTGAAGCACTTTGACCTGCCGGTGTTGGCCTATGCCCCGTCCCCCGGTATCCCGGAGCTGATCGAGGCCATCCGCAAGTACTACGCCGATCTGGGTATGCACTTCGATGCCGGTGATATCCTCATCACCAACGGCGGCAGCGAGGCGCTGCAGATCACCATGAACTGCATCCTGGACGACGGCGACGAGATCCTCATCCCCGAGCCCTTCTACCCCAACTACAACACCATGGCCTACACCTGCGGCGCGAAGATCCACCCCATCCCCACCTCTCCCCACGACGGCTACCACTACGCCGACCGTGCCAAGGTCGAGGCGGAGATCAACGAGCACACCCGCGCCATCATGGTCACCAACCCCGGCAACCCCACCGGCGCCGTCCTGACGCCGGAGGAGATGCGTATGCTGGTGGACGTGGCCAAGGCCCACGACCTGTTCATCATCGGCGACGAGGCCTACCGCGAGTTCGTCTACGCCGGCGAGCCTCTGCAATCCATGGGCCAGTTCGAGGACGCGGCCGAGAACGTCATCGTCATCGACACCGTCTCCAAGCGGTTCTCCGCCTGCGGCGCCCGCATCGGCTGCATGATCTCCCGCAACAAGGAGCTGATGGCGCAGGCCATGAAGTACGCCCAGTGCCGTCTGTCCGTGCCCACACTGGACCAGGTGGCCGCCGCCGCGCTGTACACCGTCGGCCCCGACTACTTTGCCGCCGTCCGTGAGGAGTACAAGCGCCGCCGCGATACGGTGGTCAATAAGCTGCACGAGATACCCGGCGTGGTCTGCGAGTGCCCCCGCGGCGCCTTCTACATCATGGCCGCCCTGCCTGTGGACGATGCCGACGCCTTCCAGAAGTGGCTGCTGGAGGAGTTCGAGGACAACGGCGACACCGTGATGTTTGCCCCCGGCGAGCCCTTCTACGGTACCCCCGGCAAGGGCAAGAACGAGATCCGCATCGCCTATGTGCTGAAGCAGGCGGACCTGGAGCGCGCCATGGACCTGCTGGCCAAGGGTATCGCCGCCTACAACGCCCGGTAACTGATATATGCAAAAAAAGAAAGCCCAAAAGGGCTTTCTTTTTTTGCGTAGCTTACCCCTTCAGCGCCATATCGCAGCGTGCGGGCAGGTCAAAGGCGGTGAAATAGGACTCCTCCAGCGGGATCCAGCGATCCCGGAACATCCGGAGCTTCTCCGGGCCGCTGCGGGCTTCAATGCGGCGGAGCTGCTCGGCAGCGTCCACGGTAAGGAATACCCGCAGATCATAGCTGGCCCACAGGGCCGGATGGCAGGCGTAGGCGCCCTCCACGATGGTCAGGCGCGCCGCCGGGACCGTCACCGGCTTGTCCAGCGCCTGCCGCGCACAGCGGAAGGGGCGGTAGGTGACCGCTTCACCGCGCAGTGCCGGCTGCAGCACCTCCGATAGAAAGCGCTCGTGGTCCACGTTTTCGCCCGGCTGTGCCAGCCGTGCAGCGGTGCGCTGCTCCGGGCGCAGAAAGAAGTCGTCCATGTGGAACACCCGGCAGGACAGCTGCGCCTGCAGCTGTGCCGCCAGCGTGCTTTTCCCGGCGCCGCAGCGGCCGTCGATGGCCGCGATGACCCGCGCCTGCCGGTCCAGCAGCGCCCGGATAACCGTCAGCAGGCGGTCGTAGTCAGCAGGGGTCATTTCGCCCTCCGGGCGGCGCGGCGCTGGATGAGCTTCACCAGCTCCACCACCGGAAGGACCAGGAAGGCCAGAGCCAGGGCCACGCCGTACTCCGTCCAGCTGACGGGGGTGAAACCGAAAGCGTTGGCGATGACGGGCACCTCCAGCACCAGTGTTGTCAGAGCCAGCGAGCCGACCATCGCGCCCCACAGCACTTTGTTGTGGCTGGGCAGCGAGAACACGCTCTTGCGCTGGGAGCGCATATTGAAGCTGTGGAAGATCTCGCACATACTCATGGTCAGGAAGGCCATGGTCATACCGTCGTCGGACACGCCCTTGGGCATCTCAAAATAGCCCACCTCCATGCAGTGTCCGATGATGTAGGAGGCCATGGTGATGATCGTGATCAGCACGCCCTGATACAGGATGTCAAAGCCCAGGCCACCGGCGAAGATGCCGTCCTTGCTGTCCCGGGGCGGGCGGGTCATGGTATCCGGCTCACCCTTCTCCAGACCAAGGGCCAGGGCGGGGAAGCAGTCGGTGATCAGGTTGATGAACAGCAGGTGCACCGGGTTCAGCAGCGTGAAGCCCAGCAGCGTGGCGAAGAACACGCCCAGCACCTCGCTCATGTTGCTGGCCAGCAGGAACTGGATGGCCTTGCGGATGTTGTCATAGATCCGGCGGCCCTCCTCCACGGCGGTGACGATGGTGGCGAAGTTGTCGTCGCTGAGCACCATGTCCGCCACGTTTTTCGTCACGTCCGTGCCGGTGATGCCCATGCCCACGCCGATATCCGCGGACTTGATGGAGGGCGCGTCGTTGACGCCGTCGCCGGTCATGGCGGTGATGGCGCCCTTGCGCCGCCAGGCGTTGACAATGCGGACCTTATGCTCCGGCTGCACCCGGGCATAGACGCTGTACTTCTCCACCGCCTTGTCCAGCTCCTCATCGGTGAGGCTGTCCAGCGCGCTGCCGGTAACGGCCTGGCTGGCGTCGGTGATGATGCCCAGCTCCTTGCCGATGGCCACGGCGGTGTCCTTGTGGTCGCCGGTGATCATCACCGGGCGGATGCCCGCGGCGCGGCACTCGGCCACGGCGGCCTTGACCTCCGGGCGGATGGGGTCGATCATGCCCGCCAGACCGATGAAGCAGAGGTCCTGCTCCAGGTCCTCCGGCTCCTGCCGGTCGGGCAGTGCGTCGTACAGGCGCTCCGCCGCCGCAAGGACCCGCAGGGCCTTGTCGGCCATGGCCTTGTTCTCCGCCAGGATGGCGGTGCGCTTTTCCTCAGTCAGGGGCAGGATCTGCCCGCTTTCCGTATAGCTGGTGCACCGGCGCAGCACCTCGTCCGGCGCGCCCTTGGTGTACTGGATAAAGCCGTTGTCTGTGCGGTGGATGGTGGACATCATCTTCCGGCCGGAGTCAAAGGGGGCCTCGCCGCAGCGGGGCTGGCGGCTCTCCAGCACAGGCTTCTTCAGCCCCTGGGCAGCGGCAAAGTTCACCAGCGCCGCCTCCGTGGGCTCGCCGATGGCGCCGTTCTCCTCCAGCGCGGCGTCGTTGCACAGCGCCATGGCTGTGGCCAGCAGCTCCGTGGGGCCGGTGTGCTCCACCACGGTCATCTTGTTCTGTGTCAGGGTGCCGGTCTTGTCGGAGCAGATGACCTGGGTGCAGCCCAGCGTCTCCACCGCCGTCAGCCGCCGGATCACGGCGTGCTGCTTGCTCATGTTGGTCACGCCGATGCTCAGCACCACCGTCACCACCGTGGCCAGCCCCTCCGGGATGGCTGCCACCGCCAAAGACACCGCCACCATAAACGTGCTCAGCACGGTGTCCAGCGTGAACTCGCCGGCCACCACCAGGTCAAAGATAAAGATGAACACGCAGATGCCCAGCACCAGCTTGCTCATGGTCTTGCCCAGCTCATTCAGCTTGCGCTGCAGGGGCGTCTGCTCCTGCTCCGTCTGGGCCAGCACACCGGCGATCTTGCCCATCTCCGTGTCCATGCCGGTGGCGGTGATGACTGCCTTGCCGCGGCCGTAGACCACGGTGCTGCCCATGTAGCACATATTCTTTCGGTCGCCCAGGGGCACGTTGTCTCCGGTCAGCAGCCCCACCGCTTTGGTGACGGGGACGCTCTCGCCGGTCAGCGCCGCCTCCTCGATCTTCATGGAGGCGCTCTCCAGCAGCCGTCCGTCGGCGGGTACAGCGTCGCCGGCCTCCAGCAGTACCACGTCGCCGGGCACCAGCTGGCTGCTCTCAATGACCACCTGGTGGCCGTCCCGCAGCACCTTGCACTTGGCGGCGGTCATGGTCTGCAGGGCCTCGATGGCCGCCTCGGCCTTGCTCTCCTGCACCACGCCCAGCACCGCGTTCAGCAGCACCACCACCAGGATGATGAACACCTCGGTGAAGCTCTCGCCGCTGAGTGCGTTGGTCACAGCGGACACCGCCGCCGCTGCCATCAGGATCAGCAGCATGGGGTCCTTCAGCTGCGCAAGGAACCGCTGCAGCAGGGAGGGCTTCTCCGCCTCCTTCAGCTTATTGGGGCCGTGCTTGGCCAGACGTTCAGCCGCCTCCGCCTCTGTCAGACCGGTGGGACAGGAGCCCAGCTCCTCCAGCACCTCCTGCGGACTGCGGTTGTATTCCTTTTCCATCGTCTATTACTCCTTTATATCATGGTTTTATAATTTGAAGCAAAAAAGCAGAACAAAAAGCGAAACAGAAAATGAACCAAAAGACAACAAAAAACTCATGCACGGACAGGCTATGTCTGCGCATGAGTCTCATTCTTTCAGGACACATCGGGCGCTGCCGCGCCGGGATGACGGTGTGCCACGCCGCGCCAAAACCGGCGCTGCGGAATTACTCCCTCATTCATTATGGGGTATTTTACCCGCTTTTTTACCCGCTGTCAACCCCAAAAAGGGCGGTTTTTTACACCATTTCCGCGGCGCACAGACCATCGAAATACTTGTACAGCGGCATCAGTGTCCGGAAGCCATCAATGATATCCTGTGCCAGTTCCGGCGAGAACATACGCTCGTCCGGCGCGGCGTCATGTTGTAAATTGATAGACTTCTTGTTGTACCACGCCGCCAGCAGGGGAGAGGGGGCAGTCTTTTTCCTGGCATATTCCGGGCCTGAAAGCGTGAATTGCGCCTGTTTATTGAACCTTTTGACCAGCTTTTCCAGCACCTCGGGATGCTCGTCGACGGCCTTGCGGTACGCCTCCATCAGCGCCGCCTTCGGCGCCCAAAAGCCCATGCCGTAGCTGTAATAGTCCGGCCCGATCTCAAAGTAAAACGTGGGCCGCCCCGTCCAGTCCTCGCCGCCGGCGCGGACGCAGAACCACAGGTGGTCCTTGTACGGTCCATTCCCGTGCAGCCGTCGGGCATCCCGATAGATGCGGGAGAGCTTCAGCAGAAACGGCTCCTTGGGGAATGCCGCGTGCAGGGCTTCATACACCTGCTCGCCCAGCGCACGGGTGGGGGCCAGGAGATGTGCCTCATAGTCCTGCTTATGCGCCAGAAACCAGGAGCGTTCGTTGTTGAACCGAATGCCCCACAGAAAGTCCAGTGTCTCCTGTGTATAGCCTTCAAAAGCCATGCTATGTACTCCTCTTAATTAAAGCGCTCACATGAATTTGCACAGCAGAACGGGCAGCAGCAGCGCCGGCGTCATGTTCAGGATACGCAGCTTGGTGACGCCCAGCACGTTCAGGGTGATACCGATGATCATCAGTGACCCGGTGACGGAGATCTCGGTGATGACCGCGTCGGTCAGCACCCCTGTCAGCAGGGAGGCCAGCAGCGTCATCACACCTTCCACCGCCAGCACCGACAATCCGGAAAAGACGATCCCGATGCCCATGGAGCTGGCAAAGGCCACGGATCCGGCAAAGTCGATGACCGACTTGGCCAGCAGGATGCCGTGGTCGTTCTTCAGACCACTGTCCAGCGAACCCATCACCGCCATAGCGCCCACGGCGAACACCAGCGAGCCGCTGACGAAGCCGTCGGTGATGGGACCCATTTTCCCAAATTTCTTTTGCAGCCAGTCGCCCGCCCGGGTGACGCCGTCCTCAATGTGCAGCAGCTCGCCGATGACGGCGCCGATGACCAGCGACAGTATGGGGATGAGCTGGTTGCTGCTGCCGATGGCGCCGGAGATGCCGATGCCCATGGACACCAGCGCCGTAGCGCCCAGCACCGTCTGCCGCATTTTCTCCGGCATGAGCTTGCCGCCGAAGGTGCCCAGCAGGCCGCCGACAATAATGGCTCCGCCGTTGACCAGCGCGCCTGTCAATATCATGGTACAAGACCTCCATCTTCGATAATATCCCGCACCACCGTGCCGCCCATCATCAGGCCGGCCACAGAGGGTACCCACGCCACGCTGGCGGGGACGCTGCGCCGTCCGGGTGACGGTGCTTCCAGCTGCTGTGTCTCGTGGGGCAGCTCCGGGCTGAACACCACCTTCAGGTGGTGGATCCCCCGGGCGCGCAGCTCCTTCCGCATGACCCGGGCCAGCGGGCAGCCGCTGGTCTTGGAGATATCCGTGACCCGCAGCAGCTCAGGCTCCAGCTTGTTGCCGGTGCCCAGGGCCGACAGGATGGGGATGCCCCGCAGGCGGGCCTGCTGGATCAGGTCCAGCTTGCAGCTGACCAGGTCGATGCAGTCCACGATATAGTCGAATTTCCGGGAGAAAAATTCCTCCCGATGGGCGGCGTCATAGGTGGCGCAGATCGGGTATACCACCGTGTCCGGGTCGATGTCCCGCACACGTGCCGCCGCGACTTCCGCCTTGTACTGCCCCACGGTGGAGGTCAGCGCGCACAGCTGGCGGTTGATGTTGGATACGGATACCGTGTCCTGGTCCACCAGTGTCAACGTGCCAACGCCGCTGCGTGCCAGGCACTCAGCGGCGTAGCTGCCCACACCGCCCAGACCAAACACCGCCACATGGCTGCGGCGGAGTTTGTCCAAAGCGGGTGCGCCCAATATCATTTCTGTTCTGAGAAAGCGCTCGTTCATAGACTCGAAGAAGGGGCGGTCATCAGCCCACGTGCTTCATGCCGTTCTCCTGCACCACCTCGGCGCTGTCCAGCAGACCGTCCAGCCAGGCCTCGGTGTCGGTGTTGCGCAGAGCGTTCTCGGCCTGTACCTGCCAGTAGGGCACGTCGTCGCCCACAAAGTACATCACATGATAGCCCTTGTAGTTAGAACTCTCGCCGTATACGATGCCGGTGTCGCCGGACTGACGGCTCGCATCGAAGCACCAGTCGTTGAACTCGGTGACCATCTGGTTCTTGTAGATCTTGGTGTACAGACCGCCGTTGGTGTTGCTGCCGTCATCCGCACTGAGCTCGTTGGCCAGGGCCGCGAAGCTGTCCTCGGTGGCCTCGCCGGCCTTCCACTGGGCCAGCGCGTCCTCGGCTGCGGCCTTGGCCGCATCCTTAGCCGCCTGCAGGTCGGCCTCATAGGTCTCGGCCTCGCTGTCCAGTGCGCTCTCGTCTACCTTGAACAGGATGTGGCGCACGTCCTTGGTGGCGTATTCCTGACGGCCCACGCTGCGGAACACGACCACATAGCAGTTGGAATCGCTGGCCACAACGGCGCTGTCGCCGGCCTTGCGCGCACTGTCAAATACCCAGTTGGCCACGTCGCTGCCGTTGTTGCTGCCGGCATCGGTGCTGGTGTAGCTGGCGGACTCATAATCCTTGGCCACATCCTCCAGCGCCTCGCCGCCCTGCACGCGCGCCAGCACAGCGGCGGCATCGCTCTCGGCCTTGGCCTTGGCGGCGGCGTTCTCCTCGTCGGTGGGCTCCACGGTGTTGCCGTCATCGTCCTTGGTGCTGTCGGCGGTACCCTTGAAGTACAGGGACTCATAGCTGGCCACGTCAAAGCTGCTCTTGTTGCCCTGATAGTAGGTCTCCAGGTCGCTGACGGTGTAGGTCAGCTCCTCGGCGTAGTGGCTCTGGTAATGGGTGGCCACGTCCACCAGCTGCACCATCTCCTTGAAGGTATCCACGGTCATGTTCTTGCCGTAGATCAGCTTCAGATACGTCTTCGTGGAGTAGCCGTTCTGCTTGGCGGCGGCGTTGAGCTCCTCCATAGTGGCATCCAGCTCCTCCTGAGTGTGCTCATCGGCGCCCATGCCGTTGGCCTCAGCCTCCTGGGCGGTCAGCACGTACATGGCCAGCTGCTTCACCGCGGTGTCGCGGACATACTGCTCCCATGTGACATCACCCTCGTCCTCGATACCCAGCGCGGTCTTCATGGTGTCGCTCACCACCTGCTGGTCCAGGGATTTGGACGTATCGATGCCGTAAAAGCTGGCATAGCTGCTCTTCACCAGACTGCTCTTCACGTTGGCGTAGAAATACTCCACCTGCCCGGCGGTATATTTCTCACCGTTGATGGTCACGGCGGTGGCGCTGCGCTGCAGCACGCCGGAGTTATACACCAGCAGTACCGCGGCCACGATCACGAACACGCCGGCGATCACGCCGTACAGGATATTGTTCTTGCGTGCCTTGGCCTTCTCCTCCGCCTCGCGGATCTTCTTGGGGTCGGTGACGCCCTGGGCCGCCAGATCCTGCCGGATCTTCTTTTCTCTTGATGCGCTCATTGAAATTCATTCCTCTCGATTTTGGGCGCAATACGCCCTTGTTTGGTAACATACTCGGTCATTATATCGTATACCGCACCTTTTCGCAAGAGGGAAACGCCTGGAATTTGTGAACATTTTACCGCGCTCACTGAGCACAAGACCCCCATTCCGTTTCGGAATGGGGGTCTTGTGCTCAGCGACAGGCAGCGGCCATGTTATAACCTGCACAACTCGCAGGTGGGTCGTCTCCGGCTGACTTTACTGCTTCCAGCATCCGCCCGCATACGGCAGGCGGGAGGCCTGCAAACCATCTGCCGATCCGACGTCCCGTATAACCAATGTCAGGATAAATAGAACCGCTGCCCATCGCTCAATTTTCCGCCCTGCCTTCGTCAAATCGGCTCGACGTACAGAAAGTACGCCATCGCCGCTTTGCCATCGGCAGGACGAAAAATCCTGCCGAAGGAGTGGCGTGTATCTTTTTCGCTGCACCGCCGCGCCTCGTCTTGGCGAAAAATCCAGCCATTTTCCGGCGCAGCCGGCGGCGTCTCGCCATCGACAGGACGAAAAATCCCGTCGAAAGATCACTCGTCCTCGTCGGACAGGATCTGCTCCATGAACAGGTCGTAGACTTTATCCAACTCCTCGTCGCTGTCCAGGGTGCTCAGCAGCTCCTCGCCGTTTTCCATAACGGACTTCAGGATCACCAGGCCGTACTCCTCGGCGGCTTCCTCGTCGGCATCATCCTCCACCACGGGGAAGAACGCCATGTAGGTCTGGCCGTCCACTTCCAGCGCGTCCACGTATTCCAGTTCAATGTCGTTGCCGTCCTCGTCGGTCAGGGTGATGAAGTTGGGGCCGAATTCCTCGCTCATGGGAGAGTCCTCCTTTGTCTTTATATCCATAGTATACCCGAAAGCTGGAGAAAACGCAAGTGGAAGCATTCGGCAGTTTCTGCCATCTGTCGGACTGAAAATCGGTGGAATGGGGGAAAATAACGGGAATTGAGCAGCTAAACGGGCGGATTTCTGCAAAAAATCCTCTTTTTTGCATTTGACAAGTATGGTAGAATGTTCCTTATAGTGGATTGGTATGTGAATTTTGACCCCGGAACGAAAAGAATACACAGGAACATCAATAAAGAAAGGAAGGTGCCCTGTCTTGAGTGAGAACAAGCGCAGACGGTCGTCGTCCACCGGCTTTTGGGGACGCATCCGGCAGAGCGCCCGGCACATAGAAAACGAGGCAAAGGAGGGTGCGCGCCGGGTAGAGCACAGTGCCGCCGAGGGTGCGCGGCGCGTGCAGCATGACGCGCAGGAGCGTGTGCGGAACATGACCCCCAAGCAGAAGAACGGCTGGAAGAAGGCCGGACGCATCATCGGCACGCTGCTGCTGGTGTTCGTGCTTACGGCGTCCATCTTCGCCGGTATCTTCATGGCGTACATCAACAGCGCCATGCGCGGCAAGGTGGAGGTCTATCTGGACGAATTCGAGACCCAGGTCTCCACCGAGCTGTATTACCAGGACCCCGACACCCAGGAGTGGGTCATGTACCAAACGCTGTACATGGACGAGAACCGCATCTGGGTGGACCTGGAGAACATTCCCAAGTACCTTCAGGATGCAGCGGTGGCCATTGAGGACAAGCGGTTTGAAAAGCACCACGGCGTGGACTGGAAGGGTACCACCCGCGCCATTCTGTACACCCTGTTCGGCAAGAACGTGCAGGGCGGCTCCACCATCACCCAGCAGTTGGTGAAGAACGTCACCGGCGACAATCAGGTGACGGTCAAGCGCAAGATCACGGAGATCTACCGCGCTCTGGAGCTGGAAAAGCGCTACGAGAAGGACGAGATCCTTGAAGCCTACCTGAACGAGGTCTACTTCGGCCAGCGCTGCTCCGGCGTGATGACGGCGGCGCGGGTCTATTTCGGCAAGGATGTGTCCGAGCTGACGCTGGCCGAGTGCGCCAGCATGATGGGCATCACCAACAACCCCTCCATGTACGATCCCTTCATCAGCTCCTGGACCCGCGAGAACAACCGGGAGCGTCAGCTGACCATCCTCAGCGAGATGCTCTCTCAGGGCAAGATCGACCAGGAAGAGTATGACACCGCCGTGGCCGAGGATATCCAGTTTGCCAACGGCTTCACCATCTCCGGCAAGTATGTGGGCAGCGACGGTACCGGCACCGAGCCGGACACGGAGGATACCACCGATACCAGCGACGATACCGCCTCCCCGGCGGATGACAGCACCCCCACCATCAAGGGCAGCAACTCCTGGTTCACCGATGCCATGATCACCGATGTGGCCGAGGCACTGGTGGAGAAGCTGGGCATCACCGAAAAGGTCAACAGCGAGGGCAAGAAGGTCTCTGCCTACGACCAGGCCATCAACATGGTCTACAGCAGGGGCTACAAGATCTACACCACCCAGAATCCCAAGTATCAGAAGATCGCGGAGGATGTGTGCTATAATCTGGAGAATATCCCCTATACCAGCAGCTATACGAACGCCGCCGGTGAGCAGGTGGAGGATCAGCTGCAGATCGCCCTGACCATCGTGGATCCCACCAACGGTTATGTGGTGGCTATGATCGGCGGTGCCGGTGAAAAGGTGGTGGACCGCGGCTGGAACTGGGCTGTGAACGCCCGGCAGTGCGGTTCTGCCATCAAGCCTGTGTCCACCTACGCCCCGGCACTGGATGACGGCACCATCAACGGCGCGTCGGTCATCGACGACTATCCCATGCTGCTCAACGGCGAGGTCTGGCCCCGCAACGCCAACTGGCGCTATCAGGGCCTGACGGCGCTGCACACCGCCATCGCCCAGTCCCTGAATACCTGTGCCGTGCGGACGAACCTGGCCTACGGCGTCAGCAATTCCTACGACTTCCTGGTGGACAAGCTGGGCTTCGAGAACCTGACCTACACCGATTCCCAGCAGGTGGGCAATATGGCCCTGGGCGGCTTTGAAAAGGGCGTCACCACCGAGGAGATGTCCGCGGCCTACGCCGCCTTCGTCAACGAGGGCGTGTACACCAAGCCCCGTACCTTCATCCGTGTGGAGGACGCCAACGGCAACGTGGTGCTGGAGAACGAGGCACAGTCCACCGTGGCCATGAAGAACACCACGGCGGCTATCATCAACCATCTGCTGCAGGAGGCCGCCCTGAACGGTACCGGCTACGAGGCACAGTTCAGCGGTATGCACATCGCCGGTAAGACCGGTTCTACCAACAGCAACAAGGACCGTTACTTCGTGGGCTACACGCCCTATTACAGCTGCGCCGTCTGGGCCGGCTATGAGCACAACCAGCGGATCGTGGCCAGCGGCAACCCCTGCTCCGCTGTGTTCCGCAAGGTCATGAGCGCCATCCACGAGGACCTGCCCGACAAGGACTTCTTCTCCTGCTCCGGCCTGACCAGCGTGGCCGTCTGCGCCGACAGCGGAATGCTGGCATCGGAGAACTGCGCCCTGGATGTTCGCGGCAGCCGCGTCTACACGGCCCTGGTGGCGGCGGATAACGCCCCCACCGCCGTCTGCACCATGCACACCGCCCCTACCTACACCGTCAACATGGCGGACAGCGACGGCAATGTGACCACCGTTACCGGCTCCGTGCTGAACTACCAGCGCGAGCTGATCGAGGGCCACGACGAGATCGTGGTGGAGGACGCCTTTATGATGCTGGGCGGCTGGAACGGCTTTTTTGGCGACGAGGCGGACGACGACTTCAATATGCCGGACGGCGACCACGATGATGCTATGGACGGTCCGCCGGATAACGGTGTACCGGATATGGGCGGATTTATCGGTTGACTGTTTACAAGCAAAAAAGGAGACGGCCTTTGCCGTCTCCTTTTTTGTCCCGGAGTGGGTGCCATGTCAAGGGCCGCCGCTGGCGGCCTTGGTTTTCGCGCAGCAAAATCGCCGCACCAAAAGAAAAGAGACATCCTTTCGGATGTCTCTTTTCTTTTGTGGTTGCCCACCACTTTTGTTGTCAGGGAATCAGCGCTTTTGTCTTGCGTCTCGGACAATGCGCAGAAAATTATGTACTTCAATTACTTGTTTTCAGCCGCATCGAGCTGCAAAATTCTGTGATCTTCCGTCAGCACCTTCATCTGGCTGATAGCAATGGCATTGAGTTTCGCCAGTCGTTCCGCCTGCGATATTCCTTCGCTGATGAATACTGCATTCAGGTTTTCCAGATTGGACAGGCACACAAGCTGCGAGACATTGGCATAGTCCCGAATGTTACCTTTGAGATCAGGATGGGCATCGCGCCACTCTTTGGCAGTCATACCGAACAGTGCCATATTCAGAACATCGGCTTCGCTGGCATAGACCAGTGAAATCTGACGGGCAGACAGTTCCGGTGGAATCAAGTTCTCCTTGATAGCATCCGTATGAATGCGGTAGTTGATCTTGACAAGATTGCGTTTGATATCCCAGCCAAGTTGTTTCATCTCTTCGGTCTTGAGTCGTTCGAACTCCTTGACCAGGTAGAGCTTAAACTCCACGGAGATCCATGAGGCAAACTCAAATGCGATTTCCTTATGGGCGTAGGTTCCACCATAACGTCCAGCTTTAGAGACAATGCCAATGGCACCAGTCGCATCCACCCATTTTTGAGGCGTCATCACAAAACTGTTCAGCCCTGCCTGACTTCTAAACGCATCGAATTCGACACGGTTAAAATCCGGATTGTAAAGCGTTTCCCACACGCCGAGAAACTCAATGGTATTTCTGTTGCGAAGCCAGTTTTGGATGATGTATCTCGGATTGTCACTATCTTTGATTTTTGCAATGTCAGTCAAGCTGAGAAAATCATCTCGTTTCAGATCCCACTGCACATTGATTTCCGTTCCGCGAACGACCAGCTTGTCCATCTTCACCGCACCTCCTTGCAGCCAATTCTTTCAGCAGTCCTTGGCATACTTCTTTCTCAGGAACTGTTTTACCCTGCACATCAGTGTGTACTTTCTTCAACTCAGAAATAGACTTCCCAATCTTTTGCAGTTCCTCTGTTTGTCGTTTCATATCCAAATGCAGGTCATCCGCGAGTGTATTAACTGAAAAAATACTACCATACTTTTCAAAATCAACCTCAAACGCTTCAATGTAATTTTCCTCAAGCGTCGCATCGTGGTATGCTATGGTGCCTCGTATCGGACATTTATTTTGTCTTCTCCGAAAATCATCCGCGCCGAAAAAAATATCATAACTCTGCCCTATTCCGAGTACAAACTCTTTGCTTTGCAGGTCATACAACCCTTTATAGAACGTGCCCTCCGTGATACTATCCAAGAATTCCTTTTCTAAGCAAATTCGGACATGGGTCGCAACCCGCCTACCATAATTAGTAAAACGCATTCCATACCACGTTCGACGTTCATATATAAACTGGTAGGCTATATAAGGACGATGTTCTTCTTCATATTGACGACGAGCTTCAGCAACCTGCGCTCTTGTCGCTTCCGCAGAACGAATATTTGCCCGACAAATAAAAATCGTAGCAACCACATATACGAGGGTAATCAACATCGACATCCCCGCAACAAGCACGGTTAGTGAACCGCTGTGTAAATCCAAAAATTGAATAAGATCTTCCATCTATTGTCCCTTTTAATTGCAGTTATTTCAATTTGTTCAAAATTCCATCCAAATTTTCAAGAAAGAATCGATACTGCAGAGCCTGCACTTTATCATCCGTCTGTGTCTCCGCATCTGCCGCAATCATACCGCGGAGTTCTTCTATTGCCGGTGCATCAGCAGAAAGAAATTGCTTAATATTATCGGGACGATACACTGCCAAAAACGCCGCCCTTATAGTATCTTTTTGCTGTGGACTGGCCTTCAAAAACATCTCGGCCATTTGTCCCATATCAAAATTCTTTGCATACCATCCCCTTAGCAAGCACCGGTCCTTATTTTCTATAGCGTAATCATATAGTTGATTTACTTCCTCGGGTAGATACCCGAATCCTGGCATAACATCTAATTCACATCTCAGCGCCTCTGCCATCTCTCTATGAAGATTCTTATACTCTTCTACAATTACAGGGTTTTCTTTACTAATGGCAACCCTGAACAAATCTTCAATCTGTAGCTCGTTTCCTTTTCCTCTCAAATTTTTTACCAGCTTAGACTTAATACTTTGGATATCTATACCTAAAAAGTGTTTAATAATAATTGAATATACAGCAATCGCGCCATAATCATAAAAAGAGATGTCATTCTGATTATCTAACCTTCTATCGATAGATTCCACCGCTTGCAAGACTTCCGATTCATAATGCGCATGATAAGTACACAGAGTCTGCAAATCAGAATCTCCTATTGTCTTCCTTCTATCGTATAATTTCTTCTTATCAAATGCGGCGGCAGTTGCAGCGATTGTAGTCACGTCAATATACTGTCGTGTAATGTAGTCAAAGCAAAATTTAAATAGAGGAAAGCTCTCGCTCCCCAGTTCTATCGAATAATGCTCATTTTCATCCCATTTCAAATTTTCCCCCGCCTTAAAGCGAAAGGTAAAGCATATAATCCCGAAAAAAATACTCTCAACGAAGTCTTCACCATATGGTGCATCCAAAGACTCCATAATGTCCACGCTTTTTTGGCACGCAAAAATAAGAGATCGCAAATTATGGTGTTTGTATGTATCCATGAGAGTGAGAATGGTTCTGGCAGATGCATCATTAGCAAACTTTTTCAGCATCGAATTATCAAATGAGTCGATAATTTGCAAAATAGCTGAAGTATATTCTCCAGTAAATTGAACGGTATCGCTTACCGTCTTTTCTTTAACGGAAAGGTATTTCTGTGCATCTTCCGACATTCGTTTTGCACTGCGTGGTTTTTGCTCATCGTCCAGCCATCCTTGCTCAAAGGCAGATAACTCCGTTTCCTCGCAAGAATGATTTTTCAATATTTCATCTTCATTCGCCACCAAAAGGACCTTTACACCATCCTGCTCTACGAGGCTGTTGACGTACCCAAGTAATTCAAGAATTCCTATTTGACTACGTTCAACATCTTCCAATATGACTAATTTATTTGATAAATCAACGGACTCATATAGCTCCTGCATAGTACTACTATCTACGCTCAAATCGATTCCCAGTCGACCGACAACTCCCTTTGCTATTGTTTTAGCAATAAGTTTACCAGCTGTCGCCGCTTCACCTTTTGCAGAGAGCGCTTTTGCACGAAGTTCGAGGTAGATGTTCTTGCTGACTTCTGAGATGGACTTTAGTCCATATAGCGATACCGTTACGCATTCTTTTCCATGGCCTTCCTTAAGAAATGGCACAAGCACATTTTGAATATAATAGCTTTTTCCCGTTCCCCACGAACCTGTGAGCATGATGGCACTGTGGGTTTTATCTTTTGTCAGGTAATGGAGGATAAATTGATTCAAGTCTCCGTTTGTCATCGTATCACGCCTCCGATAGAAATTTGATTTAATTTTATCATTTTTCGTGCAAATTCGCAAGGTGGACCTGATGCGTCATTTTCTTCGTTTTATTTTCCGTGATTTATCCACCCTCACTATATCTCACTGAAGTTAGTACTTTCAAAAGCCCCTGACATCCTGCCAGCACGTCTTGCCATGTGGCCTCAAAATCGCCGGTGTACCACGGGTCGGCTACATCGTGGGGGTGGTCGGTGTAGTCCATCAGGAGGTGCAGCTTGCCGGCAAAGTCGCCGCCGCAGATGCGCTGCATATTCCGGAGGTTGGCTTTGTCCATGCCGATGAGCAGGTCGAATTCTTTGTAATCACTTTGGGTGAGCTGCCGCGCCGCGTGGCCACCGCAGGCAATCCCGTGCTCCGCCAGTTTGCGCCGCGCTGGAGGATAGACGGGGTTGCCTATCTCCTCGCAGCTGGTGGCTGCGGACTCTATATGGAATTGGGCCGCCAGCCCCGCTTTTTCTACTAAGTCCTTCATCACGAACTCAGCCATCGGGCTGCGGCAGATATTGCCGTGGCAAACGAATAGTATCTTCTTCATATCGCGGTGTCTCCCAACTATTATCTTTGCTTTAAGTATAGCAAATGGCTCCCTGTCCGTCGAGAGAAAATATATAAGAAAGGCTCCGTTTCTCGACAGAATGTTCGGGAAACGGAGTCCTTTTTTATTCAATCTACTTCTGTAATCTTTCAATTTTCTCAATTCCGCTTTTCAGCCGCACCAGTATTTCATCTTTGGACAATATCCTGACCGACTCTACCAACGCACGAATTTGGTATTCGTCCCACTTCATAATGGCAGTATTGGCCTGTTTCAGAGTGTCTGCGGCCAGTTCCATGTGACTGGTCAATTCTGCGTCTTCTGCTTGTTGCTGTTCCAGTTCGGCACGTTTAGCCTTCAGCTCCGTTTGCTGGGTAAGGATCGTCTTGAATCGTTCGCTATAGTCTGCAGCGTTACCTGTGGCCGCAGTTGCGAAGGTGGCGTCAAACTCCTGTGCCAGCGTTTCCAGTTGGTGGTCGATATCAGCGATGGTAAGTTCTCCACTTCGGCTGGGGCGTATCACCACCTGTAGATTTTCCGTGACCCGCCGCACCAGTGCGGGTTTCTCAGACATTACGCCGTTGATAACCCGCAGGATGGCCTGCTGGAGCTGCTGCTCATCCACGGCGGGCGAATCATGGCAGTATTTCTTGCCGTAGTCGAAGCGGCTGATGCAGCGCCAGACGATGTGCTTCTTTCCCCTGTTGACCCAGGTGCAGCGGCGGTACAGTGTGCCGCATTCACCGCAGATGACCCGATCTGACAGGGCATATTTCGGCGTGTAGCAGCTTCTGCCGCTGGGAGTGCTTTTCTGTGTATTGCCCTTCAGTGCGTTGCGCCGCGCCAACTCTGTCTGCACTGCGTCGTATGTCTTGCGGTCTATGATCGCTTCATGATTATTTTGTACCAGATACATAGGGCGCTGTCCTGTGTTTCGGATGGCCTTGTGGCTGATGCAGTCCTGCCGGAATGTCTTTTGCATCAGGACATCACCTACATATTTCTCATTGGAGAGGATGCCGCGCACCGCGGAGTGTGTCCATGTTGCACCGCCGCGGGCGTTTGGAATGTGGCGTTCCTCCAGGTCTTTGCGGATCATATTAAGGCTGTCGCCGCGGAGGTACTTCTGGTAGATCTCCCGGACGATCTCTGCCTGTTCTGGAATGGCCCGTGGCTTGCCATCCGGTCCTTTCTCATAGGCGTACAGATTGTGGTAGTTAATGGTAGCCTCACCGCGCTGCATGGCGTAGCGCTTGCCCGCCTGGATATTGCCGGAGATGGACTCGCTCTCCGCTTGGGCAAAGGCTCCCATCATGGTCAGCATCAGTTCTGTGGACTCGTCCATGGAGTTAATGTTTTCTTTTTCAAAGTAGACCGCGATGCCCTGCGCTTTCAGCATTCGGATGTAGTTCAGGCAGTCCACCGTATTACGGGCGAAGCGGGAGACAGACTTGGTGAGGATCAGGTCGATCTTGCCCTGCTTGCACCATTTCATCATCCGCATGAAGTCTGCCCGCTTCTTGACCGATGTGCCGGTGGTACCTTCATCTGCGAAGATGTCGGCCATCGTCCACGACTTGTTCTCCATGATCTTGTCGGTGTAGTAGTTTTTCTGTGCCTCGTAGCTGTTGAGCTGATCCTCCTCTTTGGTGGATACCCGGCAGTAGGCAGCCACTCGGAGCTGCCGCTGCTCAGCAGGCCCCGTGTTCTTTGGCGCGGCGGGTATCACGATCACCTTTGGCTTGTTCTCTCCCACGTTCACTGGCTCCTCTCGATGATCTGGCCGTTTTTCAGTAACAGGCTGGCCTGCCCCTTTTTGACATAGACCTGTGATACGGTACTTTTCAGCAATTCGGCGTCGATCTCCGCCATCGGTGCCGCGATGGCGAATAGATGCCGTAAGCGTTGACTTTCATACTCGCTGCTGCCGATGGCGTTATATTGCATCCCTGCCAGCCGCAGGGCGATCTCTTTGGCACCGCCCTCATCCACCGGACTGGTGGTAAGCGCTGCTGAGAATCGCCGCTCCATTTCGGCCAGCTCACCACGGTTGACCGACTGCGGCCGTGGCTCGATCTGCTCCGGTGCTGCCGCAAGGTTGTTCAACAGGGACAGCACCTGCGATTCCACCGCCGCGCTGGGTCTGCCGTTGCACAGACGACGCAACGTCTTTTGCGCTTCGGTGATCTGTACCGCGGGCTTACGCTCTGACCGGCGCTGGGCAGCTTCTTGTAACTGATCCGCAGAAAGGATGGCTGGGAAGCGTTCCGTACCGGTGTAACGATTATCCTCCAGAATACGGGCCACCATATTCTTGTTCCAGGGCTTGTCCGCATCGTAGGGCGGGCCTTTTTCTTTCAGGTGGTCAGTGATGTCATTGAAGGATGCCCCGGCCAGATAGCGGGCATAGATGCCCTGCACAGCTTGGGCCTCCTGCGGATGAACGACTATCTCGCCCATGACCATCTTGTAGCCGAAGGGCAGCTTCCTGTTGCCCATTACCGCACCGTCCTTTCTATACCTTCCCGCAGCTCCAGCCCGTTTTTCAGACGGAACCGCAGGCTGGTGTTGCTCTCGATAATGACCTTGTCAATAAGCTGACCGAACAGCTCCCCGTCAAAGTCGTGCAGCGTTTCAGGCCCTCTTTTGAGGATGGTGATGAGCTCCTGGGTGCAGGGGATGGTATCGTCACCGTCTTGGTTGAGGATCCTGCTTTTGGCTTGCTTGGCGGCGCGGAGCTGTTCGGTCAGCTTATTACTCTTGGATATGAAAATGTCAGGATCAACGCAGCCGCTTTCTCTCAGAGTGGCCAGCAGTTGATTCTGACTGGTAAGTTCCGCTATTTGTTTGTTCAGTTCAATGACATCCACGCTCCAGAGGAATTTCCGTTCACGGATGGACTGGAGGTTGGTAATGAGGTCAGGCAGGATGTGGCTGCCCTGGTGCTTGAGGTTGTAGTACAGCCGGAGGAAGGCTTGTTGAACCTGGGCTTCAGGAATCTGTGTGATGGGGCAGGCTGATGTATTGTGGCTGTGACGAATACATACCCAATACACAGATTGCCCTGACATCCGCATTCGCAGCGGACTTTCACAGCAACAGTATAGTGTTCCACGCAATACCGTATTGGTTATTCCTGTGCTGCGTCTATGTCCTGCTCGAATCTTCTGTACAGTTTCAAAGTCCACGTCTGATATGATCGCTGCATGGGAATCTTCCATGTAATACGCATTCCTTTCTCCGTGGTTATTTTTGCGTTTTCGCGGAAAAGATTCCGTTGTGTAGGATTTCTGTAGTATGGCATCGCCCCTGTACTTTTCGTTTTTCAATATATATTCTATTCGCTGCCTTCTCCAGTTGATTGATAGCGTATTCTGTGCATTCATTTTATGAGCAATTTCTTCGGAGTTCATACCGTTTAAGTACATATCAAATATTTCGCGCACGACGTTGGCTTCTTTTTCATTGATAACAAGCTTACCACCTACAAGGTCATATCCCAGCGGGGCGCTGTAGGCGCTAAACTCCTCACGTTCTATCCGTTTCTGGTAGCTCCAGCGTATATTGCCGGAGATGGACTCGCTCTCCGCCTGTGCAAAGGCTGCGTGCAGGGCGGTCATCAGTTCGGAGGATACCCGTGCGGTGTCGATGTTTTCTTTCTCGAAGAAGATGGTCGTGCCGTTGGCGCGGAACTGCCGGATGGCCTCCAGGCACTCCGACGTGTTGCGGGCGAAGCGGGAGATGGACTTGACCAGAATGCGGTCGATGAGTCCGCGCCCGCTGTCGGCCAGCATCCGCTTGAAATCCTCTCGCTTCTCCACAGAGGTGCCGGTGATACCCTCATCGGCGTAGATGTCCACCAGCCGCCAGTTCTCATGCTCGGTGATGTACTGCGTATAGTGGATATTCTGGGCCGCGAAGGAATTGAGCTGATCCTCTGAGGAGGAGCTGACCCGGCAGTAAGCGGCCACCCGAAGCTTCTGGGCATTGCGCTCATGGTTGGCTTCGATCCTGATGACCCGTCGCTCTTTGCCATTCATGGCAAGGTTTCCGCTGATCTTCTTTTCTTCCGTGGCTGCTCACCTCCTCCTTGTAGCAACACAACATACCACAGTCATCTCGTTAAAGCTACTGCTTTTTGCAAAGAAATTCAGAAAGAAATAGGGATCGTCGCGCCGGTCTGCACGGCGATACGCACAGCGACTTGTTCCAGTTCCGTCTTGGGAAAACCGGCTCGTTTCAGCGCGGCCAAAAGGTTCAGAATGCCGCAAAAGTCAATGTTCTTATCCTGCATGATTTTCTCCTTTTACACATTTTCTGATGGCACAAACACGGACACTGCCAGATGTTGGGTGGGTGTGAGAGTGAGAGAAGAAGTAGACACAGGGAATGGACGAAAGCATAAAACGAAAGAGGAGAGAGAAGAGAAACCAGTGTCCGCGTTTCTGCCATCAGGCAAAAAAATTATGGCGGGGCCGCTCCAAAGTGTGTTGGAGCGGCCCCTGCCGCTTCCATCATTTGTTCAGTCCTATTCGACACCACTTCCCGGACTGTTGGGCGATCAACTGGTCTGCGGCTGGCACCGCACATGGGAATTTCACCCCTCCGAGGATCTCTCCGAGCTGCACCGATTGCTTGTATCTGTCGCTATGCAGAAGTACCATTGTAGGCAGATGAGGTCATGGCGAGACAGCCTGCCACGGCTGCTTTTGGATGAACGGGTATCGCTGGGCACCTTCCGATCTGGGACCTGCATTGACACGAGAAACTCCCGTGCAGGTGGTCATGGCGCGTTCTCCGCATCGCTGTCCTCTTTCTTACGGAGGCTCATCTGCTGATGTGATCCAGTTGCCGGATATGGCCGAATGGCGTTTTTCAAAGAGCAATACCCGCCAGCTTGTCCTTGGCGGGGGAAGGGTTATTTATCCCCTCACTCTATTAGCCGTTGAAAACGCATTTTGATAGGCACTTTTTCTATATTTCTAAAAATCTTTTTAACTTCTTCAAAATCCTCCTCCGCTGGGCATTCACGCTTGGTTGCGTGATGCCTATCTTTTCCGCGCACTCTCGTTCGGTCAGTCCTCTGTAATAGTAGGCCAAAATCAGTTCTCGCTCGGCTTCCTCCAACTTTTCCAACGCACACCAAAGATGCCGATTGGCTTCATGTCGCAGTACTTGGTCCTCAACACTCTCGCTGGTATCCACAATTTGCTTGCGCTGATGCTTTCCTAAGCTTTCAAAGGATACTTCTCTGCTGGGGATGTGTTTGACGGCATTGCTCTCCTTATCCAGACGCTCAGTATCATTTTTCAGATCCTTTTCTATGTATTTCATCTTCCTATCGCTTTGGGTCAGCACCTTCAGTACATCGGGTCGATTCTTCAAGCAGGGGTACATTTTCAAATAGTCGGGATGATATGGATCATTTCTGTACGACATACGTCGCTACCTCCGTTTCGTCATTTTTGAAAAAATCGCAAATGACGGAAACGGCGGGCCGCGGCAACGGACAAAAACTGACGCTTTTCGACAAGTAAAAAGCACGCAGGCCAAATCTGCCTGCATGCTATTGTGCAAGAGTAAATTGTGAAAACAGCTAACTACACAGCCAGCTATGTATTCAATTCGTTTTTGATTTTCAGTATCTGTATATCACCTTGTTGAAAGCGGATCGCATATGGCCTCCCAAAAACAACAGAGGATCAACGTCTTTCCTAACTGAAAAGGCGTTGATCCTCTTTCTTTTATTCCATAAGTCCGTATTTCAGCTTGATGCGATCCAGCTTTTCCAGCATGGGTTCCGCCGCAATCAGCAGGAAAAACACCGTGGCAGAGGCCTGCACACAGTCCATAGGGAAGCCGGTGACGTAGTAGGTCAGCACGGTTTTCCACGTCAGCGTGTCGGCATTGGCCCACATCAGCACCGAGGCGGGGTTCATGATGCCGCCGTAGATCACGATGGCGCTGAACACGCCGAACACGCACAGGCTCCCCCGTGTGCGGCGCAGCAGTCCCTTGCGGAACAGCACGCCCGCCAGGAAGCCGATGATGCCCATGCAGAACATCTGCCACGGCGTCCACGGTCCCTGAGAGAAGAACATGTTGGACACCAGCATGGTCAGCGCCCCCACCAGAAAGCCGCTCTCGCCGCCCAGGGCCACACCGGAGATGATGGTCATGGCCATCACCGGCTTGAACTGGGGCAGCATGAAGAAGGCGGCCCGGCCCGCCACGGAGATGGCGCACAGCACGGCGATGACCACCAGCTCGCGGGCCTGTGGCTTGCGTCCCTCAAACACCAGAAAGAAGGGCAGCATGCACTCGAAGAGCACCAGCACCGACACGATGGCGTACTGCTGCCGCTCCAGATAGAATACGCCGATGAACAGCGTCACAGGGATCAGCAGCAGCGCGGAAACCGCCATGGCCACGGTGCGCTTGGGAAGCTTACGCTTTTCCGCAGGCACCTGCGCCATTACTGGCGGCCGGGAACGCCGGCCGATAGAAAGCGCCAGCACCAACACCAGCGCGCAGAACACCAGATACAGCCACAGCTGCTTCTCGCCCAGCGCAGTCAATCCGTGGCTGGTAACGGCGCTGGAAAGCTCAGTGATATTGGTGGCATACAGGAAGATGGCAATCGCCCCCGCGCCGCTGACCGCCGCCAGCAACTTGCGCCAGAGGGGAAGCTTTTTCGGTTTCCAGTCCGGCGTTTCCTCCGCCGGTTCCGGCAGAGGCGGGGCCTCCAGCGGAAGCTCCGCCTCCGCCGGTTCCGGCAGAGGCGGGGCCTCCAGCGGAAGCTCCGGCATGGGCGGCACGTCGCCGCCGCAGACGGTCATCACATCCTCCGCCGTCACCGCCTGGGGCTCCAATGGCCGGGCAATGCGGTTGGCGGCGGTGGTATAGAAGCTGTTGCCGCTGAAAAAGGCGCGGGGAGACGCTTCCGTCACGATGCTGCCGTCGAAGAACAACGCGCAGCGGTGAGCATAGCGGGCACAGAACTCCACATCGTGGCTCACCATCAGCAGGGAGACACCCTGCCAGAGCAGCGCGCGGAGAATTTCCGCGAACTGCTGCTTAAATTCCGCGTCGAGGCCCTTGGTAGGCTCGTCCAGCAGGAGAATTTCAGGCTGCAAAAGCAGCACCTTGGCCAGCGCGGCCCGCTGCTGCTCGCCGCCGGAGAGATCATAGGGGTGCCGGTCCAGCAGCGTGTCCAGACGGCATAGCTGTACCATCCGGGCCACCCGTTCGGCCTGCTGCGGCTTTGGCAGCTTGCTGCCGGAGAAAATTTCAAACAAGTCCTCCCGGACGGTTTTCTTCACAAATAATGTCTGGGGATTCTGGGGCAGCATGCCCAACGTGCCAGACACCGCAATATCGCCCCGATAGGGCTTTTTCAACCCGCTCAGCAGCTTCAATGTGGTGCTTTTGCCTGCGCCGTTGCCGCCCAGCAGCGCCAGAAACTCGCCCCGGCCCAGCTGGAGATCAAGGCCCTTTACTACGTCGGGACTGTTCTCCTCATAGCGGAACCAAGCGCCCTCTACGGTGATGACCGGCTCACGCTTCGGCTGCTTCGGCGCGTCCGGAAGGGGAAGCAGCGGCCGCCGGGATGCGAAGGCATGCAGGAAATCCCGACCCTCCCGCACGGTGACGGGGCAGGGCGCGTCGGACTCCACCGCCGCCCAGATACGCATGGCGGCCGGCATGGCCAGGAACATCCGGTGGCCCATGGTCTTGAGGTGCCGCCCCACTTCCGCAGGCGTTCCGGTACACAAGAGCCGCCCGCCGTCCATCACCGCCACGGTGGTGGCCAGAGGAAAAGCCTCCTCCAGCCGGTGCTCCGTCAGCACAATGGCGGTGCCCAGCTCGCGGTTGATCTTGCCCAGCACCGCCAGAAAGTCCGACGCGGCGATGGGGTCAAGCTGGCTGGTCGGCTCGTCCAGAATCAGCACGTCCGGCTGCATGGCCATGACGGACGCCAGGTTCAGCAGCTGCTTCTGGCCGCCGGACAGCTCCGTGACACTCTTATAAAACCATCCCTCAATGCCGAAAAAGGACGCCATTTCCGCCACGCGGCGGCGTATGGTGGGCGTATCCTCGCCCAGGCTTTCCAGCCCGAAGGCCAGCTCGTGCCACACCTTATCGGTAACGATCTGGTTTTCCGGCGATTGCTGCACAAAGCCGATGCGGGCAGCCTGTGTACGCTCGTCCACCTGCTCCAGCGGCGTATCGCGGAAGCAAATGCGGCCCGAGCGGACACCGTGAGGGGCCAGCGCAGGCTTCAGCTGCCGCAGCAGCGTGGATTTTCCGCAGCCAGAGGGGCCGCACAGCACCACAAACGCCCCCTCTGGCACGGTCAGTGACAGGTGATCGATGGCGCAGATGGTCTGCTCCGGGTAGGAGAATGTCAGGTTCTCGATGGTGAACAGCGCCATGCCCGGGCCTCCCTTCTGTCCAAAATGACCGGCGTCAGGCACAAGGCCAGATACACCAGATAAAAGCTGACGGTCATGGGCTGGGCCAATGTGCCCGTCAGCGCCGGGAAATACCACCATTTCAGTCCTCCGGCGATGGCGCCGCAGGTGAGATACACGCCGCAGAAGCCCAGCCACAGCAGGGCATAGCGATCCCGCTCCTCCATGCGGAAGATGGAGAAGGCGGTGCGGCCCTTCAGGCCGTAGCCCCGGCTTTTCATGCTGTCGGCGGTCTCGATGGCGTTTTCCAGCGCCCAGGTCACCATAATGGAGAAGATGGTGACGGCTTTCTTCGCCCGCTGCCACACGCTGCCGCTGCTGGCGTCCCGCCCGATGCAGAACTGGGATTGCCGCACAGTGTCCATCTGCTGCTTGAAACGGGGGACGAACCGCAGCGTCATGCTGAGCACCAGCGACAGAGCGGGGATCACCCGGCCAAAGAGATAGACGAACTTATCGGAGGTGAGAACACGATTGTAGCACACGAACCACAGCAGCACGGCGCACAGCATGGCGCCCGCCGCAAGGCCGTACAGGATGCTCTCCAGCGTCAGGGGATTGCCGGTGGGGAGATAGGCCAGGATGGTCATGCCCGCGTGGTTGAAGGCGGGGTTCACAAGGGCCGCCAGCAGCATCACCGGCAGGGCGATCCTCAGACTGAGCCGCAGGCCCTTGCGGCCGTTGAGCTGGATAACGTACAGCACCGCGCCCAGCAGAGAGATCAGCAGGCACACCGGGTGCATCAGTACCATGGAATAGACCAGCACCAGCGCAAAGAACAGAAAATTCACCGCCGGATGATAGCGGGAAAAGGTATCGGACATGGTGCGGGCCTCCTTTCGTTTTATTAGAAATATGCAGAGTAAGAAAGCCGGGATATCCGGCTTTCTTACTTAATTAGCAGTGCGCGATTACAGTCCCTCTTTTAACCGCCCATATAGCCGCCAACATCTTTGCCCAAGTCACAGGTATATACCCAGCAAACGGTGTCTCCATCTTGTAACTGATATCGGGAACAGCCATAGTTGGGGAACCATCCATTGACTTTATACATCCAACCAGACAGCTTTCCGCCATCAAATTCATACAGATTATTGATACCCTCAACGTAGGCGCTGTTATACATGGGAGTCCAACTAGATTCCATATGGATGCCGTTGTCGCGGCAGATTCGCTGGAGTACATCAAAAACGCTTTCACCTTCTGTGAAAGTAACAGTAGTAGTGGAAAGAATCGTCCCGTCGGACGGAACCAGCGAAACCTTCTCTGGTGCACAAGCCTCCAGCGTATCCATATTGTTTAGCAAAGTCGCACAGGAGATAGAGAATGTGCAGCTATACGTTTTGCTCGTGTCAACAGTTGTATCCTGCGGTTCTACGGGCGTAGGCTTTCCTTCGGGAACAGGATCTGTCTGATATTTGTCCTTGCCGGTGGCGGGATCGATTTCCTGCTTGGGTTCGTCTTGTTTGGCTTCTTCCTGTTTGATTTCTTCCTGCTTTGCGTCATCTTTTTTCGTATCTTCTACTTTAGACGCATCGTCTTTTTTAGCATTATCTTTTTTGGTATCGTCGGTTTTCGCGTCAGTCTGCTTGTTGTCCGTTTTGGCAGTGCCGTTTTTCTTCTGATCATCCGTCTGCTGGACAGTGGTGCCATTTTCAGTATCGGCATCGATGACCGCAGCAGCACCGCAGGCGGCCAGAGACAACAGCGTCAAGGCCGCTAAAAGGGCAGCCAGCATCCGTTTCACATGCTTATTTGTCATTTTTTCTTACCTCTTGATAATAGCGCTGTGCGCAGGGGCGTCAAATGACGCCCCTGCGCGGGTGTTGTAATGATAGTGTCTACTTATTTGGCACTGTGCTTTCTCTTGCGGGTCAGCACCACCAGAGCCGCGGCAGAGAGCATTACACTGCTCATCCACAGGGCTATCTGGCTGTTATCGCCGGTCTGAGAACTCTTGACATCCTCAGCAGGCTTGTTGGTGCCGGAATTGCCGGTGCCAGGATTGCTGGGACGATTCCCCAGCGCAGGGATAACCTGCGTTTCAGTCGCGCTGCAAACGGAGCAAGTGCGAGTCTTGAGGCCTTCCTCGGTACGGGTGGCTTCCTTGGTAACGACCCACTTGCCGAAGCTGTGGCCCAGCGCCGCGATGTCCTGTGTTTCGGTGGCCTGGCAGACGGAGCAGGTACGGGTCTGGCTGCCCTTCTCGGTGCAGGTGGCTTTCTTAGTGACCGTCCACTCACCAAACTTGTGTCCCAATGCCGCAACGGATCGGGTTTCCTCTGCACTGCAAATGGAGCAAACACGCTTCTCGCTGCCAGCTTCAGTGCAGGTAGCCTCCTTGACGGTAGTCCACTCACCGAAAGTATGGGTGACGCAAACGTCCGTCATGTCGTACAGCCTGTTCTGCTTGTTGACGAAGCGGTAATACGCGGCCAGAGCGTAGTAACCCTGCTCGGTGGCCATGCCGTCCCGGCCTTCGCCGGAGGTATGGGAGAAGCCGCCGCCGGTGACATAGTAGCTGCACAGAGCATCCAGCACACTTATGCCGTTCTTAATAAACCGGCTGTCAACAGTAGGATCAATACCCAGCGCAGTCAGCGCCACAATGACCTGAGCGCAAGACTCACTGTTGACGGTGCCCCAGCTGGCGTAGCCGCCGTCAGGCTGCTGCATGGTGGACAGCAGGCCCAGCGCCTTATCCACTGCGGACTTGACATTGGCGTTGGTCTTATAATAGGGGGCCAGTGCCTGAATCGCCATGGCAGTCATATCCACATCAGATGCCTCGGCTGTTGCGCCCTCCAGTGCCCAGCCGCCGTCCGCCTTCACCTGATCGCTGAGGATCAGCTCAACAAGGCTCTTGCGGGTCACGTCGTCATGGGTGGGGGTGTAGTTATGGCTGTCCAGCGCCAGCAGCGCAAAGATAGGTGCGTTGATGCCCTGTCCCAGCAGGCAGCCCTTCATGTTGTAGAAACCATCCAGCAGGTTATAGCCGCCCACATTGGTGGGATCCTTACCGATGGCGGTCAGTGCAAGGATCACACGGGCATTCTCGGTGGTCTTTGTACGATCCAGACGACCGTTGCTGTCAATATTCTCCTTGACATACTTGACCACATTGTCGTAGTACCCGGAGGGTACGGTGCGGCCGCTGCGGGCCAGCCCCAGTGCCATCCACTCGCCGCCGACGCTGCCCACAGTGGGAGTGCCCAGAGAGGCGATATAATCACCGGTGGTAGTGTAGATGTCGCTGTAATCCGCGGCGGGCAGCACCGTCAGCTCGATATCCTGGATCTGCCGCTCATACAGGTTTTCTGTGGTGATAGACCATGCGGGGTCACCGCGGCGGAGCTTGACATAACCGCCGTAGATCTTATACGTGCCCGCAGGCGTATCCTTCGGGATGGTGATAGTAATGGAGGTGATCGGTGCAAGGCTCGGCTCGCGGCCAGACAGGGGGTTAACCACTATTTCGGATTCGATTGTCTCCATTCCGGGGATATTCGTTCCGAAGATGGTCTGGATGGACTGCAGCTTCATTTCGGTGCTGGTGGTCACACAGGGATACTTCGCCGTGATCTCATCCGTAGGCAGGTTCCGCAGATTGATGGTGATCTTCTGTCCGGCACGCACTGTATTGCCGGTCTCCACTTCGGTGTTGACCTGCACCTGTCCGGTATAGCCGGTATAATCGGCAACCTCAAAGCTCAGGTCGGGCAGGACGGAGAATACATTTTCCTCCTGAGGTGCAATCTCGCCGGTATTGCCTTGGCTCAGTTCAGACCCCAGCTTGCTGCCCATCCATGTCTCGTAGATATAGCCTCCGGTCAGATGAATCGTGCCGGAGCCGGTGAGCACGATACGCATGGTACCGATGTGATACTGATCGTTGTTACCGTTGAGCTGATACTGCTGCGGCAGATCTTCCGTCAGATAGACAAAGCGGGGACCCATGGGGTTGTAGATACGCAGGATCTTATACACCGGAACACTCAGTCCCGTGATCTTCAGGTCAATAGTGTCGCCGATGCGCGAGGTCTGACCGGGCCGCGTCACATTGGAGATGGTATAATCAATGACCTTACCCTTCAGCCCATAGGTCTGGGTGACACGCTGGCCCTGATAGTCCGCAGTAACCTCAATGGGGTTATAGCCATCCTTCAGAATGACCGTCACCATGCCATCGGAGTCCACGGCGTACTCGGTCTTTTTGCCGCCGCCCAGATACTCCCATACATAGACCTTGGCGTTGTCGCCGTTGACCTTGAAGGTGAAGGGCGCACCCTCCTGACCCTGCCAGAAGTAATGGATGTCGTACTTCGTCGTGCGGGGCAGGCTGTTGATGTTGGTCAGCTTGTCTGCCAGTTTCTCAATAGACGCCTCGGCCTCGCTGTTCACGTGAACGATCATCTCCGGAGTCTGGCCGTAGAAAGTGCCGGTTTTGTCCGTCAGCGTCACGCGGAAGGTGGTGGTACCTTCCTTCAGCGGGATCAGGTAGTAGAGCTCATTGTCATAGACCTCACCGTTGTTGCCCAGGCCCCGGTCACCGTAGGAACCGACAACCGTCTTGATCTCAAAGATCGTGGGATCGTCGATTTCAAAGCGCAGGCGCCCCGGCTCGTTCCAGGGCAGGCCCGCCTCGCCGCCCAGCTTGGTCTTAGAATAGGTAATGTCCTTAAAGGTCACAGGATAGGCGTTCCACGCAGAGCCCAGCGTCAGATTGAACGCGGAGTTCGTCAGCATGAAGTCGTCCAGATAGTCCGTGGCCTGACCGATGGTCTTGCGGCTGCCGGTCTCATACCGGTTCAGCAGCTTCAGCGCGTTGGTCAGCACGTATTTTTCAGCATAGCCGCCATTGTTCCACTGCGTCAGCACCCAGCCCTGCAGCTTGTCATACAGCTTGCCCGAAGCACGGATGGCCTCGCCATACTGCTGGTACAGCTCGTCAGTCAGCTCTGTGATATCTTCGGGGATGGCATCCTTATACTTGCTTACCTCCTCCAGCACGGCTTCGATCTGTGCCATGCCTTCGTCATACTGCCGCTCCAGTTCTACGCACAGGGCAGTCAGCTTTGCTACAGACTCCGCGGACAGTTCGGCCTTTATCTCATCCTTGGCATCATCATATAGCTTCTTTGCCTGCTGCACTGCCGTTGCATGCTCGGAGTAGATAAAGCCATCCACCTGAGGCAACGCTTGAATCAGCGCCTCTATTTCCGACGCTTCAATGGAGTGACGAATCACGTGGAAGGTATAAGTTACAGCCTCGCTGGTATCTTTTACGTTTGCGATGCTAAAGGTAATATCTGTTCGTTCGGTCTTGAGCGGAATGTAATTCTTTTTAGCGTTAAGGTACGTTGAAATAGATGTTGCCGACTTTGCCGGAAGCTCGGTTGCTGCGCCTCCATTTATGGACATAGACACGATGCCCTGACTCACCATCATGATACTGGTAACCTTCCGTGGCTTCAAGGACTGAACCTTTTCAGTCACATGGATATTATACTCGAACCAGTTGGTGTCAAGCCCGATCTCACCGGTCTCATTTCCTTGTTCATCCACTTGGAATAGCGTCCCCTCCGGTTGGCCGTTATAGACATTCTCGGAAGAAAAGGCTACATTGCCGCCCTCGAACGCACAGCTTTTCAGGCCTATCGTAGCAGCCTTCTTGAAAATGTGCAGGGTATAGATACCCTGACTGTCTCCGCTGGTCAACCGTACTGTGAAGTAGAAGTGGCCATATCGAGCGATCTCATTTGACACCGTAGCTACACCGTTTACGATCGGGTAGCTGTCACCGCTGGGGGCGACGACCTCGCCGGTGGTGCCCTCGGGCACCTTGGGCAGCCGCAGGATAAAGCCGGTGACATTCTTGCTCTCGTCCCTCGTGTAAGCAGGCGCGGTGGTGCTAAATTCCCACTTTGTTTCCGAATAACTAGGCTCAAGCGCGTCCTGTTCCACCACTCTGCCGCTCTTGAGGAGCAAATCCAACGTCATGTCGCCCTTTTGGTTCAGCAGCTTCTGGTCGCGTATCAGGGTAATGGTGTAGGTCTTGCCCTCCGTCGCCGCCGTGGTTCCGGAGGCGGGCTTCACCGTCTTCACCGTCAAGGTCAGTTTGTTACCCGTAAAGGGGATCACGCCACTGTTCAGCCGGTACTCCGTATCCCCTACGAATACGCGTGCCACAAACTGCTTCTCCGCCAGGCTGGCCTTCACCTTGAAGCTGGTCACATCGGACTTCAGCACCATCTCATAGTTATAGTTGCTGCCGCTGAAATTCTCCGGCGCCACCTCATTGGCATAGCGATCCGGATTAAGCCGACTATTCGTGAGCAGGCTCAGGTATTCCAGTGACATATCGGTGGCATTGAAGTCACAGCCAATGTCCTTGCCCAGATCGGTGGTATACATGACGTCGATGGTGTCCCCATCCTGAATGTCACCCTTGGCCACCGTGTAGTTGGCAAAGCCTGTGTTGGTGCACCAGCCGTTCAATGTACCCATCCAGCCGCTGCCCTTACCACGGCGGAACTCAGCCAGTTCAACACTGTTTTCAGTGCCATAGTTGGCGATAATAGCGCTGATGTAGCCTTTCTCGCCGCCCACCTGCCGGTGGCCGTCCTCAATAAGGGCGCGGGCGATAATGGTCATCATGGTGTCGGAGGGGTAGATAAGTGCCTCACCGTAGCTCTTCGCGCTGCCCACCAGATCGCCGTAGGGGCCGGGGTCCTCCATGGGTTCACCCATACCGTTGATCAGATCGTCCCGCTTCGGAACACTGTCGCTCACCTTGATCTTGATCTTTCCCACAGGCTCCTCGCCGGTGACAATGCCGAATTCCATCTTCTCAGGGGCCTTGATGGTCAGGCTGCCGATAGCGCTACGGGTAGTTCTGGTGGTGCCGTCCTCCAGCGTATTGGTGACCTCGCAGAAGTAGTAGCTAGTTCCCAGCATCGTGGTGCCGCGAATGGCATAGGACTGCATGGTCGCGTCGGGGATCAGTTCCGCCCCCTCATAGCTCCGCTCCGTGTTCTTGTACCACTGGTAGGACAGGCTGGTCATGCCCAGCTGCTTCACGCTGATGTCGAAGACCCGACTGCTCAGAGAATTCCAGGGCAGCACCACATCCTCAGCGTCCTTCACATCGCTTGTGATTACCGGGGTGTCGCTGAATTCACCGCTGCCGTCATCGGTGACGACGACCTTGGCAATGGCAGAGTAGACGGTGGCGGGCGTCTTGCCCTCCTCCGTGTTGGTGACCGCCACATAGTAGTAGGTGATCTGCTCCTCGCTCGTAGCCACGTTATAGGATGTCTCGGTGGCCCCACTGATTCTCCGGCCATTGTATGTGTTGCCGACATACCACTGATAGCTCAGGGTACCCGTGCCCTCTGCCGCAATGGTGAGGGTAAGGGCGTCGCCGGTCTTGACCGCGACAGTCTCAGCCAGGTTGGTGGTGATCGTCGGCTCTGCCGAGGTCTCACTGTCCCCAACAGCCGCGTCGCCTTCCTCAGCAGTCGGTGCCGGTTCCGTAAGAGGCTCCTCGGTTCCAGCGACACCCTCTGTCACCGCTTGTGCGGCAACGGGTGCCTCTGCCGGGAGTTCCTCGGCAAATGCGCTGACGGGAAGCACAGAGACTACCATCACCAGCGCCATCAGGAATGATACGATTCGTTTCTTCATTCCGTGATCTTCCTTTCTCCTAATTGGTCAAATTCTTTTATGTAAACGCCTTGCGGCGTAGTTTCTGCTCTCGCAGACTCTATATCAAAGCGGATATTCTTGAGGTTCGCGGGAGGGGCCGGCAAACCCCTCCCGCTCTATGGGAAAGACTACGGCGTATGCCGCTCTCGGTTTTGCATTATTTTGAGGAAGTGGGGATGGGGCGGCTTAAACCCCATCCCCTATGGAAAGCGAACAGTCTCCGTTCAGACTGTCTCGGTTTGATTAGGGGTTACCTCCGCACAGGCCACGGCAGACTCAGTTTCCTCAGCAGAATTGACTTCTTTCTCAGCGCGGCGTTCCGCCTCGCGCTGGCGGGCAATAGCATCGCGGGCCTCTTTCTTCTCCAGCTCCAGTTTTTTCTTCTCCTTGAGTCGCGCCTGTTGCGCCGCATGACTGATGGCTTTTCGTGCGCGTTTTTCTTTCTTCTTACGCTCAGATTCCTCGTAAAACAGCGGCTCTTGCACTTTCTTTTCCGCCCGGAAGCGGCCAGTCTCTCTCAGTTGCAGCGTTTTTCTTACGGGTGGTAGCTTCGCCATTTGCAGCGCCGCTTCCCAGCTGCCGAAGCGTTCTTCGATAAAAGCGCCGCCGTCCACTTCGCACGGGGAAGGCGTATGTCGTATCAGTTCAGCCTTGCGGACAAGGTAACGCGCCAGATCTATCAGCGGCGTTTCTGCGTGCTTTTCAGCGAAGGCTGCGTCACGCTCTGCCAAGGCTGCCTCCGCGCGTTTAGCGACATTGCGGTCAAACCAGCTTTGATAATCAAATCTTTCGCGTGGGTTTCTGTTGGACATGGGTATACTCCTCCCTTGGAAAAATCGCCGGTTTCACAGGGAAACCAGCGGTGATCTGGCAGAAATAAAAATGCGCTGACGATCTTCGTCAGCGCGCACTCCTGCCTATGCCGTCAGGGAGAGAGCGCCCGCTGTACAACACTGATCCTCCATCGTGCAATTCTTCTGCCCTAACGTCACGAAGGACTTTTGTCCTTCTCGTACCTGAACCTACCTTCTCAGAGCGTTCGCTCCAATGGCTGCTATTCGCCACACGGTGTCACCACCGCTTTGGTTCATTTCTTACGTCAACAGCGCCGTCCGCAGGAGGCATAACCCCGTTCCTTCAAAACTGCCACCTGACGATTCCTCGCCTTTACAGTGACAGCCACACGACTTCGCAAGACCTTGTATTTACTTTTCAGATGAAGCTTTTTCGTAAAGTAACGTACTTTACGAGAGTGCCAGCAAACCCTTGCGACACAAGGCTTTGCAGCTATTCGTCAGAAAAAAGACGAATTTGGGAAGTCAATATTGACAATTAACATGGCCTGCTATATACTGTGTTTGTGCCAATTTTAGGCAGTCTTCGTAAAGTACGTTACTTTACGAAGGAAATATACGAACAAAGGACGCCTCACGGCGTCCTTTTACGTTATCTCATCCAAAAAACCGATCCCCTCCACCGCCTTGCGCTTATACTCCATGGACGAGTGGACATACAGCCGCAGGGTGGTACGCACATCGCTATGGCCCAGCAGCTCGCTGACGCTTTTGGCGTCCACCCCCTGCTCGATACAGCGTGTGGCATAGGTATGCCGCAGGGCGTGAAAGCTGCGGTAACCCACGCCGCAGCGGTTCAGCAGCGCCTTATAGCGGTACTGGCAGGTACGGGGATCCGGCAGGGCTTCGCCGCCTGTCAGCAGGTAGGCCTCCGGCGGCCGGTGGTCAGCCTTCAGCACCTGCAGCATCTCTTGCGGAATGGGGATCCAGCGGTCAGAGCTCTCCGTTTTCGGTGTCTGCACCGTCAGGCACGTTCCGCCGCCTGCCTGCGCGATCCGCTCCACTGTCCGCTGGACGTGCAGCGTCCCCGCGTCCACGTTGACGTCTTGCCATTGCAGGCCACACAATTCCCCCAATCGGATACCGGTATAGGCTGTCAGCAGGATGCCCAGTCCCGTCTCGTCCGGTCGGCGCAGGACGGTCTTACCGATCTCCAGCAGCTCCGGCTTGGTAAAGACCTCCACGGCCTTTTGCCGCACCTTCGGCAGCGCTACCTCGCCGGTGAAGTTTATCCCTGCGAGGCGCAGAATTGCCAGCAGCAGCGAGGCCACCTCCCGCACCAGCTTGGGGGAAAAGCGCTCTAACAACGCCTCCATGTAGTCGTCAACGTCGTCCACCGTCACCTCCGCCGCGACTCGGCTACCCAAGTGCGGCAGAATATACTTCCGGATGTTGAATTGATAGCATTTCAGCGTGGATTCTTTGACCTTGCCGGTCTTATCCGACAGGTAGATGGCAGACAGCTTCTCCACCGTGGCGTCCCTGCGGACGTACTTTCTTCGATTTCCCATATCTCCAGCACCTTTCCGTCCCCATAGGTGCCTTGATTTCATGCAAAAAGCGCCGGCAAATGCCGACGCTTTCTTCTTTCAAACGGACGCATAGCCCCCGTTCATGCAACTCGATCTCAGGCGCTTGCATTTGTGACACTTCCGGCGCGTATCTGACTTATCCTCCTCATCGGGAGGCCTCACAGTGACCTGTTCGCGGGGACTCTGACCCACATTCCACCTTTCATCGCAGCGCCGCGGCGCCTTGAACCGAAAGCCTATTCACTTGTCGGGGACTACACTACTATTGTACGCACACATTGCCCCGCTTTGCAAGTGCGATTTTTGCGGCGAGAGAGGCGGCAAAGCCTTGCGCCGTAAGACCTTTTCCATAAAGTGACGATTTCAAAGGCTTTGCGGGTTTTGCACATGACAAGTTGTAATACTTTCCATCGCAAAGATGATGGATGCTAATGCGATCGGTCTTTCTTTTTCACTCGGCTTTCTTCGTTTTCCTATCTAAAAATGGCAGGTGCGTGGATTGCGCACCTGCCTGTTTTTGGGTATCCTGTTGCACAAACGGCACAGCTTTTTTCGTAAATCTACATCATTTAGGAAACCCGTGCCGCCGCGTCCTGTCGTGCAGCGGTTTTTGCTGCGCCTGACGGAATTTCTGACGGCGCAAGGTCTCCATTTCCAAAGAGGGGCAGGAAGCAGATGCTCTGCACCGCCTGCTGCTTATGCCGCAGGGAGACATGGACATAGGTTTGCAGCGTGATCCGCACGTCGCTGTGGCCCAGCATCTCGCTGACGCTTTTGACATCCACATTCTGCTCGATGCAGCGTGTGGCGTAGGTGTGCCGCAGGGCATGGAAATTTCGATACGGCACGCCCGCCCGCTTTAAGAGGGCTCTATATCGGTTCTGCATAGTACGCGGCTCCAGCGGCGCGGCGGCGCCTGTCAGCAGGCAGACACTGCCTGCGTTCTTCGGATTGTGCGCTGCCAGCAGGGACAGGATATCAGCCGGGAGCGGTATTCTCCGCAGCGACGATTCGCTTTTAGGAGGTTGCACAACGAGCCTTGTACGGCCCTGCTCATAGAGCCGCTGTACCTCCCGCTCCACCCGCAGAAAGCCTGCGTGGAGGTCGATATCCGACCACCGCAGCGCACACAACTCTCCCAGCCGCAGACCGCTGTTCAGTGTCAAAAGGACACCAAGGCCGGTCAGGTCAGGCTCGTTTACGATATGATGCGCCAGCCGCAGGATCTCCGGCTCGGTGAATATCTCCACCTGCCGCTTTTTACACACTGGCAGCTCGGCGTTTACCCCCGTGCAGAAGCATCCCCGCTTGGTTGCCGTTCGCAGAATGGCCCGCAGCAGTACGCCCACGTCTCTGGCGCTTTTGGGAGACAAGCTCTGTCCTTGGAGCCTTTGGTAAAACGCCGCCACCCGCTCCTCCGTCAGCGTATACAGCGGCGCGGCTCCCAGTTGCGGCTGGATATACTTCCGCACCATGTAGCGGTACCGGCTGACAGTGGACTCCTTCAGCATCCGCTTCTGCTCCCGTTCCACGAAAAATAGCTCCACAGCCTCCGGAAATGTCATGTTATTGCTTGGCGTGATTTCGCGGGGCAGCTCCCGCAGGCGCTGCCGCCGTTTTTCCCGGCAAGCGCTGTAAGTGGCAGCGTAGACGTAGCCGTACTGCGCCCGTCCCTCCGGCGTCCGACCTCGGATATAGCGGCCCTCCCAACGGCCATCGTTGCGCTTGTAGATGTTTTCCCCTCGACGTGACATTTCGTTATCCTCCCGACGCTTTTTCTGACGGCGAACACCCTCTTTATCGTCTACTGCACAGGAAAAATACGGCGCATAAACCGCCCGTTTCGGTCTCCGACGACTGTTTTCGCCCGAACACCGATGCCGCACTTGACTTCCCGCCCCGCAAATGCTATCGTTTTACCATAGCCGGTGGCGAAAAATGCTTTCCTAAATGATGTAGATTTACGAAGGGTATCGCTCCATCTGGCTGAGTCTATTATGCCCAGGAGGGACACAAAAATGCCACAGGTCAACGGTGATAACCTGCTGCATCAGCAGATCGTCAAACGCACCATCGAGGCCCTGCAAGCGCAGGACGAGGCTTTTGCGATAGAATATGAAACCGCCAGCGACGCCGACCTCATCGCCTATGTACGTCAGTGCGTCGATGTGTCCTATACGCCCGCACCCTGCGAGGTCGTGGGTGGTGCGTACATTGCCCAACGCTTCGGCAACTGGTCTGCGGCACTGAAGGCCGCAGAGCTGCCCTCGCAGTACAAGCCGCCGCGGGAGCATCACTATCCCCGCTACGAGCAGGAGTACCAGCGGCAGGAGGTGCAGCTCTTGCAGGAACGAAAAGCGAAACGGCAGGCCAAGGCCGATCTCGTCGCTCAACGCAAGAACCGCGACAAGGCCCGCGCCGCCGCCAACGCCGCGAAGAAGAATGAGAAAAAATGACGGGTGTATCGACTGATACACCCGTCATTTTTCGTTGTCACTTGGTGAGCAGACCACCCACCAACACAAAGTAGTCCGGCGCTTTGCCATCCCTGCCCCACAGCATGGGCAGGTGGAAGTAGTGCTGCAAACAGCCCTCCACATCGCCGCCCAGCGCCTCGATGGAGTAGCGCAGCAGCTCCGGTCTGCCGCAGGGATGTCCCTGTACCTTTTCGCACGTCTCGCACTGGTCGCAGGTGCCCGCCAGCAGCATCTGACTCTCCGGCGTTTCCCGCTCCCACCGCTGAAGCTCTTGCCGGTACAGACGCTTTTCCTGCTTCAGTGCCGCCACCGCCTCGTCCAGCGGCTGCTCCGGCACATCCGCCTGTAAGATGCGGGCATACAGCCGTAGTCCCCTGTAGCTCTGCCAAATGGTCATGGGGTCAAAATCGAAAGGCGGGCACGTCCAGCGGGTATCGTAGCTGCCGCACTGCTGGCAGAAAGGCAAGAACCTTTCCACGCGGACAAAGCGTGTCACGAATTCTTCTGCGCTTGTCTCCGCCGTCATTTCGCGGACATGGTATTGGAACGCCATCTCAGACACCTCCTCGGCTCGATGCCGGCAGTATAGCACATGGCAGGGGTTTATCGCGTCATAGGATCAATTTCATTGCACCCGTCTTGCCAGTGTCTGCGTATGCAGAAGGGCATCCATCAGCATCCGCCCGTCCTCGCGGTCATTCCACCAATATGGGCGGAGGAATAACAGGGCGTTCTCCAGCCAAACGTAGTCGTCCCTGGTCAGCACACGGCTTTGGAGTCCCTCGCTGATCCTGGTATATGATTCTCTGACCTTTTCACTGGCGTGTTCCCGCACCAAATAGGCGTTGAGCAGACCAGTAATTACAGACACTTCTTCGTCGGTATAAAACATGACTTTCCTCCCTGTAGACAAACACACAGGTCAGAGTATAGCACATTCACTCTACATCTACAAGGGTCGTATCCAGCCTGCCTTACCCGTGCAGCGTTTATCGGAGGCTATCATCTCGCGTCATGGGCAGCGGAGATCTGTTTCGTGGTCAGTTCTGTGGGATGAAGCAAAAGCAGGGATTTGCGCTGCCCCTCGGCGTAGGCCAAGGCTCTGTCCTCCGCGCTGCCAGCGGGCGGCGTGTCCCTGTCATAGACCGCCAGCACCACGTCCGCAAGGTCGATGATCTTCTTGTAGGCTTGCAGCTGCGCGTCCGGTGCGCCGACCTCGCACACGGCGGAAATGTAGGTGCATTTCTCCAACACATCAAAGTAACGCTCCCGCAAGTAAGGAGCCCACTTGGTAGCCTGCTCCTCATGGGGTGTATAGCACAGCAGCATCAGATCGTGGTCAGTCGTCCGCAGACCGTTGATGATCTCAGCGGCGTACAATCCCACGCCGCAGTCGCAGGCGGTCAGAAATTGCGACACGCCGCTCTGGCGCAGCACCATGATCTGCTGCGCCAATTCGATTTTCAATTTTCGGCAGCGGTCATCTTCTTCGTCAAAGCCCCACGGAAATCGCATGGGATTTTGACCGATGGTGGCACAGCGGATAGGCTTGGTCATACACATTATCTCCGATGTATCCTCATTGCAATATACATTATATTTAGCTTATGCAAAACAAATAATAAGCCAATTTCAACTCGCTGTCAATAAGTCATATTTGATGTAGGCTATAATTCCTTTACCACAAAATGGAGGATAACCTACATGAAAACTTTCTGCGAGATCATCCGAGAGCTGCGTGAAGATAGAGATTTGAAACAAGCCGATGTAGCAAAGGTGCTGGGTACCTCGCAGCAGTATTACTCCAAGTACGAAACTGGCAAATATGAGATGCCGATCCACTGCATAACAGCACTTGCAGATTTTTATGGAGTTTCTACTGATTACATCCTTGGCCGTTCGGAGTTCAGCATCCGACCCAACGACTACAAGAAGCCCCTTGTCGGAAACTATACCGCAGACGCAATGCTTGCCGATATGTTGTCTCTCGATGTCAACGGACGCAAAGCGGTTCGAGATTATATCGCACTTCAGAAGAAAGCAAATCAGAAATAGTTCTTCTACAAGAGACTGTTCTATTCTTTCCTCTGTACTAATCCCTCCGATAGAGTGAGTCCTTCTGGGTGGTCCATCATGAACCCCTCCTCGGTTCAGCAAACAGGCATAGTCGCCCCTTGGCGGCTGTGTCTGCTTTTTATCGTACCGTATAGAGATTGGAGGTGCTGCTTCCGTTGGGGCGGTAGCGGGGCAGGCGCTCCAGATAGCCGTGCCGCTCCAGCTCTCCCAAAGCCCGCTTGACCGTACTGCGGGACAGGTGCAGATCTGCCGCAATGGTCTTGATGCTGGGCCAGCACTTTTGCTGGGCATCGACCCGATCCCGCAGATACATATAGACTGTCCGCGCCCTGTGCGGCAGCAAGTGGTCAGCGTAAATAGTCTCAAAATAGCTCATTGTTCTCCTCCGTTGTCATAGAGATCCATGGCAGACTGCGGCGACTTGCGAGTGTCAGCCTTTTCGGGCTGTCTCGCTTGTGCATCCTGAGTGGTCCGTTCCCGCTGTGCCTTCCTGACGCTCTGGAACAGTTCTTCCCGGCTGGCATAGGCCACCTTTCGCACGGCGTGTTCTGGAGTGGTATATGGCTCACCAAAGGTAATGCCCCAATCGAAGAACAGCCGCAGCTTTGTCTGCATAGGATGTGTGCCTGTTTTCATCACCACGAAGGTACCTTTTGGCAGCGACTTCAGTTCATCCGGTGTCATCAAGGGCCGCTCTATCATTTGAAGACTCTGGCTGGGATCGTTCTTTCCCTTGCTGATAGAGCCACTCAGTACCGTGCGGCTGCCCAGTGCTTTTGAGAGCTTCTCCGCCGTTTGGCTATTGGGCGCGAAGCCACCGAAGATCGTGTCTTGGCAGTTATCCGCCAGTATTTCCGCGCCCTTATCACCGTAGTTTTTATTGAGCTGCGCCAGAGATTGGATGATAGGCACCAGCGTGATACCACGGGAGCGGCCCGCGCTGAACAGTGCCTCCACGTCAAAGGCGGGCATGGTGCCAAACTCATCACAGTAGAAAACAACACGGTTGGGCAAGCGCCCGCTGCCTTTTTCTGCCAATTCAAACAGCTCTTTGGATAGATTCTGTATCATAAGTCCTGCCATAAAATTCTTCGTCCTATCCTCCTCCGGAAGTATGAGGAAGATGGCGGTCTTTTCCTTGGCGAATTTCTCTGCGTCTATATGGTTGTCGAAGCAGATCACCTGCTCCAATGCGATATCCATAAATGTATTCATCTGCGCCAGTGCTGTGGACATGGCGGAAGCCGTTGCCTGATCTGATGATTCCAAAGCGGACGAAGCCAGATTTCGCGCCCTGTGGTGAGCAGGCAGCATATCCATCAGTTGCTTGAAATAGCTTTGTCCCCGTATGCCGGAGGGTGCCAGAAGCTGTTGGATCAGGATAAACACTGACACCAGATGCCGCCGTTCTGTGGGATGTTCCTTGTCCGGTGGCAGGAACTCCGCCAGCAGCAGGAGCACCGAGGCCACTACACCTTCGGCGGCTTTATAAAAATAGTCATTCTGACCTCGGCTCTCCTCGCCCTTCGGTGAGATGATGCTGTGTGCCAGAATATTGATCAGATTCTCCGCTTTGCCATACGCCTCGATGCTGTGCTCACGGAGCGCTTTGTCCATGTAGCGGTTGATGAGCGTCATGAGATTGTAGCCATCCGAACGTGTCGGGTTCCGCAAGTCCACCACAGAGACGTGATAGCCATAGTATTTCTCTGCCACCGCACCATAATTGCGGGCCAGATCTCCCTTGGTGTCACTGGCGAAGAAACTCATGCCGCAGGCGCAGGCATACTCCAGATTTGGGTACAGGAAGTAGGCGGTCTTGCCTACGCCGGACGCGCCGATCATGAGGCAGTGGATGTCATCGCTGTCCACCAGCGCTGTGATGCCGCCTTTTCTGCTGTCCCGGCTGCCCAGCACCAGACCTTGGGCTTCCGGCAGGTTCTTGCCCGCCCGCCAGTCGGCTACTTGGAATGGTACCAGCGCGTAGCTGCTGCGAATCTCCTGCTCCGTGGCCCATCGGGCCGTACCATGCTGGCCATCGCCTACGGTTCTGGATTTGATGTTGTTGAGGTTGTAGTTATCCGCCAGCAACGACAGCGCGACGAACACCGCCACCACCGCGCCGCCCGCCGCCAGCAGGATCCAAAGGTTTCCGGTCATGTTGACACCTCCTGTGCCATCAGGTCTTCGTTCCAATCCTTCTGCACTGGCACCAGCCGCATGGTGGAGATGCCCTCCGCCTGGATATAACCTTCCATACGCTCAGAGGCGCTGTGTCCGGCCTCGTCGTTGTCCAGGCAGAGATACACCTGCCGGATCTGTGGGTGAGTGCGGAGCATCTGCTCCACCGGCGCGAAGGCCGTACCGCAGCATGCCACATAGTTCTGCGCCTGCCAGTCATTCATATGCAGGGTGATGTAGGACAGCAGATCAATGGGCGACTCGAAGACATAGAGCGCTTCACCGCCGCCCGCGAAGTGAAAGCTGTATCGTGCGTCGCTGCCCTCCACGGTCTGACGAAAGGATTTTCCCTGACTGGCCGTGCTTCGCAGGTGTGCGTGTCTGACTATGCCGTTTTCGTCCACACCAACAAATACACAGTTGTGATGTGCCCCATCCTCGTAAAGCAGATGGGCATGGGCAAAAAAAGAGACCACCTCACGGTGGATACGTCGATGCTGTGTCAGGTAAGCAAACACACGGCGCATATTTCCGTTGGCGGTCGGCAGGGTGAATTTTTTCGGTGGCGATGAGACTGGTTTCTCATAGGTCTGCCCGTTGCACAGCAGCAGCGACACGGCGTCGGCATAGCCCAGATGGTAGAATCGCTGCACAAAGCTGATGGCGTTGCCGCCCTCATGCGTGGCGTGATCGAACCAGTGGTTACCGCGAATGGTGACGCTGTGATCACTGCTCAGACGCTTGTCTCGCCCGGAGGGCAGAAGCTTTTCTCCACGGCTCCGCAGGAACTCTTCCAGATCCGTCCTCGCCGCCCGGTCTTTTTGCTCTTGGGTAAAATGAATATAGTGCATGGTTGTTCTCCTCATTATGGCATCATTTGTTCATTCCGCAGGCGCTCCTGTTCCTCGTGGTCGTCCCGCTTGTGGCCCATGGCCATGCGCTTCTCCTGTAACCGCCTGCGGCGCTTGGAGTCGATACGCAGCGCAGGCGGAATGACCGGCATATTGCCGCGGAACACACGGCTCATGTGATGGAGCAGTTGAATGACCGCGCCGCCCTCTATTTTGATCTGCGATGTGACCGCCTGCGGCTGTGCCATAGCCGCAGGCGATTCGTTTGAGGGCGGCACTTGCTGCTCATTAGGTTCTGTCTCAACAGGAACTTGCTCCGGCACAAGCTGCCGAAATGTTTCCGCCTGCTGAATGATCATATTCTTGATGGTGCGGAACTCTTTTTGCTGTACCAGTGGCAGGCGGGGCAGCGTGTTCCGTCCGTAGTAACCGGCGATCTCATCCTTTAGCTTCCACCACTGGTCATAGCAGTCTGCCACCTCCGGGAGCTGCGCCAGCCGCTCCACGATCTCGTCCACCTGCGCCTTGACCTCTTTGGGCAGATAACCATAGACGTGTTTGCCGTCGATCTGCTCCAACGTTTGAGACAGCTCCCGCAGCTTTTGCTCTATCACAGGATCAGCACAGTCGCTGTTCTCCATTGCTGTAATACGTGTCAAGAGAGCATCCCTTGCGGTCTGGACACTCTCCTTATAGACAGCGTCCTTCTTGATGTAGATTTCTTTCATCTCCTCATGGAAGATGGCGTTCGTCATCTTGGAACGCATGGCAGCGATTCCCTCCCGTGTGAGATATCCCTTCTTCGGTTCCGCTGACCACACCATCATGTGAACGTGGGGGTGATGCCCCTCATCATGGTACGCCGCGTACCAGCGGAAGTCATCTGTCTGAATACGCATAGTTTCCGCAATACGCTGATTGTAGACTTGTAAGGCCGCCAGCAGTTTGGGGTGCTGCTCCGGCTCGTCATGTTCAGCTAAAAACTCCTGCACTGCCGCATCTGTGTCGGCTTGCAGCCTGTGTCCCGTAAACACCGGCCATAGCATAACACAGACACCCACCACGGCCAGCAGCGCCGCCAGTACGAGAGATGTCTTACGCATGGCGTACCCTCCTTACCAAAAAGTAAGCACCGCCGACCATGGCCACCGCGCCAAGGCCGATGACCAAGCCGGTGAGGTAGTGTTGCATCCACGAGGAAGTGGCCTTCTGCGCTTCGGCAGTTTCTGCTTTCTGTTCTGGCACATACGGTACTCGATGGCCTCGTACCAATAGGCGATGGGTATTGACGCCGAAAGGCGTACACGTCACCAGCGTTACAAAGTCCTTGCCCTCCTCGATTTGCAGTAGGCTTGTGTCCGTGGGCAGTACCGTGTTGATGGCGTTCACTTCATAGGCCAATGTGTCGCCAAGCACATGGATGTAAAACGTATCGCCCTCTGCAAGCCGGTCAATATCCGAAAAAAGCTTGGAGCTCGCCATACCACTGTGGGCCGAAAGCACCGCGTGGGTACTGCTGCCGCCCACCGGCAGAGATGTGCCCATTACATGGCCTACGGACCTTTCCAATGTCTCTGCGCCTGTGCCATGCTGCACAGGCAAGTACACGTTGATTTTGGGGATGTCGATGTAAGCCATGACACCGCCCACCGTGAGCTGATCTGCGTAGGCCAAGGGAGGGGCGGAAACCCCTCCCTCAGAGATCGTCGCATTGGCCAGCATGGCGTTATACTGCTGTGCCGCCTGCCGCTGGGCGGTCAGCTCGGCATCATCGGTGTCCTCTATGGCCGCGGTATAGGCTGTCTCCACGTCGGAGTGGTACTTTTCACTCAGAAGTTCTCCCACCAGCGGGTAAAGCAGAAGCCCCAGCGCCACAGCACCGCAAGCCGCCGCCAGTAGCCAGCGCTTCACTGCTTGCTCTTATGCTTGCGGGACTTGACCACAATGAAAGCCGCAGTACCCAGAAGCAGAATACCGCCGATGGTGAACATCCATGTGCCGTAGCCGCCAGTCTTGGGCAGATCAAAGCCGGGATTATTGACGACCGTCAGGGGGACGATGGCGTTGCCATCGGTCATGGTAACGTCCTTGCCGTTGACGGTGGCGGAGGCCGTCAGCAGCTTGGTGCCGCACTGCTCGCACTGGCCGTTCTCGGCGGTCTTGATAACGATCTTGACCGCGTCCTTCAGCAAAATGTAACCCTTGTCGGTGGCAGTCTCGGTCAGGGAGTAGGTGTCATCCTCCAGCCCCTTGACCACGATGTGGCCGCTGCTATTGGGAATGAACGTAGTAGCGTCAGCTTTCTTTGCCGCAAAACCCTTGGCATAGTACACGCCATCCGTCAGGTCGGCAACCACGAATACATCATCGGTGTCATTGTGCAGCTTAAACTTCACATTTCGCAGATTGCCGCCGTTATCGCTGAACTGCTTGAGAACGTCGATGCCGTAGGTATACACATGACAGCAGTCCTTGAGGGTATCAAAGTAAGTCGTGTTGGTGCGTTTCCACGTCAGCTCGACCTCGTTGGGGTTGTCGGTATCGCCCATCTTGGCATCGGCGGTCAGGGTGGCGGCGTAGGTGAGGCGCATGGTGCAGTCGGAGTAGCCGCGCTTCACGCTGTCGGTGTAAACGGTGGCAGCTTCGTTGATCTCGCTCAGACCGGCATCGGTCATGCGGATGGTCATGGTGTTGGCAGCGGCATCATAAGCCACGGTGAATTTGCCGGAGTTCTCCGCCCAGGTGGCGATCTTTTCAGTGCAGCCAGCGTCCTTAAAGAACTCAATGACCACGTCGTTCTTGTTGTAGCGGATGCCCTTGCTCAGCGTGTCCACATAGGTGTACTCGCTCAGAGAAGAAGCCTTGGAGGTAATCGTGGGCAGGGTGCTGATGATCTGATAGTCCACGGTGTCACCCACGGATGCGGTAGCAGTATGCTCGAAGCCATCGGTGATGTCGGTCAGACTGCCGTTGTTCTTTCCAGTGCCGCTCTTGCTCTCGCGGACAGTCTTTTCGAGGTCGGGGTTGCCAGTCTGGTTCTTGGGGTACACAGTAACGTCATAGTTCCACTCGCTGCCATCAACGGTCGTCATGGGCAGGGAGATCAGGAAGGGATTGCAGGTAGAAGTCACGTTTTCGGGGACGCGGGTTTCCACAACCAGATACAGGCCCTGCTCCATGTCGGATGCAGAGGCGTGGCCGGTGGCATCCGTCTCGGGCATAGCCACGCCGCCGTTCTTGACAGCGGCCTCCAGCTCATTCTTCACGGTGGTGGCATTGGCAGTCAGTGCAGCGGCCAGTTTGTTATTCAGAGCATCGCTGGTGTAGTAGTTGACGCCGTTCTCATTCTTGTGGGCATCGGAAGCGGTCAGGCCGATGGCGGACAGCACGGCGTTGGAGCGGTCACTGCTGTCGAAGCCATACAGGACGCCAACCTGACGCTGACCGTCCGCCAATTCATTGTTCATGGTAATGTCGGCAATACGGAGGTATGTGAACTCCACGCCCTGAATGGCGTACTTGCTCAGCTTGTCGATAACCGCGTCGTCATGCAGGCCGGTGGAAACGTAGGACTCCGCGTCCCACGCGCCGTCATTGCCGGCCTTGGTGATGTCGTACTTGTAGATGCTCAGGGATGCTTTTTTGCTGGGATCGATGGTAGGTTCTGCGAACGCTGTGGTGATGAGGCTCAGAGCCATAACAGCGGCCATGAGCATGGCCCATACGCGATGGATCTTTTTCATTTGGTTTTCTCCTTCATTTCGATTTTTTTGCAAAAACAAACACCCGCCATGAGAGCGAGTGTTGCGAACAGAATATAGGTTGTAAATCCCGTGCCGCCCGTGAACGGCAGGACGAAGCCTGCACTGTTGCAGGCAGTGATGGTAATGTCTCGGTTATTGCTGTCCAATGCTCCCGTGAACAGCGGCTCGGTCAGGAGGGTATAACCTGCTGGGGCTTTGGTCTCTGTCACGCGGTACTGCGCACCGATTTTAAGATTCTCCCACTCGGCAACGTCTGTGCTGTCGGGGGTGATTTTGCCTACCTCCGTCCATGTCTTGCCATCTGCGGAAGTTTCCAACAGCAGCTCCGCACCAGCAAGAGGCGAACCCGTCACGTCTACCTTACGGACGGTGATGCTGCCCTTTGCCATGGTGTTCGTCCGTGCCTCGGTGATATTCAATGCCTCGCTAGTAATGGTAATCGGGTACTTGGTGTCGTCTACCACATAGCCCTCCGGGGCACTGATCTCCTGATAGGTATAGCTGCTCAGCGGGAGGTCGGCAAAGACCGCCTTGCCATCTGCTCCGGTAGTCACATCGGCGATCTTGTTGCCAGCGCTGTCAAAGAGCCGGTAGGTGACGCCTGCCAAGGCTTTACCGGTGTCGGCGTCGGTCTTGCTGATGGTCAGACTGCCCTTATCTTCCGTCACGGTGGCCTTGATCTTGATGTAGGCCCGAACAGGATCAAGACCAGTGCCGGTATAGCTGGCCAGCGACTGATATTTGCCGGTGGAATCGTACCAGCACAACACTGCTTCATCCGGGTCAATGCCGTAGGCGCTGCCGGTAGCGGAATAGGTTTTCTCGGTAGAGAGGTTCTTTGCAGCCTCCGCCGTGGCCGTGATGGTCAGGGTGTTGCCGCGCTGTGTAAACGCAATGCCGTTACCACTATTGCTGGCAAAATTGAAGTTGTCCAGCACGCCGTTGCCATCCGTCACGCTGGCGCTGTAGCTGCCGCTGGCGTCCTTGGTCAGCTCAATGGTGTCGCACCAGCGGCTGCTTGTTGCCGCAAAGCTGGGAATATCCGCAGCGCTCTGCATGGCGTCCACAATTTCGCTGTACCACATGGCAAACGTGGGATAACGGGACGTATCGACACAGCCGTAAAACGGGCTGGTTTCCCAAGAGCGGTAGTCGTAGGGGCTTCTATACTCACAGATCAAGTCCCAAATAACCGCCTGCGTAGCGGCCCACTTTTCTGCGTCAATAATATCGCTGCTGTTGCTGTCGCCGTATGCCGAGCCATACTCCGCACTGGGATAACCGCAGGCCAAAGCCAGCGCGATGCCGCTCTGCACCGAGGCGGGCAGGTTGTACCAGCAGCCGCTGGAGCCCTGCACATAATTGCTGCTGTCGTCCGACCGAACACCCGGCTGGATGCAGTAGGCCACTGTGCCGTTGACATATTTAAGGTGATACAGCGCACTGCCGCTGCCAAGGCTGCTATCCGCCAGAATGGTCAGATTCCGTGTGCTGGGCGTGGTGCTGGAGCTGTAGTCATACTGTTTGAAAGTCAACTGACTGGTATAGACGTAGACCTTATACTTGACCACGACCGTGGCGGCGTAGGCGGACACCGCCAGCATTGCCGCCATGACCAGCGCCAACACAAGGGCTGTAAATCGTTTGAATGCTTTCAATGAGGTTCCTCCTTTGTCGGAAAAGATAAAGCCCCTCTGTTGCCAGAGAGGCTTTGCGTATGGAATTGTTGCGTGTTAGTCATAGAGGACATAGATCAACAGGCTTCCGCCATCCTCCACAATGCAGACATTGCAGTGGAATCCAGCGTCTGCCACGCTATCCCGTCCCGCCTGCATCATGAGCTGCCGGAAGGTGAAGTCCACCATGTCCCGCGCTTTGGCCTCTAACGTCTCTTGCGAGGCGTCCACCGGCACGGCGGCGGGGAAGCGGTAGGCGCTGTTGTCCAGCGTCAGGCCGCTGTCCGTGACCACGCCGTACTGCGTGACCGCGTAGGCATTGGCCGCATCAATGGCTGCTTGCCGGTTTGCTGGGGCTGTGGGTTCGGGCGTAGGTTCCGGTGTCGGCTCCGGCTCCACATAGCCCGTCTTGGCGTGGACGGTCTCGGAGGGGATATTCTCGGAGGGTGTGGGCTCCTTGACCGGCTCAGGGGGCTGAGCTGCTTGTGGGACAGTTTCCGTCTGAGAAGCTTTTTGCTCTTGGGTTTGCTCCTGCGCCGTGACCGATACCGTGTCTGACTCTTTTACCGCTGTGGTAGGTTCAGGTGTCACTTGCGGCTGCTGGGCATCCTCCTGTACCACGGTCGTCGGTGGCAGGGTGATCTCCGTTGGGGTGCTCTCCACCTGACCGCAGGCCGTGAGGAGCAGCAGCGCGCTGGCTGCCAGTAGTGTGATCTTCTTCATTTGTGCGTTCTCCTTCCGTTTTTGGTAACACAAACGGATACCACACAACTTTCAACAAGTCAACGGAAAGACGCGGAACTCAGAAAACAAAATAGGGAGGGCCTCGCGGGGAGGCAAATCGCCCGCTCATGTTAGTCCTCCCATCGTCATATCGGGGCCGGTACTCTGCGCCATGTTCTGCCGCTGGACATCAAGATCAAAGCATGTCAGGTATGCGTTGTAATCTCCGGGGGTGGGATTACAGCGCAGACAGTAGCGGTAATGCTCGGTTTCCACGATGTAACCGTAGTTCTGTGTCCAGCCGCCGCTGATTTTGCCACCGCGGGCATAGCAGAAACGCTCCATAGCGAAGCGGTTTTTCAGCACACTCTCCCGCAGCGTGTCCACGACCTCCTGCAGCTCCAGCTTGAATGCGGGGCTGTTCAGCTCCTCCGGGCCGCGGGGCCACCATGTATGCCAGAACTCGTTGCCGCTGCGCCCGAAGTCCATGCGGACATGACCAACGGTACCCAGCCGCTTATCTTCTTCGGGGTGCGGGGTATAAAATAAGCCCGCACCCTCCGGGCGGGCAGG
>ENA-UOJC01000338-UOJC01000338.1-human-gut-metagenome-genome-assembly--contig:-C104-NODE-338-length-84754-cov-107.182092_pt1 | contig 84754 bp, 86 predicted proteins | sample MGYA00242339_ERZ723886 | MGnify/ENA metagenome assembly ERZ723886 | reverse complement strand
TTGGTTTTAGTGGATGCCCGTTTGTTTCCACGGACGTGGGCGTGTCCGTTGCGGACCGGATGCGCCTTGCGCTTCCTCGCCGCGTGGGTTGATTGTCATTCCTTCATGTTCTTTCCTTTTTCAGTTGTCATACATAGTTGCGGATGTCGAACTCCTCGATGTTGTCCGGCACGACGAACACTTTGCTTTTTGCTTGTGCCACGGTAGTGTTTACCGTGTCCACAAAGACTGCCATTGCTTTGGCAAGCCTCTCGCTCATTGCTTCGTCGGTCAAGCGTTCCGTTATTCTGGAGTAAAGCTCCGTCCCGTCAAGCTCCGTCATGACTTTTCCGGCGTGTCGCATCTCCGCTTCGGACGGTGAGTCCTTCTTTATTGTTCGTACTGCCATGTCGATGTCCTCGAATGTACTTCCCGAAGCCTGTCCCTTGCCCGGTTCATCATCCTCCGGCTCATCCTCTCCGTATTCCAGTTCCTCCGGCGATATGCTCGTGAAGGTTTCATCGAGTTTATCCTCCGGGACTTGTGTCGGGCGCGATGCGGTTTTCGTGTTTCCGTCATCAAAAGTAGCCTCTTCTTCCGACAGCTCAATGCCTTTTTCCGAAGTGGCTGCTTCTTGCGTCGGTATGGCAGCGGTTGTCCGGGTTGGAGCCATCCTGAAACGGCTCTTGCCGATGATGTCCGCATCTTCATACGGGGCTTCACTATGCAAGGTATCTTGCTTTTCACTCTTCGTTCCCAACGACCGCCATAATCCGGCAGCCCCTTTGAGGAACCGGACGAATTTTGTTTCCGTTATCCTGTCAGACAATAACATGAGCAGGAACCAGACGTTGCAGGCAACCGATACGATCAAGAATACTTTTGTCATAATCTCACTTTTTTGGCGTTTTCAATCTGTTCCATGTACTTCTCACCGTATTGTCTGAAATGGTCACGGAGTACATTGTCCACGAACTTGCCGATGCTCAATCCGTTTCCCAATCGGTTGGCGACAATAGCGACTTTTTCATGGACTTCACGGGAGATGTATATGCACTGCCGTGTTTTGATTTCCGACGATTGCAGGAAAGCCGCAATAGGCTTGCTGCCCTTTCCGGGAACATCACAGGTCTTTCCCAGACCTTTGTCGGTTGCACACTTCGCTGCACGGGCAACGTTTCTCTCACTCTTTCTTGTTTGCAGGCTGTCCGCCTGACTGTCGTTCATCTTTCTTCTCATGTTGTTATTGATTAAAATGTTTATAAATTGTATGACTCCATGTGTCGCTTGAAGGATTCCGCTATCTCGTCTTGAAACTGTGTGAAATGGTAGGTCAGCACGTTGTCAAGAAAACCGGCGATAGTCACCTCGTTACCTCCGATGATATGTAGCATTTTCAGTATGCGGTCGTGGTACTCCTTTCGGATATACACCTGTTTTCCGAGCCTTGCCGTGACATTGGACTCTCGCACGAACATGGAATCGTAATCCGGCTTCTCCGGCTTGCCGTTCCTGCGCCTGCGTTCCGTTTCTTCTTTGGGACGTGATACAGGTTGGGGTACGGCCGACTGCGGTTCTTCCTTCGGTGGTAGACCCGATACATTGCCGTCCGTGCTTCTTGCTTCCGGCGGTATGCTTGCATCGTCCATACGGAACGAGTTGATTATGGCATCACTGTCGATGTCCTCGATTCTTGCTTTCTTTGCCATGACACTCAATTTTTGATGATACCGAGAATTTCATCCACAAGGCGGTCAAGGTTGCTGCCGCGTACCAGTGTCTTGTCCGCAGGGAACGCCGTGGAACGGAACACTGCCTTGCGCTCCGCCGCTGTTTCCTTGCGGAAACGCTTGCTGTCCGGCAGGAATGTTTCGAGAATAGGCAGGGCGAACTCGGCGCATACCTTGTCGTATGCCTTGTATAGTTCCGTCTTCTCGCGTCCGTCCACCATGTTCCACACAAGGTAGATTCCTTTGATGCCGGATTTTCCCGTGCTTATCATCTGTTCGTTAATGACTGTGGCGAACTTGATGGAACTTTCCATCACCACCCTGTCTGCGATGATGGGTGTGAAGATGTAGTCCATCTTGGCGATAGTCTGTACCACATCGGCATTGTTGATAGTACCCGGCAGGTCGAAGAACACGAAATCAAGGTCGGGCTGTGCATCCGTCAGATTTTCGGCGGTTCTTATCGCATCCTCCGCGCGGCTGCATCTGATTGTGTACGGGTTTTTCTTCAGCCGCTTGAGCTGCTCATACGCCATCACTTTATAATGCCCGTCCTCCATGACGGCTTTCAGGTCACGCTTGCGCATGTCATGAATACTGTACTGCGGAAAGTCGCAGTCCACCACGGCCACGTTGTAGCCTTTCACATAGTGCAGGTAGCTTGCCACAAGCACTGTCAGGGTTGTCTTTCCGGCCCCTCCTTTCTGCGTGGAGATTGCCACATAGGTTGTCTCTTTCATTTGTTTGATAATTTATTAAGTTACACATCTGTCCGGTCACGGCGGCGTATTGTCATTCATACGCACGCACGCTTTACCGTCTGTTCATTTACCTGTTCACCAATCCGTCTAAGCCTGCGGACATCCGATTGCATATCCACCCGTCCAAGCCTTGGTTCATACGCATGAATACGGGAATGGAAATCCGGTTGTCCGTTCACACCCGCTTCCGACCGTTTGGACAGATGCCCGGATTGCTGTCCGAACATCCGGTTGAAGGGGTGTGCTTTCAGTCCTTCATCCGAATCATGCTGCAAATAAACAAGTATATTTTGGAATCTGTATCACTTCTCCGGCAAGTGGCAGCACGTTGCGCCGGTTGGCAGTCATTGACCGGGTCAAGCATCTGTCCGATACCGCTTTAAGGGCGTAACTTTGCACCCGGACAGCAGGGTTCGCCGATGACGCGCGGCCCGGAGTCCTGAAAGGTATTTTCCCAATCCGTCCCCTGACGGATTTTTATGTTCACCTGAACATAGCAAGATGTCTTTTCAGCCGCTCAAAATATTTTGAGCAGCCACGAAAAGCACTTGCCCTTGCAGGGGGCGGGCTTTCCCTCCGAAGTCGGGAAGCCTTTCAGAACTGCGGTGCTGTAATCCGAAGCGGCGGCTTATGCCGTCAATCCGCTAAATCCAAAGTAATATGAAAGAGAAAAGGAAAAGCAAAGCAGGGAGAAATCCCAAACTTGATCCGGCGGTGTACCGTTACACCGTCCGTTTCAACGAGGAGGAACACAACCGTTTCCTCGCCATGTTCGGAAAATCGGGTGTCTATGCACGGTCGGTTTTCCTCAAGGCTCACTTCTTCGGGCAGCCGTTCAAGGTGCTGAAGGTGGACAAGACGCTGGTGGACTATTACACCAAGCTGTCGGATTTTCATGCGCAGTTCCGCGCCGTGGGTACGAATTACAACCAAGTTGTGAAGGAACTGAGGTTGCATTTTTCAGAGAAAAAGGCGATGGCGTTGCTCTACAAGCTGGAGCAACACACCGTCGAACTCGTGAAACTGAGCCGTCAGATTGTGGAACTTTCAAGGGAAATGGAGGCAAAATGGTCGCAAAAATCAGTGTAGGAAGTTCGTTGTACGGCGCGATTGCCTACAACGGGGAGAAGATTAACGAGGCGCAGGGGCGGCTTCTCACCACCAACCGCATCTACAATGACGGTTCGGGAACGGTGGACATAGGCAAGGCGATGGAGGGTTTTCTCACCTTCCTGCCACCGCAGATGAAGATCGAGAAGCCGGTGGTGCATATCTCTCTCAACCCGCACCCGGAGGATGTGCTGACCGATATTGAGTTGCAGAATATCGCCCGCGAGTATCTGGAAAAACTCGGTTTCGGAAACCAGCCTTATCTTGTATTCAAGCACGAGGACATCGACCGCCACCACCTGCACATCGTGACGGTCAACGTGGACGAGAACGGGAAAAGGCTCAACCGGGATTTTCTCTACCGCCGCAGCGACCGTATCCGCAGGGAACTGGAACAGAAGTACGGATTGCATCCGGCAGAACGTAAAAATCAGAGATTGGATAATCCGTTGCGCAAGGTGGCCGCATCGGCAGGTGATGTGAAGAAGCAGGTAGGCAACACCGTGAAGGCTCTGAATGGGCAGTACCGTTTCCAGACGATGGGCGAATACCGTGCGCTCCTTTCCTTATATAATATGACGGTGGAGGAAGCGAGGGGCAACGTGCGCGGACGGGAGTATCACGGGCTGGTCTATTCCGTCACGGACGACAAGGGTAACAAGGTGGGCAACCCGTTCAAGTCCTCGCTTTTCGGGAAGTCCGCAGGCTATGAAGCCGTGCAGAAGAAGTTTGTCCGTTCCAAATCGGAAATCAAGGACAGGAAACTGGCAGACATGACGAAACGCACCGTCCTTTCCGTGCTGCAAGGCACTTATGACAAGGACAGGTTTATTTCCCGGCTCAAAGAGAAGGGCATAGATACCGTGCTGCGCTACACAGAGGAAGGGCGCATCTATGGGGCTACCTTCATCGACCACCGCACGGGATGCGTGCTGAACGGTTCGCGCATGGGTAAGGAACTTTCGGCGAATGCCTTGCAGGAACACTTCACACTGCCATACGCCGGACAACCGCCTATACCGCTTTCCATCCCGGCGGATGTTGCGGACAAGGTATATGGGCAGACCGCATACGACCGTGAAGACATGTCGGGCGGTATGGGCTTGCTCACTCCCGAAGGTCCGGCGACCGATGCCGAGGAAGAGGCTTTCATCCGGGCGATGAAGCGCAAAAAGAAGAAAAAGCGCAAGGGCTTGGGTATGTAATCAGAGTATCAACAATTAAAAAATCAATGTATGTCACAACAAGAAGACGATTTGAGGGCATTGGCGAAAATCATGGATTTTCTGCGTGCCGTGAGTATTATTTTAGTGGTCATGAACGTGTACTGGTTCTGCTACGAAGCCATCCGGCTGTGGGGCGTGAACATCGGCGTGGTGGACAAAATCCTTCTGAACTTCGACCGCACGGCGGGGCTGTTCCATTCCATTCTCTACACGAAGCTGTTTTCCGTCCTTTTGCTTGCCTTGTCCTGTCTGGGTACGAAGGGTGTCAAGGGTGAGAAAATCACTTGGGGGAGAATCTGGACAGCATTTGCCGTCGGGTTCGTGCTGTTTTTCCTGAACTGGTGGTTGCTGCCCCTGCCGCTGCCGCTTGAAGCGGTGACGGGACTGTATGTCCTTACCATTGGAACGGGCTATGTCTGCCTGTTGATGGGTGGTCTGTGGATGAGCCGCCTGTTGAAACACAATTTGATGGAGGATGTTTTCAACAACGAGAACGAGAGTTTCATGCAGGAAACGAGGCTTATCGAAAGCGAGTATTCGGTCAATCTGCCGACACGTTTCTATTACAGGAAACGCTGGAACAACGGTTGGATCAATGTAGTTAATCCCTTCCGTGCGTCCATCGTGTTGGGTACGCCGGGCAGCGGCAAGTCCTATGCCGTGGTAAACAATTTTATCAAGCAACAGATTGAAAAGGGCTTTAGTCAATACATCTACGATTTCAAGTATCCCGACCTATCTACTATTGCCTACAACCATTTGCTGAACCACCCGGACGGCTACAAGGTAAAGCCGAAGTTCTATGTGATCAACTTCGACGACCCGCGACGCTCTCATCGGTGCAATCCCATTCACCCGGATTTTATGGAAGATATTACGGATGCCTATGAGAGTGCCTACACAATAATGCTCAACCTCAATAAAACGTGGGTGCAAAAGCAGGGCGACTTCTTCGTGGAGTCTCCTATCATTCTGTTTGCCAGCATTATCTGGTATCTCAAAATCTATCAGAACGGGAAGTATTGCACGTTTCCCCATGCCATCGAGTTTCTGAACCGCCGCTATGAGGATATTTTTCCGATACTGACCTCTTACCCGGAGTTGGAGAACTACCTTTCCCCGTTCATGGATGCTTGGCTCGGAGGGGCTGCGGAGCAGCTCATGGGACAGATAGCGTCGGCAAAAATTCCGCTTTCGAGGATGATTTCTCCGCAGCTCTATTGGGTGATGTCGGACAGCGAGTTTACGTTGGACATCAACAATCCCGAAGAGCCGAAAATCCTCTGCGTGGGTAACAATCCCGACCGTCAGAACATCTACGGGGCGGCTCTCGGTCTGTATAACTCCCGTATCGTGAAGCTCATCAATAAGAAGGGGATGTTGAAGTCGTCGGTCATCATCGACGAGCTGCCGACGATATACTTCAAGGGGCTTGACAATTTGATTGCCACCGCACGAAGCAACAAGGTTGCCGTGTGTCTGGGCTTTCAGGATTTCAGTCAGTTGGTGCGTGACTACGGGGACAAAGAGGCGAAGGTGGTGATGAATACTGTCGGCAACATTTTCTCCGGTCAGGTGGTAGGCGAAACTGCCAAGACGCTCTCAGAGCGGTTTGGTAAGGTGTTGCAGAAGCGGCAGTCCATTTCCATCAACCGGCAGGACGTGTCCACCTCCATCAACACGCAGATGGACGCGCTCATCCCGCCGAGCAAGATTTCAGGGCTTACGCAGGGTATGTTTGTCGGTTCGGTGTCCGACAACTTCAACGAGCGCATCGAGCAGAAGATTTTTCACTGCGAGATTGTGGTGGATGCCGAGAAGGTGAAGCGGGAGGAAAGTGCCTACAAGAAAATCCCTGTCATTACCGACTTCACGGACGAGGACGGCAACGACCGCATGAAGGAAACGGTGCAGGCTAATTACAGGCGCATCAAGGAAGAGGTGAAGCAGATTGTTCAGGAGGAACTGGAGCGCATCGCGGGCGATGATAACCTGAAGCATTTGTTACAGCAGAAGTAGCCGGATGAAAAAATCCGTAACTCAACAATTCTATGAGTTACGGATTTTTTCATCAGTTTTCTGTTTTCAATTCATATATAAGGTGGGGCATTTCTTTTTCGTTGTATATGACGGTGTGGTTGCCGCACAGGGTCATTCCCAACTTTTCAGCCACCCGGATGGATGCCACGTTTTCCGGTCGGATGCTGCAACATACGGTTTCCAGTGCCAGCTCTCCAAAGGCGTATTCCAGACACGCGCGTGCGGCTTCCATGCCGTAACCGTTATGCCAGTATGCGTTATCGAGTATATAACCAAGTTCGATAGCCTCATTCCCGTTTATGGTACTTTTAATCAGCCCGGCTTGTCCTATCAACTTGCCGCTTTCTTTCAGTATGACGGCAAAATATCCGAACCCGTCCTTGCGGTATCGGGTGAGTTGCCTGTTTATCCATTTGCGCACGTCCTTTTTGGTAAAGCCGTGTTCCCAAGCGTACATGACTTCCGGCTTTCCCATTATGGGAAGGAGCGCGTCCATATCCTTACGGGTTATCCTGCGGATAAGCAGCCGTTCCGTTTCCATGACGACCAGCGATGCGGAATATGTCTTTATCTCAAAACCGTCCTCTTCCCATTCCTTCACAAGCCTGTTGATAGTTTCTTTCACCAGATTGTCATAAGCGGCATCGGGAATGACCTTTATGGAAAAAGTGTCGCGGGTTTCTTTAATGACCCATTCGTTGATGTCTTCCAGTTCCTTGCCTTCGGGAATGTAATCCTTCTGTATCATGAACTCGTTAATATTGTCCGCCAACAATTCTTCCAACTGATAACGGATGTCATCATCCAGTTCAGCGAAAGGCACGGTTTCCTCTTCATAGATGCCTTCTATTAAAGCATCATCCTCTTCCATACCTTCGTGCGATGAATGATTGCCCCGTTTCATATCCAGCATATCCTGCGCGAACCGTCCGGATTCACTGTCCTTGTACTTCTTGGCATATTTTTCCAGCAGCTCCCAGTCCTGACGGCGCATGGGGTATTTGAAAGCGGCTCGTTCCACCTCGTTACAGCGTACCATGTCCGCCTTCACCTCTTCTGGCAGCGATTGGCATTCCTTGCAGATATGCCGTGCGTGTCCTTTGCCGCAGAATTGCTCGTTGGCTTTGTACTCGCCGCAAATCCGGCAGTAATGCCCCTGTTGTTTCTTCTTTTTCGCCATTTTATTATGCCACTTTTGTTTCGATTGCAAATTTCGGTATATTATCTCAATGAATAACTCCGACTTGCAATAAAAATTATCTTCTCATACGCTCCTGCTCTTCATCGCGCAGCATTCTTTCGTTCAGTTTCTCCTGCATCTTGTCAAGGAAGTAGGTGCGACTTTCGTTCTTCCGGCGTTTGATGTCGATGTAGAAGCGGTAACAGTCCTTTGATTCAACCCCGAATATCTTGTAAAGGAGCGGGGCGAGCTGTTTGAGCGGCATATTGCCGTTGTTGATGCAGCCCATCTCGTCGATGCCGTAGATAAGTTCCACGAGGTCGATGGCATTGCCCGTCCATTGCAGGAGGCTGGCGGTGGTTTCTGTTGCGTTATTGGCGGATATTAGTGGTGGCACTTGGGGCGTGGCAAGGAATTTCTGCATCTTTCTTACGAAAGACAGAGCCTTGCTGACGTAGGCGGCAATCTCTCTTTTTTCTTCTGACAGATTACGTACGGGATGGTGCTGCAACTCGATTTCGATGTAGGCAAGCGCGATGACGGTAAGGTTCATGTCCATGCCGCCGTTGCACAGTTCGATCACTTGGGTGGCGAAAGCCGTGTATGCCGTTTCCATATTGCAGTCGCCGGCTTCATTTATCAAGCGGAAGAACTCGGTTTCCGCCAATAAAAAGTAGTTCATGTTCCTGTCAATTTTGAAGTTTTACACTCTGTTTTCGGTATGCGCACATGAATATGATTGGCAAAAAACGTGTCCATAAATCAAAAAATCCGGCACGCTGTCTTCAAGGTGCTGGATTTCAGTGTGATAAATTTGTGATTTATTTGTTTGACAGGTATTGCGTTTCGCTTAACGTGTTAATTTTTTGGACATTAGTTCACTTTATTGACATCAAACGCACGCTTTATAGATATGGCGGACCACTCCGTTGCGGTATGCCTTCTGTGAAGTCAGTGTCCATTGTTCCTGCGGCAAGGCGGACTGAAAAAAACGCTTTCCGGTTCCGGCTATGAAAGGTAGCGTGTAAAGTATGATTTCATCCACAACATGCATACGCAGTAGCCCGTTGATGTAGTCCGCCTTTTCAGGAGTGACTTCCGCCAGATAGCAGATATTTGTAGATTTCCGCCATTCGTCAAGCATGGAGATGGAATAATCCGGTGTTATATGATAAAGGGCATTTTCCCTTATCTCGTTGATACCGCAATCTTCAAGGCGCAGTTCCTTATACGCTTTGCAATATAACTCGGAGCTTTGACAACCGTCCATCGTGAGGACGGCAAGAATCTGTACTTTACCCATTAGCGTTTCCTTTCGTTGGGCAAGGGCAAAAAAGTAGCGTGCAAATCACACTACTTTCAAGCGACGGCTCTGGTAAAGCCTTTACGGAGAGTACGTGAATGCACGCTATGCGTAGGCATAGCATAAGCATCACGCAATCGTCTCCGTAGTGTCAATTTACCAGATTTTCGCTCGAAACGCCTTGCGGTCTTATGTTATATATAGGCGGCAAAAGGATCTGCCAATCGCCGTTACCTTCTAATATTTCATGCAAAGATAGCCATTTTCAGCGAATTGCGGGCTATGATTGCTCAAATTTATATTTAAGTCCATACTCTTCAAGTTTATTATAAAGTGTTGTCCTGCTTATTCCAAGCAGTTCTGCAGCAACCTTCCGGTTGCCGTCAGCCTGCCTCAAAGCACGTATAATCCGCTCTTTATCTTCCTCATCGTTACGCAGGGAAAAGCCGACAACAGAATTTGTTTCAGCTATCCTAAGCTCCAGATGCTCTTTCGTGACAACGCCTTCCTGCGCCTGTAATACGGCTCCCATGATTTTCTGTCGAAGCTCCCTCACATTGCCCGGCCATGTGTGGGTCAGCAACGCTTTACGGGCTTCGGAACTGAAACCGCTCACATTGCATTCCAGCTCCTTGTTGGCTATATCACGGAAGAACTCCGCAAGCGGCATGATGTCCTCCTGACAGTCACGCAAGGGCGGCACGGTTATCACGAAGTCATGCAAGCGGTAGAGTAAATCCTGTCGGAAACGCTTTTCATTCACCGCTACTTCCAAATCTTCATTGGTGGCGGCGATGATGCGGACATTGAAACTCCTGTCTGCCTTGTCACCGACCGGGCGATACAGTCTTTCCTGTATGGCGCGGAGCAACATCTGTTGGGTTTCCAACGCGAGGTTGCCCACCTCATCAAGAAAAAGCGTACCGCCTTCTGCCTCATGGAAATATCCTTTCTTGGCACTGTCCGCACCCGTGAACGCACCTTTGACGTGTCCGAAAAAAGCAGACGGCGCAAGTTCTTTGGTAAGTGATCCACAGTCCACCGCCACGAATGGCTTGCCGGAACGCTTACTTTTATCATGCAGGTGGTGGGCGATATGCTCCTTGCCCGTGCCATTCTCACCGAATATCATTACGCTCATATCAGTGACGGACCAGCCTTATCCGGTGCATGATTTTCTGAAAGGCTGAACCGTCACGGGCGAACACGGGCATACGGCGGAGTCCCACCTGACGCTCCTTCTGTATGGAGCGGATAAGGGGGACGAGTTTGTCTTCCACAAGTTGTTTGGGTATGTAATCCAAAGAGCCGAGTTTCATACTTTCGACAGCCGTATGCACTTCGGCATAGTCGGTCATAATGATGAAGGGTTGCAATTTTCCCTCCTTGCGCATCCAACGCAACAGGTCTATCCCGTTGCCATCGGGCAGACGCAGGTCCGAAACAACTATATCGTCATCCGTTGCCTGTTGCAGATGTTTCTTCGCTGTCGATAGGTGGTAAGCCTTCACGGTGCTGTATCCTTCCCGTGCAAGCATATTGCAGACATATTCGCAATATACGATATTGTCCTCCACCACGATTATTTTGGTCTTATCCATTTTCGTATTTTCTCCTTTCCTCTTCTGCCAGCCGGATTATCTCCGCTCCCTTGTCCAACACGGCGGCCACGGCATTACTCAATGCTTCGGTATCGGGTTTATCCTTTCCATGAAGCAATCCATAAAGTACCCTCAGCGGTTGGTCTGCACGGAGTACCTCCCACGAGCTGCGCAGGTGATGTGTGAGAGCGTCCAGCCCTTTCATGTCTTTTTTCGTTGCCGTATCCTGCATCAAGCGCATTTCCTTTTCAGTTTCCGTTATCAGTTTCTCTAACATGACGGCTTCATTACCGTATGACAACAAGGCTGAAAAGTTCTGCTTACCATCGGATGTTACTTTCATGGCGCATTTGTCGGAAACCTCCATCAGTTCCGAGATGGAGAAAGGTTTGAACAGGCATCCGGCAAAGCCTTTTGCCAAAAGTTCCTCCTTGTCGCAACTGCCCGAAGCGGTAGCCACGACTACCGAAATTGTTTGAGAATTGCCTACATTTGACGAGCGTAGAAGTTCCAGCAGTTCAAAGCCGTTTATTCTGGGCATATTCAAGTCTGTCAGCAACAAATTGTATTCTTTCCGGCGTACCATTTCCATAAGTTCAGCCGTATCCGTGCAGGTGTCGCAGTGTATTCCTTCCTTTGCGTACATTTCTTTCAGCATCAGGAGCAGAACCTCGTCATTGTCAATGGCGATAACATTGAGATTTCTATCCTTCCGGTGAATATAAGTCTGTATCTCTTTTTCCGGAACTTCTTCGGCTTTCTGCATGGGTATCTCCACTGAGAAACGGCTCCCTTTGCCTTTTGCACTGTCCAGTCTGATTTTTCCGTGAAGCATCGTTACGATATTATGCACGATGGTAAGTCCAAGTCCAAAACCGTCCTTTGCAGCGGCATTTGACAGTCGTTCAAACGCGCCAAATACACGTTGCTGTTCATCTTCGGTCATACCTGTACCCGTATCTTCAACTGTAATTGTCAGAACTCCATCAGTATAATCCGTAGTCAGCGACACACCGCCTTCCTCCGTGAACTTGATGGCGTTTGATAGCAGATTATTCCCAATTTGCAGGATGCGTTCCTTGTCGGTCAGCACAACACCATCGTTTTCGTTCTTCACCGTAAGTGACAGTCCTTTGTTCATGGCGATTGGCATGAACTCCGTTTCAAGTGTATGCACGATTGTGGAAATACGGCAGGGTGACAGTCTGGGCTGTTCCTTGCCGTTGTCCAATCGGAAGAAGTCAAGCAGAGTGTTGAGCATATCCCGCATACGGTCGGAGGAGTGTTGTATATTTTGGATATATTGCCCGGCCTTATCCTCATCACGTTCTTTCATCATCAGTCCGGCATAGCCTTTTATTGCAGTCAGCGGTGTGCGCAGTTCATGGGTAATGGTATGCACAGCTTTCTTACGGGAGGCTATAAGTGCCTTGTTTTGTTGCACGGACTGTTCCAATTGCCCTATCAAATCCGTTGTCTTGCGTTTGTATCGTTTGATGCTCTTTGCATCATGGTGTATGATTATATAGGAAATGACCAACAGCAAAAGGACAAATCCCATCAAGCCGCCTATCTGCATAAATGATTTTTCACGCATGGCGGTTATTTCGGCTTCCCTGCTTTGTAAATCAGATTGTACCTTCTTTTCAATTTGGCAAATCAAACCTTGCAGCTGTCTGTTAAGTTCTGCATTACGGGCCGCAAGACTGTCGGCTTGTTCCGACAATCGGCGGCTTTGTGCTTTCTGTTCGCTGATTACGTTTCTATTGAGCGAATTAAGCATGGAAGTAGTTGTCGTTGGCTGTGCTTCCTCTTTCTTGCCGAAAATGCCCAAAAAACCTTTTCGTTTCGGCTTGTCGGGTTGTTCCTGCACACTTTTCCGTGCGATAACCGGTACTTGACTGGCAATCTTCTTATTGATGGATTGTTGTTCGTCAAGCACCTGCACAATTTGGCGCATCTGCTGTTCCTTATCTTTTAAAAGACCACGTACGCTGTCAATTCTCTCAATTGGATAAGTTGCATTGAGACTGCATAATATGCTGTCCAATGCTATGCGTTGGATATGGTAATTCTCTAAATCCGTTTCATTCCACTCCAATACGGTTTCGCCCAATAACGAAAACTCTATCAGTCGGATATGAATACGGTTTACTTCTTTCCGAAATCCATCTATCTGTTGATTGCTAACCTCCAATGCTTCCACCTCCTGCCATTCACGATACCAAGTGTAAGCTATGCTCCCGATAAGCAATGTGATTAATAGATATCCTACGGTCAATAGATTTCGAGCATATTGCATTCTAATTATGATACTTTACAAAATCTTATATAAGTTATTCAATATAATACACCAGAAACTTTCAGGTATTCCACTTGCTGTATTTTATATTGTGCTTTGGCTTCTATCATATTGCTTTGTGCCTGTTGCCATGTTGATTGAGCTTCAAGCAAGTCCGTGAGAGTACACAGCCCATTACCGTATCGACTGGTCATGACACGCAGGTTTTCATCGGCTTGTTTTTGTCCTGTTGTTGCTGTCTGTACCAGTGTGTAACTGTCATTCACGTTTTGTATGGCTTGGTGCATTTCCAGAGTCATAAGTTTTATATTTTTTTGAAAATCCAGTTGGGCGTTATTCAAGTCAAGTTTTGCCTTTTTTACCTTCTTCTGATTTTCACCCCAATGAAACAATGGAACACTGACGGAGAGAAAAACACCCCAATTCCCGTCTTTAATTTCGTGTTTGAATGGTAAATATCCACCTTGTCCGTCGGGCATCGCTCCATTCAAATCAATTCCACCGTGATACATATAGGACGCAGACAACCCCACTTTTGGCAGAAGTTCGGATCGTGCTATTTTTATTTGTTGTTCGTATGCTCTTATCTGATTCTCCAACAAATGATATTCAGGACGTTGTTCAATACTTTCATTCAGTGTGGCAGGTGGTGTGATTGTAATGATTGTGTCAGAGGGTATAATTTCCGTATCAAAAGAGCAGCCTATTACATTGCACAAAGACAATCGACAAAGGTTTGCACCGCTTTTTGCCGATTGTAGCTGATAGCTGATCTCACTACGTTTTGCCTCTATACGTAGTAATTCGGCTTCCGTACACATTCCAGCTTCAAGTCCGGTATGAATTTGAGCGTAAAGAGAGTCCATTAATGACTGATAGGCATAGAGCATATTCACCTTACTGCGTACCGCAATCAGTGTCCAATAGCTCTTTTCCGCTTCTGCAATCACGTCCGCACGTGTTTTGCGGAGTGATTCTTTTGCGCAATCACGCCCGATTTTAGCCAAACGGTTTGCAGCGATGATTTTTCCACCCATAAACACGGGTTGGTTAAGATTAATCCCTGCCATATATACACCTTGCATCTCAAGTTTCATTCCCATCAGGTCAAGACCGGGAGTGAGAGTTCCGCCAAGAGCCATACCGTCTAACTTAGGCAGATAATTGGTAAACACAATGGCTTTGTCAAGTTCTGATTGCAAATAATCGTTATTGGCTTTTTTTATCTCTTCGTTTCCGGCAAGTGCCAGTTCACGACATTGTTCAACGGAAAGTGCCAATTGTTGTTGCCCCCAAACTGCTTGGGATAACAACAACATGGCTATGATTATTGTATGATGTATCTGTTTCATATTATGAGATTATTTTAGTTTTCTGAACATTCACCGGATATATTAATACGGAATAATGCCGCATAGAATACCGGAAGAAGTACAAGGGTAATCAACGTGCCCATTGCAAGCCCACCCATTACAGTAATTGCCAAAGAACCGTACATTGGATCAGGGATTAGAGGAATCATACCCACAATTGTAGTCAGTGAAGCCATAGTGACCGGTCGCACACGAGAAACCGTAGCTTGTATAACAGCCCTGTACGGGGTGAGGTGTTCCTCTTTTTGCAGGCGGCCAATCTCGTCCACCAAAACGATAGCGTTCTTCACCATCATACCCATCAGTCCCATTGTTCCGACCAATGCCATAAAAGTAAATGCTTGGTGAAAGGCTATCAACGAAGGCACTATTCCACACAGCACGAAAGGAAAACAAAGAATAATAAGTATAACCTTGCGCCAATCGTTGAACAGTAAAAGCAACACCATAAGGATGAGGAACAAGGTAATGGGAACATACTTCATCAATCCGCTGATGGCTTCGTTCTCAAGGTCACTTTCGCCTATCCAACGGCGATAATACCCCGGAGGTAGTGGAATTGCATCAATTTCCTCCTTTACCGAAGCCATGAGTTTGGCTGGGGTGGCGTCCTCCATATCCGAATTCGGTTCACATTCCGCTTCAATGGCTCGCTGCCCGTTCATACGCATCACTACATTTTCGTCCCATGACAGGTGTATCCCATCAGTCACGCTACTTAAGGGAACACTTTTGAATATATCGTCCTCTATTTCTGAAGCTCTCTTTTTCCCGCTTATAAGGTTCTTGATGTCATTATCTGTCACATGCAAATTTGCCATACTCCAGACCGGAATATCGTTGAGCTTATCCATTCGGCTACCATCGTTATTGCGTACATTCAAGTTGATAAGCACCGTTCTCTCTTGGTCGTTCAAAGCTCCGACTGTAAGCCCATCGGTTGCAGCCATCAGAGCGTTTGCCACATCTCCGCGTTCAATGCCAGAACGCAATGCCGCCGTGCGGTTATAGTCTGCGACTAATGTTTTTCCGGTAGGTTTCCAGTTGTTCTGTACCGAACGGATGTCAACATAAGGACTACGCCGCATGATGTTTTCAGCTTTTTTGCTTAGTTCACGCAATACAGCCGGGTCAGGACCGGAGAATTCCACTTCCACGCTATGTGTTGTTCCGATGCAAAGATTGTATTTGCGTATATGGATATAGACATCGGGATATTGCTGACGCAATAGTTCACGTACTATGGGGATTTGCTGCATAACAGTAGCGTAATCTTTGCAGTCCACCATCAGTTCGCCATAGCAGTTGCCTCCTATTGTCATTGGGCGTACAAGACAGTAATGTGCCGGAGCACTGCCCATACTGGCTGCGACACGATCTATATCCTTGTTCTCCTTCAATAGCCGGCTCATATCCAATAAACCCTCACGCACATTATCAGGGTTAGTCTGCGCCGGAAAGTAACATTCAACTATAAACTGGTTGTAGTCAAAATCGGGGAAAAATACATTTTTCACTTTAGTCATGCCAAATCCACAGATAGCCAACACAAATACAGACACGGCAATCGTTGTCTTTCTGTATTTAATCAGCGATGCGATGGTGCGTTTTACAAAACGGTGTATCGGCGAGTTCATAATGCTTTGGGCATTGCCGTTCATATCATTTTCCCGTGCAGGCAACCATGATTTTGCACACATGGGTACTTGAACCAATGCCAATATCCAACTGGCTATCAAGCTGACTCCCAATACGACAAAAAGATCGTGGGCATATTCGCCAACAGAACCTTGTGTAAGATAGACACAAAGGAAAGTGGACACCGCTATGATTGTTGCTCCGAGAAGCGGAAACGCAGTATGTCGCCCAATGCGATATAGGTATGTCTTAGGACCTAAGCCGCGTTTCTTGTCTATCAAAATACCGTCCATAATGACAATGGCATTATCTACCAACATGCCCATCGCAACAATAAAAGCACCGAGAGAGATTCTTTGTAGTGTAGTGCCTCCAACCAATAGTAAAGGAAACGACACGGCAATTGTAAGTACCAATCCAAAGCCGATAATAGCCCCACTACGAAATCCCATCGTGAATATAAGTACAAGAATGACCACTGCAACGGATTCCAATAGATTTATCATAAATGAACTGATAGCCGTGTTCACCTTGTCTGGCTGAAAGAAAATCTTTTCAGTCTGCATTCCGGCAGGCATTGTTTTTACAATTTCTTCCAGTCGGGCATCCACCTCTTTCCCTACGTCAGGCACTATCACATCGCTTTCCATAGCCAGACAAATGGCTATGGCTGGTTTCCCGTCTACGAAAAAACCGTTTTTCTGCGGTTCTGCATATGCACGTTCAACCTCTGCCACATCTCCCAACTTCACTTGTGTGCCTTGAATGGTACGGATGTAAAGATTGCGTATGTCATTCTCGTCTTTCAGTGCGTCTGAAACATAAATTTGCAAACGTTCGTTATCATTTTCAAACGCACCAGCGTTTACCGTTTTGCCCGCATTTTGCAAGGCAAGCATGATTTGTGTGGGCAATATGCCGTTTCTGGTTATCTTGTCTTTGGATATGATTATATTGATGACTTCATCGCGGTTTCCCACGATATTTATGCGCTTTACACCTTTTATTCCCAGTAATTCGCGTCTGATTTTTCGCGCATATTTATTTAGTTCAGGGTAGGTGTATCCATCACCGGTAAGTGCATAGAATATGCCATAGACATCCATCATGTCGTCTATTACAAGTGGAGGATAGCAGCCCTGTGGTAATCGGGGTTGCACGTCATTCATTTTTCGGCGAAGCAAATCAAAATACTGTTCCAAATCGTCAAGTGACACCCCCATGGCAAATTCTATAGTCACAGTCAGCATCCCGTCATGGCATTCGCAGCTGAGTTTCTTCACATCGGGCAATGCTCGGAGTTCGTCTTCTATTGGTTGTGCCACTTTAAGTTCTACTTCGTGTGCGCTCGCTCCGGGATATACAACCGCTACCATAGCTTGCTTCATGGTTACCACGGGGTCTTCCATTTTGGGCATTTGCATGAACGACAGTATGCCTCCCACAAGTATGCTTACCATCAACGACCAGAATAATACCGGGCGTTTGATAAAATATTCGGTCACTTTCATCAGAGCAGCCCTCCTATATTGGTTTTTGATGGCTGTTCAAGCACAGTAACTTTTTCTCCTTCGCTCAATGCGTTCACTCCGGCTCTCACCACTTGCTCATCGCCGTTCAAACCTGATGTGACAATCAGTTTGCCTTGATTATCCATGCCGTTTAGTTTGATTTCTCTTTTGGTAACTGTACTGTCGGCATTCATTACCCATACATACGACTTTTCTTGTTCCTGAAAAACGGCTCTCATGGGCAACGTGAATGCTTTTTCTGCTGCTTCACTATCCTTTGTTTCCACATCCACAGATACGTTCATTCCGGCAGTTACAACTTTTGCCGCATCTTCATCCGTAAAAGCAAGACGCATCTTGTAAAGTTGGGTTCCGTCCGATTGTGGAATTACACTCAATAGTTTCATCTCTGGGGTATATTTTGTGTCGCCAGAAAAATGGCATACTATGCGTTTTATATGGTCACGTTGTTTATAAAGCGCAAAAGGCACGTTTAATTCCACTTCCAAACCGTTCAGGTCAAGAAGTGTAATGACCGGAGTACCCACATTTACCATTTCTCCCTGACTGAAGTTCACACTTTTCACATAGCCGTTGACCGGAGCGTAAAGTCGTGTATAATCCAATTTATTCTGGTTTGCCTGAAGTTGCACTTTGAGTTGTTGCAAACCACTGATAGCTTTGTCATAGTCATTATCCGACAAACTTTTAGCGTTATGTAATTTTTCCAACCGTTCCGTTTCTTTCTTCATCTGTTCGTATTGAACTTTGGCGGCTTCCACTCCAAGTTTGTAGTCAGCATCGTCAAGCATGGCTATAAGCTGGCCTTGATGGACATACTGACCTTCTTTCACAACCACCCGCACTAATTCTCCGGGAGTCTTGAAGCCCAAAGCTATTTCGTGCGCTTCCTGCACTACGCCTGAGTAACTATTTCGTGTGTTCGCTCCTATGGCTGAGGGAGAAGTCAGTACAACACTATGCAGCGGTTGCTTTTCGTGCTTGTCACTGCAACACGTCATAATACCCATAAGGACAAGTAATAAAAGAGTCTGTTTCATATAGTTTTATATTTATTGTCATAGATTGTTTAAAGATTTCCGCAACACTTTGATACGTACGATAATATGCTCCAGAGATAAAGCAATTGCAATTATCCCCAAAACATAGTGCCACAGCCCTATATCGGAATTAGCACCTTCTACAAACAAAAGAGCCAAACCTGTTAAAATGAGCGTTATAAAAATAAAATTTAGCATAAGGGTTGTTTTTCTCTTTTTCCATGCTCCTTGTTTCAACAGACTCTTATACCATGCCTTATGTTGCCTGATATGACGCAGAAGCATATATAAAAGTCCTAAACTGAAAATTACATGCGCTATCGCCCAATTATGCCATATTTCATGCTCCAATGCGTCGTCCGTTACGTGCAAACTAACACCGGAGAATGCAGAGCCAATGAATAGAGGTATTAAACTCCAATCAGTTACATATATTTTCTTCATTTCTATTTTTTATTTTTAAAATGCAAAGATCGGCAAATTCTTTCTGAAACAACCGTTCTTATCGGAGATGAAAATGTGCTATTAGTCGAATATTTTGCTAATATAAGATTTTTAACCCTAAATAATTGGAATATATATCTTATCTTTGCAGTATGAAACAAGGTTATAATGGTTATGGCATCTATATTTAAGGGGCTTGAGATGATGATGCTCCCGATTTCAAATGAAGCTCAAATATTTGAAGACAAATTTATGCTGACTGACAATATTGACATTCAAGACGGAGCTGTGGAATTGGAAAAGTTCCGTTCGTCAGAATGTCCGTTCAAAATAAACTTCAATATGGTTTTGTTTTGTGTGGAAGGTGATTTGAAAGTACGTGTTAATTTTCACGACTACCAACTTCAAGCGTGTTCAGTCCTTTTTGCACTGCCCGGATCAATCGGGGAATGCTTGGAATATACTGAGAATTGTCGTTTGTTCGTTATTGCCTTTTCCGGTAATATGGATATTACTGCCATCAATTCACCGATGGCAATGATGATGAAACAATATGTAAGTAGTAATGCGGTAGTAAAAATCAGCCAAAAGGAAACTGATGAATGTCTGATGCTTTATCGTATGATGAGCGATAAAATGCAACTCCCTGATTTTATATTCAAGAACGAAGTGCTGAATGGATATATGCAGGTCTTGTATGCTATTGGTTATCAATGGCTCTCTGACAACAAAAAACATATGGACTTACAGAAACGCGAAAGCAGGCAACAAAGGCTCTGTGATAATTTTTTGGAACTGGTAAGGGACAATCATTTGAAACAACGTGAAATCAGTTTCTATGCTGACAAACTTTGTGTTACACCTAAATACCTTTCCGGCATTGTATATCAAGTAAGCGGGAGATATGCAAGTGAATGGATTAAGGATTATGTCATTCTTGAAGCCAAAGCTCTGTTAAAGAGCAACTGTTACACCGTACAACAAATCAGTGATATGCTGAATTTTGCATCCCCATCATTTTTTGGAAAATACTTCAAGGCTGCTGTTGGATGTTCCCCTCGTAAATATGCAATGGGAATATAGATAACTTGGTTTTAAGTAATTTTAAGCAAGAGGAATGCCCTAATTGGCATTCCTCTTTTAATTAGCTTATTACATTTTAATTTTATTTATTCCCGGACGCCCGATTATGATATGGTCGGCAATGAAATTGCCCGTGGGACTTCGTTCACTTGCCGGACTGCGTATCTGTGGCGGTGTAACTCCGTGATATTGCGGCTGCCCGTTCCGCACATCTTCCATTTCCGGCTTGACCTGTTGCCCATCATTCTCCTTTTCGGCGGCTTCGGGCGTAGGTGGTGCAAGTTCCAGCTGTATCTTACGGTCGAGGGCGGCAAGTTCGGACTTCAACTGTTTCAATTCGTCCTCCTTCTTCCACACTTTGCCTGCTATCTCCTGCAACTGCGGTATCTCACGTTCCAGCACCTCGTTCTTCGCCTTGTACTGGTCAATGATTGAAGGTATCCTCTCCATCGCGTTCAGAAAGTTGCGGGCGGCAGCTACGGGGTCAGCCATCGCCAGATGCCCGTTGTTGTAGGTGTACTTGTAGTTCCCCTCGACCACGAAGCGGTTGTCGGTGAACTCCAATCCCTCTTTGAGTATCCTTTCGCTCACCACCTTTATCGGAAAACCGTAAAGTTCACCGACCTGCGTGTACAACCCTCCGGTCGTGGCATTCTTGGCTATCTCCTGCAAACGCTTTCCGATGACCTTCTCATCGGCGGAATCCACTCCGTCCACCTTTATTATATTAAGGCGGTTGCCCTCCTTGTCGGTCTGCACCACCGACAGGAAGCGGTTCCAGTCCTCCGTCATGGCATCTATGAAAGCCGTGTTGTTGCGCAACTCGCCGGTCTTTGACTCCAGCTTGAACTCCGAATCACGCTTGCCCTTGTTGAACGACTTGCGTTCCCCTTCGAGCGATGCGATCCGCTTTTCCAGTTTCGCCTTGTCCAACAGGTCGGTATTGCCGGAGAGCAACGCCATGTATTCCGAGAAATTCATGCCCGATTTTTCGTCCATTGCCCCCTCGTCGATGGTACGCGCACCCATCGCACCGCTTTTGAGCTGGCTGATGAAAGTCTGCTTGCAGTGCAGGAGGTTGAACTTGTAGCTGTCCAGCGACTTCTCCACCGCATAGATGATTACATCCACGTTGTTCCCGGCAAAATGCTTGGCTATCTCATTTCCAGCTCTAACTCCGCGTCCGTCACGCTGTTGCAGGTCGGACGGTCGCCACGGCGTATCGAGATGATGAATAGCCACGCACCGTTTCTGAGCGTTCACACCCGTGCCGAGCATACTCGTAGAGCCGAACAGCACACGCACCGTTCCGGCGTTCATGGCGTCTATCACCGCCTTGCGAGCCTTGTCGGTCTTGCACTCCTGTATGAAGCGCACCTCGCTTGGCGGTATGCCGTAATCCTCCGTCAGTTTGCGTTTGATTTCCGAATAGACGTTCCACCCGTCTCCCGGCTGGTATGTCCCCAAGTCAGAAAAAACGAATTGCGTGCCTTTCTGCGCGTCGTATTTTTGGTAATACTCCGCGATCATCTTGGCACAGTGGCTCGCCTTGTTGTCGGGGTGGTCCTCGTAGTTCGAGTCTATCATGCGCATGTCGAGAGCCATCTTCCGCGCGTAGTCGGTAGCGATAAGCATCTTCGCCTTTTCCTCCGTTTCCGAAAGCGGTAGTCTGCCCAGCAGTGTGGCGTCGCCTGTCTTGGCGAACTCCATCAGTTGCTTGATGAAATACTCTTGGTCGGGTGTGGGCGGTATGTGGTGCAGTATCTCGTTCTTGTGCGGACGGTCCACCCCCACATCCTCCGCCGTTCGGTAGTCCGTAATCTCGTTGTAGAAGGCGGCAAGCTCCGGCACTTTGATGAAGTATCGGAAACGTTCCTTCTGCACCACGTTGTTCGTCACGTTGAACTCAAAATCCGTTGTCTTCTTGGCGAATATCGCCGCCCACGCATCGAAACAGCGGATGTCCTGCCGTTCCAGCTCCTTCGGGCGCAGGTACTTGAACAGCAGGTACAGTTCCGTCAGCGAGTTGCTGATGGTCGTGCCGGAAAGAAAAGTCGCTCCCAAGTCCTTGCCTGTACGCTCCTGTATAGTACGTATGGCGAAAAGCATATTGAGTGCCTTTTGGCTACCCTCGCTGTTCCCCAATCCCGCCACACGGTCGTGGCGCGTGTTGAAAGTCAGATTCTTGAACTGGTGGCTCTCATCTATGAAGATGTGGTCGATGCCCATCTGCTTGAAATCCACCACGTCGTCCGTGCGTGACTTTATGGCGTGTTCCACCTTCTCCAGCTTCGCTTCAAGGTTGTGCTTGCGCTTCTCCAATCCTTTCAGCATCGCCCGCGACACGTTCTTTCCCTGCTGCCGTAGCACTTCGAGGTTTTCCTCCACCGTGTCAAGCTCTGCTTGCAGGATGCGCTGCTGCAACTCCGGCGACTGCGGTATCTTGCCGAACTGGTCGTGCGACATGATGACGCAATCATAGTCATTGTTTCGGATGTTGTTGAAGAACCGCACACGGTTGACGGTCGAGAAGTCCTTTTCCGAAGCGTAGAGAATACGGGCGTTGGGATATGCCGCCTGATAGGTAGCTGCGATCTCCGCTACATTGGCTTTCAGCCCGATAATCATCGGCTTGTGCGCCAAGTTCAGACGCTTCATCTCATGCGCAGCGATACACATTATCAGCGTTTTACCGGTTCCGACCTCGTGGTCACAAATTCCACCGCCATTCTGTTTCAGCATCCAGACACAATCCATTTGTGAGGGATAGATGCTCTTGATGCCCCGGCTTGCCAGCCCCTTCAGGTTGAGGTCGGGGAAAGTCTGGTGTGAGCCGTCATACTTCGGGCGCACGAAACAGTTGAACTTGCGGTTATACATCGTCGTCAGCCGTTCCTTGAACTGCGGCGACTGCTCTTCGAGCCATTCGGAGAAGCCGTTTCGTATCTCGTCAATCTTGGCGTTGGCGAGCTGTATTCCCTCGCTGTCGCGCACCTTGATGTCGTTGCCATGCTCGTCCTTGCCGATGGACTTCATCATGTCGGGGCAGGTGTTGTGCAGGGCGTGCTTCAGGAGGTGCATACCGTCATAGTTCCGGTAATACCCCTTCACCAGAAACTCGTCCGTGATTTTCATGGTGCGGTAGCCGCACGCCACCGAAAACTCGTCCATGCTGGCGGAGTAGGCGATTTTCACCTCCGTGTCGAACAGCCGGCTCATGTAGGCGGCATAGACACCCGTCGGAATCCAGCGTTCCCCGAAATTGAAGTCCAGATCCTCGAAGGCGATGCGCTGCGGCTCGGCATCTTTCAGAGCCTCCAACGCCTGCTTCACCTCCGGCATACGCTCATTTTCGGGATTGTCACCCATCCATGCCTCTATGCGTTCCGCTTTCTCTATGACATTTCCGGCGATGAAACGGTCTTTGATTTCGTAACCGGTCACGAGCGGATTGTAGTAGATGCGCCCTTGCAGGGCAGTGAGCAAATCCTCCGCCGTGCTGTCGGTTATCTCCCGCATATAGTCGAGATTGACCGTACCATATTTGTTGAGCGACGCAGACAGGGCTTCTTCGGGAGAGCCTACGTTGGCATGGCTCTCCACCGCGAAGGAAACAGGATGCTCGAAGATGTCCGCCTTGACGAACTTTCCGTTTTCCATCCGTTCCAGCGAAAGGATGTCGCGCCCGCCCGCATCCATCATCACTAACTTCACGTTCTGCTTGGCGTTGAGGTTGCCGTAGCGCATGACAAACTCATCGTAACAGGTATTCAGATGCTCTCGCCACGGAACATTTGCCTCGCGCCGGAGCGATTCATAACGGTACAGACGCTCGTAGGCGTCACGCAGCGACACATACAACAACGCCTTCTCCTTCTGGTATCCTTTCAGGTCGAGCGGCTGGAATGTCGCCCCGTATGGCGTGATGTCTTTCAGGTAGCCGATGTTATGACGCCCCCGGTCAGCCACCAGCGACCCTTCGCGCAGGTGCATCTCCGGCGTGCGATGGTAGGCACGCGGCGAAAGGTCCACGACTTCCTCCTTCGGCTTCTCCGCTTCGATGTCGGGGAAAAGGGAAGTCGCCACCGCTTCCGATGGGGTATCTGTAACGGCAGGTGCGGCGACTGCCTCCGGCTGTGTTTCCTCCTGTCGTGGCTGCTCACGGGAAGTTTCCGGCACGGCTTTCACTTCCGTCTTTTCCGCCACTTGTTTCTCGTTATGCTGCCTTGCCAGTTCCCGAAGTTCTTTCCTACGCTCCGGCGTCAAACCCATCATCATTTCATAGAAACCGTTGATGGGAGGATTGGTATCCCAGTCCAGTGTGGCATAGATGTCGTCCGGGTCGGCAGGCTTGGCGGTGTTCTCCGCTTTCACCTCCTTATTCTCCATTGCGGGTTTTGCAGTTGGAGCTGTCGGTGTAACCGTGACTTTCGGTTTGGGCGGAGTGGACTTTGCCGTAACTGCCTTTTTCACCGTCTTTTTCTTTTTGGAGGTTTTCGGTTGGCTGACCTCTTCCGTCATCCCCCAGAGGTCAAGCAGGGTGAGCTGCACGCCTGCGGAATATTGCGGGCGCGGTTCTATCTCCGGCTTTTCATCTGCGGGTTGCGGCTTTTCTGTCGGAGTTTCCACCGTCTGCGCCGAGGATACTGTTTCCAATTTTATGGCAGGACGCTCTACTTTATTTTGAACGGCAACTTTTTCTTCCGTTCCTGCCTGCCGGATTGAACCCGAATACAAGCGCATGGCAAGCCTGTAATGGAAATCCTCGTCGAGCATACGGCGCAAATCCCCGGCGATGCCTGCTGCCTTGCCCTCGTGCAGATAAACCATAGCGGGCTTCCCGTAGGGGTCTGTGTCAAGTTTCGCCATCGTATGCACGATGCGTTCCGGGTGGTGGATGAAATAGGCGTTGTCGGTCAGGGCGGTTTTCGTGTCCGTCTGTATCACGGTCATCAGCCGCTCGTCCTGCGACATTTCCTTCTTGCTGAGGTTCTTTTGCAGGACAATCAGGTCACTGCCCACCTCCGTGCCCGCGTTGTCCGTGAACAGGTTGTTGGGCAGGCGTATCGCGGATACCAGATTGGCCTGACTGAACAGCTCGTTACGCACGGAGGTCTTGGTGCTATTCAATACCCCTTGCGAGGTGATGAACGCCACGATACCGCCGTCACGCACGGCATCCAGTCCTTTGAGAAAGAAATAGTTGTGGATGGTTTTCTGGGCGGAGCGTCTGCCGAAAGAGTCGCTCCGCTGAAACTCCGCGTCGAACACGGCAATGTCACCGAACGGAATGTTGGACACCGCCAAGTCGAAATAATTGTTGAACGGTCTTTCGATTTTCTCAAAACCGCAGGTGCGCATTTTCTGGTCGGGATAGAGATGCCTCAAGATTGTACCCGTGAGCAGATCCTTCTCGAAAGCCATCACATCCGCATTGGGGCTGTGCCGCAGCATGGAATCCACGAACACGCCGACACCTGCCGACGGTTCGAGCATACGGGCGGGGCGGACGCTGTAATCTGCCAGCACGTCCGCGATGGTGTCGGTTATCTCTTTGGGGGTGTAGAAAGCGGTCAGCACGGACGCTTTCAGCGAATCCACAAACCGCTTGTACTCTGTTTCGTCCTTGCTGTTCTCACGGATAAGCCTGTGCAGCTCCACCGTCGGGGCGAACAGTTCGAGGTCGGATTTCGCCCACCGGACGGCATCCGTCAGTTCCTTTGCAGGGTTGAGGATACATTTCAGACCGCCGAAACCGCAGTACCTTTGAAGTATGGCACGCTCTTCGGTTGTCGCTGTCCTATTTTCCCTGTCAAGGATGAATGCCGTCCGTATCGCCTCGATGTTGTCCCGCAGTTTCTGTTTGCGGTTAAACGCCATATTCGTCTAAGTAAAGGACGGTTGCTCCCGTCAGCTCCGTGTAGAGCAGGTCGTAATCGGAAGACAGGGCGAAATTGTCATCCGAGAGGTCATAGACGGAGAACACGTTGCCGACAAGCGGCAGCAGTTTCAGGACAAAGGCTTCACGCTTCTCTTCCGGCACTTCATCGGCAAACTCGTTTTCCACGACTTCGCGGAGGATGGCGTAACGGGAATAATGCAGCCCGCGCAGCAGCGTGTCCATCGCCAGTTCCTGCGCACCATCGGCGGGATAGCCTTCAAGCCGTGCCCTCTCATACGTTTCGGCGGCACGGTCGGCCCGTTCCCGTATGAAAGCGGTGTCGTCAGCCTGTTCAAACTTGTTCGTGCGGAGATAGTCCAGCAGGTACAGACCGTAATAGGAAAAGTCGGTCTGACCCTCGTTTTTCTTCTTGTTGTTCATTACTTTGGATTTAGCGGATTGATAATTAACGGGATAATCGGTTGGAAAAAGGAAGAAAAAGGCACTCGGTATCCCTCCGAGTGCCACCACTAAATCCAAAGTATGAGTGTAATCCGGTATCGAAGAACAATTCATTACTCTGAACAAGTGGCAAAGTTAGTGCAAATCGAAGACAATACGAAAAAAACTTGTTTGTTTCTATTGTTGAGATGCAGCCTAACTTATCAAAAGTTAGTGATTATTTCCTTTTCTTCGGAGAGGAAGCCTTGCTTTTCTTTTCCGGGAACACGAAAGTCGTGTTGTATTCCCCGTCAAAGGCGATGACGGCATCGAAGCTCTTGCCCTGTTTGCTCTTGAAGCCTTTGAGCAGCTTGGTGTGCCCTTCGGTGAGCAGGTCTTTGATTTCGTCGTCGGACAGGGTGCGTCCCGCTTTCAGCCGGAACACGGGCAGTCCGCACTCCGTGTTGTCGCAGCGTACCACCTTGCCGTAGAACCGCATCCTGCCCGTGCCACACTTGGGACACGCGCAGCCGGAGTCACGGCTGCCGAAGAGCTTGTCGCACGAGATCAGTTCGGAGGTTATCTCACGTGTGTACGCCTCTATCTCCTTGCGGAAGGTGTCGTCGGACAGTTCCCCGCGCTCGATACGCGCCAGCTCCTTTTCCCATTCGCCCGTCATGGCAACATCGGCGATGCGCATCGTCTTGACGACGGAATTGAGGGCAAGTCCTTTTTCGGTGGGAACAAGCGACTTCTTGCAGCGTTCCATGTAACCGCGCTTGAAAAGCGTTTCGATGATGGACGCTCGTGTGGCGGGAGTGCCGATGCCGCAGTCCTTCATCGCCTGACGCAGCGCGTCGTCCTCGATTTCCTTGCCCGCCGTTTCCATAGCGGACAGCAGGGTGGCTTCGGTATGCAGCGGTTTGGGCTTGGTCTTTCCTTCGGTGATGGACGAGCCTTTCAGTGTCAGCGTGTCGCCTTCCTGCCAGCCGGGGATGGTGGTCTCATCCTTGTTTTCCTCGCCATAGACGGCACGCCATCCGGCTTGCCTGATGACGCTGCCTTTCACGGTGAATTCCACTCCTGCACATTCCGCCGTGACAGCGGTCACGTCCTTGACGCATTTTTCAGAGAATGCCTCTATCATGCGCCCGGCAATCATATGATAGATTGTGTTGTCCTCTTTGGAGAGGAAGAGCGGTTTCTCACCCGTGACAAGCAGGGCATGGTGGTCCGTTACCTTGCCGTCATCCACACTGCGGCGTGTCGGGGCGGCTTTCGCCCGCACCTTGTCTTTCCATTCGGGCTGTGTACCGATAAAGGCGAGCAGCTTGGGGATTTCGGCAAATACGTCTTCGGGGATGTAGCGGCTACCCGTTCTCGGATAGGTTATCAGTTTCTTCTCGTAGAGCTTCTGCGCGATTTCAAGCGTCTGTTCCGCCGTGAAGCCATGCTTGGCGTTGGCTTCCTTCTGGAGCGTGGTCAGGTCGTACAGCAACGGGGTATCTTCCGTCTTCTCCTTGCGCTCGGCTTTCGTTACCGTTGCGCAGCCTGCCGCCTTTACCTTATTATACAATTCCGTTGCCGGTTCTTTCGCTTTCCATTTTTCGGAGGATGAGAATTTCACGACCTCGCCGTCGCAACCGTCCGTTGCGATATGGAGCTGCCAGAAGGCTTCGGGCGTGAAGCGGCGGTTTTCCCAGTAGCGTTCACACACCATCGCCAGCGTGGGTGTCTGCACACGCCCCACGGAGTATGTGCCGTGTCCGGCGGCGATGGATAACGCCTGAGTGCCGTTGATACCCACGAGCCAGTCGGATTCGCTACGTGCTTTTGCGGCGAGGTAGAGGTTGTCGTACTTGCTGCCGTCTTCGAGATTGCGCAACCCCTCACGGATAGCCTTGTCGGTGAGAGAGCTGATCCACAGGCGCACGAAAGGAGTGGTGCTGCCCGTATAATGGTAGAGGTATCGGAAGATAAGTTCACCCTCGCGTCCGGCATCGGTCGCCACGATGATTTGTTCGCTTGTGTCGAACAGTCTTTTGATGACTTTTATCTGCGACACCACGCCGCTGTCGGGCTTGTAACCTTTCTCCGTCCTGACCTGACGGGGGACGAGCGTGAATGTGTCGGGAATAATCGGGAGGTTGTCACGGACAAATCCGCGCACGCCGTAGCCGTCGGGCATGGCAAGCTGAACGAGGTGTCCGAATGCCCATGTCACGGCATAACCGCCTCCCTCGAAATATCCTTCCTCTCTCTTTGTCGCGCCCACGATGCGGGCGATTTCACGTGCCACGGAGGGCTTTTCTGCAATGATTGTCTTCATGTCTTCTTCTTTTTTGTTGATACTTTGGATTTTATTTTGGATTCAGTGGCGGACACGGGATTACATTTTCATGCCCTTGCCCGTTTTCTTCTGCGGCTTCTCCTGCTGCTGTTGCTGGCGGGCGTCCTTCGGGTTGGTCTGACCTTTCTGCAACGGCTCTCTCAGATTCTTTGTAGCCTCGTTGGTCTTGCCATCGTTGTTCACCGCCACCTGCGTGCGGCTCTCGTTGGACGGAGCAACCTGCTGTGCATTGTCAGGGTTCGTGTCGTAGCGGTACGGGCGTCCCTTCTCCGGGTTGAACTTGATATACATCGTGGCATGGAAGCCCTGCTTGTCGGTCACGTTCTCCAGCTTCACGGCTTTACCCGCCACATAGTCGGCTTTCTGCTGGTCGGTGAAGCTCACGCCGCTCCATTTGCTGATGGGGCGGATGCTGCCGTCCTCGTTCGTCCACGTGTTGCGGCGTTGCTCCTTCTTGGTCTGTGCGGCATTTTCCCCGCCCTGCGCCTGACTTTTCGATGTGTCGCCTTTGGTTTCCTGTGTCTGTGCGGTACGGGGCGACTTGCCGGTTCCCGGCACGAACTCCACGCCGCGCTGCTCCACGTTCACTTGCAGGGTGGTGACGAACTTCCTGCCGTCCTTGCGCTCGATGAGTTTGTCGCGCACAGGCAGCCCGGCACGCAGCATGTCCTGCTCCTGCTTGGTGATTTCCGTCTTGCCGATGCGCTCCGGTATGCGCACCTTGTTTGCCGGGACATCCGTGATTTCGTTCGTCTTGCGGTCGATGCTGACGAACGAGGGGATGATCTCGCCCGTTTCCCTGTCCACGAGGTCCACGACCCTGCCGAGGTTGCCCGTTTCGCGCAGGTTCTTCCGGTCATCGTCGGAGAATTTGTGTTCCTTGTACTCATCCAGCTTCTGCTCCTTGCGGATGAAGTGCGGCACGAGGCTGATGTTTCCCTCACCGTCCTTCTTGAAGGAGAGGCGGGCGTCCAGCTCGAATGATTCGCCGCCGAAGGTCGGTTTGACCTTTACCAAGTCGGACTTGCCATAGTTGAGCATCTTCGTAAGGTCGCCGGACTTTTCAAGGTTGTCCCGCTTTACGCCCCATCTGTCCTCCAGCTCCTGCCAGTTGATTTTACTCTCGTCGATGGGCTGGTAGCCACGTTTGCCCTGCATCTGTTCGGATTTGTCCTGTTGCTGTTCTTTCCGTTGTTCCATGTTCTCCTGTTTTTGAGGTTCTTGTTTCTCTGTCTGTTGTGCTGCCATCTCTTCCTGCACCTTCTTCTCATAGTCGGAGGTGTCCACCTTGTGAGGGGCGAGCAGCTCCTTGTTCGCTTCGGGGTCTTTCAGCAGTTGCTTCATCACCTCCAAGAGATTTTCGGCTTGGTCTGCCGCGATGCGGTAGAAACCGAAGCGGCTGGGTTCCTTGCACTGCCGGAAGAAGTTCTTGAAGAAGTTGTCCAGCACGTCGCCGTGTCGGTCGAATTGCAGGAAATTCTGCGCGTTTTCCGCTTTGGCGGGGGTGCGCTTGGGTGTGCCGTCCGCGTTCAGCCCGGCTACCACGCTGATCTCGCCTGTCTTCTCGTCACGGACTACCAGCACGTCCTTTTCGTCTTTTTTCTTTGCCATCTGAAAAATGTTTTAATGGGTTATTTATGAAAGAAATTATGGATACGAGCCTTGTAGAAGGCTATATCTTCCTTTTTGAAGTCCTTGATATGGTTGGAAAGGAATGTCAGCACGTCCTCCTCGCTGTAATAGGTCTTCTTGCCCAGCGTCTTGTAGGGCAATGCGCCTACGCTGCGGTAGCGTTGGAGGGTGCGTTTGCTTATCTGGAGCAACATGCACAAATCCTGATTGTCGAAAAGGCGGATGCTTTCCGTGATAGTGGGCTGTTTCCCCTCAGCCTTCATCGCCAGCAGCAGTTCGTCCTGACGGTCGAGCCGTTCCATCAGCTTCTGCATCCAGCCCTCGAAGTTGTTTCGTGTGAGCAGTTCCATGACCTATGTCCTCCTTCCTTTGTGGCTACCGCCCGTGCGCAACGTGTGGTTACGTTTCAATTCCTGCGGTGTCGCCGCGTCCTCGTTGACGGCACATGCTTCAAGCAGGCGGTCGATTTCAGACTGCCGGTAGCGGCATTTGCCACGCAGCACGACATAGCCGATGCGTTGCTCGCTGCGCATACGCTGAAGGGTGCGGGTACTCACGTTAAGCAGGTGCGCCGCCTCGCGTGTGGTGAGCAACCTGTCGGGCGATGCCGCTTTCTTGTCGCCGGAAACGGCACGGACGTGTGCCGCAATCTCCGCTATCTGTTCCGTCAATGACCGGAAGGCGGAACTTTCCATCGTTATCACTTTCATATTCAGTCCTTTCTTTTTGTTTCTGCGGCAAAATTCGGCAATAAACAAAAGGGGCTTTAACAACTCACTACGTGACTCACGTAAGATTTTTGCGGAAGATGGCTCCGTAACCCGGTCAAACGGCGCAACAGGCAGCCTTTCAGCGGAAAACGATACGTCTTGTATGCCGTTTCGTTACCTTTGCGGCAAACTCTAAATGACATGAATATGGAAATAGTATCTATCGAGAAAAAGACTTTCGAGATGATGGTGGCGGCATTCGGCGCACTCTCGGAGAAGGTCGCCGCCCTGAGGCGCAAAAGCGACACGGGGCGCATGGAAAGATGGCTCACGGGCGAGGAGGTCTGCGGGCAGTTGAGAATCAGCCCGCGCACGTTGCAGACGCTGCGCGACAGGCGGCTTATCGGCTACTCGCAGATAAACCGCAGGTTCTATTACAAGCCGGAGGAGGTGAAGCGGCTGATACCGCTTATCGGCACGCTCTATCCGCACGGCAGATGATTTGATTTATTCACCCACTGAATCCGAAGTTATGATGAACGAGAACAACGATGTTTTTACGATGGAAGACGAGCCGATAGCCTCTGTGGTGCAGGATATGCGCAAAGGCTCGAAATGGCTGTCCGCATTTCTGGAAAGCTACCGTCCTCCGCTGGACGGGGAACGTTACCTGACGGACGGCGAGGTGTCGGAACTGCTCCGTGTGAGCCGGCGCACCTTGCAGGAATACCGCAACAACCGCGTGTTGCCCTTCATACTTTTGGGAGGGAAGGTGCTTTACCCGGAAACGGGGCTGCGCGGGGTACTGGAAGCGAACTACCGCAAGCCGCTGGAGTGAGGCGGTTTCATGAAAAAGTAAACGGGTGACACCTTTTGTGGTGCTACCCGTTTACTTGTCTTATGGGGTATGTGCAATCAGCAATACCCGGCTTTTCCGTTCTGTATGAACATCACGTATGTCTGCCGTTTCTCTTGTGAGAGTGCCTTTCCCACCAGCCATGTGCGGAACAGGTGGGTGTTGTAGGTATTCACCCTGAAAGCGACCGGGATGATGATTTCAAGGGCGTACACGTCCGCGTGCAGCCCGTTTTCAAGCTGCATGTAGCGGCACACCTCGTAGTCGTTCAGCACGTCCGACTTGCGGACGGCTCTGATGGCGGCGTTCACTGCCGGGACGGTCGTATGGAACAGTCCGGCTATTTCGGTGGCGGTCATCCACACGTCGTTACCGGTTACGCTGACCGCCTTGTCCTCTATGATGATTATGTCACGTTTCATGGCTTCTCTTTTTTTAGATGGTGCAACCTGCAAATTCCTCGACACTGTTCAACCTTGCGGCAAGGTTTTCCATGTCCTGATTGAGCTTCTCTTTGGTTATCTGTAGGCTCGGCAAACAACGCCTTTCCGCTTTACAGCGGTAGGTTTTCGCTTACCTGCCCCCGAACCGTACTTACACGTCTCCATGTATACGGCTCTCCATCTGTAACATCATCTTACTTGATACATCTCTGGATTTTTGCGTTACACTCCGCACATACAACCAAAGTCTTTCTGTGCATGTAGAGCATTTTGCGTTCCCAGTCATTTTTACCTTTTAACTCTTTGAGTGTGCGGACATGGTGCATTACCACTTCTCCGTGCTTGCCACATAGTTCGCACGTTTTTGTTGTAAGCCTTTCTATCAGACTCAGCGATGGCGTTTTGAACATGTACGGCAGATTGTCACTTGGGGCTGTTTCACAATCCGTTTTGCGGGCATATCCCTCATTATAGAATACCCTGTACTTGGTTTCTCCTCCCTTGTTTACAAAAGGCACTGCAAAGAGATTGTCCTTGCGGTATCTTTCAATGACTTTTCTCACTGACATATTCAGCTTTTGAGCAAGAGTTTTGTACATGGAGAACTTCATAATACAGCCGAAAGAGCGTCCCAAAGCCGATGCATTGTTTGCTATTGAGTAATAGTTGTAGAACCCTCGTATTTCGGTATTAAACTGAGATACAATCTCGTGCGCTTCATTGTCAATCATATAAGTCCTGCCTTTTGACACCCATGTCTCCTTGCCGTGTTTGGTGACAACTTTCATGGCTTCGAGGCTGAGCAGCTTGTTCTTGATTACTTCTCTTGAAACGTGTAGTATCACATTCCCGTTGAAGTATCTGCGCACTGTTCCGTTACTGTTTCTCTTTGTGGCATAGTCTTTACGGACATATATTTCGTAACCCAAAAATTTTGCGCTGTCTTGTGCATTTGTAATCAAAGTCTTTTCCTGTGACATCTCCAGCCTTAACTTTTCCTGCATAAACTTAGTGATGTCAGCTTTGATTGTCTCACATTCGTTTTTCGTTCCGATAACTCCGATAAGGAAATCATCGGCATAGCGCACGTATTTCAACCTGCGAAAGTTTACATCCATATCATTGCCACTTGGCATTGTAAGTATCAGCTTCTGCTTTTCGTGCAGTTCTTCTACCATCCTTGTTCTTACGTTTACATCCTCTACTTCATTTATCCTACGTTTTAGGTAGTGTACTCTGCTGTTGAGTTTGCAAATATCCTTGTTGCGGCTTCTTGCTGTCCCTTTATTGAATTTGTTGGCATATTCATCCATGTACTTATCGAACTTGTCTAGGTATATGTTTGCCAAAATAAGGCTTATGATACCACCTTGCGGTGTCCCTGAATAAGTCTTGTTGAATTGCCACTCTTCCATGTACCCTGCATTGAGGAATTTCCGTATCAGACGAAGAAATCTGTCGTCTGCTATTCTGCCTTTCATTATTTCTATCAGCACATTATGGTCTATGTTGTCAAAGAAGCCTTTTATATCTCCCTCGATGAACCATTTTGCACCGTTGAAATTGTTTTGTAGACTTTTCAGTGCTGTGTGGCAGCTTCGGTTTGGTCTGAAACCGTGCGATGTCCACTCAAAGTGTCCCTCATATATGGCTTCAAGCACCATTCTTACTACCTCTTGAACCAATTTGTCTTCAAAAGACGGTATTCCTAGCGGACGCATCTTCCCATTCTTTTTCGGAATGTAAGTTCTCTTTGCAGGATTGGGACTATAAGTCTCATCCTTTATACTCTCTATGAGTTTGTTTATCCTATCAATGCTCATTTCATCCTCAGTTTTGCCATCTGTGCCGGGTGTCATGTTGCCCGGCTTTGCATACATACGTTGGTAGGCTACAAAGAACATCTGTTCATTGAATAGAATACGGTAAAGCCTTTCGTATTTATACTCGGGCTCATTGCTGTGTCCAGCTAAAATGTTTAATACTTGCTCTGGATTTCTCATACGTCTCTCACGTTTTCCGTTGTTTGTATTAAAGTTACAGACTACTTCCCTTCGCCATGTACAAGGCTTTCCCTTGCTCAGACTACTACGGAAGTTCCGTTACCATATCGGATATTCAAAAGCTTTCTTTATAGCTGTTTGTTCCAGCGTTCCGACTTAGGTAATCCCCAGTTAGTTCTCTTAATAACTATTAGCACGACATACTGTCGGATGCGACTTTCGTTCTTGTCCGCTTATTGCGGCTGTGTCATAGTCGGTTATTTATGCTCTGCACTAACGCACAAAATAGGCAGAGTACTATGAAACAACGTATGTATAATAGTCTTCCGTTGTTGCAAGATTTGGTACCACTGAACTATCATTCAACCAATCAAGGCTTCATCCTTATGTATGTCTTTTCGTCTTGCCCCTCAGTCGCCACCTGACTATTAGTGGACTTGGAGCTTTAATCAGTATGCTACACTCTCCATCGGGTTTCCCTTTTGGATAAACTGATTGACGATAGGACTATATCGAACCCAATCCTAACTTCTTGCTAAAGAAGTATTTATTAAGCGACCATTCTGGGCGCACTCGCGTAAATCTGCGTCGTCTTTATGCTCTTGTGTCCGAGCATGGAGCTGACGGTTTCGATAGGTACGCCATTAGAGAGAAATACCGTCGTGGCTGCCGTGTGGCGGCTCTGATGCCACGTGATATGCTTGGTGATGCCGCAACGCTTGGCGACGGCACGGATACCGGCAAGGCACGTGTTATAATGCGGAACGGGAAATATCCTGCCGTCCCCGCACAGTCCCCGGTATTTGCCGATTATGCGGTTGGCGATGTCGAGCAGGCGGATGTTGGACACCACGCCCGTTTTCTGGCGGTTGATGTTTATCCACTCGTGTTCGTCGAAGTAGGTGCGGATATTCTCTTCCGTAAGGTTGCGCATATCCGCGAACGACAGCCCCGTGAAGGCGCAGAACAGGTAGAGGTCGCGGTACAATTCCTGTTTGGCGTTTTTCAGTTTCCCCTCCATCAGCAGGCGGATCTCATCTTTGGTCAGGAAACTGCGTGTTGTTTCCTCCTTCTTGATTTCATACTCGCGGAACGGGTCGCGCGTCAGCCACTCGTTGTTGATGGCGATGAATACCATCGTCCGTAACGGGCAGACGTACAGCCACACGGTATTGGTGCAGCAGTGCTTGTCCGTGCGCAGGAACATCTCGAAGTCGGAGATGAAAGCCGGGGTAAGCTCTTTTAGGGCGATGTCCTTCACATGGTAGCGGATGTCGAGGAACTCTTGCATGTGCTTGTAAACGGTGCGGTACTTCAGCAGCGTGCCTTTGGCTTTCATGCCTGCCTCCACCTGCTTCTCGTAGTCCTCGTTGTGCTGGCGGAACACCTGCATCAGCGTGTGGTAGCGGTGTTCCAGTCCGAGAAAGGCGTTCTTTACCTTCTCCGCCGTGACGAAGTTGTCACGCTCCATGATTTCCTGATAGTGCCTGTTGATGCGCACCCGCATCTTGTCAAGCATACGATTCGTTTCGAGTGCCGCCGTGCTTCTGCCCGTGACACGTCCCCCTTTGGTGTCCCACAGCTTGGGATCGACGGTCAGTTTGCAACTGAACTGCGTCTGGCTGCCGTCCACCGTGATGCGTCCCATGACGGGTACTGTCCCGTCCTTTTTCACTACCTGACGTTTGAGGTAATAGATAACTGAAAATGTACTCTTCATCGTCCTTAATTTTTTTGGTTTCAAAATTAGTTGGTGAAGAGTCCGGTGTCGGTACGCAAAACGGGGAGGAACGGCGCAATCTTTTTCCGTAACCGGATTTTTTCGCGTGAGTTGTCGGTAACTCACTATTCCTTAGTGTCTTGTTTCGCCATCCGTACCCGTTTGTCGCATTTTCGGGCATGGTTACGAACAAGTAACGTTGCGGCGTCAGGATTTGGCTTCGGCAGGGATTGTAATGGCTTCACGGATTATCGCCACTTCAACCAAAACCCTTGTAACTCAATTCTATCACTATATCTTTCCGCATTTCACTTTTTTGTAGTAACTTTGTATAATATAACTTTGATTTCTCAAATGGGCATTTACCACTATCTATTGAACAAAAAAGCTCAATTTTATTCAGTACAATAATTTAATTGAATAAAACGCTATATTGGAATTAAAATAGGGGCACCGGATGGTTTCTGCGGCAGTATGTCCGTGGGCGGCAAAGTGCATCTTGTTCTGAACCGTCTTAAAGAACTGTTGGTGATGGAGGTGCGAGGGTCATAGTCAATGCTGATGGCGTAAATCTCCAGCACCTTACGGTAGAACACCTTCTCAGAACTGCGGATATCTCGAATGCGAGCCAACAATTCGTCGAAATAATTCCCTCGTCCGGCATTTTTGAGTAAGTCATCATTAAGCACGAAGCCCTTAATCATGTACTCTTTCAATATTTGCGTAGCCCACTGGCGAAACTGCACGCCTCGATGCGAGTTGATACGATAGCCCACGCTGATAATCATGTCAAGATTATAAATGGGAATCTTACGCTCAACTTGTCGTTTTCCTTCCGTTTGAACTTGTGCAAAAAATGCACAAGTTCAATCGGCGGTCAACTCACCTTCATGGTATATTCTTTTGATATGCCGTTATATGGTTGAGCGGTCGTGCTGAAACAGCTCCGCCATCTGATCAGCCGTAAGCCACACAGTCTCATTGGAGAGCCGAACCTCAATCTTCGACTCTCCTCCCTGCGTCTGAAATAATATTATCTTTCCTTTCACCATAATAAAGCGGTTCATTATACCTTTATCATCTTTTGGTTACAATTTACTTTTCCAGCCTGTGGTTTATATTTCTATATAATTTAACTGATAGATATTAGTAAAATCGATTTTCATTTTGTAGAATTTAACATTTCTTCCTGACATAAGTTCCTTTATTATTTGAATATTGGCATCCGAACATCTGCAACCAAAATATATAGCTATTATTGAGGTTTTCTCACTTAGTTGATATTGGACATGCAATGTTCCACCTTGGGGCTTATACTGTAATAATCGAACTTCGTTCTCATAACTCCAATCCTTATGCTTGGTTAAATAGGCTACGGAAAAACTTAGGGGCTCGTCCTTCTTCAAATTCACAAAATCAATGGGCTTGTCAGTATCAGGATTCCAATAGTTCATTCTAAATAATCGAGATGAAGATATTTTGTCAAATTCATCTTTCCTAAAATCATCGCTATTAAAAAGATATTCAACACAAAATCCTTGGTGTTCATCTGCGTAGTGAGACCACATTAAATTGTTTTTAACAGCATATTGGTCTTTTACCGGATTATCTTCGCAAAAACAAGCAATCCGATAATCATTAAAAGATACTTTAAACGGATCTAAATGCCTTTTGTGAAGCGTGGTCGCGCCATAAGAAGGGCTATTAAGCCATTGGTAAATAAGGGAGTCAAATATATCATTCATTATCTTTGGAGAAGATAATGTAACTTCTTTATTTAATAAATTTGCAAGAGAATAATTAGAAAATTTCCTAAACTGATATAGTTTTATTGTTTCTGAAGGGACTGTATCTCTAAAGAGATTATTTTTCAGCTGCATTTTCAGACACTGAAAACTTTTATAATACTCTAATGCACTTTTGGAGTCTCCATACTCAGCAGAAATATCTCCTGCCAAGCCATATAACTTAGTAAGTGCTTTACGAAAATCTTCAGATGACTGATCTGATTCTTTTGCCAATTTGAATGCAAACTCTAAAAAAAAGCTCGCAGCCTCAAATTGACCTTTAATGTATAGATTATTTAGAAAAGAAACAGCTTCATAGAAATTTGAAACAAGATAACCCTTACAATCTGTTGAGTCAGCAGAGACAGTACCATTTGGATTTATATAAATTGTTGGAATTTTCTCTTCATCTGAAGATTTTGTTAAAACGTCTTTATCCATTAGAGTTTATAACTGAGATAAGATCTCGATAAATTTATTTACAGTCACTGCTCCCTCCATAGGGTTATTGTCAAACACCATAAAATAACGGTAGTTATTGCCAGCACTATTGGCCCAAACTTTACCCAATTTTAGTTTAGCCATACTGTCTGGATTCTTTCTATCGTCTCCTTTGGTTTCAAGCATAATAATCTTGCCATTTTTTGTGACAACGATAAAATCTGGGTAATGGTTTATGTAACCATTTATGCGGAAACCTTTATGTTCGATATTACGATGCCAATATAACACGTTATCAAGGTCTGCGACTTTTTTTATAACGCGATATTCAAATCCATTCATTTTATCCTCAGCCTGATAAAGAGAACGGTATAATTGTGGAGAGGTTTCGGGAAGAACAATTTCCTCCGGAAACTGATAATTTGGCTCAACAAAAAGCTCGTCAACAGTGAGTAAAGAGAGAAAATTACGTTCTCGATATTCAGAGGTTATGACCTGAAGTTTATCTTTAAAGGCTTTAATTGTACTTCCCAAATTCGCGGCTAAAGATATAAGTTGTTCATTGTTAAGACGGGACACGACCTTATGAACATATCTTCTAACTTGTCCGTCTGAAACACCTTTGATGTTAAGAGTTTGCATTATCTTTCCAACGAGTTCACGAATTTTGCCTTCCGGAGGAAGCGACATATAATATTGCCGGAAAATATCAAGAGCCCTCTCCTTAAGTTTTCCCTCAGTAGGTGTGAAATCTTTATCTCTATCGAGGTCAATCATGCGGGTTGCCGATTCGGAGAAATCAAATGTAATATTACTATCTTCGGAATCTAAGTTTATATCATCTAATAGATTAATTTTTTCAAGGAATTCTTTAGATGTATTGTCTAATATAGAAGGTATTGAATTTCGGAAAAATTGGGGAATACGCAAAGCTAAAGCCTCTGTTCGGAATGAATCCGAAATGGTATAGAGATTGGCATCAGGTATAATATCAGAGGGTAGCGAAGATGACGCATCTTCATTAGCTACTATTTCGGCTTCATATTGGTCTGATACATTCTGAGCCTCAGATAGCATCTGTTCAACTTCTGATTGAGAAGAATTTTGAAGATTGGAAAGTGAAGTAGAGAGAGGTTCTGTAAAATCAATATCAGCCGAATTTTCAAGCTCCGGAATACAATTTTGTGAGCCTATATTATTTGCGGTTCCCATCATAGAAACATCGGAATCGAATAAGTCATCAACTTGTGTGGGTCTTTCAGGATCAATAACTATCGGTTGCGAATAATTGTTGGATTGGTATTGTGTAACTGAACGATAATCCTTGCGAGAGAATCCCGATTTATTAAGGCTTGCAATAATAGATTGCAATGTGGCATCGAAGTCAAGAGAGCACGTAAAAACATACGACATATTTAAGAATGTCGCTTTATGTTTTTTTGCATAAGGCTGTCTAAGGATTCGTCCAAGTATCTGCTCAACATCCACCTTAGAAGTACGATTCGCCAAAGAAGCCAAAATATAAGCGAAAGGGCAATCCCAACCCTCTTTAAGAGCATTAACTGTAATAATGAAACGAATTTCGCAATCCTTAGACATCAAGTCAACACCTTTAATCTCATTTATTGAGGCGGTTTTGGCAGCGATTTCCTCAGACTTTATACCGAATTGCGTAATTAATCTATTCTTGATTTTATCGAATGTTTCGCTCTTCTCGCTGACATTAGATTGCGCTTGAAAAAGCACAATAGGCCTAATATATTCGCCTCCATCTGCTTCGTTAGCTTTAGCTTCTCTTTCAAGACTTTCACGAAGCGTAATTGCATTTGAAATAACTGCATCGGTATTTTGATCGTTATGCACAATCACAGGCAGTTTTACCATATTGGCTCGCTTTAACTTATCAGCACCAATGAAAGATATAATATTACTTCCCTCACGAGGGGTCGCTGTCAATTCGTAGATGAAGCAAGGATTGATGTTGTTAAGCATATCATTGCGAAGATCAGCTGTAAAGTTATGACTTTCGTCCACTATGACTAGTGGATTCAAATATGAAAGCACTTGAATAAGTCCAGTTTCGCCCGAATTAGGAACTCTCCGAGTAGTGCTATCAAAAAGTTTGGCATAGTCCTCAAGATAACCGTTATCTCGAAATACTCGTGCGCGTTCAGGTCTATCAGCATCTATGAATGAAGCCGCACTCAAAACTAAAATAGTAAGTTGCTCACGAACCTCTGTCGGAGAAATATTAGTTCCCATAAGTGCGGTTTCCTTATCAACGACTACAACGCGACCATTAAATAGCGCATCGAGCCTTTGACGATATGGATGGGTTACATCCCGCAGTTTTTCAAGAGTTTGTTCAAGAATAGTGTCGCTTGGAACAAACCATGCGACAACTTTAGCCCCTCTCTCCGGAAGAGCCTTAAAAATTGTAGAAATGGCATTACACGCGATAAAAGTTTTACCACCAGCAGTTGGTACTTTGGATGTAATGCGCGGTACTCCCGGTACGGTATCATTATAAGGCTTAAGAGCAATATTATTTTGTCCTAAAACAATTCCTCGGTCAAGCCAATATTTGCGGTATGATGAGGCTATATTTCCGTCTTCGACTACAAGTCTAACGAAGTTGTCGAGGTCAAACAAGACTTCGGATTGGTAGTCTTTAAGTTCCAACTGTTTCATACGAATTAAAATTTACGGATTTCGCGGGGAATTTTCTTGAAAACTATATTAAGCCTTTTGAGAGTATCATCGGACAACAAACAAGCGTCAGCGTAAATTATGAATTGTTCGCCAAGACTCTGATTCGTTATAAGGAGAGAAAGCACCTTGTTATTAAGCACCATTTCGTGGTCTGATTCATAATAGAAAAAGTAAGAAGTTCCCTTATGATTATCCAAAAAATAAGGGTCTTCAATCGTCCTTTTTCGAGTGAGCGGCAGTTTGGTTTCTGAGAAATAAATGTATTCTCTCAGGCTATCTCCAGAAACATTGGGATTAAGGAGATCATCTACGAAAATTGGTTCGCCTAATTCGTAGAAGTCAAAAGCTCCTCCTAATCCTTCCACACTCCCTTCAATTTGTTTAACTCCGAGGACGACCAAAGAGTTATCTTTTACGGTTGGTTTCGTAACTTTTGAGTATGAACTAATACTCTTCTGTCTAATTTCATTTGCTTCCTGAAGGAACTGATTAAAGTTAACAATGTTATTTGCTGTTAATTTTTTATGATAAATAGATTCTTCTGTCTTACCAACCCAGTCGTAACCTTGAATCGCACGCTTTATTCGTTCAGCTGTAATGTTATCAGCATAATCCATCATTTCAATTAAGATGAAATTACGATTTCCTCCATCTTCTTTATTCAAGTTTAGTACAGCATGAGCAGTCGTCCCACTCCCTCCAAAGCAGTCTAAGATTAAACTATCTTTGTGAGAAATTCGTTGGAGAATATCTTGAACCAATGCCTTAGGTTTCGGATAAGGAAATACATTTTTCTTTTTAAAAATAGCGGTAAGCTCATTACTCCCATGTACAGTATAATAAGACTTTTCAGTCCATATAGTTCCAATATTGATGCCACCAGTAGTAAAGTCAACAACATCAATCGTTGGAATTTCATCATTGGAACTTACTTTTATCGTGTTCACTTCGCCCGATTCAATTTTTGAGATTATTCCCTCAGCCAAGTATTGAACGGAAAATAAGTTCCTATTGTGTTTGCTCGTTTTAGGAGAAACTTTAATATAGCCCTTTCCCCAATTATTCCAAAATGTATCAGGAGTTAATCGCCAAGCGCAAGGGTGTCCTTTATCCGTTACACACCATACAGCCACTTGTCCTTCAGGAGCGCTGTAGTCAAATTGAAAGTCTTTCTTTTCGCCATTATATTCACCTAATCGTATTAGTTCTTCCAATGATTTTCCTACACTTTTAACAGCACCTGTTTCCTTATCAATAAAAATAGGATAAACCTGATTTGGTCGATTTTCTTGGTTAAAACCGGCTAATGTCATTGCATGGTATGCAGAACTATACTCGTTCATTGCTGCTCTCGAAGGATTTGGAGAAAATCCCTTGGGAGCAACAAAAACTACATATTCCTGAGAATAATTGAAACCGTCCTTGGGTTTTCCTCCGGAGGTCTGAACCGTAATTACTATGACCTGCTTGGATGGAAATATTTCTCTACATAGTTGTATAAGATTATGCAATTCATGAAAGCCTATGCTTATAGCAATAACTCCATCAAAAGAAAGAAGCTTTTTTATTAATTGCAAACGTGGAGCCATCATGCATAACCATTTATCATGTCTACAAAAATCATCGTCCTCCTTACCGACCAATTGACCGAGCCAAGCAAGAAGCCGGGGATCTTTAACATTATCGTTATACACCCACTTTTCTTCTCCAGTATTATACGGTGGGTCAATATATACGCAGTTTACTTTCCCTTCATAAGTAGGCAACAGCGATTTAAGTGCGATAAGATTATCACCATGAATAATCATATTATTGGAGTTGGAAGGCTCATCTTGTTTGCCATCTATGATAAAACCATATTGATGCACGAGTTCATGCACCGGTACATCTTGATGATGAGCGATGACCTTATCTTTACCGATCCATTCGAGACTTGGCATATTCTTAATAAAAAGAACATCCATGTAGCATCTGAAGGCTGACCAAAGCCTGTAACGACTACAAGGATGTCCCCAATGTTTTCGGCTCTCGCCGTAAGTCTTTGTGATAATTATTTGGTCATTTTTCAGATTAGCGCTACTGAACAATTACAAAATTACACATTTTTATGAGATTAAGGGTGCTGAACATAAGGAATTTTCAATATTACTGCCCGCAATACCTTATTGGCTTTCCGAACATTGTTTGGGATGAGACCGTTTCATCATTCATGAGCCTGCATCACACAGCGATAGATGAAGGTCGGTCATGTTCATTGGAAATCCGGCCTCAAGAGAGAGTCCGAAGTCCGCCACACATTAATGGAGGACGAAGGCAAATATGCTCCTTCCGATGAAGAAGCATTGTTTATGCAGGCATCATGTCCCGCTTTTCTCTATTACAAGAAACAGATCAGTCGTCCACACCAATCCCCATCTCGCGCAGACGCTGGCGCAGCAGGAACAGCTGGTGGAGCTGGCCGCTGAAGGTAGGGTTGTCACCGTATATCTCGTACACCTCCAGATAGGCGGTGAGCGTTTCGGGCAGGTTCTCGTAGACGGTGGCGGCGTCGAGCTCCACATGGCGTGGCAGTTCGTCTGCATGACGCCGGAACCAGGAGATGATGTCGTTCATGTCCTCCTTGCTGTAACGGTACTTATACATTGTGGTCATAAGACTTTCTATATTTGTTGTGTCTGCAAAGTTAAGAAAAAGTGCGACACCGGCCCGCGCCGTTCCGAAACAAACTATTTTTTGCGGACAAGGGACGGAGCCGCAAAACTTCACGACAAATATTTTGGACGAACGGGAAGAAATGCCTACCTTTGCGCAGCCTTTGGCAAAAGGTTGCTCGAATGGTGGAATCGGTAGACACGAAGGACTTAAAATCCTTTGGCCAGTGATGGCTGTGCGGGTTCAAGTCCCGCTTCGAGTACAAGGAGCGCCCCTTTAATCATGCGATTAGCGGGGCGCTCTTATTTTTGTGCGTATAATTACGGCATAGAGATCGGGGCCGGACTTCACTTGCAGGTTCAGGGATTATTCTATGACATTTCCTGGCGGCCGGCCAAGGGAAACGCACCGGTTACCATGGAAATAAGAAGTTTCTTATATTTTCCTTCATTTCATGTTTTCTATTTGGGAATCATCGAATTACGCTGAAAGATAATGACCGGAAAGATGAAAGCAGACGACAGGAATAAAAGCAGTACGTGGAAGCGGGAAAAGCATTACTTGGATTTTTTACACGAGTAAGTGCATTTTAAATTCCAAGTAATGCTTTTCAGACTCTTCGCCGCGGCGGCGGACGCAGGAGCAGCCCGGCACTGAAAGATAAGGGCCGGCGCGGAAAAGCAAAGCACGAAAGGGAAATATACATTGCCGGCATAAAGCTAATGAACCGGCCTCAACCGCCCGACAATCAACGCCATACGCTGAAGGATATGTTGCCGTTTTCTGCGGAATACACGCAGGGATGAAACATCCTTAGCGCAGGCCGTACGGCGCATTACCTTCAGTGCAAACAACAGAGTTTCAAAAGAATACGGACCAATGAAGGATTTTCTTCCTCTACCGCATCTTTTACCAGAAGCAATGCCAAAGATTCGCGGGAAGCCGCCGCACGGCCTGCACACCCGCCGTCTTCCGCACGGTACGCCGCGCTGCCACCGATACGTAGGGAGATAAAAAATTGCCAGCCCCTACGGGCTGGCAAACTTACTGGAGCCGAAAGCCGGACTCGAACCGGCGACCTATTCATTACGAATGAATTGCTCTACCAACTGAGCTATTTCGGCAAAGGTCTCTTCCTTTATTGCGGTGCAAAGATATGATATTTTTTTGAATAGACCAAATCCTGCCTTTTATTTTTATGAACCGTAGAGCGGAAGGCGCATTTTACGCGCAACCATGCGACCGGCCTGCGTCCGTCAGAAGACGAAACGCAGGAAGTCGTTGAGAATGGCATAGCCCATAAGGGCGAAAAGCAGGAACATACCGACCATCTGGGCGCGCTCCATAAACTTGTCGCTCGGTTTGCGGCGCGTGATGACCTCGTAGAGGAGGAAGAGCACGTGGCCGCCGTCGAGGGCGGGAATGGGCAGGATGTTCATGAAGGCGAGCATAAGGGAGATGAAGGCCGTAAGGTTCCAGAACTGCTGCCAGTCCCATTGCGCGGGGAAGAGGTTGCCTATGGCGCCGAAACTGCCCACGCTCTTGGCGCCGTCGGCGGTGAAGAGATACTTGAGGTCGTTCACGTAACCCGAGAGTACCTCCCAGCCATGCCGCACGCCGGAGGGGAAGGACTCGAAGAAGCCGTATTCGCGGGTGACGGCCGATGCCTTGTAATCCTCATAGGGGCTGTGTTTGTAGATACCGGCCTGCCCCTCGTCGGTGAGGGCGAAGCGCAGGGTGTCGGGCACGGCGGCGCCGGCGTGCACCACGACGAACGACACCTGACGCTTGCGGGCCAGCTCGCGCTTATTGCCCTCTTCCTTATAGGCGGTCAGGGTGCTGTGCAGGTCGTTCATCTTGAAGTCGAACTCGTTCCACGTTCTCATGGCCGTACCGTTGAAGGCCACGAGGGTATCACCGGCCCGTACGCCGGCCAGCGCGGCGGGCGAACCGGCACGCACGCTGTCGATGACGGAGGGGGCCAGAGGGGCCAGGAAGCGGGGCTCCTTCTGTATCATGTCAAGGAGATTGAGGTCGCCGGGCAGTGCGAAGCTCACTTCGCGGCCGTCGCGCAGCACGGTGACGCTGCGGGCCTCGGAAAGGTCGCGGTAGATGTTGCCGTCGAAGCGGTCGAAGGTCTTGGTGTCGGTGCGCAGGGGTATGTCGCCGTCGCGGAAGCCGAGCTGCTGCGCGGCCGCGCTGTACTTGAAGCCGTGGCTCATCCTGTCGATGGGTATGTACTCCTCACCCCATGTGAAGAGTATCATGGCATAGATAAAGAGCGCGAGCAGGAAGTTGACGAGCACACCGCCCACCATGATGAAGAGGCGCTGCCAGGCGGGCTTGGCGCGAAACTCCCACGGCTTGACGGGCTGCTTCATCTGCTCGATGTCCATCGATTCGTCTATCATACCGGCTATCTTTACGTAGCCGCCGAGGGGCAGCCAGCCTATGTGATAGTCCGTGCCGTGCCAGCGGAAGAGCTTCCACGACTTCCAGGGATCAAAGAAGAGGCAGAATTTCTCCACGCGTACCTTGAAGAGCTTGGCGAAGAAGAAATGGCCGCCCTCGTGCAGGAGCACGAGCAGGGCGAGGCAGAGAATGAGTTGCAGGGCTTTTATGAGAATGGTCTCCATGTCAGTGTCGTTAGTCGGGATATGGTTTTATGTTGACGGCGCACGCCGGCGGAGGCCGCGGCGCCGTGTGTTTTCTTACTGGCGGGCGCCGATGATCCGCTCGCATACGTGGCGCGCCTCGGCGTCGGTCTCGAAGTAGTCCTCGAGTACGGGTTCCGCGCGGTTGGGCAGGCGCCGCATGGTCTCCTCTATGACCTCGGCCACGGCGAGGAAGCCGATGCGCCCCTGGCGGAAGGCAAGGTTGGCCACCTCGTTGGCGGCGTTGAGCACGCACGGCAGGATGCCGCCTTCGCGGGCGGCGTCATAGGCCAAGGCCAGACAGCGGAAGCGCTGCAGGTCGGGCCGCTCGAAGTGGAGGCTGCCCAGGGCGAAGAGATCGAGACGCGCACCCGAGAGGGGGAGGCGGTGCGGATAACTCAGGGCGTACTGGATGGGCAGGCGCATGTCGGGCACGCCGAGCTGAGCCTTGACGGAGCCGTCGGCAAACTGCACGGCGGAGTGGACCACGCTCTCGGGATGCACCACCACCTCGATGTCCTCAGGCGCTACGCCGAAGAGCCAGCGGGCCTCCATCATTTCGAAGCCCTTGTTCATCATGGTGGCGGAGTCGATAGTGATTTTCGCGCCCATCGCCCAATTGGGATGTTTCAGAGCCTGCGCCGCGCTGACGCCGGCCAAAGCGTCGGCCGCCAGGGTGCGGAAGGGGCCGCCCGAGGCGGTGAGGAGCAGTTTCTCCACAGCGTTGCCGGCCTCACCGGCGAGCGACTGGAAGATGGCGGAGTGCTCGCTGTCAACGGGAATGACGGCGACGCGGTTTTCGGCTGCATAGCGCGTGATGAGTTCGCCGGCCACGACGAGCGTCTCCTTGTTGGCGAGCGCGATGGTGCGACGTGCGCGCAAGGCGTGCACGGTAGGACGCAGGCCGGCAAAGCCCACCATGGCCGTCAGTACGATGTCGATGCTGTCGTTCTCTACAATCTGACAGAGGGCCTGCCCGCCGGCGTAGACCTTCGTGTCGAGGTCGGCGAGAGCGGTGCGCACCTTGTCGTAGAGTGCCTCGTTGGCTATGACGACGGCGTCGGGCACGAACTCGCGGGCCTGCTCGATGAGCAGGTCGGCGTTGTTGCCGGCCGTCAGTATGTAGGCCTCGAACTGCTCGGGGTGCTCTCTCACGACGCTGAGCGCCTGAGTGCCGATGGAGCCTGTCGAGCCGAGAATGGCGATACGTTTTTTCTTCATGCGGATAAATACGTTGAGGGGCGGCGGTCAGTCGTTGAGACCGATGAGCCCGTCGGGCAGGCGCAGACGCACGACGCGCTCCGCCAGGGAGTAGTCGACGAGAAAATCGTCGTGGAAGGGAATGATGAGTTCCTTGCCTCCGGACGTGAGAAGGTAGAGGAGAATGTTGGCGGAAGTGTCGTCGACACTGTCCACCACGCCCAGCGGGCGGCCGGCCTCGTCGGTGACGGTATAGCCGGTAAGGGCCTTCCACGAACTGAGTTCCTCGGCGGGAGCGCCCTGCGCGGCCTTGGGATAACAGACCTTGTGCCCCACGAGCTTGCGGGCGGCGGTTTCGTCGTCGATGCCCTCGAACTTCACGATGGCGGTGTCGGCGTTCTTGAACCGGTACTCCTCCCAGAAGAAGGGTACGAGGATACCGTCCATGTCGAGGGCGAAATATTCGGCGGTGCCGCGGTCGAAGGCGTCGTCGGTGAACTGCAGCTCGACCTCGCCGCAGATGCCGCGGAACTTGCTGATGCGGCCTATGTAGAACACTTCTTCGGGGCGTATCATGCTTCTCGTCTTATTTTCGCGCCGAGCTGCCGCAGACGCTGTTCTATGCGTTCGTAGCCGCGGTCTATCTGTTCCACGTTGTCGATGCGGCTGGTGCCTTCGGCGCTCATGGCCGCGATGAGCAGGGCGATGCCCGCGCGGATGTCGGGGCTCACCATGCGGTGGCCGCGCAGGCGCACGGCGTTGTCGTGGCCCACGACGACGGCGCGGTGGGGGTCGCAGAGGATGATCTGCGCGCCCATCTCTATGAGTTTGTCCACGAAGAATAGGCGGCTCTCGAACATCTTCTGATGGAAGAGTACGGAACCGCGTGCCTGGGTGGCCACGACGATGAGCACGCTCAGGAGGTCGGGCGTGAGGCCGGGCCAGGGGGCGTCGGCGAGGGTCATGAAGGAACCGTCGATGAAGTGCTCTATCGTGTAGTGCTCCTGACGAGGCACGTGGATGTCGTCGCCCTCGAGACTGAAGCGGACGCCGAGGCGGCGGAACACCTCGGGAATGATGCCGAGGTTGGCGTACGACACGTCCTTTATGGTGAGGCCGTCGCCCACCATGGCGGCCATGCCGATGAAGCTGCCTATCTCGATCATGTCGGGCAGCACGCGGTGGCAGGCGCCGCCGAGGCGGCCGACGCCGGTAATGGTAAGGCGGTTGGAGGCTATTCCGCTGATGCGGGCGCCCATGGCGTTGAGCAGCAGACACAGTTGCTGCACGTAGGGCTCGCACGCGGCATTGTAGATCACGGTGGTGCCTTCGGCCAGAACGGCGGCCATGATGATGTTGGCCGTGCCGGTGACGGAGGCCTCGTCGAGAAGCATGTAGGTGCCCTTGAGGCGGCCGGCGACGGTTATTTCGAAAGTGCCGGCGAGTTCGTCGTAGGAGAAGGCGGCACCGAGTTTCTGCAAGCCGAAGAAGTGGGTGTCGAGGCGGCGGCGGCCTATCTTGTCGCCGCCCGGACGGGCTATGGCGGCACGGCCGAAGCGGGCCACGAGGGGGCCAAGCAGCAGCACGCTGCCGCGCAGGCTCGAACAGCGCACGAGGAACTCGGCGCTGTGCAGGTAGTCGAGATGGACATTGGCGGCGCAGAAGGAATAGCGGCCCTCGCCCAGACGGACGACGGCCACGCCCATATCGGAGAGGAGGCGTATGAGGTTGTTCACGTCGAGGATGTCGGGGACATTCTCTATGGTGACGGTCTCGGCCGTCAGCAGGGTGGCGCAAATCACCTGCAGCGCCTCGTTCTTGGCGCCCTGCGGAGTGATTTCCCCGCTAAGGCGGTGTCCGCCCTCAATGATGAATGATGCCATATCTGTGTATCGGTGTGTGTGATGGCGCTGGCGCCGCCTACTTGCGGAAGCGCCTCGTGTTCTGCCGCTGGCGGCGCTGCGGCCGCGGCGTCAGGGCGAGCAGGCGCAGGGCCTCCTGGCGGCCGACGCGGCCGTCGGTGTAGAGTTCCATGTCGGCGGCGATGCGGTCGTTGCCGACGGTGTCGCCGCGCCACTCGCTCAGCACGGTCCTCATGCGCGTGCCGGTCATCTTTATGAGCGAGGCGCGTCCCGGCGCGTTGCGCTCCATGACGGAGAGGCGGCGCAGGGCCTCTTCGAGCAGATGGCCGTAGTGGCGGAAACGGATGCGGTGGCCGGGATAGGCGAGCTTGCGGGGAGCATGGGCCTCCTCGGGGGTCTCGATGACACAGGGGTAGTCGATGTCGAGACGGTAGCCGGAGAGGGCCGCCAGATGGTTCCAGGCGGTCTGCATGTAGCCGGGCTGGGCGCGCATCTGCGGGTTGAGCGTCACCATGAGCTTGACGACGCGTTCGGCCATGGCCTGCCGCTGTCGGCGGTTTTCCACGGCGCAGACGCGCTCCACGAGGTTCTGCACCAGGCGTCCGTACTTCTGCAGGCGCAGGGGCTTTTCCTCCGTGTTGTAGGTCATATTTTTCATAAAGGCTTATTTTTCTGAGAAGGGAGACTTGGCCTTGCCTGCCACGAAGGCCTTGAGATAGAAGGGCTCGAAGTAGGCCACATCCTCGTAGCGGCGCAGGGCCACGGCACGCTCGGCCAGCGGCAGCATGTGGCGGGCCGAGGGATGGATGCCGTCGATGAAGCGGGCCGAGGGATGACGCAGCACCTCGCGGCACTTGCCGGCGCCGTTGCCGAAGAAGTAGACGGGGCGCTCGGCCAGGAGGTCGGCGAAGGAGTGTTCGTCAATCACCTCGGCGGAGGTGGGGCGCACCTCGCGCAGGGCGCGGTCGTAGACGGCGCAGTACACCTCCATGCGGCGGGCGTCGATCATGGGGCAGAGCAGGGCGTCGTCGGGCAGGTCGTCGTGGCCGAGCAGCACGGGGGTGGCCATCACCTGCAGCGTGGGCAGACCGATGAGGCGCACCCCGCGGCCGTAGCACACGCCCTTGGCGGTGGAGACGCCGATGCGCAGGCCGGTGTAGGAACCGGGACCCATGCTCACGGCCACGGCGTCGAGCGGAATGGCGTGGCTGTCGGCAAAGGAGAGCGCCTCGCGCACATAGCCGGCCAGCACGGCGGCATGGCGCGGCCCCTCGGCGTCTTCCTGCTCAAAGAGGCAGGCGCCGTCCTGGCTGAGGGCGACGGAGCAGACATCGGTGGAAGTCTCGATGTGTAGGATACACGACATATATAAACAGAATATTGTGTTTGCCGAAGCCTGCGGCCGCCAATGGCGCGCATCACGGCGCGGCGGCGGCGCAGGCCGCATTTCGGTTGACAAAGGTAGTAATTTTAATTGATAACAAGGGCAGAACGGGACAAGAAAGCGTCGCAGCGGGCGGAACCCCGCGTCGCGATGCCGGCAGAGGCTGCGCAAGGCCCTGCCCCACCCTTCGGCACTTTAACCCGAACCGGTCATCAGACCGCCCTGCCGTAATATTCTTATGGCTCTTTTGGCATCTTGCTCCTTTTCCCGGCCGTTTTTTCCCCCGTCCGCGCTTGGCATAGCCCGCTATGCCTGCGCCCGGCCGAAGAAAAACACGACGCGGGAAAAGAAACAATAGGCGCAAAAGTCTGATGGCCGGTTCGGGTTTTAACGTATTTAACCTTCGGCAACATTCGGAGCACGTGTTTTTGGAAAAACATTACTCGCATTTTCAGATGGAAGTATCAGAAAAAATTTTGGAAGTAACCTTTTTCAAAATGCAAGTAGTGCATTTGTCACTTCCATTACTTGCTTTTTCGCCAAGAACAGGCACTTTTTGTCCGAAAACAGGCCGAAAAGGCCAACAAACAGGGGCAGACCGCGATGGCCTGCCCCTCTGCTAAGGCAAAGATACGACATTTTCCGGCAAAAAGCAAGAAGTGTTAAAATGGAGAGGACGCGCGGCCTCATGGCTCCCGCCGATATTGTTCCGGCGTAAAGGCGCATAATATTTTCATAATTGTCAGCGCCTTACGGACGAGTCCGCATCCGCGGCCCGCGTATGGGCCTACCGGTCACCGAATACCTCCTCGAGCTTCTTCTCCAGCGCCTCTTCCCGAAGCCCGGTAGCGATGATTTCCCCGTCGGGGGCAATGAGAACCGTCTCGGGGATGGCATTCACGCCATAGACTTCGGAGGCGACGGAGTCCCATCCCTTCAAGTCGGAGAGGTGCAGCCACGGCAGGCCGAGGCGGCGGATGGCAGAAAGCCATGCCTCGCGCTTGCTGTCGAACGACAGGCCGATGATCTGCAGGCCACGGCCGGCATAGGCGGCGTGCAGTTTCTTCATCAGGGGCATGGAACCGACGCAGGGGGCGCACCACGAGGCCCAGAAGTCGAGCAGCACGTAATGGCCGCGGCCGGCATATTCGGAGAGGCGGTGAAGTGTGCCGGTCGTGTCGGACAGCTCGATGTCATGGTAAGCCTGACCGGGAAGCCGCTTCTGCATGGCCCAATAGAATTTCCACACGCGTTCCATGTCGGGATGGCGGGCAAAGGCGTATTCCTCTTTCATACATCCGGCCAGCTGCTCGGGCGGGACCATACAGAACTGGCCGGCATGGGAGAGCCAATAGACGGGAATGACATTGTCGAGATTCTCGGTGACGGACCTCCACATCACCGCTTTCAGCCGCCGCTCCAGGGAGTCGCAGACGGTACGGTCGGCATCTGCCTCATGCAGCCGCAGCTCGTTTCCGATACTGTCCGCGGCCAGCAGATAGCGGTTGAAACGCTTGTTGAGCGGCGAACCTTCCACCACAGTATTCGTGCGGAAATCGACCGTGGCACGGGCGGGCTGATTGTCCACTATGAGCTGCATCCATCCGCCCTTCCCGTCCTCTATCTGCATGAACTTGTGCAGCGGCTGCCGGACGACAACGCGGAAGCGTCCCTCGCGAACGGGACATTTCCTGCTCGCGGTATAGGGCCGCTCCTTAATGCGGACGGTATCAGCCCCGTCGCAGGCCGTTCCCTCTATGACGAAGTCAATCGTGTCGTTCACAACGGGCGTGAACACCTGCGCCCGTCCCGCCCCGGCAACGAGGACGAGCAGCGCGATGATGATGTTTTTTCTGTTCATGTTCTTTTCTTGGTTTTGTCCGTAACGGTTGTCAATATCACAAATGAATCCGACGATACAAGCAATGCTTGATTTCTCCCGGATGCGTCCATCCAATCAAGGCGATTGCCCCCTCCCGAGAGTTTTGTTTATCGGCCGGCGTATCATAAACTCCTTGACGAAAGGCGGATGGCTTCGCAAATTTAGCAAAATAACATTACACTCTGCGAGGCAATATAGAAATTTCTTCTATAAAGATATGCTTAGTGTTTTTCAAGTGCACTCACTATTTTTTGTTCTTCACTATGGCCAACTGTTGATAGTCGCAGTAATGGCAGTCCGTAATTTTCAAGAATCTTGTCTTTCATACGATCTCGACGGAATTGCTCAGTCTGTTCATTATGATAGCTGTAACCATCCGTTTCTATTGCCAGCAATGATTCTTTTGTAACACGGTTAATTATCAGAAAGTCGATATGAGTCGATGGGTGTAGCGCATACTTTGCCTCACTTTCTGACAGTGGCGATGTGTCACGAATCAGGTAACGCATGGGGTAATTCCGCAATGCTTTTATATGTGATAAATGGGGATATGCAGTCCGTATCTTCTCAATTAAATCAAAGGTCAGGTTCTCTGAAGCGTATTCAGATTCATTTTCACGGTTAAATTGTTCTACATGGGAGAAAAGATAATCAAATATGGAGCGCAACTCACTCTGTACGACAACCCCTTGCTGATAACGGATGTATTCCATAAGGTCATGGATATTGCCTTTGAACTCTTGGGGATTGCCGGTTACAACAAGACAAAATTTATCTTTGGCACGTGAGATTGCGACATTCAGAAGGTTGGCGTTGTCGACAAATTCGGTAATCACATCGTTAGTCACACTCATTATGATGATGTCTTTCTCCCGACCTTGATATTTATGGACAGTAGCGGCTTCAATATCCGGAATTTGAGCATGAAATTGATTCACTTGACTATTGTACGGCGCAATGATGCCGGTTCTTTCACGATTTTCGAGCAGCGGCGCCAATTCAATTTTCACAGCATCTATCTCCCGCTGATTATAATGGCCACGACAGTGCTGCCCCTGTGCGGTTATCAGAGCGAGCAGATGGTTTTCATCATCAGTTCGCTTTGTCATGATAAGTAGGTTCCCGCCATAAAATTTCTGATTGCAAAAATTAATTATATCGGGATGACAACGGTAATGTTCGCGGAGAAGAGTATTCGGAACCGTTGGTATCGTTGCTAACACTGAACCTAAGAAACTGTATCTAGCTGCATCGTATGAGTCTGGGATTTCAAACGATTTCCGTATTTCATCCAATTTTAACCTGTCTTCGTCGGTTATGACATTAGGCAGTTGCATCATATCTCCCACGACAACGGCATTCCTTGCGCACGTGAGAGCGAGCAATCCGGTTTCTACAGACACCTGCGAGGCCTCGTCCATAATGACATAGTCGAAAATAGTATCACTATTGAAACATGTTTTAGACGAAAAAGTTGTACTAAGAACTATAGGATAGTCCGACAACACTTCTTTTCCGTTATTAAAAAGATGCTTGACGGAGGCAATTTTTACTCTTTCGTTTTTATATCGTTGTGCCACATAGGCTTTCAGGATTGTCATTGAGTCATTTGTCAATGACTCCGTCAGCGCCGTAGCATTGAGTTGAGACAAGCTGCATTCAATATCTTCTATCTCCTGTTTCAACTCCTCTATTCTGCGAATATAGAATAGCCAGTCGAGCAATGTTATTATCCGAGGAACAGATTCCCGAGACAGGCTTTGGTTTATATCAAACAACAGACGAAGTCGCAACTTAAGCATCAGTTTATCAAACAAACGTTTGAGCCGATTCATTATACTGGAGGCGTCGTCCTGATATTTATTCTCATAATTCTTCAAGCATTGCGAAATCTTAAGAATTTTAGAGGACAACGTTTTGACTTTACCTATATTGAATGTCTCAGCAAATTCCTGTTTGTAGTGAGTCTTCTCAATCTCGACCTCCGCAAGTTCCTGACGGCAAACAGCAAGTCTTTCCTGCAAACCGAAAATAGTTTCGACCTTTTCAAGACTTGTTTTTACTCCAGCCACAGCACTTCTCAATTCCTTCCCTGTCTTGCACCATGACGGCAGTTCGGGATTGAGAGGAGGTTGATTGGCAATGAAGGCTTCTTTATTCTCCCTGCTACCGAGTGGGGCCACAAGAAAACCAAGTCCATTTTTGTTGAGTTTTTCAAGCACATTCTCGGTTGCAGAATTATTGTTGGAGACAACCAATATCGACTTTTTCTCCACAAGGAGATTAGCGATGATATTCAGAATAGTCTGGGTCTTGCCGGTACCCGGAGGACCTTGTATTACACTGATTTGATTTGAAATTGCTTCTTTGACTGCTCTCTCCTGACTTGCATTGCAACCAAAAGGAAACAAAAGATTACCAATCTTCCTATGACTGACGCCTAATTCAGGATGCAAATAAACGGCAGCGGCTGTGGTTTCATCCAGAAAATTAATTTTAGAATATATAGAGGTCAATATTCCTTCCGACAACTTTCCATCTACATTGATTCCAAGCGTATTTATTCCAGCGCACATCCTCAGATAATCAAACACACCAATCGCTTTACCTGTCAGACAGGACCGGCGAATGTCAATTTCATTTTCGGAATAATGCCGAATAAAATCACTGCCGTAGATGATGGCATAATATCTTTCGTCATTTGAAGAAAACAGATGAATAGACTTGACATTATTTACCTGTCTACCATTCACATAAATGTAACAGTCGCTTATATTAAGAGGCAGAGGATTTGTCAACCACAATACATTATTTGTTGAATAGGAATAAATCTTCTCTGAATTTTGAAATTTAATTGCGTACTGATGACCATCAAGCCGAATTGAATCAACTTGATATGTCTTATCCACACCGTTAATTATTATGATATGATTTTCAAGATTCATCTGTTACAATACCGAAAGTATTACTTTCCACTTCTTTTTCGACTTCAGACGGTTACGATACTATGAAAATACATGCCGAAAGACTTTTAAAAAACATGGGGCTGCCGTTCATGCGACGGCAGCCCCGGTTTTTGTTATAGGCAATAACTTGGAATTATTCGGCCTTGGGTGCTTCCTCTGCTGCGGGAGCAGCGGCTTCTGCGGCAGGAGCCGTTTCGGCGGTGGGAGCGGCAGACTTCTTGGAACGGCGCGTGCGCGTAGCCTTCTTCTGGGTCTTGGCCATGTTCTCGTCGTAGTCCACGAGCTCGATGAAGCACATATCGGCACCGTCGCTGGGACGGAAACCGGTCTTGATGATGCGCGTGTAACCACCGGGACGGTCGGCCACCTTGACGGAGATTTCCTTGAAGAGCTCGGTCACGGCATACTTGTCCTGCAGGTAGCTGAAGACAACGCGGCGGGAGTTCGTCGTGTCGTTCTTGCTCTTGGTGATGAGCGGCTCAACGTACTTCTTCAGGGCCTTGGCCTTGGCGAGAGTCGTAGTGATTCTTTTGTGCTTGATCAGGGAGCAAGCCATGTTGGAAAGCATAGCCGCTCTATGAGAAGCAGTACGGCTCAGATGGTTGAATTTCTTGTTATGTCTCATTTTCTTTTTTAATCTTTATCTAATTTGTACTTAGAAATGTCGGTTCCAAACGACAGATTCAGACTCTCGAGCAAATCATCAAGCTCAGTGAGCGATTTCTTACCGAAGTTGCGGAACTTGAGGAGGTCGTTCTTATTGAACTGTACCAAGTCGCCAAGGGTGTCCACATCGGCGGCCTTCAGGCAGTTGAGGGCACGAACGGAAAGGTTCATGTCGACCAGACGGGTCTTGAGGAGCTGACGCATGTGCAGTACCTGCTCGTCGAACTCCTCGTTGTCCATGTTGGCGGAGTCCTCAATGGTTATCTTCTCGTCGGAGAAGAGCATGAAGTGATAGATAAGGATTTTGGCGGCTTCCTTGAGCGCTTCCTTCGGTTGTATGGAACCGTCCGTAGTGATTTCGAGAACGAGCTTGTCGTAGTCGGTCTTCTGCTCTACGCGGTAGGGCTCTACCACGTATTTCACATTACGGATGGGGGTGTAAATGGAGTCGATTGCTATCTGGTTAACATCGGTGCAGAAGTCTCTGTTCTCCTCTGCGGGAACATAGCCGCGGCCTTTGTTAATCGTCAGTTCAATCTGCATCGTGGCTTTGGAATCCAGGTGACAAATCACCAATTCCGGATTTAACACTTCAAAGCCGGTAAGGAACTTGCCCATATCACCGGCCTTGAACTCGGTGGTGTTGGCAATGTTGATACTTACCTTCTCAGTTTCGTATTCTTCTACTAACTGCTTGAAGCGTACCTGCTTCAGGTTGAGAATAATGTTGGTTACGTCTTCGCGCACTCCGGGAACTGAGGCGAACTCGTGCTCAACGCCTTCGATCTTGATGGTGTTGATAGCAAAGCCCTCAAGAGAGGAGAGCAGGATACGGCGCAACGCATTTCCGACAGTCGTGCCGAAGCCCGGCTCCAAAGGACGGAACTCAAACTTTCCGAACTTGGAGTCGTTCTCCAACATTATTACTTTGTCAGGTTTTTGAAATGCTAATATCGCCATGAAATAATCAGTTTTAATTAGTTTTTAGAGTACAACTCGACAATCAGCTGCTCCTTGATATTCTCAGGGATATCAGCACGCTCGGGTTTGTGAAGCAGTTTTCCGGACTTCGTGGCTTCGTCCCACTCAATCCAGGGATACTTGCTGTGGTTGAAACCGGCAAGAGCATCGGCGATGACTTCGAGAGATTTCGACTTCTCGCGAACTGCCACAATCTGACCGGGCTTCACACTGCACGAGGCAATATTAACTACCTTTCCGTCAACCGTGATGTGCTTGTGGTTTACCAGCTGGCGGGCTGCCGAACGGGTCGGGGCGATGCCAAGACGATAAACGACATTGTCGAGACGGCACTCCAAAGCCTGAAGGAGCAACTCACCGGTAATGCCATTGGAAGTTGCGGCCTTTTCAAACATATTGCGGAACTGCTTTTCCAGCACGCCGTAAGTATACTTGGCCTTCTGCTTCTCAGCCAACATGACACCGTACTCGGAAGTCTTGCGACGACGCGAGTTACCATGCTGTCCGGGAGGATAGTTGCGCTTGGAAAGTACTTTATCCGCACCAAAAATAGCCTCTCCGAACTTACGGGCAATACGAGACTTAGGTCCAATATATCTAGCCATATCTTATTCTTTTCTTTTAAGCGTTACATTGTAATTATACTCTTCTTCTCTTCGGAGGACGGCAGCCATTGTGAGGCAGGGGCGTAACATCGATAATCTCGGTTACCTCGATGCCGGAACCATGGCAGGCGCGGATAGCGGACTCACGGCCGTTACCGGGACCCTTCACGTATGCCTTTACCTTGCGAAGGCCCAAATCATAAGCTACCTTGGCACAATCCTGAGCGGCCATCTGAGCTGCATAGGGAGTGTTCTTCTTAGAACCGCGGAAACCCATCTTGCCGGCTGAAGACCAGGAGATAATCTGGCCCTCACTGTTAGCCAAAGACACAATGATATTGTTGAAAGAGCTATGTACATGCAACTGACCCATAGCGTCAACCTTTACATTTCTCTTCTTAGCTGCGACTGTTTTCTTTGCCATATCTATTTATTATTTAGTAGCTTTTTTCTTGTTTGCGACAGTCTTCTTACGACCCTTACGCGTACGAGCGTTATTCTTGGTGCTCTGACCGCGAACGGGCAAACCAATACGATGGCGTACGCCACGATAGCAACCAATGTCCATCAGGCGCTTGATGTTCAACTGAATTTCAGAGCGGAGGTCACCCTCTACCTTATACTCAGCACCGATGATTTCACGGATCTTAGCGGCTTGGTCATCGGTCCAATCCTTAACTTTAAGATCTCTGTCTATGCCGGCCTTATCAAGGATTTTAGCCGAACTACTGCGACCTATTCCATAGATGTAGGTCAAAGCGATTTCTCCTCGTTTGTTTTGAGGCAAATCAACACCAACAATTCTTATTGCCATATACTTTATTGAGTTATTTTGCAAAAAACTGGTTTAACCCTGACGCATTTTGAACTTAGGGTTCTTCTTGTTAATTACGAACAGACGGCCCTTGCGACGTACGATCTTGCAGTCTGCCGTGCGCTTCTTTAAAGATGCTCTTGTCTTCATATCTTTTTATTTTATTTGTATCTGAATACGATGCGACCCTTGGACAGGTCGTACGGGCTCATCTCCACCTTCACTTTATCGCCGGGAAGTATCTTGATATAGTGCATACGCATCTTTCCCGAAATGTGGGCGGTGATTTCATGCCCGTTCTCCAATTCAACGCGGAACATTGCGTTGCTCAAGGCTTCGACAATGGTTCCGTCTTGCTCTATTGCAGTTTGTTTTGCCATGCTAATTCTGCTGTCTTTCTATTTGTTCTATTTGTTCAAACGACGAGAGAATATCGGCCTTGCCGTGATGGATGGCAATTGTGTGCTCAAAATGAGCGGCTACCTTGCCGTCACGCGTGGCTATGCTCCAGCGGTCGTCATTCATGACTATGGCCGGCGAACCTAACGTTATCATCGGTTCGATAGCTATGCAAAGACCATTTTTCAATTGTTTACCCGTACCGCGGCTGCCGTAATTGGGTACTTGCGGGTCTTCGTGCATTTCGTGGCCGATGCCATGCCCTACGAACTCGCGGACAACACCGTAGCCCTCACTTTCACACAAAGACTGAACGGCATAACCTATATCGCCTAAACGCTTGCCCGGAAGGGCTGCCTCGATGGCGCGATAAAGCGAGGCTTTGGTCGTTGCCAACAATGCCTTGACCTCAGGAGCGACTTCCCCTACGCAAAAGGTATAACAGGAATCACCGCAGAAGCCGTTGAGCAAAGTTCCGCAATCCACAGAAACAATATCACCATCTTCCAATGGTCTGTCGTCAGGAATGCCATGCACTACAATCTCGTTGACAGAGGTGCAGATAGAGGCAGGAAAGGCAGCCCCATAAGGATTGGGAAACCCCTTGAAAGTCGGTACTGCTCCGTGGTCACGAATAAACTGTTCGGCCAAAGTGTCCAACTGTCGGGTCGTAACACCCGGCCGAACGTTCTTAGCTATCTCAGCAAGTGTCGCGCTTACCAACAGATTGGCTTTGCGCAGCAACTCGATTTCCTCATCAGTTTTCAAATAAATCATCAGGCCCTCAAATTAGTAGGCAGAAATGCCGCCTGCATGGGAACGCACATGACCGGAATTAAGCAAGCCGTCATAGCGCCTAACCAACAAATGGCTCTCAATCTGCTGGAGCGTATCCATCACGACTCCGACCAAAATGAGCAAGGACGTTCCTCCGAAAAATTGTGCAAAACCGGAACTGATGCCAAGCAGGCTGCTTGCAAAAGCAGGAAGAATGGCTATTACGGAAATGAACAAAGAACCGGGAAGGAGAAGGTGAGACATCACGGTGTCAAGATAGTCTGCCGTAGGCTTACCGGGCTTCACACCAGGAATAAAGCCATTGTTACGCTTCATATCCTCGGCCATCTGCACCGGATTGAGCGTGATTGCCGTATAGAAATAGGTAAACGCGATAATGAGAATCACCAGCACGATGTTGTAAGGAATGCTCGTGTGATTGCTGAAGTTACCCCAGAATCCATCCGTATTGCCAGAAGCAGAGGCAAGGACAATGGGAATAAACATAATGGCCTGTGCAAAAATGATAGGCATTACGTTTGCAGCAAAGAGCTTCAGAGGAATATACTGGCGGGCACCTCCCAATTGCTTGCCGCCTTCAACACGCTTGGCGTACTGAACGGGCACTTTGCGGGTAGCCTTTACCAATAATATTGCAAAAGCCATTACGAACAAAAGTACGATGATTTCAAACAGGAACTTAACCAAGCCACCATTCTCACTTCCGGAAAGAGACTGAAGGAACTCCTGACCTAAGGACTCGGGCAAGCGGGCGATGATACCTATCATAATGATAATGGAAACACCGTTGCCTATGCCCTTATCGGTAATGCGTTCACCCAACCAGAGTATGAACATACTTCCGGCCGCAAGGATAATCGTAGACGAAATCATAAACCAGATGTCCATCTCCACACGGAAAGCTCCACCGACCTGATTGTGCAAGTTTATCAAGTAAGCAGGGGCTTGGAACACCAATATCGCGATTGTCAACCAGCGGGTGTACTGGTTGATCTTTCTTCTACCGCTCTCGCCTTCACGCTGCATCTTCTGGAAATAAGGTACAGCCACAGCCAACAACTGAATAACAATTGAAGCAGAGATGTAAGGCATAATGCCCAAAGCGAAAACCGAAGCATTGGAGAAGGCACCACCAGAAAACATATTCAACAAAGACATAAGGCCCTCGTTGGTCTGCTCCTGCAATCCCTTCAACCCGGCAGGACCGGGATCAATGCCTGGCAACACTATAAATGAGCCGAAACGATAGATTGCAACAAAAAGGAGAGTAATGAGGATTCGAGTTTTCAAATCCTCAATTCTCCAAATGTTCTTTACAGTCTCGATTATTTTTTTCATTGAGAGAGAGACTTTCTATTAAATTTTTGTAGCGGTACCGCCAGCAGCCTGAATAGCGGCCTCTGCAGACTTAGAGAATGCATGAGCACGAACTTCCAAGCTCAAAGTGATCTGACCGTTGCCAAGAACTTTCACCAACTGGGAAGAAGAAACAAAGCCAGCGGCTACAAGCTCCTCCAAACCTACGGTCTTCAGTTCATTAGCCTCTGCCAAAGTCTGGATCGTAGAAAGATTGATAGCCTTGTATTCTACACGGTTGATGTTCTTGAAACCAAACTTAGGCAAACGACGTTGCAAAGGCATCTGACCGCCTTCGAAACCGATTTTCTTACTATAGCCAGAACGCTGCTTGGCACCCTTATGACCGCGCGTAGAAGTGCCACCCATGCCCGAACCCGGACCGCGACCTATTCTCTTACGCGAGTGCGTAGAACCATTTGCAGGTTTTAAAGTATGTAATTTCATAACTTTCTTTTTTGTAGTTAATTTAGTCTACGACAGTTACCAAATGATAAACCTTATTAATCATGCCGCGGAGAGTAGGAGTATCTTCCTTCTCTACGATACGATGCATCTTAGTAAGGCCCAGAGCATCAAGCGTTCTCTTCTGATCGATGCTGGCACCGATTCTGCTCTTAGTTTGCTTAATCTTTATTGTTGCCATAGTCTATTATCCTCTGAATACTTTTTCCATAGAAATACCACGGTGCTGAGCCACAGTTCTAGCATCACGCATTTCACTCAATGCCAAAATAGTTGCCTTTACCAAGTTATGAGGGTTAGAAGAACCCTTTGACTTGGCGAGCACATCTTTAATGCCAACGCTGTCAAGCACAGCACGCATAGCGCCACCGGCAACGACGCCGGTACCCTCGGAAGCGGGAAGAATAAGAACTTCCGCACCACCGAACTTGGCAGCCTGCTCGTGGGGAACAGTACCTTTCACTACAGGAACCTTAACCAGATTCTTCTTTGCAGCTTCCACGCCCTTGGCGATTGCGGCAGTAACTTCACCAGCTTTGCCGAGGCCACAGCCGATAACACCCTTTCCATCGCCTACTACAACGATTGCGGCAAATGTAAAAGTGCGGCCACCCTTGGTTACTTTAACTACACGATTGATAGCAACGAGTCTATCCTTTAATTCTTCGCTATTAACTATTACTCTGTTTGCCATAATCATTTAGAATTTAAGTCCACCATTACGCGCGCCGTCTGCGACTTCCTTAACACGACCATGGTAGAGGTAACCATTGCGGTCGAAAACGACCTGGCTAATACCTGCTTCAATGGCTTTCTTAGCAATGAGTTCACCCACCTTAGCAGCCTGTTCCTTTTTAGGCATGGGCTCCATACCCAGCGAGGAAGCTGCTACCAATGTAGAAGAAGTCTCATCATTAATGATCTGAACGTATATTTGTTTGTTACTTCTGAAGACGGTCAAGCGGGGGCGCTCGGCAGTACCCGAAATCTTATTACGTACCCGATACTTGATCTTAATGCGTCTTTGTTCTTTTTTCGTAGTCATAATAATCTTATTCCATTAAAATTACTTGGCACCAGCAGACTTACCAGACTTTCTGCGGATCTGCTCGCCAACATACAAAATACCCTTGCCCTTATAAGGTTCAGGCTTGCGGAAAGAACGAATTTTAGCACATACAAGACCTAAAAGCTGCTTATCACAGGACTCAAGGCTAATATACGGGTTCTTATTTCTTTCAGATTTTGTTTCAACCTTGATTTCGCTGGGCAACTGAAGGAAAATACTATGCGTAAAACCGAGGGAGAATTCAATAAGATTTCCCTGATTAGACACACGATAACCAACACCTACAAGTTCCATTTCTTTCTTATAGCCCTCAGAAACGCCAACAACCATATTGTTGACCAACGAGCGATAAAGACCATGGAAAGCCTGCTTCTGCTTCTGCTCTACCGTATCATTCTCCTCATCAATTGCGAAAGAAATCACGTTGTTTTCGATAGTGACAATGATAGAAGGATCGACAGCCTGGCTCAGTTCACCCTTCGGTCCTTTTACAGACACTACATTATCCTTCAAGGTCACAGTGACACCTGCAGGAATGTTAATCGGCAATTTACCTATTCTAGACATTTTGTTTCTCCTCTATTAATAAACGTAGCAAAGAACTTCACCACCAATTTTAAGAGTGGCTGCCTCTTTGTCTGTCATGACACCCTTGGACGTAGAGATGATTGCAATACCCAGTCCGTTAATTACTCTCGGCATATCACGATAACCGGTATACTTACGCATACCGGGAGTAGATACGCGGGTCAAGCTCTTAATGGCATTGACCTTGCTCTGCGGATTGTACTTCAGAGCAATTTTAATGGTTCCTTGAGGACCATCTTCCTCGAACTTATAGTTGAGGATATAACCCTTCTCAAAAAGGATCTTCGTAATGTCCTTCTTCAAATTTGATGCGGGCACCTCAACTACACGATGCTTTGCCATAATAGCGTTGCGCAACCGCGTCAAATAATCTGCTATTGGATCAGTCATAAAATAAAATTTTAATTAATCGGGACAGCCCCGACAATATTAAGAATTAAATAGATTTACCAACTAGCCTTCTTCACACCGGGAATAAGACCACTCGAGGCCATCTCACGGAACTGAATACGGGAAAGGCCGAACAGACGGATATAACCCTTAGGACGACCGGTAATTTTGCAGCGATTGTGCAAACGGATAGGATTAGCGTTACGGGGAATCGACTGAAGTTTACGGGCAGCCTCATAGGCTTCTGCCGGATCATTCGACTTCTTCACGATCTCCTTCAACGCAGCACGCTTCGCGGCATACTTGGCTACTAACTTGGCTCTCTTTACTTCGCGAGCCTTCATAGATTCCTTTGCCATATTATATTTTAGTTGTTTTTAGCGTTTTTGAAAGGAAGACCAAATTCTTTGAGCAATGCGTATCCCTCTTCATCGGTTGCTGCAGAGGTTACGAAAGTAATGTTCATACCAAGAATACGATCAATAGAGTCGATATTAATCTCAGGGAAGATTATCTGCTCCTGAATACCGAGGGTATAGTTTCCACGGCCATCGAGCTTACCAGCAATACCCTTGAAGTCGCGAATACGAGGAAGAGCAACTCTAACGAGTTTCTCAAGGAACTCATACATACGCTCACGGCGGAGAGTAACCATCACACCAATAGGCATTTTCTTACGAAGCTTAAAGTTTGCCACATCCTTACGAGAAACGGTAGCAACAGCCTTCTGACCAGTGATGGCAGTAAGTTCATTGATAGCAACATCAATAATCTTCTTATCTGCAGTAGCCATACCTAAGCCCTGATTGATAACAATCTTCTTAAGTACAGGTATCTGCATAGAAGAAGAATAATTAAATTGCTTCATCAAAGCCGGAGCTATACGCTCGGCATAATCCTTCTTAAGTTGTGCAGTATTACTCATTACTTAATCTCCTCTCCTGATTTTTTTGCATAACGAACCAACTTGCCCTCATCGTTTCTACGACGACCGATGCGTGTCGGTTTTCCACTCTTAGGATCCACTACATTCAGATTTGAAATATGAATGGGAGCTTCAACCTTAATAATGCCACCTTGAGGATTTTTAGCGCTCGGTTTCTGACTCTTAGAAACGATGTTTACGCCCTCAACGATAGCGCGCTGTTTCTCAACAAGAACTTTGGTAACCGTTCCGGTCTTACCCTTGTCTTCGCCAGCGTTCACATAGACGGTATCGCCTTTCTTTATATGTAATTTAGCCATTACGAATTCAGTTTACTGGATTAAAGAACCTCAGGTGCCAATGAAACCACTTTCATGTTGACAGCACGCAATTCACGTGCAACCGGACCAAAGATACGACTACCTCTCAACTCGCCTGCATTGTTCAGCAATACGCAAGCGTTGTCATCAAAGCGAATATAGGAACCGTCGGCACGACGGATTTCCTTCTTGGTACGTACGATCAAAGCCTTAGATACGGCACCCTTTTTAATATCACTCGACGGAATGACGCTCTTGACGGAAACGACAATCACATCGCCAACAGAAGCATAACGGCGCTTCGTTCCACCCAACACGCGGATGCAAAGTGCTTCACGGGCACCGCTGTTGTCTGCAACTGTAAGTCTGGACTCTGTTTGTATCATAATTACTTAGCTCTTTCTACAATTTCTACAACTCTCCAACGCTTGGTCTTGCTCAAAGGACGAGTTTCCATAATCAGCACAGTATCGCCGACATTGCAGTCGTTCTTTTCATCGTGAGCGTGATATTTCTTCGTTTTGGAGATAAATTTGCCATAAATGGGGTGCTTCTCCTTGAACTTAGCCGCAACGACAATGGTCTTATCCATTTTGTTGCTAATAACAACACCCTGTCTTGTTTTTCTTAAATTTCTAGTTTCCATTTGAGGACATTATTATTTATTAAGTTCAATTTCTCTCAACACAGTCTTCATACGGGCAATCGTACGACGCGCGTCCTTGATCTGTGCAGGATTCTCAAGAGGAGAAATGCTATGGTTCAGAAGCATCTGCTCATACTTTGCAACCTCAGCATCAATTCTTTCAGCCAACTCGTTGGCCGGGATTTGTCTAATTTCTGCAATTTTCATAATCAAGCGTTTTGGTCGTAGTCATGTCTAACAATAAACTTCGTCGTCACGGGGAGTTTCTGAGCGGCAAGACGCAATGCCTCCTTAGCCACTTCGAAAGGAACACCTTCTATTTCGAAGATTATGCGGCCCGGCGTGATGGGGAAAACATAGCCCACGGGATCACCCTTACCTTTACCCATACGTACATCGGCAGGTTTCTTCGTAATAGGTTTGTCGGGGAAGATGCGAATCCAGCTCTGTCCCTCACGCTGCATATAACGAGTCATAGCGATACGTGCAGCCTCTATCTGGCGACCGGTAAGCCAATGTGTATCGAGGCTCTTTATGCCAAAGCTACCGAAGGCCAGCTGATTTCCGCGCTGAGCGTTGCCTTTGCAACGACCTTTTTGCGGTCTTCTGTATTTTGTTCTTTTAGGTTGTAACATAATACTCTAACAGTAATGTGTGAATTAACGGTTGTTGTTTCTCTTTCCGCGGAACTTGCGACCACGGTCGCCAAAGCCACGGCCCGTCTCTTTCTCAGGAGTAAAATTGGGCGCGAGATCACGCTTCCCATAAACCTCTCCGCGGCAAATCCAAACCTTAATACCAAGAAGGCCTACTTTCGTAAGAGCCTCGGTCTGGCAATAGTCAATGTCTGCACGGAAAGTATGGAGGGGAGTACGGCCTTCCTTAAACATCTCCTTACGTGCGATTTCAGCACCGTTCAAACGACCGGAAATCTGCACTTTGATACCTTCGGCACCGGCATGCATGGCATTCATGATTGCCATCTTGATAGCACGGCGATAAGCGATTTTACCTTCTACTTGGCGAGCGATGCTCTTACCAACGATAGTAGCGTCAAGGTCAGGCTTCTTCACCTCAAAGATGTTAATCTGCACATCTTTGTCAGTCACCTTCTTCAACTCTTCCTTCAACTTATCAACTTCTTGGCCACCTTTACCAATAATCAGACCCGGACGCGATGTGCATACGGTAATGGTAATCAGTTTGGGAGTACGCTCAATGACGATGCGCGACACACTGGCCTTAGCCAAACGGGCATCAAGATACTTGCGGATTTTGCTATCCTCAAGCAAGTTATCACCGAAATTAGAACCACCGTACCAGTTAGAATCCCAGCCACGAATAATTCCAAGACGATTACTTATCGGATTTACTTTTTGTCCCATACTTATTACTTATTAATCATTAGTTTTAGTGCCCACGAACAGAGTAACGTGGTTCGAACGTTTACGAATACGATAACCTCTTCCCTGCGGAGCGGGGCGCATGCGCTTCAGCGTAGCTCCTTCGTCAACAAAAATCTTGGTTATGTACAATTCGCCATCTTCAGCCTTACGCTCATTTTTCTGCTCCCAATTGGCAATAGCCGAACGCAGAAGTTTCTCAACATCCTGCGAGGCAGCCTTTTTGGAGAATCTAAGCGTACCGAGGGCACGGTTCACCTCCATGCCGCGAACCAAGTCAACGACATAGCGCATCTTACGCGGAGAGGAGGGAACATTTCGCAATTTAGCAAAATACTGGGTCTTAAGGGCTTCTTTACGTTTTTCAGCCGCTAATCTTTTTCTTGCTCCCATTTATCAATTATCTTTTTATTTCTGATTGAAAGGTGCCTGCTTATTTCTTCTTGTTACCGGCATGGCCGCCGAACTTACGGGTGGGCGCGAACTCACCGAGCTTATGGCCTACCATATTTTCCGTAACATAAACAGGAATAAATTTATTTCCGTTATGAACTGCAACGGTATGGCCGACGAAATCAGGCGATATCATTGAAGCTCTGGCCCAAGTTTTAACAACGCTCTTCTTGCCGCTTTCGTTCATGGCGAGAATTTTCTTCTCCAGAGAAACAGCGATATACGGACCTTTTTTTAATGAACGACTCATATTCGATCTATTCTTTTAGTGCTTGTTACTTCTTACGTCTTTCTATGATGTACTTGCTGCTCTGCTTCTTCGGAGCTCTTGTCTTCAAGCCCTTAGCATACAAGCCAGTACGCGAACGCGGGTGACCACCGGACTGACGGCCTTCGCCACCACCCATCGGGTGATCCACAGGGTTCATCACGACGCCACGGTTGTGAGGGCGACGACCCAACCAACGGGAGCGACCGGCCTTACCGGAGCTTTCCAGAGCGTGGTCAGAATTGCCGACACTGCCTATCGTGGCCTTGCAAGCACTAAGAATCTGGCGTGTTTCGCCCGAAGGCAACTTAATTACGCAATACTTGCCTTCACGGGAAGTAAGCTGCGCAAAGTTACCGGCAGAGCGAACGAGCAGCGCACCTTGTCCCGGACGAAGCTCGATGTTGTGCACCACTGTACCTACAGGAATATTCTGCAAAGGAAGAGCGTTACCAACCTCAGGAGCCGCATCTGCGCCGGACATAAGTTCCGCGCCGACCTTCAATCCATTGGGAGCGATAATATAGCGTTTTTCACCATCCGCATAGAACAACAGAGCGATACGCGCCGAACGGTTCGGATCGTATTCTATGGTCTTTACTATTGCGGGAACACCGTCTTTCTCACGTCTGAAATCGATAAAGCGATACTTCCGCTTGTGACCGCCGCCGAGATAACGCATAGTCATCTTACCGACATTGTTGCGACCGCCAGAAGAGCGCTTACCGCATACGAGAGATTTTTCTGGTACGGATGCAGTAATTTCTTCGAACGTACCAATAATCTTGTGTCTCTGCCCCGGTGTCGTGGGCTTAAATTTACGTACTGCCATCTTTTATTTAGATATTGCTATAGAAATCAATAGTTTCACCTTCCTTAAGGGTTACGACTGCCTTCTTGAAGGCATTAGTCTTACCGCGAAGAAGGCCAGCCTTAGTGTAACGCGACTTATTCTTGCCGGCATAGTTCATTGTGCTGATACCTACGACCTTCACGCCGTAAGTAGCCTCAATCTCTGCCTTTATCTGAAGTTTGTTAGCCTCGGGACGGACAATGAAACCAAATTTATTCTGCTTTTCAGTGATGCCGTTCATTTTCTCGGTCACTACGGGCTTTATTATATATGCCATTTTGTCTCCTCCTTATTTGGTTAACACAGCCTCAATTTTGCCAAGCGAACTTTCAGTCACGACCATAACTCCGGCATTAAGAACACCATAAGTGTTAATATCCGAAGCAATTGCAACTTTTGCCTTCTGCAAATTGCGAGCTGACAAATATACATTTTTATTTGATTCGGGCATCACGAACAAGCTCTTTTTGTCGGAAATTTTAAGATTATTTACAATTTCCACAAAAGCTTTCGTCTTAGGAGCCGAAAGTTCGAAGTCCTCAACTACAAGAATAGAGCCTTCTTGAGCCTTGTAGGAAAGAGCGCTACGGCGAGCCAAAGCCTTTACCTTACGATTAAGTTTGAAACTATAGTCACGAGGCTTGGGACCGAAAACACGGGCACCGCCGACAAGAACCGGAGAGTTGATATCACCGCGACGTGCGCCGCCGCCACCTTTCTGACGACCGAGCTTACGGGTAGAACCGCTCATCTCACTTCTTTCCTTGGTTTTGGCCGTGCCTTGACGCTGTGCGGCAAGATACTGCTTCACATCAAGATAGATAGCGTGATCATTAGGCTCAATGCCGAACACGGCATCATTGAGCACAACCTTACGGCCGGTATCTTCACCTTTGATATTTAATACACTAACTTCCATTGCTTACTTTTCAATTATAACGATTGAACCTTTACAACCGGGAACAGAGCCCTTGATGAGGAGCAGATTGTGTTCGGGGATCACTTTTAATACCTTCAGGTTTTGCGTCGTAACACGGTCGCCTCCCATCTGGCCGCCCATGCGCATTCCCTTGAACACCTTGGCGGGGTAAGAGCAAGCGCCGATAGAACCCGGCTTGCGCTGACGGTCATCCTGACCGTGGGTGATCTGTCCCACGCCACCGAAACCATGACGCTTTACAACACCCTGAAAACCTTTTCCTTTGGAGGTTCCAATAACATCGACATAGTCCACATCATTAAAGAGCTCCACGGTCAAGGTATCGCCCAAATTCAGTTCCTGTTCGAAACCCTTGAACTCGGCCAAGTGCCTCTTGGGAGTAACACCAGCTTTTTTAAAGTGTCCCATCAAAGGAGCGGAAGTATTCTTCTCCTTTGCGTCCTGGAAACCAACCTGAACGGCGGCATAACCATCCTTTTCAACACTTTTAATCTGAGTTACCACACAAGGACCTACTTCGATAACAGTGCACGGCACATTCTTGCCGTCGGCACCGAAAACGGATGTCATTCCGATTTTCTTTCCTAATAATCCTGGCATTTCAGTTTTCTTTGTTTATAATTAATCGATTATTTCTTTTTTGATTCCGTAGCCCGTCAACACCGTCATGTTCCGGGGCGGTTGGTTATCGCTAACCCTTCAAAATAAAGCAGTTATCTTACGTTTCCTACTTTCCGGATGCAAAAGTACCACTTTTTTTTTACATAACCAACAAATCTCCTCATTTTCTTTTTATTACATTTCACAAAATTCTTTTGGAGAAGAAACAAAAGAGCCGCCGGCTTTCAGATTTATTCCATCTGAAAGCCGGCGGCTATATTATTCGTGTATCAGAGAAGACTACACCTTGATTTCCACTTCTACACCACAGGGGAGCTCAAGTTTCATAAGGGCGTCCACGGTCTTAGCCGTAGAGCTATAAATGTCAATGAGACGCTTGTAGGAAGAAATCTCAAACTGCTCACGGCTCTTCTTGTTAACGAAGGTAGAGCGGTTAACAGTAATGATGCGCTTACGTGTGGGAAGAGGAATAGGACCGCTCACCACAGCACCCGTAGCCTTTACGTTCTTCACAATCTTCTCAGCAGACTTCTCTACGAGCGTGTGGTCGTAAGACTTCAACTTAATTCTGATTTTCTGACTCATATAATTTTGTTATTAAACCGGAGGAGGATAGACGGGCTAAGAGTCATTCGTTAGCCCGTCACCCAACCGCGGCATTGATTGTTTAGTAAACCTTTCTTTGTTGTTTCGGAAGATTACTTCACGAGATCCACACGTCCCTTCACTTCCTCAAGCACTGCCTTGGCAATAGAGCTGGAAACAGGTGCGTGATGATCGTAAAGCATGGAGCTGGTGGCACGGCCGGAAGTAATGGTACGCAAAGCCGTCACGTAGCCGAACATCTCAGCCAAGGGTACTTTTGCCTTGACGATACGGGCGCCGGAGCGGCTGCTTTCCATACCTTCCACCTGACCACGGCGCTTGTTCAAGTCGCCGATGACATCACCCATGTTCTCCTCGGGCGTAACCACCTCGAGTTTCATGATGGGCTCCATGAGTACGGGGCCGGCCTGCGAGCAAGCGTTCTTGTAAGCCTGGATGGCTGCAATTTCGAACGAGAGCTGGTCGGAGTCAACCGGGTGGAACGAACCGTCAAGCAGTTCTACCTTCAGACTGTCGAGGGGATAACCGCCGAGCACACCGCTCTTCATGGCGCTTTCGAAGCCCTTCTGCACAGAGGGTATGAATTCCTTAGGAATATTACCGCCAGTCACCTTGTTGACAAACTGCAGACCACCTTCGGTGAAGTCCTCGTCTACGGGACCTACGTTCACGATGATGTCAGCGAACTTACCGCGACCACCGGACTGCTTCTTGTATACCTCGCGGAGGTTAACAGTCTTGGTGATAGCCTCTTTATAGTTAACCTGAGGCTTACCCTGATTACATTCCACCTTGAACTCACGCTTCAGACGGTCGATAATGATATCGAGGTGAAGCTCACCCATACCGGAGATAACGGTCTGGCCGCTCTGTTCGTCGGTACGTACGGTAAAGGTAGGATCCTCCTCGGCCAGTTTGGCAAGACCGTTGGAGAGTTTGTCGAGATCCTTCTGAGTCTTGGGCTCTACAGCGATACCGATAACGGGTTCGGGGAAGTCCATGGACTCGAGTACGATGGGTGCATCCTCATCGGCGAGCGTGTCACCGGTATGGATATCCTTGAAGCCGACACCTGCGCCGATATCACCGGCAGAGATTTCGTCTACGGGATTCTGGTGGTTGGAGTGCATCTGGAAGAGGCGGGAAACGCGCTCCTTCTTACCCGAACGCACATTATAGATATAGGAGCCTGCCACCACCTTACCGGAATACACGCGGAAGAAGGTAAGACGGCCTACATAGGGATCGGTAGCAATCTTGAAGGCGAGAGCCGAAGTCTTCTCATCCTCGCTGGGCTTGCGGTCCTCTTCCTCACCGGTCTCGGGGTTAGTACCAACGATATTCGGCGTATCGAGGGGCGAAGGAAGGAACATACATACATAGTCGAGCAACGTCTGCACGCCTTTGTTCTTAAAGGAAGAACCCTGGGTCATGGGAACGATATCCATCGAGAGCGTACCCTTGCGGATAGCGGCTACGATTTCCTCCTCGGTGATAGTCGAAGGATCCTCGAAGAACTTCTCCATGAGCGTCTCGTCGCACTCTGCGGCGGTCTCCACCATCTTGTCGTGCCACTCCTGTGCTTCATCCTGAAGCTCGGCGGGAATGTCCTCAACGGAGTACTCAGCGCCCATAGTCTCGTCATGCCAGAAAATGGCCTTCATCTTAAGAAGATCGACGATACCCTTGAACTTCTCCTCTGCACCGATAGGTATGGAGATAACGCAAGGATTGGCTCCGAGAACGGCCTTCATCTGGCGAACGACCTCGAAGAAGTCAGCGCCGGAACGATCCATTTTATTCACGTAAGCGATACGGGGAACCTTATACTTGTCAGCCTGACGCCATACGGTCTCAGACTGAGGCTCCACGCCGCCTACTGCGCAATAAGTAGCCACAGCGCCGTCAAGCACGCGCAGAGAGCGTTCTACCTCAGCGGTAAAGTCCACGTGTCCCGGAGTATCGATCAAATTGATCTTATACTGCTGGTCGTTCCAGTTCCAGAAGGTTGTGGTAGCTGCGGAAGTGATGGTGATACCGCGCTCCTGCTCCTGAGCCATCCAGTCCATGGTGGCGCCACCGTCGTGAACCTCACCGATTTTATGGGTCTTTCCGGTATAGAACAGAATACGTTCCGATGTGGTCGTCTTACCGGCATCGATGTGAGCCATGATACCGATGTTGCGCGTCAAATGTAAATCGTGCTTTGCCATTGTCGTATTTCTTTATTAGAATCTGAAATGAGCGAAGGCGCGGTTTGCCTCGGCCATACGGTGCATATCTTCCTTACGCTTGAAGGCGCCGCCCTGCTCGTTGAAGGCGTCCATGATCTCGGCTGCGAGCTTGTCGGCCATCGTCTTTCCGCCACGTTTGCGGGCGAAGTTGATCATATTCTTCATCGAAACGGACTCCTTACGGTCGGGACGAATCTCAGTCGGAACCTGGAAGGTGGCACCGCCGATACGACGGCTCTTCACCTCCACCTGAGGAGTAACCTTATCGAGAGCGGTCTTCCAGATTTCGAGAGGAGACTTCTCCTGATCCTTCATCTTCTCGCCGACGATCTCGAGCGACTTGTAGAAAATTTCATAGGAAAGGTTCTTCTTGCCATCATACATCAGATGGTTTACGAACTTGGAGACTTTCTGGTCTCCGTAAACGGGATCCGGAAGAATCACACGCTTTTTGGGTTTTGCTTTTCTCATTGTCTTGAGTTGATTTGTTCGTGTCAGGGCTGCAAAGTCAGTTCTTCAAAATCCCCGTCGGGATATTTACTCAACCACATGCAAACCAACATGATTAAAATAATGATTACTTCTTGGCTTTGGGGCGTTTTGCACCATACTTGGAGCGACGCTGCGTACGGCTGGCCACACCAGCGGTGTCAAGCGTACCGCGAACGATGTGATAGCGCACACCGGGGAGGTCTTTCACACGACCGCCACGTACGAGTACGATGGAGTGCTCCTGCAGGTTGTGGCCTTCTCCGGGAATGTAGGAGTTGACTTCCTTGGAGTTCGTCAGACGCACACGGGCCACCTTACGCATAGCCGAGTTAGGTTTCTTAGGAGTCGTTGTGTACACGCGCACGCAAACACCGCGGCGCTGGGGGCACGAATCGAGCGCAGGAGACTTGCTCTTGTCTGCGGCGACGCTTCTGCCCTTTCTTACCAATTGCTGAATAGTAGGCATTTCTTTGATTTTTAATTTGTTATATATATTATTTTCTTTCTTGCTACTTTTTCGTAGGTGTACACTACACCTTTCGGGCTGCAAAGTTATACTTTTTTATCGGAACAAACAAGATTTTCAAAGTATTATTACGGTGATGTTTTCCAGAATTTCTGCATTTTCCGCCCGAAACTGCCGGTTGCGGGCAACGACGGGTCATCCGCGCAGCCGACAACAGACATACGACGGTACAATATGACCATTCTGACATTGTTATTATGAGACAAGAAATTATAAAGCGATTCCTACGCACGTAGTCGAACCTTATGGCCAAAGAAACGCATTATTTGGATTTTTCAAAAAAACGGCGGCAAATAAAAAATGCCTTTTAAAAGACCGTGCCGCGCGAAATCACTTCGCACGGCACGGCAATCATCAATATAAGAAAAATTACAACTATCGCGGCACACCTGCCGCAACAGCGGGATAACACCGGCGGACCGCACGGCCCCGCGTCGTCTCGCGGGCCGCGGCCCGCCGGCGTGTCGGTGACGGAGAGAGGGAAGCCGACGCTCAGTCCTCCTCCGTAGCGGTCCACGAGTCGCTGTTCCAGCCGCCCTCGTGCCTGTTCGACCATTGCTCGGCCTGCTCATCGTGCATTCCGTAGACAGGAGAGGCACAAAGCAGGTTCTCAACGTTCAGCTCTGCCGCAAGGGAGCGCGGCGTCATATATGTCTTTTTCATGATTGTCGTCGTTCTTTGGTTATTTCACATAGATTTTCTTGCCGTTGCTGATGTAGACGCCCTTGCCGGCCTTCACAACGCGGCGGCCGCTCAGGTCGTAGAGGGGAGCCTCGCCGGCGCCTTCGGTCTGAACGCCGCCGATGATGCCGGTGGTCTCGCCGCCGAACTTCATCACGAGCATCGTGCCGGCCACTCCGTCCACATAGGCGCGGTTGGCCTTCAGGTTGCCGTTGTTCTTGTAGAAGCCTACACCGGCCGAACCGTTGCCGAACACATAGACCGTTCCGGCGTCCTTGGTCTCAGCCGTGCACGAACCCTTCAGAAGGTTGGCCTGTGCGGGCTCGTCGGCATCGGCCACGATGTTGAGCACAGCCTCAGCCTCGGCGGCCTCGTTCACGAGCAGGGCGCCCTGCAGGGCCTTCACCTTGTTGTCCGGAGTTTCGGTCATGGTGATGGTCTTTTCCGTATCGGTGCCGCCTATTTCCTTGCCGTAATAGGCCTTCGTGTTGCCGGTTGCCTCCACGTCGAAGGGCAGGTAAACGGTGGAGTAGCTCTTGCCGTCGGCGGCATTGAGCGCAACTTCTATGTCGATAGCAGGAATGATAAACCAGGCGCCATCGCTATCCTTCGGATTAGAGCTCCAACCGCCGATATTACCACCACCGTAAACTACTATATTATTGTTATCTCCATCTTTAATATTAAACTGTGCGTCGCCTAAAGGAACGAGCCGATAGCGGCCACCGTCATTATAATTGTCAAGAAGAGAATTTGTATAAGCAGTAGACATATAAGCGCCGCTGTTCGGACTGCTGATCTTATAGCCTTGTTCTTCATTCTCGGTGCAATCCTCGAACTTCCAAATCTGGGACAGATCCTTCTTGTCGAGCGAGAGCTTCACGCGACTGTCGTTGGCGTCCAGACCTATCATCCAGCCATTGCCGTTAGCATCCTTGCGGAAATAGTTCTGCAGACGATACAGGCCGCCGACAACCATCTCGTGCGTATTTTCAACATCTATAGACTTCAGCAGAGTTTCGAGAGCCGAGAAGTTCTCGCTGGTCATTCCAGCCTTCACTGCGCCAACAGCTTCTGACAATCGAACCTTGAAAGCCTCATCAACGGTCTTGCTGCTGCCTACGGCGCCCACCGGAATACCGAGATAGCGGTCGGCACTGTTGATAACCAAAGTATTGTAATCATTGATAAGGATGGTAGAACCGGCATCATTAGCAGTCCAAGTAGCGATACGGTGGCTATTATTCACATCATAGTTCATGTAATTACTTCCGTCAATTGTCAGGCAAAATCCGCTTGTATTTACACTGGAGACAGCGAGTTTCAAGAGGTCACCGCGCGATTCACTCGGAGTATCCAGCGTAAAATACGAACCGGCCCAGCCCAAAGTCATTTCGCCGCCGGCCGCTCTGTTGTAAACTTTAAAGCCGTCGACAAGATTGCCTACAAAGCACCACAAGTATGAATTGTCAGCCTGCACAGGTTGAATGGCGCCTTCCTGCACTCTGAAATTAATGTCATCGCCGGCAAAATACTTCAAGAAACTATTATTTCTATTCGAGTGTATGTCGAGAGTGTACCAATGCGCGTTATCCACGTTCTCAGACACATGGAAAGGCAAGTTGGGCTCACAGGCCACTTCTACCGTAGCGGTAGCATCAGTTGCATTGACGCTTGTGAGACTGTACTGAAGGGGAGTGGCAAACGGAACCGTTACAGAAGGCCCTGCATTGGCAGCTTTATCGGCCGTCACTGTCTTGTATTCCCGACCATCTACCTTACAAACATAAGTTACACTGAGAGCCTTCTCATAGAAAGCCACGTTATCGGCAATGGCGGTCTGCATTTCCTCAGTCAGATCACCGACCTTCGTGACTTTATAGATATTACCTCCATCATCTAAGTTGGAATAGCCACCCGCCCAGCTGACAACGCCATGGGCACCACTTGTGCCAGCCGTATTCAACGCCCAGCTGTTAGTAGAGAACACGAAGGGATAACCGGCGGCAATAGAAGTTGCGGATGACGCACGGACCTCCACCTCGTTGGCCGGAATGCCCGACAAAGCCACAGGTTTGGAGTCGCCGGCCGTTGAAGAAGCGATGAATTTCTGCCCCTTCACGCTGTAGAAATAATATTTACCCGTATCAGCCGACTTATAGATGGCCCAATGGAAAGCCTGGTCGTTCTTATTGAACGCATAATTAGGATAGCCGGAACCCCAGTTGGAGGCCACATTATCGGGACAATCGGTATGATACATCAGATATCCCCTCTGGTTTGCCCAGGCTTCACGGTTGGTTTTCAAGGTATATATAGCGCTGTTCGACAGATTATCCTTCGTTGCAGGATAAGTTACAGCCTCATAGGCCGTTACAGCCGTCTCGATAACCGTCTGCATCTCCTCAGTCAAATCACCCACCTTCGTGATTTTATAGACATTGCCGGGATCATTGTTTTGGTTATAACCGCCACCCCAGCTTACCACACCGTGAGGATAGCTGCTATCAGCCGTATTCAACGCCCACTTGTTGGTAGAGAACATGAAAGGATAACCGGCAGTAACAGAGGCTTCCGAAGAAGTTCTGATTTCCACTTCATTGAGCGGAGTCTCGGAAAGAGCTACCGGTTTGGAGCCGCCATCCGTCGAAGAAGCGATGAATTTCTGTCCCTTCACGCTGTAGAAGTAATAGTTGCCGGTTCTGGCGGACTTGTAAATGGCCCAATGGAAGGCATTGTCGGTCTCCTCAAAGGAAACACTTGCATAAGCGCCATAATTGGCGGCCACATTGTCTGGACTGCTCTCGTTATACATCAAGTAGCCCTTCTGATCAGTCTCGGCATTGCGGTTGGTCTTCAGCGTGTAGACCGCGCTGTTCGACAGGTCGCTCACCGAAGAGACCGCCTGCGCTTGCGCCTGCGACACACCTACCCCGACAGACACGAGGAAGAGTGTCAAAAGAATAGTAATTTTCTTCATGATTTGATTGTTATAAAAAAATAATTAAAAATGTATGCTTTGACTTCAGGGCTTCAGACCGGTCCGAGAGGCGAACCGGCACATGCCCCGCCGCGCACCGGCGCGAAAGAGCAGGAGCCGCAAACCCACGTTTCGGGCGCAAAGGTAAGGGCAAAACGTTAAAATCGGAAATCGGGGGGGGTAAAAATTGTTAAATTGAAAATATTTCTGCTAAAAAGGCTGATAAGCCGCGAAAAACGGGCACCAAAAGGGCCGTAAGGCCCTCCGGCGGGAGCAAAAAACGCCGGAACGGCTTGATAGACTATAGCTTTAGGGCGCGCCACGCACAGCCATAAGTTTTTTTGCGGAAGAAAGTGAAGGTCGGACACAGGGGCGGGCCCTTTACCGAACCGTCACGAGGGGACGGCGGGGCGGGCCTGAAGGTGCGAATGGGCCCTTTTCTCCTGAAGAACAGTTTTGCGCCGCATTTCCTTCATTTCTCCGTAAGAAACTATATAATAATACGTTATACTGAAAGATATATGCCGGAAAAGCTGAAGGAAACGCCTTCACGGAAACCACTACTTGCTTTGCGAAAAAGCATTACTTGGAATTTAAAAAGCACTTACTCGTGTAAAAATTCCAAGTAGTGCTTTTCGGTCGGCGCCGCCTGCCCGCCGGCCGGCGCCCGACGTCCGCGCCGCGCCAAGCAGTGCCGCCACATTACGCGGCCGTTTGCTTTCAGCACAGCACGATGATTATCAGCAAGAGGCCGGAGAACCGTCGCCGGAAGTCTCTCCCAACTCCCCCACCCCGCGGCCGCGCCTGGAAACCAATCGCGCGGAGGCTACGGCTGCTTGCCGGAGCAACGCCGCAACGCAGACATTTGCTTTCAGCACAACGCGCAGGCAGACAACGCGATACGAAGAAATGAAAGAAAACAATGACAACACAAAACACAGGCTGACCGAGCTGCGGAAAGACCCGACGGGGCACAAAAAAAGTCCCCGACGCGCAAGCATCGGGAACTCGGGAACGGCCGGACGGCCTGATGACAATGTGTCGGAATCACTGCGGACTCTCGCCGTCAGTAGCACTGACGGCATAACCGGCCTCGTCGCACTGCACGGCATAGGGGCGCTTGGGATTGCTGCCGTAACGGTTGAAGCCCTTGGTGCCGGGCATGAAGAGGGGAATCAGCAGAAATACGAACAGGTTGATAACGGTGAACACCGCGCTTACGGCCTCGACCCAGACGGGCAGATGCACGGGACGCAGACGGGCCGCGCTCTCAAGCACCTGCGGAACGTAGGCCACCTGAAAATAGACGGACCACGCAAAGTGGCAGATGAACAGGACGCCGGGCACCCAGCCGCTCCACCCGAAGTCGTGGTAGCGCTTGATGACGGCCAGGAACATGGGAACGTAGAGCACCAGCAGGAACAGGAGCATGATGAGCATCACCATCATGCCGCCGGCCACGGAGAACGCGGCGCCCAGAAATCCGCCGACAATGGCGCCTATCGTGCCCACCACTATGGCCAGCGCGAAGAAGATGATGACATAAAGGCCGAAATGCAGACGGCGCAGCCGGCCGGCAGCACTGAAGAGGCCGGAGAAGAAGGGGCGATCGTTGTCGCGAAGATTCACATTTTCCATCATGACAGTTTCTATTGGTATAACATCATTCGTATTGAGTACAAATATATTGTTTTTGGCCCGACCGGCCAACTTTCCGTCCCGGAAAAGATTGGTACGACCGGAAATTTCCGTATCAGACAGAGGCCGGGACTCCTCCCGCAAGCGGAGGAGTCCCGGCCCGTACCGACGGGGCGCGTCCGGCTGATTGCGGACGCGGGCCGCCGCAACAGAGGGCATATCACACGAGGTGGCGCACCAGTTCCTCGCGGTCGCCGGGCAGGAGGTCGATGACCGGCACCTCGATCATGGTGTAGCAACCGGGCTGCTGGCGCAGGGCGGCGCGGGCGGCGCATACGAGCACCTGTCCCGTAAGGGCGGGATTGTTGATGTGCATGTTGAACTCGAAGAGCTGGTTCTGCGTACGGCCGCTGACGCCCTTGCGGGTGAGGTTCACGCCGTGGCCCATGTCTATTACCTCGTCTACGCTCGGCACCTCGATCACGTGGGTCTCGTCGTTGGCGAAGTAGGCGTCGGCCTTGATGGCGGCGGCCACACTGGCGAACTCATAGCCGTCCTCCACTTCGATGTAGACCATGCGGCGGTGTATGCCCGTGCCGGTGGGGATGGTCATGGAAAGGGCCTTCTTCACGCCGGGCACGGCCTTCACGGCAACGGTGTGCCCCATCGACATGCCGGGGCCGAAGTTGGTGTAGGTAAGTCCCTTGGGGGCTATGGCCTGAAGCAACGCACGCACCACCGAGTCCGAGCCCGGATCCCATCCGGCAGATATGATGCTTACGGCGCCGTGCTGGCTGGCCACTTCGGCGAGCGAACGGCGCAGGTCGACGATCTGCGTGTGGATGTCGAAGCTGTCGACCGTGCTGATGCCGAGAGCCAGGATTTCCCGCGCATACTTCTCCACGCTACGGGTGGGAGTAGCAAGAATGGCCACATCCACACCATGCAGTTCCCTGATGTCCTTCACTACGGGATAAGCGGCCAGTTCGGCAGGCCGGTCGGCGTCACCGTTGCGGCGCACAATACCTGCAATTTCAAAATCCTCGGCGGCTTCGAGCGCCTGTACGGTGTAATGGCCGATATTGCCATAGCCCACCACTGCTGCTCTAATCTTCTTCATAATGGTTGTTTTTAAGAGATTGTAAAAAACAATATCGTTTTCGAGTGCAAAAATACATCTTTTTAATTACATACAAAATATCAAATAGATTTTTCTTACAACAAAAACTATCATTTTATCACAAATTCAACAATAAAACATGCTTTAAGTATTATTTAATAAAGAAAAACTTACTTACCATATATCCGAAATTTCCATCTGAAAGGCAACGGAACGCCAGACGGCAGGAAGATCGGCCCCAAGCGGCAGGGAAAAATCGCGCAAGCGGCGATCCGGACCATGCTGAGGCGGAACCGATATACATAAAAACCCCGGAACCGAAGTTCCGGGGCCAAGCTATAAAACTCATGTATTGAGTAGTTGAACAGCGGACGGGCCGCGTTCATGCTTTTTTATTTGGAGGGCTGAAGCGTAGAGATGCTCACGCGGTTCCAGGCGGGCTTGGAGAACATCTTGCCTACGCCCTGGCCTTCGGCCTTGATGCGGTCAGCGTCGATCTTGTACTTCTTGACAAGGAGCTTCTTCACGGCGTCGGCACGCTTCTGGGCGAGACGCTTGTTGAAGGAGGCGCTGCCCTCGGGCGAAGCGTAACCCTTCACTACAACCGTAGCGTTCTTGTCGTTCTTCAGCATGTTGGCGATGCGCTCAACATTGAGAGCCTGCGAACCGTCGATGGTAGCCTTGCCCTGACGGAATATCACGATGGTCTCCAGTCCGTTGGCCGAGCAGTTCTTGTTGCACTTTTCGCCGCTGTTGTTGTTGCGGGCGGCGTTGAGCTGCTGCTGCAGGTTGCGGATCTCGGCGTCCTTCGTGCCGATGGTGTTGTCCTTGGAGGCAACGGTACCGCGCAGGTCGTTGATCTTGGCGTTCAGGCCGTCGACCTCTGCCTGGTCGTACTCACGCATATTGGTGAAGTGGTGCTTGCCGTTGCTGCTCTTGAAGTGGTAGGTCACGCCGGCGAGCAGTTCAATGTTGCTGCGGTTCACGTTGTGCCAGTATGCCTTGTGGTTGGAAGTCATATCGTAAACGATAGAGGGCTTCACGGACACCGTCCATGCCTTGGACTCGCCAAGGTTGAAGTTGAAGTTGAGGCCGTACTTGGAGAACATGAAGTTCTCGTCGTCCAGACCGCCGAAGTTGTGGCCTAGGCCCAAACCTACGGCAGCCTCTACCTCGAACAGGCGGGGAGTGCCGTTATAACCTGCAAAGAGGTTGAACAGGTTGATCTTGCCGAGCAGGGCAGCGTCGGCCTGATCGATAACGGTCTTTGCGCCGGTCGTATTGTTGTTGACCTTTGCCTGGATGCCGAGACCGAAGACCGGAGTCAGACTCTTGGTAAGCTCAAGTCCGTAAGTGGGGCGCATGCCTCCCCAGAAGGCGTTGTGGGTAGTCTTGGTGACACCACCTGCAACTACACCGAGAGACCAGTTGTCGGCAAACTTGTTACCTACATAGGCCTGCTGTGCATTGGCAGTCATGACTGCCGCACCGAGTGCTAATACAGATAAAATTTTCTTCATAACAGAAACTTTTTATGGTTAATACTCTTGAGTTTTTAGCTCTACTGTTTGTTTCTTAGCGGGAGAGGAAGCAGATAACCCTCCCTTTTACAAGCGCAAAGATAAATGCAATTATTTGAATAACAAAGCGCCGGTGCCCCTTTTTTAACAATTCTGCAGAGCATTTCCAATAATATCGTAGACGCGGCCGGAGTTTGCCGTGTTTTATACATCTATTAAATATAAATATGTGTGGGCTGCCCGTTCCGATCCGGCCCGACGGGGCGACGGCCGCAGCCCGCGGCTGCATTCGGGACGCTGCCGCAGGGCGCCGCAGGGCCGGAGGCGCACAATTAATCACGCCCCGGCTTGGCCGGTCGGCAAAAAAAGGGTACATTTGTACACCGTGGCGGGAAAATGCCGCCGCGGCCATCCGCAAGCAGACCTATAACAACTAATTTAAAAGCAATATGGAAAATCAGAACAACGACAACCAGCTGAAAATCGAACTCTCGCCCGAGGTAGCCGAGGGCACTTACGCCAACCTGGCCATCATCACGCACTCGAGCGCCGAGGTCGTGCTCGACTTCATCCGCGTGCTGCCGGGCGTGCCCAAGGCCAACGTGAAGAGCCGCATCGTGCTCGCCCCCGAACACGCCAAGCGCCTGCTCTTCGCCCTGCAGGACAACATCGCAAAATACGAGAAGGCTTTCGGCCCCATCAACCTGCCGGGCGCCGAGCAGCACAACGGCGGCCGAACGGCCACTCCGTTCGGCATGCCCGAAGGCAAGGCCTGACCGGCACGGCGCCGGCGTCTCCCCATGCCGGACGGCCGGAAACAGAAAAAAGGAAGAATCCTCCGCACGACCTGGGTGTCGTGCGGAGGATTCCTTTATAATTGCTCCGGCCGCACACGGGCCGGCATGCAGCGGCGCCGTCAACGGCGACGGAGAACGCGCTTGTACCAAGGCTGCGACACGCGGCGCACGCCGGACGATGCCTCGCGACCGGGAGTGACGGCCCTGAGGGCCTCGAGGTCGGCCGCAGTGGCCTTGCGGAAGGACTTGAACGCGGCGGGATAGCCGGTGATGACCAGCGTACGCTTGCCGAAGGATACCTTCGTGAAGGACACCTGCGGCTCAAGCAGCACGTCGGCGCCGTTCTCCCTGACGATTTCGGCGATCGTGTTCTGCTTGCGCACCTCGAGAGGCGGCTGGCCGAAATTGCAGGGCACGAAGTTCCACTCCACGGTCTTCTCTATCTTCCCCTTCACATCGAGGTCGGCCACGGTGGGATACTGGCAGACACGGGCGTCGACCGTAGCGGTAGAGGCCGTCTTGCGCACCGTCGTGCAGGAGGAGAGGCACGCGATGACTATGGCCGAACATAACAAAAGATACTTTCTCATGGCCGTTTATTTTGAACAACGTTGCTTATGGCAGGGAGCGGCCTGGCAGCCGGTGCCCTTGCAGTCTTTCACCTTGAAGTTCCTGTACGTGCCGGGATAGCCGGAAACGGTGACGGACTTCACCTTCTTGCCGAAGAGGCCGCGACGGGTCACCACCTCATACTGGGGATGAACGAGCACATCACCGCCGCCATTGCTCTTGAGAGCCTCGGTCACAGCCGTAGAGCAGATGTTGCGCAGACCGCCGCGGCGCACCTTCTTCGCCGGGCGGAGCGTATAGGTCAGTTTGCTGTCGGACACCACGAGGTCGGCCGTGGCGGCGCTTCTCAGCGAGGTGTTCACATCCATCGTGGCGGAGGTGTTGCGCTGCGTGGTGCACGAGGTCATGGCCAGAGCCACGACCGCCAGACTTAAAATTGTCTTTCTCATAACAGATAAGATTTTTCGGCCTCCTGAATATTGAAGGGAAATAACGGGGAACCATCTTCTTGACATCGGCCGGAGGCCGGCTGCCGGCGGCAATAGCGGCAATCCCGCGGGCATGACCGCGACAACAGCTCCGGACGGAGGCAATACAGCGGAATATTACGACAAAGGGGACGGTTGCCGGTCATGCAACTACAAAAATAAGGATAAAATTGCAAATAAACCAGCCAAAAACCAAAAAGTATTTAAAATCATCTGTCATAAGTAACCGACGACGCACCGGAGCAGGCGGCGCACCACCCAGACGCACGTAAGGAAAGGCCGGACGCAGACGGCGCTCGCGCGCGCCGCTTCATTTTAACACTTCTTGCTTTCGGGCGGAAAATTTCGTATATTTGCATATAGCAAAGGGGCGGGCCACGGCGGCCTGCCCCTTATTTGCGGGCTTTTCCGGCCTATTGCACCGGAGGAAAGCCCCTGTTACGGCAGAAAATGCAAGTAATGCTTTCGGAAAATGCACTACTTGCATTTTTTACGCGACTACTTGCATTTAAAAATATGTTACTTGCCCCCCGAAAACCATTACTTGCATTTTGCAGATGCACGCCGCGGAATGTGAGTTCAAGATAGAAGTGCAAATTTTTCCAGCGCTTCATCGGGTTCAAG
>ENA-UOJC01000336-UOJC01000336.1-human-gut-metagenome-genome-assembly--contig:-C104-NODE-336-length-84975-cov-13.643794_pt1 | contig 84975 bp, 71 predicted proteins | sample MGYA00242339_ERZ723886 | MGnify/ENA metagenome assembly ERZ723886 | reverse complement strand
AAAACCTTAATTTCACGCCGATATACGAATTGTGTTTACAAGGTTGCAAATTTTAATAAAAGTGCTTGGATATAGCGATTTCTCACCGACAAACCGAATGCAGATTGAAAAATTCGACATGTAAAATTCAATGGAGAAATATTAAAAATGAAGTAACTATTGAATCTATCGGCTTTTCGTGTTATAAATGCTTTTAGGATAAACTTTACGGGAGATTTGGATATGAAAGCTTTTAACCATAATGCGTCGAAACCGAAATATCTCGATAAACATCAAAAAGCGTTCGAAGTGATTTTGATTGCATTTTGGTGCGTTATCTTCCCTGCGATTTCGGCAATATGTTGCAGTTTGAACGGTCAAAAACCTATTTTCAAATCCCTCTCTTATATCGCTTACAGGGAAAAACATATGGGACTTGTCCTCTTTTACGGATTCCTTTTCGTTGCAGGATTCATCCTTTCGATGAAAATGTGTCTTGACGCAGGGCAGTATTCAAAACAATTGAAGTATTTGTTTTTTGGATTGAGTCTGATAAGCGCAACCATTCTCACTGCCGGCATGTCCGTACCGTGGATCGAAGTCGAAGGCGAACTCGCCGAAAAATACAAGAGATTGCGGGAAATTCACAACAACGTCGCAACGATAGGCTTTATTATGTTTTTTGTGACGGAAGTTTTGTTTTTTATCACGACGCTTTTGAGAAACCTAAAACAAGGCATGATTTCCGTGGGCATGCTTGCCTATGTCCTGATGACCTCTGTCATTATGCTCAAACTGGCAAATCTGAAAAGCATCGTAGAACGCCCCTATCCCATATCGTCGATTGCTCAAATTCACGTATTCTGTTCGATCGGATTTACATTGACAATACAATATTTTCTCATGCGACTTATGCCAAACACCTGCATTGAGATGAGCGAAGCGGCAGACTAAACAAAACCAATCAAAATATGGCACTTAAAAAAGCTCCTCACAATAATGTCGAGCTTTTTTATATATCTAATCAGCTGAATTCGCAATTTTGGCATTCTCTGTTTTTGTTGTTCGCTTGCCAAATCCATTCTTCTTTTTTGTTGCGCATTGACATATCTTACAAATGTGTTACAATCAAATATGTCGATATATTTTTAACAATATCGACGGCAACGGATATGAAGGAGAAAATTATGGACGTAACAAAATACTTCAACCCTAAAAAAGTTGACGAAGATATGAACACCATGAACTCATTCGGAATTCGTCTTACCGGCACAGACGCGCAAAACGAATTCTGCGAATGGATAAAGGCTCAAATCATCAAACTCGGACTTGACGTCAACGTCACTCCCTACACTTTCAAGCGTTGGCAATGCAAAGACTGCTCGCTCGTCGTGGACGGCAAAGACGTGCATGTGTCGTCTCCCTTCCCTTACAGCGGACTCACGGGCGAAAACGGCGTCAGCGGAAAGCTGGTCGTAGTCGGGAATCACCCTCTCGGCTTCCAAAGGGCAAGAGGCAAAATTGCCGTTTGTCACATAAAAAACCTCTCGAAAATAAGCAGTAAAATCGCTTTTGACAAGCGCAAATCCTTGCCGAGCGACCTCGAAATCGAAAAGAGTTACAGAGGCCCGGTCAGTACGTCTTTCGTCAAAACTTTGCTCACCTTCTGGGCTGCGCAACTGTCGGGCATGAAAGGTATGATTTGCATTTGGGAAGATATGTCGGACAAAATGGTCGAAGGGCAAGTGCTCAACTTTATCCTTCACTACCTCAAAGTGCCTATGGTTTGGGTAAACGAAAAGGACGGACAAACGGTGCTCGAAGCCGCAAAAGCGAAAAAGAGCGCAACTCTCAAACTCACGGGTACGCTCGAAGACGCCAACACGCAATCGTTCTACACCGTCATAAAAGGCAAAAAAGACACAAAGGAAGCAATAATAATCAACACTCACACCGACGGATGCAACTTCTGCGAAGAAAACGGAGCCATTGGACTTTTGCGTATGATGGAGTATTTCAAAGAACACCCGACGGACAGAAATCTAGTGTTCGCATTCGTCACGGGACACTTCCGCCTCCCAAATTTCCGCACGGGAACGGATCAGGCAACATCCCGTTTCCTTGCCGACAACAAACAGGTTTGGAAAGGCAAAAAAGGCGGCTTGAAAGCGGTTGCGGGTTGCGCCGTCGAACATCTCGGATGCACGGAATGGAAGGACGTAAACGGCGTGTACACGCAGACCAATCCCATTGACGTAGAAATAGTCTACACGGGCAATAGAGTCGTCGACGACGTCTATTACGAAGCAATAAAAGAGCGCGATATCGTGCGCACTATGACGCTGCGCGGACACAATTTGCTCCACTTCGGCGAAGGTCAACCTCTCTTCAACAAGCGTATTCCCGAAATCGCGCTTGTCACCGCTCCCGATTATCTTTGCTCGATTGCGGAAAATCATCACATGGACAAATACAACTCCGCCCTTGCTTGCGAGCAAATTTGCACGTTTATCCGTTGCGTAGAACTGCTTGACAAAAAGAGTGCGAAAGAGCTTGGCAAAGCGCAAGGCTATTCGATAGGACTCGGCAAACTCAAATAATCCTTTTAAATAAAAATAGCTCGTTAGATATGCGAAAACCGCAAATAAAAAGCACACTGCCGTGTGCTTTTTGTTTTTGCGTTTTCATCAAAATCGACGCAGATTTTGCTTGAATCACTTTGACATAAAACGCTTCTGTTTTGCAAGCAACCGGAATTGATTATGCTTTGGCGAAATCAATCCGAGTTGATCCCTATCAAGCGTAAACGTCATAGGGTTGTTGTAGTCTTTGACGATATATTTTTTCTTGTCGTCGTTGAGCAAAAACTCATACAATTCGAGCATATAATTTATACACTTGTCCAAGCTGAATTTTTGGGCAAATTCGCTGTATTTCGGCATCATTTCGTCATGCGTTTTCTTGTTTGCAATCCAAAAATCCATCATCGTTGCAAGCGAATACGCACTACCCTTTCCGAACGTTGATTGCGGCGTAAGCGCAAATTGTTTCGTAGCGCACATTTTTGCGTTGCTGATGACGGGAACGGTGCCGCACGCTATTGCTTCGAGGCAGGCTATGGATTCGGTTTCAACGTCGCTCGCTTGCACGAAAAGATAGGATGCGTTGAGCAAATTGACAAGCTCTCCTTGAGATAAAAATACGATGTGCAAATCAACGTTGAGTTCTTTTGCAAGTTTCTCGTATTCCTCTTGCTTCGGACCTTTGCCGGCAAGGAAAAGCGATATTCTATCGCGGTATTTGCTCTTTGCAACCGCTTTTATTATGAGGTCTTGACGTTTCTCCTCGGTGAGCCTTCCGACGCTCGTAACGATGACTTTATCCTCGCAACCGTCGGGGATTTTCACGTTGTCTATACGCTTGAACGCAGGGTCGTAGCCGTTGGATATCACGTGCAAATTTTGGTTGTACAAATGCCCCATAAGCGTCGATGCGATACATCTTGACGGACAATGAATATTGTTTATCCACTCCGGCTTATAATGGTACACTTTGAGCAATTCGTACATTGCAGGCGTCGCACCGGGGATATATTTCATTTTTGCGTTGAAGGTGATGTTTTCGGCGGACACGTGATAGCACCCAAGCACCGGTATGCCCAACTCGTGCGCTATGCGCGCGCAGTGCGTTCCGAGCGCAAAAGGCATGTATATGTGCACCAAATCGACGTCTTTGAGAGCTTCTTTTATGCGCGCGTCGTTCGGAGATGCAAGCCATGCGTGTTGCTGCTCGATGACTTTTTGATAGATAGGAACTTGTTGTATGGGAAACGTAACGAACTCCACTCCCTGCATCGTTTCGTTTTGCTGACCTGCGTTGTCGCAAAGCACTTTTACGCCAATTCCGCGCTCGACGAGGTTTTCAACCAAATGCCTTGCCGACATAGACGTGCCGTTACCCTTGTCATGAAATATATCGATTACTATTGCAACGTTCATAATTATAACCTCTCTTTTATCGTCTTTTTATCGTTTTCTCACGATTTTCCCTGTGATATTATCGAAAAATTATGCAATAATCTTGACTTATACCTCATATGTGTATTATAATACAGACAAGAAAAAACGCAAGGACTTTCCGATAGTTTCGAGGACGACAAAATCGCGAAAAGTGCGGCATATTACACATGGCAACACACCCTTTGTGTATTATTCCTCGAAAACATCGAAAATAGTATCGAAAAATGGAAGAGAAAAAAGTCGACAGACGTATCGCAAAAACAAAAAAAGCCATCTACCGCGCTTTTGCGCAATTACTATCCGAAAAGAACATCAACGACATCACCATCAAGGATATTGCGGACAGAGCCGACATCAATCGCAAAACGTTCTACAACTACTACGACGGCATCTACGAGCTTACCGGCGAAATCGAGAACAAAATCATCGACAGTTTTGAGAAAGTCATCCGCGAACACAACGTCAACGAACTTTTGCACAATCCCAACAAAATGTTTGACGAGCTTGTCAAAATCATCAACAGTGATTTTGACTTCTATCAACATTTGATTTCCGTCGAAAGCAACTCAAATCTCGTTTCAAAGCTCTTTATATCCCTCAAATCACGTGCCAAAGAGGTCATTTCCGAATATTCCGTCCTTGACGAAGCAACGCTCGACATCGTGCTCGACTTCGTCATTTCGGGCATGTTTACGGTGTTTCAACGCTGGTTTAATTCGTCGAAGGAACATTCTCTCGACGACATGGCAAAAATCGTCGCCACCCTCTCCTATAACGGTATAAACGGCTTGCTCAAAGACTACGAAAACAAATAAGTTCGCAACCTAGCAAAAAAGTTGCCAAAAAAAGAAAACGATGTTTCCGCAAACGGTTGACTTTTCTTTTTTATAACAATATAATATTTATGCTTTAAACGAAGCAGGCAATGTAGCATTAGCCCAGCTGGATAGAGCGTCTGGCTACGGACCAGAAGGTCAGGGGTTCGAATCCCTTATGCTACGCCACAAAAAATAATACGAACTCAAATATCGAGTTCGTATTTTTTTTGCGTCATAAGGGATTCGAACGGGCGGAATCGCACACAATCCTGTGAATTGTGTGCCCGCCACGGCGTGATAGCGCAGACCAATTATTGCCGTGCGGAATGTTTTTTCACAATTAGGTTGTGCGTGTTTTTTGCATAGGTCAAGCGGAGCGAATCCCGTCCTAGACCACGATGTCTGCTTTTCACGCGCCCTGCCTCGTCGGTCAGACTGCACGCGATTGACCTTCGGTATCAATCGCTGTTTGGCGAATCCCTTATGCTATAAACTATTTAGAGTGGAAAATAATAGCTTTAAATAGATGAAGAGCAAGGAAAAGCCACGCTTGAAGACAGGGGCGCACTTTGTCTCCGGCTCTTTGAAAATAACGCGTAAAACAGATGAAGAACAATAAAGAGCCGCTCAAGCGGATAGGAGCGTACTTGTTGTACGTGACTATTCGAGTGAGCGTGACTTTGATGAAGATATAACCCATTTAGAGTGGAAAAATAAGAGCTTCAAACAGATGAAGAGCAAGGAAAAGCCAAGCTTGAAGACAGGGGCACACTTTATCTCCGGCTCTTTGAAAATAACGCGTAAAACAGATGAAGAACAATAAAGAGCCGCTCAAGCGGATAGGAGCGTACTTGTTGTACGTGACTATTCGAGTGAGCGACTCTGCCGCAGTTGTTCGCTGTTTTACGCGTTATTTTGTGCCGAAGATACGGTCGCCGGCATCCCCCAACCCAGGCAAAATGTAGCCGTTCTCGTTGAGTTGACGGTCAAGCGTGGAAACGTAGATTTCAACGTCGGGATGTTCGGAGTGGACTTTTTCGACTCCTTCGGGAGCGCCGATGATGGCAAGGAATTTGATGTGTTTGCATCCGCGTTTTTTGAGGAGCGCGATTGCATCGTTGGCACTGCCGCCGGTTGCGAGCATAGGATCTACGAGCATAACGACTTTGTCCTCGATGCCTTGGGGCAACTTGCAGTAGTACTCTTGCGGTTCGAGGGTTTCCTCGTTGCGGTACATACCGATGTGTCCGACCTTTGCGGCGGGAAAAAGCGTTAGGATGCCGTCCACCATGCCGAGTCCTGCGCGGAGGATTGGCACGATTGCGATCGAGTTTTCTTTCACGACAGTTTGTTCGACGGTTTCGAGCGGAGTTTCAACGGTGACGGTTTGCGTGGGAACATCCTTGAACGCTTCAAATGCCATGAGTGTTGCAATTTCGCCGATGACCTCTCTGAATTGTTTGGTCGTGGTGTTTTTGTCTCTGATAATCGCCACTTTGTGACGAATGAGCGGATGGTCGAGAATGTGCACGTTGTCGTATTCTTTCATATTTATACCTCCAAATTCTTATTGCTATAACGCTATATTTTATACTTATTCTTTGTCGGAAGATTCGGCGGTTTCGATTGCTTTTTCTTCTTCGCGGAGTTCTTCGACAACCTCTTCTTCTCTTGCTTTTTCTTCGGCAGCCTTTACGACATCCACGCCGACCTCGAAGGTTGCGTTGGGAGCGACTGCGCCGGTGATAAGGCTTTGAGGTTCTTCTTTAACTTCTTCTTCGTTGCCGTCGCCGCCTTGTTTCTTTTCGATTGCGTTGATGATTGCGTGTACAATGATGCCGAGCACAAGCGCGGTTGCGATTGAAGTGATTGTGATTGTCTTTGTCACGGTGCCGTCGCCTGCAAGAGCATACGGAATCTTGATTGAGAGTCCGCCGATACCTGCGATGAGGATTGTGGAAACCGTGAAGAGATTCTTGTTGTCGCCGAGGTTGATGTCTTTGAACATTTTAAGACCGCTGACTGCGATGAAGCCGTAGAGCGTGAGGCACACACCGCCCATTACGCAAGCGGGGATTGTGCGCAGCAATGCCATGAGCGGGCTTATGAAGGAAAGCACTATGCACATGATTGCGGCAAGGAAGATTGTGGATACGGAAGCGTTTTTGGTGATTGCAACGCAACCGACCGATTCGCCGTAAGTGGTGTTGGGGCAAATGCCGAACACCGTGCCGGCCATAGAACCTACGCCGTCGCCAAGGAGTGTTCTGCAAAGACCGGGTTCGCCTTCAACAAGGTCGCGACCGATGATAGAACCGAGGTTCTTGTGGTCTGCGATATGCTCTGCAAAGACGACGAGAGCGACGGGGATAAACGCAAGTGCGACTTCGCCGACGCCTGCCCAAGTGAGTGTCGTTGCAACTCCTTTGGTTGCGGTGTTGATGGCTTCGCTGACGTTGCCCGTGACAAGCTCTTTGATTGCTTCGATGAGAGCAAAGTCGGGATAGTTGAGGAAGGATTGGAATTTTGCGCCCACGCTTGCGCTTGCGTCGCCAAGAGCCGCAAAGTTGTCCACGAGAGGTTGCCAGTTGACTATTTTGAGATACTCGACGTTGCACGCATAACCGAAAATCGAGAAGAATGCCGCAACCGCATAGCCTGCGCCGATGCCAAGGATGAACGGGATAAGACGTCCCATTTTGGATTTCTTTTGAGTTGAGCAAATGCAGATTGTGATGAGAGTCACAAGGCCGCAAAAGAGAGCGACGAGGTTGTAGCTTGCGTTGATAGCCGCGCCGCTTGCTTTGGTGATGTCTCCCATTGCGCTGCCTGCCAAAGAAAGACCGATGAGTGCGACGGTCGGTCCGATGATGACGGGAGGCATAAGTTTGGACACCCATTTGCTGCCTGCAAACTTGATGATAAGTGCCAAAACAACATACACAAGACCTGCCAGAATACCGCCGAGGATAATTCCGCAATATCCGAATGCAAGCGCCGTCGAGAGCGAACTCAAAAACGCAAACGAACTCGATATGATGACCGGGCTTTTGAATTTTGTGAAAAGAAGATACACGATTGTACCAAGGCCTGCGCCGAGGATTGCCGCCGGAATTTGAGTGGGCAAACCGATGATGGTCGGGACTGCGATTGTTGCTGCCATGATTGCAAGCACTTGTTGGAATGCAAACACGAGGTTTTTGCCAAAAGCAGGTTTGTCATTGACATCGTAAACGAGTTGGTTTTTTGACATTGTCTTTCTCCTATATATAATTTTTGTTATCTTCTCACGCGCCTATTTGCCGCAGAGGGCAAAAAAAAGATGTCCGCTAGGGACATCTACATTAGGCAATTTCACTGTCAATCGAGGGGAAACGGCACTCGTCGAAGGAAGAAAATACAATCTTTACAACAGAAGCTGTTGCGAGAAGAATTACTTTCTTGAGCTTAACAACGCTTTGAGCCATGGTTGCCCTCCGATTCACATTTGACAGTATGTTAGCACAACCGAACGTTTTGCGCAACCAAATTTCGACAACTTTTTTAAAGTTTTTTTAAGCACACGAACCGTGTTGCATTTTGTGTATGTTTCACGGACAAAACGCAAGATATTGCGCTTGCTATCATCTGAGAAAGTACATTCCTACGGCATAAAGCGCAATATCGACAAGGGCGAGAATAGGGAAAAATACCGCAAAATACCAATGTTTCGTCTTGTGACGGAAAACGTACATTCCAAGCGTCGTTCCCACTCCGCCGAACAAAATTGCAAACGCAAACAACGCGGCTTCTTTTATACGCCACTTTCCTTCCTTTGCCTTTGCTTTGTCTATGCCCATAACGACGAAGCCCAGCACGGTCATAACCGCAAATACGCACGTAATAACGATTTGATAAATACTCATAAATTCCTTTATACTTAATATACGCAACCGCCTTTTCCGACAGGTTTATTTTCCCGTTTCATGCAAAATCTCTTGCAACGCGTCCAAATCGAAGTCGGGCACGTACTCTTCCGTTGCGCTGTCAAGTTCCTGCGAAAAACCGTTTTGCAATCCTGCGTCGAAAAATGCTTGCGTTGCTTGGTCGTATTCGTCCTCTGTTATGCGTCTTGACAAAATCGGATGATTCTCAACGTTCGGCGTCGGGAAATACTGCCCCATCAATGAAACGTACATCGTATCGTCAATCGATGAAATATCTTGCAAAACCCCTTTTGTGTTTTCAAGTGCGCCGGGCAAAACGAGATGGCGAACGATAACGCCTTTTTGCATCATTCCGTCGTCGCCGAAAACGTCGTCGGGTTGCTGACGCCGCATTTCGCTTATTGCGTCGAAAGCGATTTTTCTATACTCTTTTGCGTGCGAATACTCCCACGCCAAATCGTCATCGGAATACTTAAAATCGGGCAAATAAATATCGACCAAACCATCGAGTTTTTTGAGATTCTGCACGGTTTCGTATCCGCTGCTATTCCACACAATCGGTATTTTAAGTTGCGATTTTGCAATTTTAAGCGTATCTTTTAGCAAATTCGTATAATTTGACGGAGTTACGAGATTTATGTTGTGCGCGCCCGAGTCTTGAAGATAAAGCATAAGTGAAACAAGTTGCTTTTCGCTCACTTCAAGTCCTTTTCCGCCGTGCGAAATCTCAAAATTTTGGCAAAACAAACAGCGCAAATTGCATCCCGAAAAGAAGATAGTTCCGCTACCTCTCTCGCCCGACAAACACGGCTCTTCGAAATGATGCAATCCGACTCTTGCTATTTTGTACATAGTTGTTTTTTGAAAAATGTGACTTTGTATGCGCTTTAGTTTTTAATGAGTTTGTTGTATTTTTTCGTCCACTTTGCAAGTTTCTTCTCGTCGTATTCGGCAGGAATTTTCTTCGCTATGCTCTTTGCTTTCAAACTTCTTGTCAAACAACCGATTGCCTTGCATACGAGTCCGAAATGTCCCAAAAGCAAAAACACTTTTTTGATTATCGACTTTGCGCTCATCTTCGGTTTTTCGCCGCTAGTGTCTGTGGTTACGAGTGCGAGGTCGCTCTTTTCGATAAGTCCGCCGCCAAACACCCAGTCAATAGTCTTCGGATCGAGGGACAACGCCCAACGTTTGAGCACGTCGACGAATGCGAAATCCGCACCGAGCGTCGTCATATACTTATGATAAAATCCCCACATGTTTTTTGCCGTAAACTCATCAATCTTATTTTCCTCAACGTAGTCGGCAAACATTTTCCCGGCTTTCATCGAGGATTCTATACCGCTGCCCATAAGCGGCATTGTCATAAACGCACTGTCGCCGACCGCGACGTATCCGTCCGCAACCGCTCTTGCAATGGACATACGTAGGCAAATTTCGACTTTTCTTTCGCTTACGAGTTGGTTTGACAAAATAGGATTGCTTGCGCGCAACGCTCCGACGGTATATTCGATTTCCTTGTCCGAAAGGCCACCGACGCGTCCGATAAGCACGTCCACGAGATTGTCCTCGTTGAGATTGCACCAACTTATTCCCACGCTTCCGAGGTGTTTGAGATAAAGCGTCGATTTGATTTCGGGATCGCGAGGGTTCATTCCCTCCACTCTCTTGAAAAACGCGCGGTATCCGTACATCACGTCGTCTTTGCCGGGCTTTGACTGAATTTCAAACTTATTTGGCACTTGCGCGCGGAAAGGCGAGCGCATACCGCTTGCGTCGATAACCAAATCGAAAAATTGTTCCTTGCCCTCTGCGCATATGCCGACAACGACGTCGTTTTCGATTGCAAGCGACGTCACTTCCGTTTCGAACACGAGTTTGCACCCTGCGTTTTCCGCTTGTTTTGCAAAATACTCGGAAAGTTTCGTGCGGTAAACGGAAATCTCTTCCATAGGCGGACACGGCGGAACGGGCAAAGAATATTCCTCGTTGGGCGACACGAAAAGCCACTTGCTCTTTTGGCAATATACGTCCTCGGGCGGCATTTCAAGTCCTACCGCCTCGAACACGTCCGCGCGGATATCGTCGCGCCAATCGTAGCTCACTTCGCCTCTTTTGCTCTTTTCGAAAACAGTGACGTCGTGTCCTTGTTTTGCAAGACGTATGGCGGCAACCATACCTCCTTGCCCCATACCGACAACCGCGATTTTTGCCATAATTCTCTCCGATTTAATGTTTGTATCGTCAATGCGATTTCGTCTTATTTTGACAAAACGCATAGTTTATCCGCCGTTTTTGCTTTGTAAACTGCCTTATACGTTGAAACAGCTTCCGCCGATAAACTCTCTCAAAAGCGAGTTGCACGGTATCAAATTCTCGTCCTCTATCGTCTTGAAGTATTTGAGATATTTGATAAGTCTGTTCGCCACCAAGAATTGCGGATCGGTGTCTTTTATCTCTTTGAGCGCAGGCAACGCAAGTTTTTTGAGCACGCAAAGCTCGTACGCAAGCGCGGAATTGAACACGAAATCAACGCCCTCTTGCCACGGATAAATCCACTTAAACTCACCGCTTCTGACGCTTTGCCACATATCGATGGTGTTCTTTGCCGGATAGTTTCTGAATTGCATATCACGCACTATACGACGTATCAAACGCAAATCCGTCGTACTGAGCGGCGAATGGTCGTCCACGTTGATTGCAAGTTGAGGCGCGATGTAGATTTTAAATTTTTGGTGTTTCGGGATAGATGCCGTAAGTTTTTCGTTGAGCGCGTGTATTCCCTCAATCATAATGGGGCTGTGCTCGTCAACTCTTATCGTGCGCCCTTTCTCTTTTGCGCCCTTTGCAAAATTGAAGCACGGCAAGGTGACTTCCTCACCGTTGATAAGGTCGAAAAGATCCTTGTTGAATTGTTCGATGTCAAGACATTCCACATGTTCGAGGTCAACCTCGTTTGCGGCTTTGCCCTGCATTTTGCAAATCTTTTCGCGTTCGAGATAGTAGTCGTCCATGGAAATCATGACGGGATTTATTCCTCTTGACACAAGCTCGATGCGCACTCTGTTGCAAAACGTCGTCTTGCCGCTCGAACTCGGCCCCGCGATGCAAATAAGGCGGATATTTTCTTTGTCGCTTTCGATTCTGTTTCCGAGTTCGGACAACATACTGTTTTGACGCGCTTCGCACATTTGCACGAAATCGAGTTCTCTTCCCGGTTCGACCTTGTCGTTGATATCCGCAACCGTACCCGTTTTCGTCTTATTCGCCCACGCCGTCGCGCGTTGCAAAGTGCGTCCGTACGTGCTTTCTTCCACAAATTCGGGGATTTCCGCATTGAGTTCGGAACGCGGATATTGAATGATAATTCCGGGGCTGTACGGCATGAGGTTGTAGCTGAAAATGCACCCCGTGGACGGCACCATATACGCATGCAGATAATCGTAATAATCACCGCACACGTAGATATTCACCAAACTTTCGGGACGATACGGCAAGATACGCAACTTGTCGGCCCTGCCCATCTTTTCAAAAATCTCGCGCGCCTCGTCGGTGGACACCGTAATACGCTCGATAGGCATATCCGCTTTTATAATTCTGTCCACCTCGTTGCGCACCTCGTCGGTGGCTTTGGACACGTTGAACCCTTTTGTGAGAATTTGACAGAAAATCGAACGCGACGCATTGTAGCCGAAGCAAATACGCACGTCGGGATAAAGATTGTGAAACGCCATTGCGACGACGTATCTCAAACTTGCCTCGTACGCCTTGACGGCCTCTTGATTGTCAATGCCCAAAAACTCAACGGTTTTGCCGTCGTCCTTGCCCGACAATTTGCGATTGAGTTCCTTGATTTGCGAGCCGAGCTTGCACACGACGTACTTACACTTGTCCTTCGAGGGCAACAAATCGATAACTCTCGTGCCTTCTTTGACCTCTACGGGTTTGTTGTCAATATAAATTTTTATCATAGTTTTCCCCCTTTTACGTCCCGAAATTCAATCCGAAACGTCCGATTTAGCGCAGCAAAATCGCATCGTTTCTATTTTATGCGCTGAATAATTATATCATATCGAAATATGCATTTCAAGACGGAAATTTTGTTGCCGTCGGCAACAATGAGATGCACGCAAAGCGTGCGTGATATTGCACTTCGTGCAGTTGAGGAATATTCTAGCTTATTCGAAGCGTACTTATACACGGTATTTGTCTGTTCGAAGACGGGGTTTCGAGCCGCAAGGCGACGACCGGTCGCGCGAGCGTCATTGCGGTCAAGGCAATCTCCCTATGTCATTCCGAGGAGTGAAACGACGTGGGAATCCCCTAAATAGAAACAGGGAACATCTTTGACGATTGCCACAAACCGCATTAGCCCTCACGCCTACTACCGCGCAGAGAATTTGCGCTATCAGTTCAAGCAAGGACAAGAACTCCTGCCACAGTTGCGCCAAATTATCTGCTTGGTGAAAGTCGGGCGGGACACCCACACCCGATTGAATTACATTCTTCCCCTCGTCATTCCGAGCAACGCCGAGGAATCTAGGCGTAAGCCGCATTTCGCTACGCTGGATTCTTCACTATGTTACTCGCAACAACTATGCTTGTGCATAGAAACCTACGGTTTTCGCCTTTAAAAAAGGCGGTTGCTACGTTAATATCTGCGTTCCCTTGCAAGCAAGTTGCCTCACTTGACATTGACAGAATGACAATATGGGTGGGGCACCCACACCCGTTTATAATGAACGGCGGTATGGGCAGCGTTAAGCAACACATCCAGTGAATGTGTTGTAGCCAAAGCGAACGAGGCGGATTGCCTTGCAAACGCCGAAGTCCAAACACGTGAGGAAAGGGGAAAATTGCATTTAAAATTATCTTTTTTCCCCCTTCACCCATTTTAAAGCGAAAAACAAAACCGTCTGATTGAGATGAAGAACAAGGAAGAGCCTCTTTCAACGGGTAGGAGCGTACATGGACGTACGTGACGAGGGGCGGAAAATTTTGATAACCAATTTATTAGTTAAAACCGTCTGATTGAGATGAAAGACAAGGAAACGCCCGTCTGCAACAAAACCCAACGTATAAGGCGTACGTGATTTTGGAGCAGACGGGCGTTGACGCCGTATTTCGCTCAATCAGACGGTTTTAATACATGTCGGGGGTAGGTGCCGCCCCAACCGCCGCCGGCTCTTTGATGTCGGTGACAAGGCTTTCGGTCGTAAGCAACGTGGATGCAACGGACGCTGCGTTTTGAAGTGCGCTACGAGTGACTTTGGTAGGATCGAGAATACCTGCCTTGACCATATCGCAGTAAACTTCTTTTTGCGCGTCGTAGCCGTAGTTTGCTTTCTTTGCGGACATGATGGTGTTTGCAACTATACCGCCGTCGATACCTGCGTTTGCAGCGATTTGACGCACGGGTGCTTCGAGAGCGCGGAGCACGATTTTCGCACCGGTTGCCTCGTCGCCTTCGAGTTTTGCGCAAGCCTTCTTGACTGCAGGGATAATGGAAAGCAACGCCGTTCCGCCGCCTGCTACAATACCTTCTTCAACAGCCGCACGTGTAGCGTTGAGAGCGTCCTCGATGCGCAGTTTCTTCTCTTTCATTTCGACTTCGGTCGCCGCGCCGACGCCGATGACTGCAACGCCGCCTGCGAGTTTTGCAACACGCTCTTGAAGTTTTTCTTTGTCGTATTCGGACGTAGATTCCGCAATTTGAGCGCGGATGGAAGCAACTCTTGCCGCGATGTTTTCTTGCGAGCCGTAGCCGCCGACGATCGTGGTGTTGTCCTTGTCAACGCGCACGGATTTTGCTCTGCCGAGCATATCGAGAGTGACGTCTTTAAGCTCGTAGCCGAGGTCGCTTGAAATATAAGTGCCGCCGGTGAGGATTGCGATGTCTTCGAGATACGCTTTTCTTCTGTCGCCGAATCCCGGAGCTTTCACAGCCACGACGTTGAACACGCCTTTGAGCTTGTTGACGATGATTGTCGTAAGAGCTTCGCCCTCGATGTCGTCGGAGATGATGAGCAATTTCAAGCCGTTTTTAAGCACTTGCTCAAGGAGCGGCAAAATCTCCTGAATATTGCTGATTTTCTTGTCGGTGATGAGGATAACGGGGTTGTCGAGTTCCGCATACATCTTGTCGGTGTTGGTGACGAGATACGGAGATACGTATCCTCTGTCGAATTGCATACCTTCCACCACGTTGAGTTCGGTGGTCATAGCCTTTCCTTCTTCGATTGTGATAACGCCGTCTTTGCCGACTTTTTCCATAGCGTCGGAAATGAGTTGACCTATCTTCTCATCGCTTGCGGAGATAGACGCAACTTGAGCGATAGCGGTCTTGTCCTCAACTTCCTTGCTTATCTTTTTAAGCTCTTCGACTGCAACCTCGGTTGCCTTCATGATACCGCGTTTAAGCACCATGGGGTTTGCGCCGGCAGCAACGTTTTTCAAGCCTTCTTTGACGATTGCCTGCGCCAAAACGGATGCGGTTGTAGTACCGTCGCCCGCAACGTCGTTGGTCTTTGTGGCGACTTCTCTGATGATTTGCGCGCCCATATTCTCAAACGGATCGGAAAGCACGATATCCTTTGCGATAGTCACGCCGTCGTTGGTGACGAGCGGCGAACCGTAAGGACGGTCGAGCACAACGTTTCTGCCCTTGGGGCCGAGAGTGATTTTGACTGTATTTGCCAATGAGTCGACGCCTGCTTCCAAAGCCTTTCTTGCGTCGTCGCCATACTTAAATTGCTTTGCCATAAATAGTAGCCTCCTTATTCAACGATTGCGAGGATGTCGGATTGACTTACGATGACAACTTCTTCACCGTCAATCTTAAACTCGCTGCCTGCGTATTTGCTGTAAAGAACGGTATCGCCGACCTTGACCTGCATTTTGACGTCGTTTCCGTCGATTGTTCCGCCGGGACCAACGGCAAGAACTCTTGCCAATTGCGGTTTTTCTTTTGCCGCGCCGGGAAGAACGATTCCGCTTGCTGTTTTCTCATCTGTTTCGATTGCCTTGATGACAACCTTGTCAAACAATGGTTTTATTGCCATATAACGCCTCCGTATATGTGTTTCGTATTATCATTTAGCACTCTTTGTGCTTGATTGCTAACAGTTTATACCATAGGTTGCCAAATGTCAATATTTTATGCAATGTTTTTTTGAGTTTTTCATCACATTTTTGCAAAGACCTTGTTGAATATTGCAATATTATGTGATATTATCGGTTTATAATAAAGTTTAGAGTGGTAGTGCTATGAACAAATGGGACAAAAGATTTATGGATATGGCGGAACTCGTTTCCACCTGGACAAGTTGCGCTCGTCAAGGCAGAGCCATAGGCGCGATTATAGTCAAGGACAAACGCATTTTGACAACGGGCTACAACGGCGCGCCCGCCGGCATCCTCACTTGCCGCGACAAAGGCTATTGCATGCGCGACCAACTCGGCATAAAGAGCGGCACTTGTGCGGAAAAGTGCTATGCCGTACACGCAGAGCAAAACGCAATCACACAAGCGGCAAGGCTCGGCGTTTCGGTTGACGGCGCAACGCTTTATTGCACTCATCAGCCCTGCACCATCTGCACCCGTATCATCATCAACAGCGGCATAAAAAGGGTTGTGTACAAAAACCCCTACCCCGACGAGTTTTCCATGCAGCTTTTTGACGAAGCAGGCATAATCGTCGAGAAATTCGAGGAATAAAAGTCCTCAAAAAGCGTAAAAAACAAGCGATTTTTTCGCATTCTTACAAAAATTCAGCCACCGCGTTTGCGATGGCTTTTTTATTTTGGTATTGCGATTGTTTTTTATTTTAATACTCGAATATTGCAAATTTTTCCGTCAATCCGATTAACATTTACGCTTTTTGCTGTTTGAGGTTAGCATACAATCTCAAATATCGTATTTTACAAGCTCTTTTCCGCCTTCGAGCGTCTTGACGGTTATACTGTGCTCGTCAAGCACGCAATACGAGCGTTCGACACCTTCTGGCGAAAGCCCTATCGCGCCTACGCACACGTAAATCACGCCGTCTTTTACTTGAAGCATAGCTCTGTGGAAATGTCCGTAAAAGACAATATCTCCCTCTTTTGCGTCCTTAGGCGGAAGGTCGGGATTGCACTTGTGACCGTGTGTGAAAAATACGGTGCGTCCTTGCCAATCAAGCGAAAAATCGCTTTCGATGGGAAATTCGCTTATCATCTGGTCGACTTCGCTGTCGCAATTGCCCTTGATGACGCGGATAAAATCTTTTGAATCGTTGAGCATTTTGGCAACTTGCATAGGCGCGTATCCTTCGGGGAAGGGATTGCGCGGGCCGTGGTTGTATATATCCCCCAAAAGCACGACTTTTGCGTCGGGATCGGTTTTGCGAGCGTCGCTGACTATGTCCAAAAATCTTCGGATATTTGCGCTCGAACCGTGAATATCTGAACCGATAAAGAGTTTCATAAGCAATTCTCCTTTCATTTTCACAAAAAGTATAGCACAAGGCGGTGTCATAGTCAAAAGATGATGAAAAATTGCAAAGATTTTGCCGTCAAATTACGCAGTCAGCTCTTGCGAGGTTAATATAGATATGTTATACTATTGTAAACTATTTGGAGGAAACTATGAAAACAGTAAGACTTCGCACACCTTTCGAGGTTGGTTCAACGCCTCTTGCGGAATATCCGCGTCCACAATTTGCAAGAAACAGTTACGTCACGCTCAACGGCGAGTGGGACTATGCGATTTTGCGTAAGAGCGAGGGCTTTGACGGCAAGTATCAAGGCAAAATTCTCGTTCCTTTCTCTCCCGAGTGTTTGCTTTCGGGGCTTCCCGAGGGCACGAGAGTAACCCCCGACGACGCACTCTATTATCATCGTACTTTCAATCTTGACGAAAGTTTCGTCAAGGCGGTGACGATTTTGCATTTCGACGCAGTGGATATGATTTGTTCGGTCAGACTCAACGGCATTTCCGTCGGCGAGCATATCGGCGGCTACGTTCCCTTCTCTTTCGATGTATCGGGCGCAATCAAGGCGGGTGAAAACGTCATCGAACTCGTCGTAACCGACCCGTGCGACACAAGCTATCACACTCACGCAAAACAATCCTCCAAACCGGGCGGAATCTGGTACACTCCGCAATCGGGCATCTGGCAAAGCGTGTGGATTGAAAGCATGGACGAAGTGTATCTCAAAGATGTTACCATCGTTCCCGATATCGACACCGACACCATCAACTTCAAATTCGAAAAATCCGCAAACGTCCCCGTGGACGTCATAATCATGGACGGCAACGAGGCGATTTACAGCGGACAATTCGCAGGCGACACGGCAAGCATCAAACTTGAAAATTACGAGCTTTGGTCCCCCGAAAACCCCAAACTTTACGACGTAGCGTTCAAAGTGGGCAACGACATAGTCAAATCCTACTTCGGCATGCGCAAATTCAGTTGGGTGACGGACAGCAAGGGCTTCAAGCGTATGGGGCTCAACAACAAGCCCTACTTCCACACCGGACTTCTCGACCAAGGCTATTGGTCTGACGGCATGCTCACTCCGCCCTCGAACGCCGCACTCGAATGGGACGTGAAAATGGTCAAATCCATGGGCTTCAATATGCTGCGCAAGCACATCAAAATCGAGCCTTTGCGCTGGTACTATCACTGCGACAAGGAAGGCATTTTGGTGTGGCAAGACATGGTGAGCGGCGGAACAAAGTACAATCTTTTGTACATCGGTCTTTTGGCAACCGTGTTCGAGTATCACATCAAGGACGACAACGAATCGGGCTACAAGAAACTCGCCCGTGCGGACAAAGAAGGTCGCGACGAGTTTGAAAACGAACTCAGAGTGACTATGAATCATCTCAAAAACGTCGTTTCTCTCGCAGTATGGGTGCCTTTCAACGAAGGCTGGGGACAATTCGACTCCGTTCGTATCACAAAGGAGATGAAAAAAATCGATCCTACTCGTCTTATCGACAGCGTAAGCGGCTGGAACGATCAAGGCAAAGGCACGTCGGACACAAAGAGCTTGCACATCTATTTCAAACCCTTGTTCGTGCCAAGAAAAGACGATCGTTGCTACATTCTCAGCGAGTTCGGCGGATACGCAATCAAGACCGAGGGACATATGTACTCCCCCGACAACCAATTCGGCTACCGCATTTACAAAAAGCCCGCCGCGCTTGCAAAAGCAATTAAGAGATTGTACGAAAAAACAATCGTACCCAAGATTGACAAAGGACTTTCGGCAACCGTCTACACCGAGGTGAGCGACGTCGAGCAAGAAATGAACGGACTTGTCACTTTCGACAGACGCGTCATCAAAGTGCCCATCGACCTCATGCGTGAAATCAACGCGCAACTCGTGATAAAAGACTAAACGACAAAAATATCGAAGGCTTCATAAAACATGAGGCCTTTGCAATAACAAAAGGACGCATTATGAGCCTGGCAGACAAAATTTTTATAGACACTTGCCGCAACATTCTCGACAACGGCATCAGCGACGAAAACCTCGAAGTACGCCCCAAATGGCTTGACGGCACACCTGCGCACACGATAAAGAAATTCTGCATCGTCAACAGATACGATCTTTCAAAAGAGTTTCCCATCATCACGTTGCGTCGCACGGCGTTCAAGTCCGCAATAGACGAAATTCTCTGGATTTGGCAAAAAAAGAGCAACAACGTGCACGACCTCAACTCTCACATCTGGGACAGCTGGGCGGACGAAACCGGCTCGATAGGCAAAGCGTACGGCTATCAACTCGGCAAAAAGAGCATATATCCTGAGGGCGAATTCGACCAGGTGGACAGAGTGCTTTTCGACCTCAAACACAATCCGCAATCCAGACGCATCCTCACCAACATCTACAACTTTGAGGATTTGCACGAGATGCATCTATACCCTTGCGCCTATTCGATGACTTTCAACGTCACCGGCAACAAACTCAACGGCATTCTCAATCAACGCAGTCAGGACACCCTCACCGCAAACAACTGGAACGTCGTGCAATATGCGGTCTTGCTGCATATGTTCGCGCAAGTGAGCAACCTCGAAGTCGGTGAATTTGTGCATGTGATAAGCGACGCGCACATCTATGACCGCCATATCCCGATTGTCGAGGAGATTCTCAACAATCCGCAGTATCCCGCCCCGACTTTCAAGATGAACAAAGACGTCAAAAATTTCTATGATTTCACAGTAGACGATTTCGAGCTTGAGAACTATCAATACACAAAGCTTGACAAGAAAATCGAAGTGGCAATCTGAACGAAAAAGCATCGAAAATACATCGTTTTTACACAAAAAACCATAGGATTTTGAAAGAAAAACGTTGCTTTTTATACGAAAAATCGACAAGTTTCAATCGATTGTCAAAACAAGGTCAAAATGAAAACAATATTTGCAGTTGACAACAAGTGGGGATTGGGCAAGAAAAACGACTTGCTCTTTTCTCTCAAAGAGGACATGCGCCATTTCGTCGCACATACAAAAGGCAAAACCGTGGTTATGGGCAGCAATACTTTGCTGTCTTTTCCCAACGGTATGCCCTTAAAAAACCGCACGAATATCGTGCTGAATCCCAACGGAACGGACGAAGACGCAAAAGCCAAAGGCTATATCCTTGCAAAGTCGCTTGACGAGCTGTTTGCAATCCTCAAAAACTACGACAGCGATCAAACCTACGTCATAGGCGGAGCAATGATGTATCGCACTCTGTTGCCCTACTGCGACACTGCCTACGTCACCAAAGTCGATGCGGACGGCGGCGCGGAAGTTTTCCACGAAAACCTTGACGATATGCCCAACTGGCAACTTGTCGAGCAAAGCGAACCCATCGACGACAACGGCTACACTATCCGCTTTTGCACCTACAAAAACAACGCTGTAAAAAGTTGAACGTTTAGAACTCTTAATACAACTTTCCCCCCTTCCTCTCGTGTTTGGACTTCGGCGTTTGCGCACCGCAATCCGCCTCGTTCGCTTTGGCTACAACACATTCACTGGATGTGTTGCTTAACGCGTCGCGGCTCGCACCCCGAATAGACACATTCCGTTAATAAGTAGCCTTGAATAAGTGTGATATTCGTCCTCTACAAGAGTTTTTCGTCGTGAACTCTAAATTAGATGAACCCCCTCTTTCCGGACACGCCGGTATTTCTCCCGCCACTCAGTTAGGGGCAATTCTCTAAAAGAATATTCATCGTTCGCGGGGGAGACAATCGGCACTCGCATAGATAGGCACATTTCACTCATTATGCCACCATCCTTTGTGCGCCAGCTACGCAACAACACGGCGCAGTCGGACGGTATAACTGTCAAGCTCGGCGCTCAAATTCTCGCCGCTTTGCGGCTCGTGTTCCGTCTTTGAAGTTGCACATACCGTTAATAAGTAGCCTTGAATAAGTGTGCATTTATCCACAATCCAAACAAAGTTTGGAATCATCACGAAAGATATCGCCACAGCGATTGAACAAGCATATTAAAAAATCCCACGCTATATTGCGTGGGATTTTTGATTGTATTGTTCTTTTACGATTAGTTGTCGCTGGCGATAATCTTGTTGAATTGCTCGAGAAGCAATGCCATTTGAGCTGCTTCTTCGCTTTGTTGTTGTGTTTGCGCAGGTGCTGCGGGAGCAGGTTGCGGAGCGGGAGCCGGTTGAGCGGGTTGTTGATAAACGGGTTGAGCGGGTTGTTGATAGACGGGTTGCTGTGCAGGTTGCGGAGCATATTGCACGGGAGCCGCCTTGGGTTGAGCCGCTTTCTTCACGACGGGAGCTGCGTTAACCTTCTTGTAGCCTGCGTTGAGCACGGTTTGAGTGCTCGCTTTTGCGTCGAGCATGATGACCTTGTTGCAAAGAACGGAGTTCTTGTCGGGCTCGATGACGCCTGCGACGACGTCTTTGCCGTATGCCTTCAAATACGCAATGAGCGGAGTGATATCGCCGTTGCCGTAAATGAGGAAGAAACCGTCAATGTTGGGAAATTGAGCAAGTCTTGCCGCGTCGATAACTTGACGAAGGTCGAGTTTGCCTTTTCTCTTCTTGGGAAGTGCGGAAAGTGCGTCGTAGCTGTTTTCTTGGATGAACTCGCCGTAGTCTTTGGTACGTTTTGCGGAATATCCGTAGAATTTGCACGCTGCGATTTCGCCGATGCGGGAAAGTTCTTCAAGTGCGGATTCAAACACGCTGAACGGAACTCTGACGCTCTCGATATCTGCAAGAACTACATATTTTTTGCTTGCTGCCATAATCTTCTTCTCCTCTTTCAAGTCGCAAAAAGCGGACTTGTAATAGTCATTTTATATTGATAAACTCATTTTAATACAAAAAGTGCGTTTTGTCTATACTTTTTTTGCTCTTTTGTAATAAAACGCCCATTGTTGCACGAAGCCTGCGTTTTCGCCGTATTTTTCAATGAGCAAATCGGACATTTTTTCGGGCGAAACGCCCTCGTATTCGCTCTCGAACGCTTTTTTAATCCACGTATCTACGGGGAACACGTCAAAGCGTGAAAATCCGAACAGCAATGCGCAATCGGCAACCTTTCTTCCTACGCCGTACAAGGACAACAATTTCGACCTCAAATCTGACGTGGAAAGTTTTTCCCACTCGTTCACATCCTCGTCCAGCAAAGTTTTTGCAACTCTGTCGAGATACGCCGCCCTGTACCCTGCGCCGATACTTGCATAGAAATCCTCGCCTGCGCTTGCAAGTTTTTCAACGCTCGGGAAAGCGTGATACTCGCCCATATCCTCGCCCAAAGTGCCACAAATGCGCTCGATTATCCCTTTTATTCTTGGAATGTGATTGTTTTGCGAAATTATAAACGAAAAAATCGCTTCCGTCGGGTCTTGACGAAGAATATGTATCCCCTTGCCGTATTCGATTGCTTCAGACACAAAACCGCCGTCTTGAACTGTTTGTTGGATTGCGGCGTAATCGGTGTCGAAATCGAAATACTTTTCAAAAAAATCCTTATCGTCGCACACAACCGAATATTCGCAACCCTTGTCCTCTATGCGCGCCATATGATTTTTCGCACACACCTTGAAAGCGTTTCCGTCTTTTACGAAGCGGAAAACCTGCCCGCAATCGAGGGTTTGTTCTACGTCGAAAGTCGGCGTTTTGGGGATTGAAAACTCAATTTGCTCCATCGATAAAGTATATTTTTGCCGTCGCAAAATATTGCATATAAGGCAGCTTCTCTTTTGTCTTGCGTATTTTTATTGTACGTGCTCGCGCGCACGCGCGTAAGAAAAACCGCCCAAAAAATCAGGCGGTTTCGTCATCGTTATTGTTCTTGTGCGTAAACGGAAACTTGTTTTCTGTCTTTTCCAACACGCTCAAATTTCACAACGCCGTCGATAAGCGCAAACAACGTATCGTCCTTGCCGATTGAAACGTTGTTGCCCGGATGATACTTCGTGCCTCTTTGGCGAACAAGGATGTTGCCAGCGAGAACGAATTGACCGTCGGCGCGTTTGGGGCCCAGACGCTTGGATTCGCTATCACGACCGTTGTGCGAAGAACCCGTTCCTTTTTTATGAGCGAACAATTGTATATTCATAAACATAATCATTCTACCTCCAATGTGATGAAGTCCGAAAAGTTTTCATAGAGGTCGGACGCCCCTAGATAAGCCGTTCTCAAAATCACGTCGGCATCGTGTGCCTGAGCGGAAGTCATTGACTTTGGCAACATTGCGTACAAATATCCGTCTTTTGCGTCTGTTTCGTATGCTATATTGACTCCGACTATGTGCATGATGCCCAGCACTGCCGTTTGTATCACCGAACTTAAAGCCGCACAAACTATGTCCGCGCCCTCTTCGGCGTACTCGCAATGCCCCGAGCACTCAACACCCACAAACTTTCCGTCCTGTGTCGAGAACTTGACCTTGACCATCGCTTAACCCTCGATTGAAACGATCTTCAACTCGGTGTACGGTTGACGATGACCTTGACGCTTTCTGATGTTCTTTTTGGACTTGTAATGGAAAACGTAAACTTTGGGGAACTTGTCCTGTGCATTGACTTTTGCACTCACTTTGACAGCTTGTGCGTATTGTCCTGCTTTAACGTTTCCGTTGTCGTCGACGAGCATGAGAGCCTTGAGTTCGATGACGTCGCCGATTTCAGCGTCGATTTTCTCGACCTTGACGAGCATGTCCTTCTCGACTTTGTATTGCTTGCCTCCGCATTCAACTACTGCGTACATTGTTTTTACCTCCTCTAACCAGTCTCGCCGACATAGGTGCAATCTTTGATTGACTTAAAAACCACTTTCGAGCGGCTCGACTTCTAATTTATCAAAATACAAGCGGAATGTCAAACGGTTTGGCGATATTTGTTTTGCAAATATATTAATATCTATTATATAGTGAAAAACATAGACAATCCGCACTGTTTTCAAGCGGATTTACGGCACGGTTATATTGCCGTCAAAGAAATTTGCGATACCTTTCGTGAGCGTACTTTTCAAAACCGACCGACTCGAACATCTTTCGGCTCTGCAAATTGAAATCGTAAATTTCGCACTCGACGTGATCGAGCCCTATCTCTTTGGCTCTTTCAAGCATCGCCGCAACCGCACGCCTGCCAAAGTGACGATTTTGATATTGCTTGCAAATCGCCATGCCTATCTCGCCTTTGAAAAGGGATATATCCCCCACAAGACGCCACTTGCCGTTGTCTTTCACCTTGATATAGTAGCACTCGCCGCCCTTTGCAAGCGCATTGTACATCGCTTTGAGCCTTGCAATGTCGTAGGGAAAATCGATATTGTCCACTTGCTTGCATACGTCGAGATCCTGATACCATTCCAGCGTTTGCTTGTAGCGCGGATAATATTTGACAAGTTGCAAATCCTCTGCAACTACGATATTTTTGGGTTGAACGAAATTGTCTATCATAGGTATATAATACAATTTTTTTCAAAACCGCAAAGCGAATTGCGCCGAATATCGCATTTCGGATTTATCTTGGCTTTTCCATAAAATCGGCAAGCGTTTGATTTTTCAAATCGTCCTTTTGCCGTGCGTATTATTTTGAAGCGTCGCACCATACTATTTATAAAAGGTAACGCTTTTGCGTGTCCGAAACAAAGAGGTAAAGATGAAAGACATCGGCAAAATAACGATCAAAAATCTCAACGTGGTTTACGGTATCGCAATGATTGCGGTCGGCATACTTTTTTGTATTCTGCGCTCATCCTTCGTAAGCGCGATGCTGACGGTCGCGGGCGTGATGCTTGCAATCGTCGGAGCGATAAATCTCATCGGCAAAAAATGGGTTGAAGGCGGCATTGAAATCACGCTGGGAATCGTGGTAATAACGTGTGGTTGGACGGTTGTCGATATTGCGCTTTTGGTGCTCGGCATCATGCTTTGCGCTTATGCCGTTTATATGCTTATATCGCAAATATCGATGTTTAAGCGTGCAAACGTAAAAGATAAAGTGTTCATTTTGCTAAATCCCATAATTTTGTTTATCATCGGCATTTTGTTTATAGTTGCCAAATGGTATATGGTTGACGCAGTGTTTATAACGCTTGGCACGATTGCCGTATTGCAAGGAATCGCGCTTATGTTCAAAGCGGATTCCGTCGAAAAATACGACGAAAAATCTGCATAAAAACAGCGACGAAACACATCGATTACGCACATAATATTTTATAAAGTTTGTCACAAATATAAACCACCGAGCTTTGTCGGTGGTTTATATCGATTTTTACTTCAATCATCCGTTTGGTCGCTTGATTCCGATACCTGATCGCTCGGCGTTTCGTCCTCGGGGACGAGAATCTCTTTTATCAAAAATTCTCTTCCCGACAGCAAATCTTTGTCAAACGAATGGCATTTGGGACAGTATCCCTCGTTTGCAATTACGTTGAACACTTCTCCGCATTGGCGGCACTTTGCCACGCCCGGCACAACATCGAGCTTTAATTTCGTATTTTTAAAATACGGTTTTTTATCTATTGCGGCAGGCCAACACTCGTCGAGGTAGACAGGTATCACTCCGCAGAGTTCACCGACTTGCAAGACGATCGTATCAACCGACGGCAGTTTTTGCTCTTTCGCCACTTGTTCCACGACTTTGACGACCTCAAAAACTATTCCCAGTTCGTGCATATATCAATCCTTATCCTTTGTAAGCGGCTTGGCGATAATCTTACCTACGCGCTTAATTGCGTGTTTTGCCATTTCGAGAGGCAATTTTTCATACACTTTTGCAACGACGGTTTTATCGTTTCTGACAAGTTTTATCGCATCGAATTTACATTTTGTGGTGCATTGACCGCAACCGACGCACATATAAGTATCGACTTTTGCAGCGCCGCATCCGAGACAACGAGCGGTTTCCGCTTTCATTTGTTCCTCGGTGAATGTCGCTCTGTTATCCTTAAACGTGCCGTCGTTTTCCTTGATGTGCAACGGACGTTGACGTTTGACGTTATCGTATCCGCTCAAATCGAGATTGCTCTTGTCAAGTTCGACAAAGACTCTTCTGTCTCTGCCGTACTTTTGCGTTTGACCGGGCCATACCGCTCTATGCAATGAAATAGCACCTTCTTTTCCGCCGGCTATTGCGTTTATTGCAAATTTCGGACCGGTTACGCAATCTCCGCCCGCAACTATATTCTTGTCGCCCGTGACATAGAATTCATCGACTGCGACAGTGTTGTTTCTGTTGAGCTTGACGTTTGTGCCTTCGAGCAAGTTGCCCCATTCGATTCTTTGACCGATGGAAACGAGAACGTAATCGGCATCCACGACAATCGTATCGTTTTCGTCGTATTTGGGCGCAAATCTGCCTTCATCGTTGAAAACGGACAAACATTTCTTAAATTCTACGCCGACGACTTTGCCGTTTTGAACAACTATACGTTTAGGTCCGTATCCGTTGTTTATGACGATATTTTCGCTCTCCGCCTCCTCGATTTCTTCATCGAGTGCGGGCATTTCGGCTCTTTGTTCGAGAGAATACATGTTTACGGTTGCAGCGCCGTATCTGACCGCCGTTCTTGCCACGTCGATTGCAACGTTGCCGCCGCCGATGACAACGACGTTTCCGTGAAGCTTTTCCGCTTTTTCGAGTGCGACGCCTTTGAGGAAATCAACGCCCAAAATAACACCGTTTGCATCTTCTCCGTCCACACCGAGTTTTCTTCCGGCACTTGCGCCGATTGCAAGATAGAACCCGTCAAAGCCCTCTTTCTTCAAATCATCTATGGTTTTGTCTTTACCGACTTCGACGCCGGTTTCAAACTTCACGCCCAGTTCGCGCAAAATATCGATTTCCGCTTCAACAACGTCTTTTTCGAGTCTGAATGCGGGAATTCCGAGTGTCATCATACCGCCGAGCTTGTCTTCCTTTTCAAAAACGGTCACGCTGTAACCGTCCACGGCAAGATAGTATGCGCAAGAAAGACCGGCGGGGCCCGAACCTATCACCGCGATATTCTTCATGGAATAATCGTGCTTTTTCTTGGGGATAAATCTGTCGCTGTTGTTTTTATCTTTATCCGCAATAAACTTTTTGATTTCGTCGATTGCGACGCCTTTGTCGATTTGACCGCGCGTGCAGGCATCTTCACACTTGTGCGGACAAATACGACCGCAGATCGCCGGGAACGGATTTTCTTTCTTGATCAATTCCAAAGCGTCTTTATATTTGCCCAAAGACGCAAGTCTGATGTAGCCTTGAACGGCAATATGGGCAGGACATGCCGTTTTGCACGGCGCAGTACCGCTCTCGAGAGTATCTTGTCTGTTTTCGCGATAATCGACGTTCCACTTGTCTTTGCCCCAAACGGTATTGCGAACGGTATCGTATTTCTTTGTTTCAATCGGAGTTTTTGCACATATCTTTTGACCGAGTCTGACGGCGTTGGTAGGACAGTTTTCGACGCATTGTCCGCATGCGACGCAGTTCTCCTGATTGATTTCGGCATGGTAGTTGCTTCTTTCGGCATCCGGACAATTGAACATTGTAGAGATGCGGATTGCAAAGCACGAGCAAGCGCAGCAGTTGCATATTGCCGCCGATTCGCCAGGCCCTTCGAGGTTGGGCATTTGGTGCATCAAGCCGTTTTCTTCCGCTTTTTTGAAAATGGCTTCGGCTTCTTCTCTCGTGATTTGTCTTGCCTTGCCGGTTTTTATAAAGTATTCCGCGCCCGAACCCATTTGGACGCACATATCGTCCTCGAGGTGTCCGCACCCTTCTCCGATCATTCTTCTTGAGCGGCGACAGGAACAGGGCGACACGGAAAACGTGTCGTATTTATCGAGATAGTATGAGATTTTCTCGTAAGGCACGGCTTGGGTATCGCTTGCGATTGCCGATTCGATGGGGATAACTCTCATCATGCTTGCGCCGTACGGCAACATAGTTCCCATCGACTCCATAAGTCCGCGCGTGTACGCTTCGAATGCTTTTGCTATCTCCGGATGTTTTTGGACGTTTTCGGTGCATCCGACCATCATTTCCAACGTGCCGGGAGCAAAAATCTGCATAAAATAAAGCGTCTGACCGTTCTCGGTATAGATTTTTATAACGCCGAGATGTCCGAGTCTGTCAAGAATTTGTTTTGTTTCTTCAAGCGATTTGCCGCACTTATCGGCGACGTATTCGAGAGTTCTCGGTTTTCTGAGTCCGAGACTTGCGGCGACATCCGCTTCTTCATCCGTAAGACAATTCAACGCATAATATTCCGGAGATTCTTCGGTGATTTTTGTCATCATGCCGGCAAGACCGCCCATAACTTTGACAAGATGAAGGATGCTTTTTCTCATTGCCATAATTTTGTTACCTCTTGTTTTATTTTAATATTTTAAACCGAATCCAAGCGTTTCCGCACGAAACGGTTCGTTATCGAACATAGCGTTCATTTGTTTAGCTCGCTTAAATTCAGCAATTTTCAAAGTAGTATTTTGTATTTTTCGGGAACGGCATTGTCGATTTGCGCCGATAGCTCCTCTTTCGTAATGCGTTTATCGCTGAAAATCCAATCTCGCACCGCATAAACGCATCCGTATATAATGATTTTTGCCGTATAAATTTCGTTTTGCGATAAAGCGCGACCGTTCTTTTCCACGCACTTGTCGTTCATTCTGGCAAACGAATAGTCAAAAACGTATTTGTCATACGAATTGTCGCCAAGATATAAGAACGCGTTTTTTATTCTGTCTATATCGTTGTCGATGTAGGATAAAATGCTGTTGAACAGATCCTCCCAGCTTTTGCAGGCATTGTGCGCAAAAATTTCGTCCAATACCCTCTTATAGTTATAATTCATCACGTCGAATTTATCCAGAAAATAGCGATAGAACGTTGATTTCGACACACCGGCATTTTCAATTATCATGTTTACGGTGATCTTTTCAAGAGGATACTTCCTGAACAATGCGTTAAAGCTATCTGTTATATGCTGCTTCGTGATATCTTTTGACATGTTTGTCTCCGATTGTTTTCTGAAATCACATTATTGATTCTATATTAAATTGTTTTCCTCGAATTATCAATAGATATCGGTAAAAACACATCGACAAATGCGATACTTTTCTCGGTTTTAGTATCATTTTGACACTAAAACGAAAATTAGTGTCATTGTGCATATTTACAAAGCGCACCTAAAAATGTATCATTAAAAAAAAGATTAAAAATCCTTATTAAAAGGGATAAAAAGGAGAACTTTATGGACAACGAAAAGAAAGTTGCGCTCAAAGAGCGACTCAAAAAAATGTTTGCTCCGGGCCCCGAAGCAATGGATTACAAAGTAACGCCTGCTCTTGACACCGTTCTGAAGTGGTTTATGTTTACCGTAACCATTCTCGGCGTCTCCGTGCTCACGTCAAAATTCCAAGTGTACGGCAACATTTTCTGTAACCTTGTGCTCGGCATCATAGTCTTGATTGCGATGAAACCCGTGTTCTTCGAGGCTTTGAAGCTCTCGACTCTGCTTGTAGGAAGATTTATCGTCTTATTTGCCTGTTTCGGTCTTCTTCCCGGCCCGATCTTCGTAGTCATCGTTTTGGGACTTTACATCATAAACATCCTCGAAGCGACTATGACGGACTTCTTTAAAAACAAACAATACTTCAACGGCGTTTCCGGATTGTTTGTCGCAATGGGTGCTTCCGCATTTTTCCTCGGCTCCACTTGGGGAACGACAACCACCGAGTTCTCTCAAATCTACTTCATTGACGGTTTCTCACACCTCGGCACGAATATCGAATTCACATCCGCATATTTCACGAATCAAGCGAATTTGTTCAACGGTGTCGTCACCGGAACGACAAGCGTCGGCATCGGCATAACCATCGCAATGATTATCGCTTACACCATCTGGAACTGGCTCTTCGTCACAGGCGAATTTTCTTCTTCCGTAGCATTGATGCACGTAGGTTTCTTGCTTGCACCTATCCTCGGCGTATTCATCGGCCCGCTCGTCGGCATGGGCAGATTCGGCATGGCTCCCGATCCGGGCCTCTGGCTCTTGTTCAGAGCAAGCACGCTCACGTTCGGCGGCATTTTGCAAATCGGATGCAAAAACTGGTTTGAACAACACTTCTATTTCGAGAAGTTTGACAAAGCAGTCAACTATATCAAGAACAGCAAGCCCATTCAAATCACTTGCATGATCATTTGCTGCTCGCTTATGGTGTTTGCCGTCGTCGCAGGATTTGTTCCCGCCAAATAATGAATACCGACGTGCTTTTTGATGTCAAATCAACCGATGCAAAATAACACTGTGGTCGATTTCCTTTTGGACGACCATTCTCTCGGGAGAATTTAAAATCAAAAAAACTCAATCCGATTAAAGCATTATTTTGCTCGCAACAAGCCAATAATACGAACTCTAATTTAGGGTTCGTATTATTTTTTGCTCGGGTGAATTATACTTTCAAGTGCAACACCTAAACAAAAAAACAGTTCATACGAATCTTTGGTATAATTAGTTTACCACAAAAAAATATATCCCAAGGAGAATCCGTATGAACTACTCTCATCTTATACACGAACGGAGTTTAACTACAACACCACATCGGCAAAAGCCTATAATAGAACCACCGGACTATCCGGTGGTTTTCCTTACACAAAAAAACAAGTCGGACAGAGTGCAACTTGTCTTTTTTGTGGTGTAGATGCGGGATTTGCCTTACAGCGATTGCTACCGAAGGTCAATCGCGTGCAGCCGAAGGGGTTCACACGGCAATGCCGTGTTGCGATTTTTCAAAATCGCAATAAATCCCCGCTTCGACGATATAAAAAAACAAGTCGAACAGGGTTCAACTTGTCTTCTTTGTGGCAGTGATTACCTATATTGATACAATTACGCACCCCTGACTGGATTTTACGCACCCCTAGGCGAAATCACGCACCCTTGAATATATTTACGCACCCCTGTAACGATTTGACGCACCCAATGCTGCTGAATATAAATTTGAATAAATAATTAAGCATCTTCCCCTTGAATGAACACTTTAATGCGCCTAATAAACTCTTCTTCAGATTCCTTGATATTGCCTTTGTCCCCTGGATCATATACTGCAAATACTCCAAATTTGGATGGTGCATCTTTAATTGAGTACATTTGATCTACGTTATCAATTTGCTCCTCATACGGAACTTGTGTTGGATATATTAAAGCTGCGCCGCAAAACTTATCTTTTTCTGTTAATGAATAATAATAAGAATAAGCATGAAGCTGCCTAATGTCATTGTTGTCTACGTCATTCACATACTTGCTGAAACGCATGCTTTTAAACTTGGCGTCAAAAACAAATACTCTTCCATCTTTCTTGTTCGTTAACACCAAATCAGGCCTATTATTTTTCTTATAAAAAGTATCGTCATAAAAGGATATTACTGTTTGAGAGTCCACTTTCCAATCAGGAAGGTTCATTCTTAATAAGTTGTATAGATACATTTCCCACAGGAATGATGCATCAATAAGATATCCGCTTATGCCGCTTATCTTTGAGTTATCTCCAGAATTCAAATCTTCATTATTCAGCAGCACCTGAGCGTATCTTAGAGGCCTCTTGAAATCAGAATAAAGACTATTAAGAAGCGATTTATCTTTTAATATATTTTTTATCAGGCCCTTTGAACATTTTTTATGAGAATAGTTGTCTTTAAGATATATCTTTAACCCTGCAATATCAGGAAGTTCCAAGCTCTTTGTTATCTCGCACTTCTTGCAAGCTTCATATAGAACATCGATGATGTTTTGGATATCCTTCATCGTTTGATACTTGTAAGTCACCTTTTTATCGAACATCAGGATGTCCTTATTGACGTATTCTTCTATATCTATTTCACCTTTTATGCTGTATTCGCGCTCTGTCCTTGATAAATATCTCTTAGGAAACGACTGATTAGCAACTTTCCTCAAAGAAATCAAAAACAGATACTGAATCAGCAACGAATAAATGCTCTCGTTCCGAGATGTTGAACTTTTAGTGTTTGTATCGGCATAAATACCGCAGCAATGATTTAGTATTCTCTTAAAGAAAGAATCGCTGATTCCTGCGGTGATCTCAACACTTGGTAATTTATCCCCGAAGTTGATAACACCGCAAAATATACCTGTCGAAATAGTATACTGATCGTTTCTTTGATCAATGTTAAAGACTAATTTGTCTTTGTCTGACAAGCCGTCATTTTTAAGTTGATCGTAACCGTTAAGCTTTATTAATTCAAATTGCTCGCTGCTGTTCAATGAAGCGAAATTCATCTTCTTGTCGACCAGCAGCTTGCATGCCTTATTTACTTCGTCTGACTTGTTTTCGGCCTTAGGAAACGTAAGCTTTCTTAATAGCTGTTGAGAATAATCAAAATCATAGAACTGAGTATATATTGTGGTTCTTAAACTAGTAGTTTCTTTTGCCATAATTCACTCTCTAATTCGCCATTAATCTAAATGCCGAAGGCTTCTCTTGCTCTATCAAGCGTTTCGTCAACTTCAGTTTCATCAACGATTTGTCTGATGTATTCTTTTATAGTTCCAGCGATGTAATTCTCAAATACGGACTTTTTCTTTTCGACAGTAATTTTCTTGCTTCTACTATAGATTTGCTCAGTTATTTTTAGGAAGAAAGAATGTCCTATTTCATAGTTCTTTCCGAGTTTCAAGTCATTTGTGCAGATAAAATCATTTAGCGCTTTGCAGGAATCTACATATGCTTTTACATTATCTTGGTCTCCAACTTTGTCTACTAGGATGTCGTTAATGACCTCATAGTTGCAATACTTTGTGATCCACTTGAATCTTCTTCTTAAAGCTAGGTCAAACGCATCGATGCTTCTGTCGACATCGTTCATGATGCCTATAAAATGGATGTTGAAAGGAATGCCGAAGACAACCTCGCTATTGACTTTTTTGTATATAAGATCGTCGTTGTTTCTTTCTTTTATGACTGAAGATAGTGCTGTAGAAATTAGATTGTTGTTTATAATTTTATATCCATCTGTTGGGTTAGAAAAATCGTAATCCCTATAATCCTTTTCCAAAAGTGTGAATGTCTCGCCAAATATATTTGATAAGTTACCTCTGTTGATCTCGTCTACAACAAAGAAATAATGTGGCCATTCATTTATGTTATTAGGGCGGCCGTTTTCATCGTTTGTGCATCCATTTGCAGCGAAAAATGCTTCGTTTTCTTTTCTAACCTTGATACAGAAATCCTTTAAAGCGCCATTAACAACATCAAGCTTTAGATTTCCACTATTATCAATGCCTAAAGGTTTAATGCCTTCAATAAAATCCTGATATGAGAACGCCGGATGGAATTGAATATACTTTTTATCTTTGTACTTGCTTCCATCAACCTTTTGAAGTTTTTCAATTCCTTTTGAGACTCCATATGTCTTTCCTGTGCCAGGAGCGCCGTTAAAAATAACATTGATATTGTTGAAGTTTGATAGCTCTTTTGTGTTATAGCTTGAATCGCTTAAGAAAAGAAGAAATGTATATAATTTTATATAGTCATCTTCTGTAGATGATCCGCTCAATCCTGCATAATCTTTTGCGGTTTCATAGACCTTTTGATTTTTCTTCAAAAATGTATCGCAATCGCTTGTGTCGACTTCCAATATGGATGCTAGGTTAGCTGTTGCATCGGTGTCTTTATCGCCAAAAAACCACATAAATTGATTCTTGTAAGGCGATGTTGGCATAAGAGAGCATAAAATTGAAATCTTTCTAAGAATTGCCTTGCAACTGAAGTTTTTATAATTTGGATCGTTTTCAGCCTCGTACACCTTGTCTAGTGTATTGGCAGATGCTATAAGTTTTAATAAGCATTTGATCTTACTATCATAATCGCTTTGCAAATCGCTTTTATTTTCAATCAATTTATTCTTTGTATAAATATTTGTGTATTTGTCTTTTCTGGAAGGATCGTTCCATCCTGTGAATTGATAGATCATGACCTGATCATAATTTCCGATTCTGGCGTGTCCGAACTTTTGTTCCTTAGTATCCAAATAGTCTGGCAAATAACCAGTGCTGTTCTTCAACCATCTATCTAAAGACAAGCCATCAGCAGATGTAATCTCGTCATAAAAAGGTTGCCATGAAGTTAAGGCACTTCTCCAATCTTCAATCTTAAAATATCCAGTTTCGCTTGATGCATTGAAGGCATCATACATTTTCTTAAAACTATTTCTATCCATTTTAAACCTCCATAATTAGCTTTCTGTCGCTATTAATTCATTTGCTGAGTTATAAACTCTAATCTGTCTCCACTTTATAGAATAACCATTGTTTCTGTTTTCTTCCGAATGGTAGACTTCCGCTTGTTTCTTGATAACTTCACTGAATTTTCTTTGCATTGTAATTTCAGAGCAAATATCGCTCCATATTAATTCATCCGTTTCATCAGGGTTAGCCATGCAAATTGTGTATTTCTGCTTTTGTAATGCTTTTTTAATAACCTCAACTATTGGTCTATCTGCCTCTGCCCACTCAACTGTATCAAGCTCATGCGGCTTTAGCCATTTTGAATCGGTGTGCTCGCTTAGTTCAAGATTCCCAGATACAAGTTCGCAATCATATGCTTCCATTGAAATCATCTTGCCATCCATTTCAGGATATAAATGGTCAAACGTTCCTCTATATAGACCTACTTTAATTACACTGTTTAGCTCCTCCTTGATTTCTCTTTTGAGGGCCTCGTGTCCGAATTCGCCTTCTTCAACTTTTCCGCCAGGAAATTCCCACTTTCCTTCTAACGATCTTCCAGGCCCTCTCTGGCAGCAGAAAACCTCGTCTTTATCGTTAATGATTATTGCACATACAACGTCTATCTTTTTCATTGTTTCACCTACATTCTTTCAAGAATGAACACGTATTCTTTTCTTGTATCTCCATTTTTGTCAGGGGCTTGAATTGTCTTATATTCTAATAACTTCATGATTCCCTGTGTATAGTATTCCTGAGGTCCGAATTTAACATATAGATAAATTGGCTTGCCGTTCTCTGCGGCATCAATGATTGCTTTGTTTCCTTTTGTTAGGGTTTGATCGCCGATTGATCCTTCACCAGAGTATTCGTAATGTCCTTCGTGATTCCACTTGTCATGGTAAGTGAAATGATCGCTGTTTCCGCCAACGGTTGAGATTAAGACTACACAGTCATCCTTTGGATTGATTCCTCTACCAAATCCGGATATTTGAATATCGTGTTTGGCTTCAACATCTTTATAAGTCAAGACAGGAGTCTTATTAAGTAGAGCTAGGTTATAGTCCGAACCAAACTTCTCATCGAATGACTTTTTTGCTTTAGGTTGACGTCTGGAAGCATCTTCAAGCTTCTTGCGTTCTTCGGCTTCCTTGCGTCTTTGCTCAGCTAGCTCAGCGGCGCGCTTTGCAGCTTCTATACGCTGTTCTTCTAAATATTCATCGTGTAATTTTTTAGCTGATTCGATTTCACCGAGGATTGATTCGTCGGCAGGTTTGTTGAAGTCAAAGAACCTGTCCTTTGTCATTGTCTTTATAGTTCCATTGAAGTCGGCTTTGACGCGGTCCCCGACTTCTACAACCGTTCCCTCACCTAATCCTTTATTCACTATTTTCTTTCCGATTAATGATGAGATGATCTCTGTCATCTTTCTTGAAAATTCTAAATCGTTCATTGTCTATTCCTCCTCTGACTAACAGCTTACCTTCTTGAATTCGCTGAATTTCTTCAACGCACATGACGGCGCGTTATGAAGCCTCTTGTTTTCTTCAGCCTTGTCTCCAACCGTGTACTCGTCGATGAATGGCTGAACGTCTGTGTTCATCAATGCCTCTATTTCGCAGACCTGATTGACTCTCTTCACGTAATCGTTGGACGTTTTAGGGCTCAATCCGCTGTCCACCATGTATTTGTAGAACGCTAAGCTGACAGGGTTTTTGAATTTTGATTCATTTATTGGACTCGCTTCTACAACTGTCTTACTTGCCTTTTCAAACGAATCTAGCAAAAGGCAAATCATGTCTTCGACGAGCTCAGGTGATCTGCTCTCGCAATAATCCTTATATTGATATCTAATAAGCTTTAAGTCGTTTCTGATGTCCTCAAATCTGGCATCAGAAGATAATTCAATCAATTTTTGTTCCACTCTATTCATAAGGATTCCTCCAATTTCATATACAGTATAACACGCCGCGTGTTTTCTTGTCAAGTGTGTTTACGCAATAAAATGTCACTATAAATTTTTTTAGTTGGCATTTGCAAAAGTCGCAGGAAAGTTTGTGTGATTGATTTTTATTTAATTTAAAAAGTCGGAAATATCCCCGGCTCCATATAATTGCATCAATTTATTGAAATTATTAATACTTATCTCTCTGCTGCCCTCTTCATAAGCCTGTAGTGTTCTTTCCGCAATATCAAGATATCTACATACTTCAGCACGATACATGCCCTTATCTTTTCTTAGTTCCTTTAATTTAGATCCAAGAGTTTCTATATCTACATCCACAAGAGAATGTTCTCCCGAATTCAAGACGATTTCATTCCAATTATCAATTAAATCAGGATGAAGTCTCAAGTCCTCTACAAGGAAGCATCCTGCCTTTATGGATTCATTCAAATATGAAATGTCATCTTCGGTTAAGGAACAGATAAGTATCTTATATTCTTCCACGATTCTAAGGGACTCCTTATAAAGTCCCACTTCCTTTTGCCTTCTTTCGGTGTTGTAGCTTGTCCTATACGCCCTGAGATAATCTTTGCATTCAAGGTATACTCTATACCATTTGAAGAAATCGCCTTCGCGGAAGAAATATCGCCTACTCATCGTAGTAACACTCTTTTGCTATATCGTTTATACTATTTTTAATGCCAAGCCCCGTCAATATCTGGTCAAGCGTAAATATAGTTGAAAGGCTGTATCGATGTCGCCTAAGAACCATCCGCGCATACAAGTCTTTGTAGCACTTAGCAAAGATCAATAATACCTCGTTGTATTTGTCCAGATCCAAATCCGCTACCTTTTCCCTATTCTCAAGCAATTCAAGCAAGACGATCATGTTTTTAAGGTCTTCATCCATAAAAGGAATGTCAAATCTTTCCAATCTGTAATCGTCGCCTATGTTCTTTGTAGTCGTCTCCATCGCATTTGTGTAAATCACTATAGGCTTTATGTCCAACTTTGAAAGGCCCATTGACACAAACATCCTATTCCCGACCACAATGCCCGTCTCTTTATTTGCGTAAAACGAAATGATTGGATCACCATTAGTCTTATCCGAATTGATTATATAAATACCTTTGGAATAAGTTCTGATTATTCCCTCAGCCTCGATTCTGCTCAATATCTTGCAGAAGGTCTTATAAGGGACCATGGAAAAATGTTTTTCCTTCTCATAAGACATATCAAACACCATTCCAGGATTCTTCAAACAATATTCTCTTATAGTCTTTGAATAATTCATAATCTCAAACCCTCCTGCTTCTATTATACCATAAAATACAGAAAATAGCGACAATTTACAGAAAAAAGTAGACATTGTCGACATTATTTTTTTGAAATTTTGAAGCCTTATATACTATAGTATATAAAAGAAAAAGACATCTTGTGAACTAGCACAAAATGTCTACTTTTCTTATTTGGTGGAGATGCGGGGATTTGAACCCCGGTCCACCCGACCGTCCTCGGCACTTTCTACACGTTTAGTTGGTGATTAAAATTTTTCTTGCTTCGGTTCACCTACAAACCTTGCTTCGATGATCTCGTGATAACAACAATCCTACCGAGAAATCGGATTGCGTTGTCTGTTTTTCTGACGCCGATTGCTGAGGGAACAGAAAACCTCAGGTCGACGTGCTGACTAAATTACGCAGCAAGAGCGAACTCCATAGAGGAGCTCTTTTGATTGTTTTTTGCGTTTAATTTTAACGTTCCGTTTTAACGTAGCCGAGCCTACGACGTGCTTATCCCGTATCAGACCGAATGTCGAATCCAGAACACCCCCGAAAGCGGACAATCAAAACCGCCTTGGTGCAATGATTATATCACATTATATTCAAAAATCAACTCGATTTCGATAATTTAGATAAAAAACAGCCGTTTATTGCGACTGTTTTTTGAAAATTCGGTGCATTAGATGCAACAAAATTACTTGTTCATCACTTCAAGACATTGTGCAAAGAACTTCGTTGCGGTTTCCATTGCGTCGATGCTCACGCGCTCGTTGATTGCGTGGATGCGTTTTTGATCGTCGAGCGTCATAAGGAAGGGTGTAAAACGGTAGATGTTGTCGCACACGTCGCCGTAATAGCGGCTGTCGCTGTTTGCGATAAACATATACGGAGCGGTGACCATCGTCGGGAATATTTGCTTGATTGCGACGTTGAGATCGTGCCACGGTTTGACGTCGATGGGCGAAACGGCGGTCGCTTCCGTGCCCTTGCCGTGCCTTTCCACCTTGACGTTTTTGCCGAGAAGTTTTTGAGTGTATTCAAGCACTTCGTCGCTGCTCACGCCCGTGATGATACGCGTGTTTATATTTGCCGTAACCTTTGGCGGAATGACGTTTTCTGCGTCGCTTCCGTGCAACATTGTTTGCGCAAACGTCGTTGAAATGAGCGAGTTGGTAAGAGGAATTTTTTTGAACACGAATTTGAGCAGCGGGCTCAAAATATCTCTGTTGACGAGTATGAATCTAAACGGGAATTTGACGTGAGGAGCGATGAGCTTGAACGTTTGCTTTGTTGCAGGCGTCCACTTGCTAGGCATGGGATGCTTGTCGAGTTTTACGAGTGCCTTACCCATGATAGCCGCCGCAGACGGTTTTGAGGGATTGGATGCGTGACCGCCCGCTTTCTCGACGGTGAGCGTCATGTTCATATTGCCCTTTTCACACGTTGCGATAAGACCGAAAAGTTTGTCCTCACCTATCATTTTGCCGTCGATAATCGTGCCGCCCTCGTCAACTATGTATTCGAGGCGGATATTTTGCCGTTTAAACCAATCGCAGATATGTGCCGCGCCCTCTTCCGTCCAAGCCTCTTCGTCATGGCCGAAGCAGAAATACACGTCACGCTGAGGTTGCCACCCTTCCGAGAGCAATTTTTCCGTTGCTTCGAGAAGGGAAATCATCGTACCTTTCATATCCTGCGTTCCGCGTCCCCAAATGAATCCGTCGTCTATCGTGCCGCCGAACGGTTCGTAATCCCAGCCCTCTTTGGGAGCTGGTACGACGTCTTGGTGTGCCAAAAACGCGCCTGGAAGCAAAGACGAATCTTTGCCTTTGAAACGATAAACAAGGCTGTAATTGTTTATAATGGTTTTTTGAGCCGTCTTGTGAACGAGCGGATAAGTTTTCTCAAGCCAAGCGTGATAGTCGTAAAAAGGCTGATCTACGCCCTCAAATTCGCCGACCATAGACACTGTCGGGATTTGAACGGCCTCCGAAAGATGGCGCGCTATGAGATCTTTGTCGAACTCTCTTGCTTTGTACTCCCCTGCGTCGATTTCTTTCGGCCTGCAAAGAAGAGTGCGAATAATCATTGTTGTAAGCAACATAACTTTTCTCCTGCGTATGAGATATTGATATTATAATATCCATTCTGCGCTTTGACAAGATGCAAACGATTTTTTTTGTACAATCGTATTCGATTTTTGTCCGCAAAACTTGAGCGAAAATGCACAAAGTTGACATTTACGTCCTATATGATAAAATATAAAGGATAAATCGGAGGTTCATTATGAAAAAGAAAGCATTGCTGCTTGTCGGGATTCTTATAATCGCCTTGACGTTCTCAACCGTTTTGGTCGCCTGTAACCCCGACAAGATGGAAAATATAGTCGGCACGTACAAACTTGTCGTCGACACTCGCACCCAGTACGAACAGGAAACCGTTGACAACATTGCAACGTACGGACGAGAAGCGTATATCGTCCTCACCGGCGAAGATTACGGTTACTACATATACAAGGACAACGACACTCCGCTCTGCGCGCGAAAAGTCAAACTCAAATACACTCTGAACGACGAAAACCAAGTTACGTTGATAAGCTATATCCTCGGCGAAGGCGTAAACAGCAAGACTTTCAACGTCGATTCGAGAGATAGAATCGCACTGATTTCGCGCTGGCCGTCCGCAAGCAAAATCATTGACGCGTACGACGTCCGGTTCAACAAGGTAAGCGACAAAACCGACCTTTCGACAGTGAAGGAAGCCTACGGCGAATTGCCCGTGTTCGACTATGATTTGTATCAATACAACTCGACGTATTATGCGGAAATCACAAACAACTTGCAAAAGAATTTTAGCAAATACATTTACAAATACTACGCTGTCGATTCCGCAAAATGCACCGCAACACTCTATTATGCGTTGAAAGAGGACAAAATGCCTGTCGTCGAAAAGAACATTGCAGTGTCCTTCACTCGCGACCAAGAAACGAATAAACCCGTCAAAATGACCATCGGCGATGTCGAATACGACCTTACGAGCGGACTTCCCACCCGCCCCGTCCAAGTGACCGTAAGCGGCGAGGTCGTTGACGTCGAAGAACAATTGTGCTGGTTCAACTATTCCGAAGTCGCTCCCGAAGACTACGACGCATACTTCCTCGGCTTGATTGAAGAATACGAACAATCCCTCAAAGACGCCGAATAAATCAATCATTCAAATAACAAAAAAACGATTGCCTATCACGCAATCGTTTTTTTGTTGTACTAAAAGAAAATCTAATCATATTGTGCAATTCTATGTTAAATCCGCCTTATAAAGCGAGGCAAGATATGCTCTGAAAATCAAGCAATGACTATGCTGCCGCCGTCGGCGGAGGTGAATTTGAAAGTGGTTTTGCCGAGGGCTTGCAGCGAATAGGCAAAGCCTGCGTTGTCGGAGTTGCCGATGAGAGCGTTGATTGCCGTCGTGCCGATTTTCAAATTCATATTTTCCGCGCTGCCGATTTTGAGCACGGCGTCGAGCATGTGGAACAAATCGTCCGTATCGTCCGCCGAAAGATTGTTGAGTTTGAGTTCCTTATGCGCGACGGAGTAGCCCATTTTATCGTCGGTCTTTTCCACTCTCACGGTTGAAGACACGTAGAGTTCGTCCGGCACGTACTTTTTGAAAAGCGAGAACGGAAAGTCGTTCATTTCGTCCTTAAACGGTTTAAGATTGACTTTTGCCACCACGTTGAAGTCCGCGCTGCCGTTATCGGAAACGTTTGCAAAATTCATTTGAACGAGCCTTACGGACAATTCTTTTTCACCGATTTTGACCACACCGCCCGTTTGGCCGAAGAAAATGGTTTGAGCTAGTGCGCCTGCCTGCTTGGATGAAAACACGATCTCGTCCGCAAACGGCATCGGGGACGTTATTGCGGAAAAGTCCACCTTGTAGCCCTCGTACCCTTCCCCCTCGTTATACGAGATGAGTCCGTTGAGGTTTTTGTCCATAGCCGCTTTGACGTCCGCCATATCGCTTGCGGAAAACGCATTGGGGCAAAGAGTTTTTTCGTCGGGTGTTTGCGACAGCGTTTTGAGTTGCCCCGCCGTTCTGAACAAATCGATTCCGTAGGTCGAACGAACGTAAATATATCCGCCGATGATCGTTACACCCACAAGTGCGACGATGACGACGAGCGTAATAATAAGTCCTTTTATTGCTTTCATAAATACTCCTATGAGTAGACAGTTCGGCAAAAGCCGATATACCTGTCGAAGCCGTCCGCATTTACTACGAACGGCTCGTTGTTATTATATCATCTTATTTCTTTTTGGTAAATAGTGCTTTGATTTTTGCTCCGAGATTTTTGAAGAAGTTGCCGATTGCACGACAAGCGGTTTTTATACCGTTGCCGATTGCGGTAAAGCCTTTCTTCAATGCAACGCCAAGGTCTGCAAACGTCTTTTTCTTGACAGCAAACCAGAAGATTGCAAATCCGCCGATTCCTGCAAGCAGCACCGAGCCGATTACGATACCCGCAATCTGTCCGCCCGAAAGTCCGTCCTTTTTGGCAGGCGGAGTGATTTCGCCGCCCGAAGACGTATCTTCATATACGGCGGTAAGAGTTGTTCCTTCCGCCACCGTAAAGGTGTATTCCTTTTGGGTGCTGACGATTTTTCCGCTTTCGTCCTGCCAGCCTGTGAACACTTTGCCTTCTGCCGGCTCGTTTGCGGTAACGGTTATGATTTCGCCTTTTTTAACAACTCCTGCGCCCGTTCCGCCGTTGACTTTGATTTCAACGGACGGTTTGGAGTCAACAGCTCTGAAATGCGCTTGAATCTTAATGTTGCTTGCAGGCATTACAAAGGTTGTTTGTTTGCTTGTCGCACTTGCAAACTCGATGGTTACGCCAGCCGTTTCGCAAGTCCATTTGTCAAAGACTTTTCCTGTCGGAGCAGGGTTTGCCGTTATAGTCACAGTTTCACCGGCTTTTGCGACTTCTTTGTCTTTCGTGCCGTCCACCATTTCTATTGCAAACTTTTCAATCGCCCGATAGGTTGCCTTAAAGGACACGTTTCCGGCAGGCATTTGGAACTTGATTTCCGTTTTGGTTAAGTCCATACCCGTGGTGTCAAGTCCCGTAACTTCCCACTTGTCGAAGTACATATCTGTATCAGGCTCGTTTGCTTTTACGGTAACTTCCGTCTGATAGGTTGCCATTTGAGGAGTTGCCGTTGCGTCTTGGACGTTAACCATGTAAACAACTTTGCGGTTTTCCGCTCTTTCGCGCCATGCCTAGCGCGGTTTTTAAAAGCACTACGGGAGCAATACATTGCGGTATGTAGTAGGAGTACCAAAAATACCTCTCCGCCGTCCCTTCGTAAACCACGTTGTATTTGACGAGTTTGAGCAAAAGCACCATGCTCATAAAGATAATAGTCGTCGCAAGCCCCGTGCGGATATTCTTGTCCGACACCCTGTTTATCACCGACACCGTCCAGTAAGTAAGTATCCCGAAAAAGATACATTGAGCCGCAAGCACCATAAATTTGCTTGTATTCAAATCAGACACGAGATCGTCCGTCTGCTGCAACACGCACGCAACGACGAACAACACCCCCGCAACCGCATAGGGCAATATACTATTCTTTTTTGATTCGCTTATGCCCATCGGTTACGCTCCTTTTGATTTTCGGGAAAAGACTTTGGTCATATTATAACATTACACGGCTCGCAAAAATAGATTTTTGCATTGCTGTCGCATTTTGTTATTCGCTGAACGCAAATAACAGCCGTTCGTTGAAATACGGCGCTCGAAAACCCTTGCAAGCAAGTTTTCTCGCTTGTATTATAGCATATTTTATGCTTTTTGCAAGCGCATTCGCCCTGCCGTCAAGATTTTAGAATTTACATACCATCTAGAGAAACAATCGTTTTATTTTTATCTCTCAACTTGTATTTGCAACACAATTTTATGGACATACATATAACAGTAAAATAGGCATGGAAAAAATGTATGAATTGAACGTTTTCGTACACTTTAAATTTATTTTAGGAGGATTCTTTTATCTAAAGATTTTTTAATTCCACCACTTCAAGTGGTGGTTTATTGTCGCTAAAGGCTACAATGAAAAAACGCCCTCGATTTCGGGGCGTTTTTATTGGTTTTTCGCCGTCTTATCTAAGCAGATTTTCGGCATCGTCGAAGTTTGTTTGCACCGCCTTGAACACGTCCGAAAGACGCTTGCCGTCCACAAAGCAATGGTTGACCGTTATGTTCAAAAGCATGACGCATTTGCCGTTTTCCTCGCGATATTTGTCCCAACATACTCTTGCACACGAAGAGGATTCGTAGTTGTTGTCGGGAAGTGGATGCGAAAAAGATTCCACGCTTATCCACGGCAAACAAGTGATATAATAATCGTCGAAACCGCTTGCGTCGTTGTATTGATCGTCAAAAGACGTTTGCGATTTTTTCTCCTCGATTATTCTTCGCGTTTCGTTGTAAAAGCCCTGATAATCGTCTATCATTTTGAAGCCGGCATTTGCAAATCTGCCCGAATCCGTCATCACGGTGAAAGTGGGATTTATCACGTCGTACAAACGGATTTCGCCTCCAACCTCGCGCATACGCATTTCGGGCACGGAGTTGAGTGCCTTTGTGACGAGATAGAGCGTATTGGCAAAAAAACTCGTCCCGCGTTCCTTTGAAATCCTTACGACTTCGCTTACGTCAACTTTGACGTTCATGCCGTAACACGGATTTGCAAAGGTGCGGAACCATGCATACTGCGACGGATTTTCAAGCTCTTCCACTCTATATGTTTTGTACATATGCCTTTATTTTGTCCTTTTCGTTTATTCCTGCTCGTCGAATCTCAAATACGCTTCTTTGAGAATTTTGGCACAGTTTTCCACTCCGATCGCCGACGTATTGAGGGTGATATGATAGTTTTTGGCATCTCCCCACTCGCTGTCGGTGTAATAGCGATAGTGTCTTGCTCTCATGCGGTCGTTTTCTTTGATCATGCGTTCGGCTTTCTTTTGGTCGTCGGTGCGCTTGAACACTTTTATGATGCGCTCCACTCTCGACGGCATATCCGCATGGATAAACACGTTGAGGCATTTGCACTTGTCTTTGAGCACGTAATCGGCGCAACGACCTACGATGACGCACGCGCCTTGTTTTGCGATTTTCTCTATTGCGTCCGCTTCGCATGCGTAAATCTTCGATTCGACGTTTTCGAAGTTGGAAACGAGATTTCCGCCCCACATGCCTGCCGTAAACGCAACGGATGACAAACCTTTCATCTTCTGTTCGTTTTCTTTGATAAACTCTTGCGCAAAGCCCGAATCCTCGGACGCCATCGCAATGATTTCCTTGTCGTAAAATGGAATACCCAGCTCGTCCGCAAGCAATTTGCCCACAAACCTTCCGCCGCTGCCGTACTCTCTTGATATTGTGATAATCGTGTTCATATGCCCTCCTTCCGAGCGAAAACGCCACGTTTTTCTTTATTTAATTATCCGCCATTTCGATATGTTCGTCAATACGCATTTTTAAAAAAGCGTTTATTTTTGTCCGATTTTCGTCATTTCTAACAATAAAATTCGGGGTTTGCCCTATCCCGTCTTTATTGACTTTTACGCTGCAAAAAACTATAATTGACGCATCAACACTGCGAGGTATTTTATGCCATACACGGTATATCTCAAAAAAGGCGAGGAAAAACGCGTGCTTCAAGGGCACAGCTGGGTGTACGCAAACGAAGTCGCGCGCATAGACGGCAAGGACAAAAACGGCTCTTTGGCAACCGTTTGCGCATACGACGGAAAATTTATCGGCAAAGGCTATATTAACCACCTTTCAAAAATTCTAGTCCGCATATTCATTCGCGACGAAAATCAAATCGACGACGAAAACCTTTATATCGAGCGCATAACTCAAGCAAAAGCTTCTCGCACAGCTTTGGGCTATGACAACTGTTATCGCGCGATCTTTGCCGAAGCGGACAACCTGCCTGCGCTGATAGTTGACAAATACGACGATTATCTCGTGTGCCAGTTTTTGTCGCTTGGTATCGACAAACAAAAGGACACAATCGTTGACAGCCTTGTCAAAGTATTTGCCCCCAAAGGTATATACGAACGCAGCGACGTTGCCGTCCGCCAAAAAGAAGGACTTGAAGAGCGCACGGGCGTTTTGTTTGGCGAAGTTCCCGACAAAATCGTCATCACGGAAAACGGACTGAAAATGTCCGTCGACGTGAAAAACGGACAAAAAACGGGATATTTTCTCGACCAAAAAGAAAACAGATTTGCCGCGCGCAGATACGCAAAAGGCAGAGTTTTGGACTGTTTTTGCAACAGCGGCGGTTTTTCAGTCAACTGCGCACTGTCGGCAGACGAAGTCGTTGCTTGCGACATCTCGAAAACCGCACTTTCAAACGTCGAAGAAAACGCCTCTCTGAACGGTTTTACAAACATAAAAACCAAGTGCGCCGATGTTTTCGACGCATTGCGAGAGTACAAAAACAACGGCGAAAAATTCGACCTCGTTATTCTCGATCCTCCCGCATTCTGCAAGAGCGCAAGCGAAGTCAAGGACGCATACAGAGGCTACAAAGACATCAATGTGCTGGGCATGAAACTTGTAAAAAGCGGCGGATACCTCATATCGTCGTCTTGCTCGCACTATATGACTTTTCCACTTTTTGAAAAAATGCTTGTGGAAAGCGCAAAAGAAAGCGGCAAAATCGTACGCACGGTTGAGATAAAATCGCAAGCACCCGACCATCCGTCACTTCTCTGCGCCGAAGAAACGCAATACTTGAAATTTTTCGTTTTGCAAGTTATGTAAAACGCTTGCGATTTTTAACTTGTATGATTTTCAACTTGTATAAAAACAAACGCGCACCGAAAAGCGCAGTTCCCATAGGGAATGAAAAAAACGAATAACGATAAAGAACTCTCGAATAAATTGTTCGAGAGTTCTTTTTGCTTGTAATTAAGTAAGCTAAATTGGAATTTATGGGTGCAAAACAAATACTTGATTGGGGTAACCAAATTCTTCTGTCAATTCGCCTTCCTGAAATCCAAATTTTCTGTACAGCGCCCTTGCTGCAATCCCTTTTTCATCATTTTCACGAAACGTTGACACCGTGATTTCCCGGCTTACATCCAATTCATTCAGCACTTTTCTCAAGAGGATCGAAGCAATACCCTGCCTTCGATGCTCAGGATCCACAGCCAAACAACAAATCATGTTCTTGTTGCGCGAAAAAAGAAGAACACCAATGATTGTTCCCTGGCTTTTGACGCATAATGCCTGTTTTTTATTCATGAACTTCAGTACGGTTTGTTTATGCTCCTCTATACACTCTTCCGTTTCAAGTCCCGGAAAATTCCAACTGACCTTTCTAACAAGCTGCATCCACGAATTGATACAGGTGCTTTTTCCAAACACGGCTTCCATCTCATTTACCTCTACAAATTATTGTTTATCGCTCTGTTATTATACAATAAATAAACGAACCGGTAAAGCAGAAGCGCACTCACCTTGCTGCAAGGTATAGTGCGCTATACTTATTATTTTGTGGTAAAATCCTTATGGGAACTACGGTAACGGCGCGTTTGTTTTTTTGCAATCTTCCGCAACTGCGTGCAAAGCACACCATATCGCTCTGCAATGCGAGCTTATCTCACTTGCGCACAGCGCAAATATTGCTATAACTAACGTGTAATAAACCGTGCCTTAGGCACAATTATGCGACGGCATCGTCGCTTTTTGTCGTTGCGTCGCTGACGACGTGTACGTCGAGTTGGTTGAAAGGTATCGTGATACCGTTTTCGTCAAACGCTTTCTTCACGTTTTCAATCATATCGAAATTGACCGTCCAATAGTCAGCGTTTTTGCACCATACTTTTGCGGAAATATCAATGCTGCTCGAACTTTGTGCCGATACGCGAACGGACGGTTCGGGATCTTTGAGAACAAGCTCGTTGGCATCGCAGACTTTTCTGATTATGGTTTTTGCTTTTTCAAAGTCATCCGAATAGGATATTGAAAATTTGAGGTCCACTCTGCGCAAATCTTTTTCGGAGAAATTTACGACTTCGCTGGTGGAAAGTTTGCCGTTCGGCAGATACACGACCTTGTTGTCCGTTGTGCGAAGCCTGGTGTGGCAAATGCGAATATCCTCGACTGTCCCCTCATATCCGCATGCCTGAATGTAGTCGTCGTCCTTGAAAGGTCTTGTAATGAGGATAAGCACGCCGCCCGCAAAGTTTGAGAGTGTGCCGTTGATTGCGAGTCCTACGCCGACGCCCAACGACGCTATCAGTGCTGTGATTGCGCTCGTGTCGATACCCACATAACTTATAAGTCCCAACACAACAAGCACTTTAAGTCCCACTTTTACCACGTAACTGACGGTTTTGTAAATCGTTTTGTCGATTTTTTTGTTTTCCTCAACCTTTTTATCGGCGCGCTTTGCGATTTTTTTGCTCAGCCAATTGATGAGCGCAAACGACACGATCATAATCGCAATCGCAATGAGCAACTTGATCCCTGTGTTTGTGAGCCAGTCCTGCACGGTTTGCCACACTTGTTGCCAATCCATAATGTAAATCTCCTGTATTTTGAAGTTTTCTTTGTATAAACGCAAATAGATTGCGCATCGACAAGTGATTATACCCTCAACCGCCGCTTTTAGCAACACAAAGTTTCAACTTGGCAAAAACAACTCATGAATACATCCGCTTGTTGTCAAAACGCTTGTTTTTCAACACCGATTAAATTATTAAAAAATCCGTACCAACCGGCACGGAATAAGTTAAGAGTGCTTTCTATTGTTCGGGAATCATAACTTCGTCATATCGAGGGCTATACAAAATTTTTATATTTCGATCGACATATTTCTTATAAACCGCATTATATCCGTCGATCTGATATAGAAACGTATTTTGTTTTTTGAACCGCTTCTTCGCACAAATTGTTGATTGTCATAAAAAAACGATACCGAAATCTTTGCACCAAATGAATTTCTTCTCTTGTTATCATTTTGATTGACGGCAGACCAGCGCATATTCATTATACTGGGATCGTCAAACAATCTATAACAATATGCGTCAAGTAGTACGGCATCGGCAAGCCATAACCTGATTTTTTTCTTGTAATTCACTACTGTATAAATTGGATACATAGATAAAAACAAAACAGCAAGTATTATTAATGCATAAATTACAATTTCCGCAATTCTCTCTGAATTAATAATTATCATAATCCCACTTGCTAGTGTACCCAAAAAGCAAATACAAAGCAAAATTAACGAAACGATAAACTTTGGTTTCGAAATATTCTTTCCTCCCGATAATGTGGCTCTTATATCATTTTCGGTTATACTGTTTTTCTCCATTGTTTTGTTGTGTTTGAGATTTTGATTGTTTCGATACATATGCTATTATATTGTCAATATGTTAAAATGTTCTTTAATAATTTAATTATACAATAACATCTTCTATAATGTCAATAGCAACCGAAAACCGACAAAACGCATAGTCCGATTGCATTTTGTAGAAACCGTTGTACTCGCCGAGAGCGGAATTGGCGTAGACCATAGAGAACAAGATTCTCGAAAAATCGAACATTGCGATGCCCGTGGACAACTCGCCCATGTCTATAAGGCAACACTCGCCGTCTTGCACCATGATATTGTTGATATTGAGGTCGCCGTACACGCAGCCGTCGCTGTCGGGAACGAGGTCGAGAAAGCGATGCAGATACCGTCTTTCCTCTTCGCTGACACCCGTTATGTTTGCTTGCGCTGCTGCTTTTTGCGAGACGAAACGCTGTTTCGTGTCGCTGCGCCTTGCGGCTTTTTTTACAGCCTGCGCAAGCCGTTTTTACCAGCTTGTATGAAAACAGCCGTCTTGTCGACGGCTGTTTCATTGTGTTTACGCTCTGGGGTTCTTGATGTTTGCTTGCGCTGCTGCTTTTTGCGAGACGAAACGCTGTTTCGTGTCGCTGCGCCTTGCGGCTTTTTTTACAGCCTGCGCAAGCCGTTTTTACCAGCTTGTATGAAAACAGCCGTCTTGTCGACGGCTGTTTCATTGTGTTTACGCTCTGGGGTTCTTGATGTTTGCTTGCGCTGCTGCTTTTTGCGAGACGAAACGCTGTTTCGTGTCGCTGCGCCTTGCGGCTTTTTTTACAGCCTGCGCAAGCCGTTTTTACCAGCTTGTATGAAAACAGCCGTCTTGTCGACGGCTGTTTCATTGTGTTTACGCTCTGGGGTTCTTGATGTTTGCTTGCGCTGCTGCAAGGCGTGCGATAGGCACTCTGAAGGGGGAGCAAGACACGTAGTCAAGACCGATTGCGTGGCAGAATTCGATGGAGGAAGGATCTCCGCCGTGCTCGCCGCAGATACCGCAATGCAAATGATCGTTTGCGCCTCTGCCGAGGGTGACTGCCATCTTCATAAGTTTGCCGACGCCGGCGGTGTCAAGACGTGCGAACGGATCGGACTCGTAAATCTTGGCTTGATAGTAGCTGGGCAAGAACTTGCCTGCGTCGTCACGGCTGAAACCGAACGTCATTTGCGTGAGGTCGTTCGTACCGAAGCAGAAGAAGTCTGCCTCTGTTGCGATTTCGTCCGCTGTGAGAGCCGCTCTGGGGATTTCGATCATCGTGCCGACTTCGTATTTGAGATCGACGCCGCTTTCTTTGATGACTGCGTCGGCGGTTTCTACAACGGTCTTCTTGCAGTATTTAAGCTCTTTGACTTCGCCGACGAGCGGGATCATGATTTCGGGCATAACCGTCCAATCGGGATGACGTTTTTGGACGTTGATAGCCGCCTTGATGACCGCTTTGGTTTGCATAACCGCGATTTCGGGATAAGTGACTGCCAAACGGCATCCTCTGTGGCCCATCATCGGGTTGAATTCATGCAAGCTGTCGCAAAGAATCTTAATTTCGGAAACGGATTTGCCTTTTGCTTTTGCAAGAGCTTCGATATCCTTTTCTTCGGTGGGAACGAACTCATGGAGCGGAGGATCCAAGAAACGAATGGTTACGGGCATGCCTTTGAGAGCTTCCATAAGGCCTTCGAAGTCTGCTTGTTGCATAGGCTCGATTGCGTCGAGAGCTTTGACGCGCTCTTCAACGGTTTCGGAGCAAATCATTTCACGGAATTTGTCGATTCTGCCGGGGCCGAAGAACATGTGCTCGGTACGGACAAGACCGATGCCTTGTGCGCCGAGTTCTGCAGCTCTTTGTGCGTCTTGGGGAGTATCAGCGTTGGTGCGAACGCCAAGTGCTTTATACTTGTCTGCGAGCTTCATGATTCTTCCGAAATAACCGCTGTTGGGATCTGCGGGAACGGTCTTGATGATCGTGTCGTAGATGTTGCCCGTCGAGCCGTCGAGGGAAAGGCCGTCGCCTTCGCGGAAGATCTTGCCTGCGAGTTCAAAATATTTTTCTTCTTCGTGCATCTTGATGTCGCCGCAACCGGAAACGCAGCAGGTTCCCATTCCGCGAGCAACAACCGCCGCATGAGAGGTTTGACCGCCGCGAACGGTGAGGATGCCTTGTGCATATTTCATACCTTCGATGTCTTCGGGAGAAGTTTCGAGTCTGACGAGGACGACTTTCTTGCCTGCCTTGCCTTCTTTGACCGCGTCTTCAGCCGTGAAAACGATCGTGCCTGCCGCAGCGCCAGGAGATGCCGCGATACCTTTGCCGACGATGTCTGCTTTGTCCGCTTCTTTGAGTGCCTTTGCGTCAAATTGCGGATGGAGCAACATATCGAGAGTCTTTGCGTCGATTTGGAGGAGTGCTTCTTGCTCGGTGATCATACCCTCGTCGATGAGGTCGCAAGCGATGCGGATTGCAGCCGCTGCGGTACGTTTACCGTTTCTGGTTTGAAGCATATAGAGTTTCTTTTGTTGAATGGTGAACTCCATATCTTGCATATCTCTATAGTGATTTTCCAAAATCTTGCAAACGTCTTGGAATTGCTCGTACACTTCGGGAAGAACTTCTGCCATTTGAGAAATGGGCATCGGGGTGCGGACACCCGCGACGACGTCTTCGCCTTGTGCGTTCATAAGGAACTCACCCATAAGACCGGGTTCGCCGGTGGCGGGGTTACGCGTGAAAGCAACACCCGTGCCGCAATCGTCGCCCATGTTGCCGAATGCCATCATTTGGACGTTGACTGCCGTGCCCCAGCTGTACGGAATGTCGTGATCCATACGGTAGATGTTTGCGCGGGGGTTGTCCCAGCTGCGGAAAACCGCTTTGATTGCTTCGAAGAGTTGTTCCTTCGGATCGGACGGGAAAGGTTTGCCGATCTTTGCTTGATACTCTGCTTTGAACTTGCCTGCGAGTTCTTTGAGGTCGTCTGCGGTGAGTTCGACGTCATAGGTGACGCCTTTTTTCTCTTTGAGTTCGTCAATGAGAGCTTCGAAGTACTTCTTGCCGACTTCCATAACGACGTCGGAGAACATTTGAATAAAACGTCTGTAGCAGTCCCAAGCCCATCTGGGATTGCCGGATTTCTTTGCCAAAACTTCCACAACGTCGTCGTTGAGACCGAGGTTAAGGATTGTGTCCATCATACCGGGCATGGACGCTCTTGCGCCCGAACGAACGGAAACGAGAAGCGGATTCTCTTTGTCACCGAATTTCATGCCCGCTTTTTCTTCGAGCTTGGTGATGTTTTCCATGATTTCCGCTTTGATGTCGTCGTTGATTTGTCTGCCGTCCTCATAGTATTGAGTGCATGCTTCGGTCGTAATAGTGAAACCGTAAGGAACAGGAAGACCGATGTTGGTCATTTCTGCGAGGTTTGCGCCCTTGCCGCCGAGAAGTTCACGCATTTTTGCATTGCCTTCGGCAAACTGATAAACGTATTTTTTGCCCATTTAGAATTCCTCCTAAAAGATTTCTTTATATTCATTGACTATGATAACAAAAAACGCTTTTTTTTGCAAGAAGTTTTATAATGTTGCAGAAATATTTTATATGTGTATATTATTTTTTATAATCGAGCGCAAAACGCAAAATTTTTCTTTTTCTAATTTCCAAAATGAGTTGCGCCCGCCGTTTTTTTTTGTTAAACTTTGTTTATCAAATTTTTTTAGAGGTGCAACTTTTATGGACGCTGACCCACGAAGTAGTCAACAACTCCACTAATACGCACACGCTTTAGGTTCTCCTGCGTGGCGCGTATTGCTATGCCCCAGGAGGACAAAATGATCCAAGTCTATAAAAAAGTCAACAAATCCGTCATCGAAGTAGATCCCGAACTTATCGTCGAGGGCTACGATTTCACCGAGCAATGGATTCATATGTCAAACCCCACCGACAAAGAAATCGAGCTCGTGTGTTCGTCATGCAAAATTCCCGAGGACTACGTCAAAGCGGCACTGGACTCAGAAGAGCGCGCTCACTGCGAAAAAGAGGACGGCATACTCATGGCAGTCACCGACATTCCTATCACCGAGGAAGACGACGATCGCTACACTTACGCAACCCTGCCTTTCGGCTGCATCACAACGGAAAGCACAATCGTTACTGTTTGCCTAAACGAAACGTCCATAATCAACGACCTTATGGCAGGACGCTACGTCAAGGATTTCAACATCCACAAACGCACTCGTTTTGTGCTTCAACTTCAATACGTAATTGCAAAAAAATACTTGCAATACCTCAAACAAATCGACAGAGCAAGCCAACGCGTTCAAGCAGAGCTTGAAAAAGCTATGAAAAACGAAGGTCTTATCGAGATGCTTTCACTTGAAAAGTCCCTCGTTTACTTCTCCACTTCTCTGCGTGCGAACACCGCCGTGCTCGACAAGTTCCCGCGTCTTGTCAAATTTTTCGAAGAAGACGACGATTTGTGGGACGACGTGCTTATCGAAAACAGACAGGCAATCGAAATGTCAAACATCTACCGCGACATTTTGAGCGGCACGATGGACACCTACGCTTCCATCATTTCCAACAACCTCAACGTCGTCATGAAGACACTCACCGTCCTCACGCTTTTGGTTGACACTCCTGCAATGATCGCCGCACTTTGGGGCATGAACACGGGCGTTCCTTTCGAGGGCAAACTTTGGGGTTTCTGGGTTGTCGTGGGCATAAACGTGCTTATTTGCATTGCGCTTATCATCGTTTTTATCAAGAAAAAAATGCTCAAATAATGCGGATTTTGGAAAAATCGAATCGACACAAAAAAATCGGCAATCCGCCGATTTTTTTATTGTCGAAGAATAGTTTTATATCGTTGAAATTTGTCAACCGTTTTATCTTTTTTTTCGGTATTCTATCCGCTTTAATTGCAATGTCCGTCGCATTTGCGAATGGTGTTTTATTTTGCGTTTTTTGCCAAAGCCGATATTCTATCAGCCTTGAATGAGGGACTTCATGACCTTTGCCATGCATTGAATGACAATCTTCTTTTCTGCCGGCACGTCCTTGTACTTGTTGTACGTGCTGAGCAAAAGCGTTGCGATGTTCATCTTCATTTGCTTGGACATGTTTTGAGCAAGCATATAATCGACGAGGTTGGGAAGTTTGACAAGTTTTGCCGGCTTGACGATTTCGTCGTCGTCCTCGCTCGGACCGTCAACGACGTAAACCACTTCCTCTTTTTGCTCTTCGCTCGCAGTTTCGTGGGCAACGGATTGTTCTTGCGGTTCTTCTTGTTCGACCTCTTCCTCTGCCGGCTCTTCGGCTTCTTCCGATTGCTCGTCAACCGTTTCTTCTTGAGCTTGCTCTTCGACTTGCTCTTGAGAGAGCTCTTCTTTCACTTCTTCGAGAGCGGGAGTTTCTTCGGCGGTTTCCTCTACGGGAGCTTCCTCTGCCGGTGCTTCGTCTTTGACTTCTTCTACGCTTTCGCTTGCTTGTTCGGATTGAGCGGGCTCGTCGTCAACGGGCTGCGCAACAAGGTCATCGCCCTGTTCTTGTTTGAGAATATAGGCGATGGCTTCGTACTCTTTGGGGAGTGCGTTGTCGTCCTCGTCGTCATCGATGAGTTCGCTTTCAAGGAAAATTTTGTCTTCTTGCTTCTTTGCCGCTTCTTGATCGGCTTGTTGCTTTTGAAGCTCTTGCTGTTGTTGCAAGCGCAATTCTTCTTCGCGGCGTTCTGCTTCGAGTTTCTTTTTCTTCTTACCAAACATCTTTACAATCCTCGCAATGTTTTATTGATATTCTTGATATTTTGCGTCGGCTCACTATTTTCCCGACGTCGATTTTTTAGTTATTGCTTTGCAAATCGCGCATCACTTTGGAAAGGCAAGACACGACGATTTTGCGATCTTCTTTGCTGTCCTTAAACTTATTGTACGTACCTATAAGCATTGTTGCGATTTGAATTTTCATCGCTTTGGGCATATTTTTTGACAGCATATAGTCCACCAAATTGGGCAATTTGACGAGTTTTGCCGGTTTGACGTGCTCATCATCATCCTCGTCGTCACCTTCAACGACATAGACCACTTCGGGTTCTTCGTCCTCTTGCGCCTCTTGGATTTCTTCGCTTTCCGTCTCCGATTGTTCCTCTTCGGACTCGTCCTCGCTTTGCTCTTCTTCGCTCGCAACCTCCTCTTCGGCGGAATCTTCTACGTTTTCTTCTTCCGCACTGTCCGTTGTGGATTCTTCAACGGCTTCTTCCGTTTGTTCATCCTCTTCGATGTCGTCAACGTCCTCGGATGCTTCCGTTTCTTCGCTTGCCGTATTCTCTTCCTCTACGTCCTCGGAGTTGTCTTCATCGGCTTCTTCGATTTGAGACTCTTCGGTTTCTTCCGCTTGCTCGTCAACTATTTCTTCTTGAGCTTGATCTTCGACTTGCTCGTCCTCTTGAACGGACTCTTCTTCGACAGTCTCTTGCTCTTCGTTTTCTTCTTGCTCGGCAGGTTCGGATTGTTCGCTTTCTTCAACCGCAGCGGTTTCTTCTTGCTCGTCGATGTGCTCTTCTTCGTTTTCGGGCACGATTTCCTCTTGCTCCTCAACGGCTTCTTGCGGTTCTACGACTTCTTGTTCGAGCTGTTCGTCAAGGACTTGCTCGGTTTGCTCGTCCTCTTCCTCTGCCTTTTGTTCGACTTCTTCCTCTTGCTCTTGCAAAAGTTCGTCTATATGCTGTTGTTCGGCAACTTCTTGGTCGCCTTCTTCGATTTCGGTTTTAGTTTGGTCGGATTCCTCTTGGGCAATCTCTTCGACTTCTTCTTCCTGAGCGTTGAGGATTTCGTCAATGCTTTCTTGCTCGTCCTCTTCAGTTTCCGACTGTTCTTTCATTTTCTGCTCGATAAGAGCTTCGATAGGCGTTTGCTCGTTTTCGTCGATATCGACAGCCTTTGCGGTGTTGCGCGCAATGATTTCTTCAACCAAAGCGTTGAGCTCTTGAAGTGGCGACGAATCGGTTGCGTAATTGCTTTCGATTTGGAGATTGACCTTTGCGTCGAGGTCCTCTTGCATAGCCTCGAAAGTTTCAAGACATCTTTGATTTTGCTTGCGAGCAAGAATCACGAGCACGAGATAAATCACGCCGATAAGCACGAGAGCGACAAGGTGTACGACGCCCATTTTCGCATCTTGCAAAGTGCCGTAACCCCAAAACGCAAACAAGCCGAGCAGTATAAGGGATATTGCGAGGAACACGCCCGAACGCACGTCTTTGTTCTTTTTGACAAACTTGTCGTAGACGGCGCTGTCGCTGACTATATCGCTGGGGTATCCGAAACGCACTCCGAGATATTGCACCCATGTGTCGCGAAGTTGTTGCGGCGTCTTTTTGGAGAAACAATGCGCCGTGAAATCGCTGACGTTGTCGTCGTCAACGGCATCGACGTTGGCAAGGTATTTTCTGATTTTTTTGCTTGAAACGTAAAGTTTGCGGGCATGAGAGCCGAGCAACGTGAAAGCAGTTATGACGCCAATACCCGAAATCACCGACAGTACGACGATGAAAAACATTTTGATGTCGACGACAGGAAGTTTTTCGGACACTCCTGCAAGCCAATGAAACGCCTCTTCGAAAAATTCCACGATTATCCTCCGTTTCGATACCGATGTGCGCGTCGATAACTTTAAGAAATATCTATATAATTATACATAGCGCACGCATAAAAATCAAGAACATTTTTCAAACAAATGATTTTTTTTATTAAAAATTTCCTCGTGTGCGCAAAAAGAAAAACGCCCGGCAAAATCGCAGAGCGTTTGGTGTCTTTCAAGGAGTTTTAGTTTTACGCAAACAGCCTTTCGTTTTCAAGACGCGGTTTTGCTTTTTCTACCGCACGTTTTACAATCATTCGATGCAAACAAGTCCTATACTTTCAGCGTCTTTCCGGTTGCGAAAGAATAAAGCAAAATTTCATCGATTTTTGCGCCTATTGCGCTTTCAACCGCCGATTTGTACAGATAAAGTTGCTTTTTGTACTTTTCAACCGTTTTTTCGTCTTTGAGCGACGAAGTTTTGAAATCGACGATTATCTTCTTTTCGTCATTGATAAACAGGTCGATTACGCCTTGTACCAACACTCTGTCGTCGCTTGAAAAATCGTCGGATACGTCGCTCGCCTTTTTGTACATCATAAAGGCTTGTTCCCTATGGCACCTACCCTTCTTTTCTGCCTCGCGCGCAATCTGCATAATACCGCTTTCAAGGCATGCGACGATGTCTTTTGCATCAACCGCGGCTTTTTCTTCGGCTGTGAGAATATTGCGTTTTACAAGCGAATTTATCTGTTCTTCGACCTCGCTTAACCCGCTTGCGAAATAGTCGATATATTGCATAACCTTGTGGTAAGCAGTGCCTCGTTTCGCCGCATCTTCAAACAAGTTTACGGTATCTTCGTCCATGCTGTCGAGAGCGGAAACGCTGTACTTCATCGCAAGCGAAGTTGCTTGTTTGTACGGATATTCGAACGATTGCGCCTGTTTTATCGCGCTCACGATTTCATCGTTCGGCAAAAGTTGCAGCCTTTCGTTTTTGACGCTGCGATTCTCCTCGTCGCCGGAGTAATGGCGGAAGGGCACACACTTCACCGCGCCGTCGAAAACCGCGTTTGAAATGAAATCGATATCGCATCCCGCGCCGCCCAGTCTTGCCGTTACGCCGAAGCCCGCGCTCTTCGTTTCGCTGACGGTTGCCGTGATATACATCAGCTGTTTGGCGCGCGTGAGCGCAACGTAAAAAAGTCTTATTTCCTCTTTGAGCTGATTGTCTTTTATACACTTTGCCACTGCAAGTTTGGACAGCGTGAGCGAATTTTTGGTTTTGTTTTCGAAATCAAAAGAATTCATTCCCACAAGTCCTTTGTTGTTAGACTTGTCGCCGCCCATGCCTTTGCCTGTCAGTATGAGATCGCCGGATCCCGCCTCGTAATTGAATCCGAATGCGGTGTCCGCAACGAACACGACGGGATTTTCAAGTCCCTTGTAGCCGTGAAAAGTGGATATGACCACTCTGTCGCCGCCCGTCGCGCCTCTGTCGCCGCCGTCGGCTTCACAGTAATCGCGCAGGAATTTGCCGAGAGAATCGTCCTCGTCGGGACTTTGCATAAACGCTTTAAGCCCGTACACGTCTCCCTCTCCCGATCGCATGAGATACGCCTCGTAACAGCAATCTCCGACGATATCGTTCATAAGGTTTTTTACGCTTTCAAAGCTCGCTTTGAGTCTATATCTCTCGAGTGTTTTCAGCGTATTTCTCGCTTTTTTCGCAACGGACAAATCCGAATGAGCCGCCGCCAAAAACTTGTCGTAAAGGCAATCGCCGTCTTCGGATGCGATCAACGCAACTTCGCTCTCGTCGTAGCCGCCGAAATAGGACAACAAATATCCTGCGAAAGGAATGTCTTGTCTGGGATTGTCGAGCACGCGTAAAAACGCCACAAGCTCTCTTTCGGGCAAAGAAACCGATTTGCCGAACGCTCCTTCGTTGACGGGTATTCCTTTCGATTTGAGAGTTTTTACGATTTCTTTCGCACCCGTCGAGCGTGAGCGGAACAACACCGCGATATCGCCGTAACCGATATACTTTCCGTCGCCCTTTGCTCTTCCGACGAGCTTTTGGATTTCGCTTGCGATGAAGTTGCCTTCTTGCGAACTTGCCTCGTCGTCCTCTTCTCCCTCGTCTTTTTCTATATCGTAAAGTCCGAAAGACGGGACGCTTTCGCTCTTTTGCTTTACGAAAAGATGCACCTGCACGTATCCTTCGGGAGATACGCCTTCCAATTTCACCGGCGCAACGTCTTTAAGTTCGAATCTTGCGTCCTTTTTGTAGTCGACGTCCGCACTCGCCTTCGTCATTGCGCTGTCAAACACGCCGTTGACGAAATCGAGGATTCCGTACGCGCTTCTGAAATTGCGGTTGAAATAAACGTTCGTCCCCTCTTTTACGCTCTCTTCGTAGGCGTTTTGTCTGGATATGAAAATCGCAGGGTCGGCAAGTCGGAAACCGTATATACTCTGTTTGACGTCCCCGACCATAAAGCACTCGCCTTTGACAAGTTTGCGTATGATTGCCTCTTGCGTGGGGTTGACGTCCTGATACTCGTCCACAAACACCGCGTCGAAATCCCCCGAAAGCTCGTATTCGTCGTGCGATAGCAATTCGAGCGCCTTGTGTTGCAAATCCTCAAAAGACAATACGTTGTCCGCTTGTTTGAGCTCTTCGAGTTTTTTTGCGAACGTTTGAGCGACTTCCACCAGCTTTTTGACGTATTTTGAGTTTTGCTCGTGGGCGGATTCGAGAGAGTCCTGCCTGTTGCAAATCTCTTTCATTTCGTCGATTGCGTCGTGAAACTGTTTGAGATAATCTTTGACGTAGCCGACGAGCAACTTTTCTTCATCGCTCGCTTTCGGACTGACGGTTGCGCGCGGTTTTTCGTACTTGCTCGCAAGCGTGCACATATCGAAAAGTCTGTTTTTGCTTTCAATCTCATCGCAAAAACATATCGCGACGGCAAGGCTTTGCAAATATTTCGAGGTTGGCGCAAGCACTTCGAGTTGCGTTTTTATCGGCAAAAGCGCGTTCTTGGCGTTTGCGAAAAACGTCTTGTAATAATCTTGCAATATTGCAAAAAATTTGCTGTTTTCATACGAATCGTAGCACTCGCTCACGCACCTTTCAAACTCTTCTTCGTCGGGCTGAATTTCGATAAGACCGTAAAATTTGATGAGATTGCTCTTCAAATTTTCTTCCTTTCTGGATTGCGAAAAAATGTCGGCAAGCTCGCAAAAAGTTTCGTCGCCGATTGCGGTATAGGTTGCAATCACGTCGTCGAGCGCGCGATTCATATAAGAAGCGTGGCGAGTTTCGTCAAGCACGTCGAACGTCGGAGATATGCCGAGTTTGTCGAAGTTTTCGCGTATGAGCGACTGGCAGAACGCGTGTATCGTGCAAATATGGCAAAACGGAAGCTCATCGATTTCTTGTCTGAATCTGTCCCGCTTTTCACCCGAAGATGCGCAAGCCGCTTTAAAAAGTTCCTTATGTAACTTCTCTTTAAGTTCGTCGGCAGCGGCGTTGTTATATACGAGCACCAACAGATTTTTGAGCGTTGTGCCCTCCGATATCATCACGATTATGCGCTTTACCATCGTGGACGTTTTGCCGGAGCCTGCCGATGCGGACACCAAAATACGACCTCTTTCGAGCACGGCTCTTTTTTGATCGTCGGTGAGAAGAATATTACCCTTTTCGTCACGCAAAATTTCAAGTCTTTCTTCCGCATTTTTACCGAATACGGTCACCTTGTTTTCACTCATTTTCGTTCTCCTCCCCGTTTAAAACAAAACTTTCAAGTCCTTTGACTTTCGGCGATTTTCTTTCGCAAACGCCCTTGTACGCGCATATTGCCGAAAAGTCGCAACGCTTGCATTTGTCTTTGAGCGGCGAGGGCTTTATGTACCCTTCGGCAATCTTGCTTGCTCCCTCTCCCGCGATTGCGACGGCATAGTCGCCGAGTGCGTCGAAGCCCTCTTTCGAGAGATGAATTTCGGGATTTAAGTTCTCGCCTTTTCTATCCGTTTTGTACGGTACAATCGCACAATCGGGATTTGAAAGCGTCATTTCGTCCATTAAACCAAGCGTTTCGCGACTGTCGCACGCTTGCCCTTTGTATTTGTAGCGATTGCCGTCCTCGTCCGTAAAACTTGAAAACACCGGGAAATAAAACACTCCGCAAGGCGTTGCGTTTATGCTTTTTTCAACCGCTCTCATATACACGTAAAGCTGAATCTTTTGTCCGCAATAAAGCTCTTTAAGGGGTAAATCCGCGCTCTTATATGTCTTGTAATCGATGATGACAAACTTGTCGCCGAGCACGTCCACTCTGTCTATCGTGCCTTTGAGTTCCACCTTTTTGCCGTCGAATTCGAGCGACATGGGTTTTATCTCGCTCTCGCCTATTTTCGCTTCGAGCAAATACGGGATGAATTTGGAGCGTTTTTGCACGTCGAACAAGTCTTGACAAAGCGTGATTCCCTCTTGTTTGAGGCGCGCGAGGATTCTGCCCGTATCCGCTTTTTCGAGCAACACTTCAAAATGATTTTCCTTTATCGCAAGGTCGAAATACTCGCTTGCCTTTTGCGCCGCGTCCTGCTTGTCGTTTATCTTGCCATCTCGCACGTCGCCGAAAAACTTTTCAAGCACGAAGTGCAAAATCGTGCCGTTTTCCGTGCCTTCGAAAGTGCCGTCCTTGCGCTTTCTCAAAGACAGAATATAGTTGAAATAGTGTGCGTACGGACACCCGAAAAACGTTTCAAGTCTACTCACGCTCGTGCGCCCGACAAAATAGGATTTTTCCGGCAAGTTTATCCTGTCGGGTACAACGAACGACTTTTCGATAAGGCTCTTTTCTTCCTCCGACACGAGCGAATACGCCGAGCCGAAAACGTCGATATCCTTTGCGTCCGCTCTTCCCGACACGCCGTTTTTCAAAGTTTCGTTGAAGCAGCTCTTTTTTGTGGACAGCAAGAGTGCGGCTTTTTTCAAATCGGTGCCGTCGAGGGTTTCAAAATGCTCGAAATCAATCCTCTCGATTTGAAGAGGTTTGCCGTCTTTTTCAAGCATGTTTTGAAGCTCGAACACAACGGTCGACGGGCGAAGCGCGCCGCCGTCGCCGCTGTCGGAATAGCTTACCGCAAGTTTGCCTTGCGGCTTTTTCATTAGGTCGCAAACGAAATACATACCGTTGAGCAGTTTCTGTTTTTCGCTTGGATTTATCTCGACTCCTAGAGCGGACAAAGTTTGCTCGTCCTTGTGCGTTATCACGACGCCGCCACTGCTTTGAGGGGGCAGCTTTCCGCTGTTTGCGCCGAGAACGTAAATGTCTCCGTTGCCCGAAAATCTCGAATCTGTATCGCCTATAAACACACAATCGAGATACGTAGGCACAAGCGCGATTTTGAGCGTCTTTATCATTGACTTGAACACGCTTTCGAAACCTGCGATATCCGTGTCGTAATCCAACACTTCTTCTATCTCTTCGAACACCGCTTCCAGCTTTGAATCCACTTGCTCGGCGCACTTTCTGAAATACTCGCTCTCGGTTGCAAGGCGGTCAACGTATTTTGCATAGCACGGCGCAAGGGTTTCCAGCAACTCTTTGGTTGCCAAAACAAATGACTTTACGTTTTTCACACCGGCAAATCTTTCGGGTTTTACGAGAGTTATCAACTCTTTTCTCACTCTCTCAGGAATAACGTTTTCGATGCAATTATCCAAAACAACGTCTTTATCATCTATTTTTGCATTGATAAAACCGCCTTTTTGTTCTTTTCCCTTAATTGTCTTTCTTTCTTCGCACTTTTTGAAACAAGCCTCTTTTTTTGTCGGCACGTGTTCGACGTTGTATTTCAAGCAATAGTTTTCAAACAAATATGCGCCCTCATAGCCGTATTCGGAATATGTTGCAAAGAGCGGATTTTTGAGCAAATCGCACACTTCGTTAAGCCTGAATCCCGTGCGCACGCAAGCTATGGTTTCAAGGATAAGTCTTGCTTTCGCCTGCTCGGAAAGCAACTCTTTTTTGTCGATAAAGAACGGAATGTCATATCTGGAAAAAACGGTTTTTATATCTTGCGCATAAGCGTCAAGATCACTGACGAACACCTCGAAATCCTTGTATCTTTTCCCCGCTCTCACGCCTTTTGCGACGTCTACGGCAACGCACAAAATCTCGTCGTTTCTATTCTTCGCCGAGCGCAAAATCACCTTGTCTTCGCAATCCGCTTTATCGTTTGCGTCGGTGGAAATATATGCGAAAAGTTTTTTTGAAATCGCGTCTTTGTAGGCGGGCAAAACTTCGTCGTTTTTCTCGATTTGCACTCTTCCATCGCAAAGAGAAGCAAGCCTTTTTGCGACTCTGTCGGGATATATGCGGCTGTTAGGATTGTTATATCCGCTGGTTATCCCCACCGTGAGCGAAAGAGCGTTGTTTGCAAGACTCTTTATAATTTCGGTTTCGGGTGCGGAAAAATCGTATATGTCGGTGATGTAAAAATTGGTTGCGGCAATCTTGTCGGGATTCGATTTCAAAAACTCGGCAAGAGCGTAAAGCCTCGTCGAAGAGTCGCTGTGCTTGCCTTCGAGCGCGGCAAGATACCCCTCGTATATGAGTGCTATGTCTTTGGTTTTCATCTTCAAAGACGCGGTTGCGTTCTTTGCCGACTCGATAAGCTGCTCGCTAGAAATATCGCTGTTGCGTATTGCGGTGAGAGCGGCGTAAAGTTCGCTTGCAAAGCCGTCTTTGAGAGCGACTTTGTCGTAATAACAAAGTTTGTCGCGCCTGTCGGATATAACTTTGCCTATAAGCATAACCGAGCCTTCAGGTGTCAGACACTTTTTGATGTCGTTGCCGATAAGTTTGTTTGCAAGGCGCGTAAAAGACATAACTTCTATGCCGAAAGTGCTTTCGATGCCGAGAGCGGAAATAAGACCTCTCTCCACCGAAGCGGTGAATCTGTCGGGCGCGATAACGACGTTTTTTGCCGTCCCGTCCATGTTTTTGCGCAAAACCTCGACAACGCCGAGATATGCGCCTTTTGACGTGTTTGAAGTGATTATTTTCATATTTTGAGTATATCACCTTTTATGTACCGTTTCAATCCCATTAGCAAAACAAATAAAAATTAACAATTTTTATTTGTTTCTTTCAAATTTTAAGGTTAAATGAAGAAAATCAAGCCGTTTTTTATTGCTAGAATATATTTTTATGCTATAATAAACACATTATGAAAAAAGTTATACTTACAATATCCATAGTGCTTGTCGTCGCGCTTGCTTGCGTTTCGATGACGGCTTGCAACAACACCGCAACCACGCAAGGTCAGCTTCGCAACATTTTGAGCGACCACAACAGCGAGAGCTTCGAATACGACGTTTGCGCAAAAGACGCGGACGGCAACAAAATCGAAGGCTACGACGGGACGTACAATGTCACCCTCAAAGCGTACGGCGAAGGCGCAAAGGTCGAAAACTTCGGTTCGAGCGACACCAATCTTGAAAACCTTTCCGCAGGCATTTTGGTCAACGGTTTGCTGCGCGTCGGCACGCAAACGTACGAAACGGGCTGCTACTTCAAGCTCATCAACGGTTCAAGCTACATGGTGCCCGCCTACTCGTACAGAGTGCAAAAGGACGGCGAAAAGGAAACTTTCCGTCTTTTCGGTTCGTACGACGGCAAAAAGTTCTCCTACACTCGCACCGTAAACGGTGAAAAGAGCAAAGGCAGCGTGGAAGCAGGCGGAACGACTTATTTCGACAACAACGAGTTCCATCAAGCGTTGCGCACCATCACGACGTTCAGCGATTCGCTTGCGTTCTCATTCTCCGTGCCTCTCGTTTCCGCAACGGAAGCAGGTTCGGTGACGCTCACCACGAAAGCGGACGGCAAAACCAACGTCAAAACGCCCTACACCGCTTCGAGTGAGAAATATTCCGACAACGGCATCGAATGCTACAAAGTCTACGTTTCGCGCGCAACGGAAGTCGCAGGCGTTTCGCAAACTCTCTATTATGCTGCAAGCGACGTTTTATTCAACGGCTGGGCAATGAGACACGTGCTTGTCAAAATCGAAGAACCTTTCAAAAAAGACGGCAGCACCAATATGATGACATACGAACTCAAAACCGCAACCCTTGCCTGATAATTGTCTAAACCAAAAAGCACACCGCTCGGTGTGCTTTTTTTGTGCTTTTGAGGCAAAATCAATTCAAAATTCAAACAGATTTCTTGCGTGCCGAAAAGCGATAAAATCAAGTCAATACAAATACGTGTATTTCGCCCTGTAATGCTCGTACATTTTCTCGCGCATTTCGTCCTCGCTGTGTCCGATAGCGATGATTTTGCCGAACTTGGAGAGGAAAAACATATCGCGCGGCACGTACACGTAATCGAATACGCCGTCCGCTTGCGCGTCGGCAGGCGTTTTGTATCGTTTGTCCGTGTCGTCGCGCGCGATGTAGCACAAATCTTTGTCGTTTTGCACCACGGCATAATTGCGATAGATATACGCAATTTTTTCTATCGCTTCGTCCTCTGTGTCGCAAACGTCGTACGTCATATCGTTTTTGAGGATTATTGCGAAATTTCGATTTTCAATCGCATACTCGAAAATCTCGTCGTCCTCGCCGTCGAGATACGGCAAAAGATCCTCGCGCTCGCCGTACGTCCATTGTTGGTGCATTTTGGTCATATAAATTCGCGTTTTCATATAGATATTATACCACGCAATAATGCCGTTTTCAATAGAGTTGGTCAAATATCGGGAGCATCTTGCGGTTTAATCCCGTCAAAATTTCGCAATTCCGAAAGGTTTTTAAGTCGCAACACGAAAAGTATATTCGCGCGCACGCGCAATTTTATAGTTGTTATTATTTATTATAAGTGTTATAATCAATATAATTCTCAAACAAAGAGGAACACAATGGACATTATTATCAGCGGTTTGGGCGCAGTCGGCACAACCCTTATGCAAGAACTTGCGGACGAGGGACACAACGTCGTCGTGGTGGACATCAACGGCGACAAAATCGAAAAAGCCGTCAACCAATTCGACGTAAAAGGCGTCATAGGCAACAGTGCGAGCGCGGACGTGCTTAAAGAAGCAAACGTTGCGTACGCGGAGCTTTTTATCGGCGCGACCAACCATGACGAACTGAATATTCTTTGCTGCATCATCGCAAAACGCCTCGGTGCGAAAAAGACGATTGCACGCGTTTCGAAGCCCGAATATCTTGAACTTTTCGGCAACGAAAACAATTTGGGGATCAGCCTTTTGGTCAATCCGCAATACGAAGCCGCGCTTGAAATAAGCCGTATGCTTCGCTTCCCCTCGGCAATCAAAGTCAACGAGTTTTCAAACGGAAAAGTCGAGCTTGTCGAATTTAGGGTTGACGAAACAAGCGACCTCGTCGGACTCGAACTCAAAAATTTGAGCTCGAAATTCAAGGCAAAAGTCCTTATTTGTGCGGCAAAACGCGACGGAAAAGCAATTATTCCCGGCGGCGATTTCGTCATTCGCGCGGAGGATAGACTTTTCCTCACCGCAACGGCAAAAGACATATCGCTGTTTTTCAAGCAACTTGGCTGGAACAAGCAATCCAAAGACGTCATCATCGTTGGAGGCTCGACGACTGCGTATTATCTTTGCAAAGAGCTTGACAAACTCGGCATCCACTCCAAACTCATCGAGAAAAACGAACAAAAAGCTCGGATGTTTTCGCAAGATTTCAGAAAAACGGACGTCATTTTGGGCGACGGCACAGATCAGGAACTTCTGAAAGAAGAAAACATTTCCACAACCGACGCTTTCGTCGCGCTTGGCAATATCGACGAGCAAAACATCATAATGAGCATGTTTGCCTCCTCTCAAAACGTGCCGAAAGTCATCACCAAAATCGACCAACTCGGTTACTACGATATGTTGCAAAAGAGCGGAATTTACAGCGCGGTGTCCACAAAAAACTCCACCGCAGACCACATCATCCGTTTCGTGCGTCTTTTGAGCAACAAATCGGGCAGCACCGTCAAGCGTATGTTCCACATCATTGACGACACCACCGAAATTTTGGAATTCGAAGCGAAAGCGAATTTCAAAAATTTCGATATACCCATTCAAAAACTCAACCTCAAAAAGCACTTGCTCGTTGCGGGCATAATCCGCAAAGGAGTGCTTATCACTCCCTCCGGACAAGACGTCATCAAAGAGGGCGACAACGTCATCATCGTCACATTGGAAGAAGGTCTTGACGATTTGAGAGATATTCTCGAAAACTAAGTGTTATGAATTTACGTTTGCTTGCATTCGTTCTAGGCGAAATCGCCGTCATAATCGGAGCATTGATGTCCATCCCTCTCTTCATGGCAATAGGCTACGGAGAGGATACGACTATACTCGCTTTCGGCATAGCGATAGGCGTTTGTTTGTTGATGGGCGTGATAGGCATCATCGTGCGTCCCCCAAAAGCCAAACGCGACATGCGCTCCACAAGCGGCTTTGCAATGTGCGCTCTGTTTTGGATTTTTATTGCGCTCGTAAGTGCCATTCCTTTCCGTGTATCCGGATATATTCCCAACTACATCGACGCTCTTTTTGAAACCATATCCGGCTACACCACGACGGGTTCAAGCATACTCACAAACGTCGAAGCTCTGCCAAAATCCTTGCTTTTCTGGCGTTCGCTCACGCAGTTTATCGGCGGTATGGGCGTGCTGGTTTTCGTCATCGTGTTTATTCCGCAAAACGACAAAATGTCCACCGCGCTTGCAAAAGCTGAAATACCGGGGCCGTCGTTCGGCAAAATCGTGAGCAAATTGCGCTTCACTTCCCTCATCTTGTACGCAATCTACATCGTGATGACGTTCATTTTGGCAGGCATACTCTGCGCGCTCAAAATGCCGGTTTTCGACAGTTTCTGCCACGCGTTTTCAACGGCTTCCACGGGCGGTTTCAGTGTAAAAGCAGCAAGCATAGCCGCCTACAATTCCGTCGGTATCGAAGTTACGCTCACGGTGTTTATGGCACTTTTCTCCATAAACTTCAACGTATATTTCCTTATGCTTGTGGGGCACTTTGTAAAAGCTCTGAAAAACGAAGAAGTGTTCTGGTTTTTGGGCATTTTCGTTTCCGCAATCGCAATAATCGTTGCAAATCTTATGGCATCCGGCACGTACACCGACTTTGCAACGGCTCTTCGCGCCGCCTCTTTCAACGTATCGTCGCTTATTAGCACGTCGGGATTCGGCACTGCGGACTACACGACATGGCCGGTGCTTTCAAGAATAACTCTGTTTGCGGTGATGTGCATAGGCGGTTGCGCAGGCTCAACGGCAGGCGGACTTAAAGTATCGCGCGTCATTATGCTTTCGAAATCGTCTGTCATAAACGTGAAAAAGACGCTCTCTCCACGCTCCGTCTACACCGTAAAAATGGACGGCAGACCCGTTGACGATGCAACCATTCGCAATGTAAAGAGCTTCTTTATCATCTACATGTTCATCATACTCGTATCGGTGATGCTCATCTCGATTGAAAACAACGACTTCGGTCGGTACAGCGCGTTTGAGACCAACTTCTCCGCCGTGCTTGCATGCTTCAACAACATAGGCCCCGGAAGCGGCGCGGTCGGTCCTACGGGCAACTTTGCAAGCTATTCGATATTTGCAAAGCTCGTGCTTTGCTTCGATATGTTGCTCGGAAGACTCGAAATCTTGCCTATACTCCTGCTCTTCAACGTAAAATCTTGGAAGAGAGCCTAAAACACTCTTTCAATCGGCGCATGCCGCACAAATACGAAAAATAAATATTGAGGTTTACATATGAACGAATTTGAAAACGACATTCAAAACGACACAATCGACGTCGATGCCGTCAGTGACAAAAAGTTTGTGCATATCGACAAGTCAAAGCGCATTTTCGACATAGTTTATCTTGCGCTTTGCTCGGCGTTTATGCTCGTAATGTGGTGCACCGGCTACAACTTTTTGCCGCTTATCGCCAACGTTTTGGCAATAGTTGCGGGCGTACTTATATTTGCGCGCGTGCTTGCAAAGAGCAACGTCGGACTGTATATGTGGATTGCCTATATGGTGTGCATATGCGGTCTTTTCGTGTTCTTTCTCATCTGGGGCGCGGAGAGCTTCGGCAAAAACCTTTGGTACAATTTGGTGCTTGTGCTCTTCCCCGTGTTGCTTGCCACGCTGGTTTATGTGTCCGACAAGTTTATCACAAAGAAAACCGCTCTCAAAATCACTTGCGCGGTATGCTCTTTCCTTATGGTAGGCACGGCGATAGTGTACGTTTTCTTCATGAACTTGCGCTGCCGTCCAACCGTTGAGAGTTTGCAAGCGGGACACGACGACTATCTTGCAAGCGTCAAAAACAAATACACGACGCAAGACAAGCCCAACGTGCTCGTCATTCTTATGGACGATATGGCGTACAGCGATATCTCGGCATACAGCTATCTCGCAAACAAAATAAGCTCTGCAAGCGGCACGGTAACCGACTCCAAAAACGCAACCATCAACACTCCCAACATCGACTCCATCGCGGACGGCGGAATCATGATGGACAACTTCTATTCCGCATCCCCCGTGTGCTCTCCTTCGAGATTCTCCATCCTCACGGGCAGATACTCCTCGCGCGGATACCTCGACAACGTGGTGTTCCCAAGCGATATTCAATCCAATCCGTGGTCGCCTACGCACTTCCTCAATCCCTATCAGTTCCTCAACAACGTCGACGGAATTTTGGGCGATGAAATCACTTTTGCGGAAGTATTGCAAGCGGCGGGCTACAACACGGGCTGCATCGGCAAGTGGAATCTCGGCGACTACGGTCAATATTTGCCCACAAACCAAGGCTTCGACTACTTCTACGGCAGCTATTACGTCAACGATATGACTCCGTACAACTGGGTTGAGGACTACGTTGACGAGCAAGGCAACTTCCACTCTCAAGAAGTGCGTACTCACAAAGAAAACCTCGACCAATCCGAAAGCACGAGATTGCTCACCGCAAAAATGCTTGAATTTATCTCTTCTTCAGTTGAAAACGACGAGAAATTCCTTGCATACTACACGACTCCGTGGCCGCACTTCCCCATCTATTCGGACAACTCAGGCACGGGCAAGGGCAACACAAGCGACGACACCTACGTGCAATGCATCGAGGAGTTTGACAAATATCTCGGCGATATTTTGAACTATCTCAAATCCACGCCGGATTCGAGCGGCAGCGGCTCGCTTTACGACAACACCCTCATCGTGTTCACCTCGGACAACGGCCCCGGCAGAGAGGGCGTAACCGGTGATATGAGAGGCAGAAAGAACACCACCTTCGAGGGCGGTATGAAAGTGCCTATCCTCGTCAGTTACCCCAACGGCGGCGTAGGTAGCGGCGGAAAAATCGCTCCCGAAACTTACACCTATTATCAATGGGAAAACAACGCCGAGCGTACCTCGCAAGCAAACGTCGCAAGCAAGACGAAATCGAGCACTCCTACCACCGCAACGACAAAACATATCGACGCAAGCAGCATGAACTTCGACTTGTTCAACACCATTTTGAGCTATTGCGGCATCACAAACAGCGACGGCAGCGTCTATCTGCCCTCTGACAGAATCATCGACGGCGTTGACCTTACGTCGCTTTGGAACTGCACCGTCCCGACCTCCAAGCGCGTGCACGACAAACTCTTCTACCTCAAAAAAGGCAAGTGCCAAGCCGTGCAAATGGCGGTTGAGCTTGACGGAACGACCTACGACTTCAAGTACTACGACAGTGTTCGCACCGAAAACTCGGCGTTCATCGACCAAGTGTACAAAAACTACCTCTTCAACCTCGACACCGACCCGGCGGAAGGATACAGCCTGTCAAAGACCTATCCCGAAATCGCATCGAAGTTGCTTGCCGAACTCAAAGGCTTCCGCACAGAGATGAAGACCAACCGCAGAGGTATTTTGTAATATCAAACACGATAGAACCACAAAACACACTCGTCTTTACAACAAAAAAATCGTCGCGCTTGCGACGATTTTTTTTGTGTTTATGCTTAAATCACTTGTGATATACAAGTTTTTCGATTTTATTTTCCCACTTTGCGATTTTCTCTTCGTCGTAGGTTTCGGGAATGTGCTTTGCGATTTTTGCGGCTTTTTTTGAACGCATAAGCATGTTGTTCATTGCAAGCAAAAGCGGAAGTCTTGTCCAGCCTCTCGCCACTTTGACGACGAGGTCTTTGGGTGAGAGCACGATAAGTTTGCCCGTTGCGCCTGCCGCCATATTAGCGTCGTCCACAACGCCTTTTTCAAAGAGCCAATCGAGATCTTTTGGTGCTGCACCGAGCAACCAGCGTTTGAGAATGTCGATCCCCACGTGATCGCCGCCGCGAAGTTTGAAGTATTCAACCTCGTATTTCCACAAGTCTTCCTTCTTGACGGAGTTCGATTTGATGATCGTGTCCGCCAAAATGCAAGCGGCTTTCATTGAGTTTTCGATACCGCTTCCGATCATGGGGATTGTCATAAACGCCGCGTCGCCGATTGCCGCATAACCGTCCGCAACCATATGCGTAAGCGGATATCTGATGGGGATTATGCAAGTGCGTCCTCCACGCACGATTTCGTCGCTTATGATCGGATTCGAGGCTTTAAGTTCCTTATATGCTCTGTCAAACGTCTCTTTTGGCAATTCTCCCGCTCTTCCTATAAGCACGTTGACCGTGCCTGCCGGATCGATTATACTCCAACTTATTCCCTCTTCGCCAAGATGTTTGAGATACGCCTTGTTGGTGTTTTGAGGATCTTTTACGCCGTCTGCTTTTTTGTGAAACGCGCGGTATGCGACAAAAATCTCGTTGCTTTTCGGTTCTGCGGTTACGTGCGCCGACTTCGGCAATTGCGCCCTGAACGGCGACATCGCTCCCGAATTGTCAACGACAAGATCCGCATAAAATTTTTCACCGTTTGCCACGATTCCGTTGACCGTGCCGTTCTCAACGATAAGACTTTGAACGGGAGTCGAAAAGTGAAAATCCACAACGTCTTTTGCTCTGTCAACGTATTGTTGCGCAAGGATTCGTCTTTCCGTAGACCAGTCGAGTTCCTTTTCGGGAATGTGCAAACTCACCTCTATGCGCTCTGACGGCGGAACGAACGTCCAGTTGCGTTTGGGAAAATATGTGTCCTCTTTCGGAAGCGGCAAGCCGAACATATCGAAAGCGTCGCGATTGACGTCGTCGTGCCAGTCGTATGAAAGATTTTCGTATGCGTCCTTTTCAAAAACGCTCACGTCGTAACCCGCTCTTGCAAGTCTTTCGCTTGCGACAAGCGATGCCATGCCTGCACCGATGAAGATGATTTTCATAATTTCCCTCTTTTTGTTGATGTCCGAACAAATCTGCACGGCTTATTTGCATTATAGCATACGTTTGTCAATTTGAAAAGTATGCGTAAAAAAAAGAAAGCACCCTTGCGGGTGCTTCGATTTTTTTGAAATCGGTTTTATTCGTCAAGTTTTTCGACGATGCTTACGCAAATTGCGAAAGCGTTTGCAAGGCACGGCTCGCTTACGTTGTCCACGGTGTCGTATCTCGTGTGCAAATACTCGGGTGTGTGCGGATTGTATCCCGTAACGCTGACGCTTGAAAATCCGCGCTTTGAAAACTCGGCGCTGTCGGTATGTCCGAAAGGAAGCTTGCGCTTTTTGAACGGCACTTCGACGTCTTGAGCACAACTTCCGACAAAGTCCGCAAGAGCGACGTCGTTTTTCACGATTCCGTTGCCCTCGCGCGTGTTTACGCCAAGCGAATCGACCTCTTTGAGCGTATTGAGGCAAACGAACACCGTTTTCGCTTTGTCCTCGTCCGAATGTTTTTGGCACCACTCTCTTGCGCCGCATGCACCGACTGCGCCGCTTCCGGTGAGTATCACGCCCACTTCGGTGTGGTCAAGCTCGACTCCGCTGTCTTTTATGCTTTGCAAAAGTTCGATTGCAAGCGCGCAACCGCTCATATTTTCGTTTGCGCCCGACACTACTTTCGATTTGTTTATCGCAAAATAGGTTGCGATATAAAACGGCGCGAACGCAAGCGAAACGTAACCGACAATAAGCATACTTCCTGTTGCGATTTGCGAGCCGAGTCCTCCGACGATCACCCATCTTGCGACGTTTGCGACAGCAAGGTACAAAAGCCCTCCGAGCAAACAAAACAGCGTGGCGATAAACATCGTTCCGCCCATGCGATATTTGAGCGTCCACTCTCTTGTCGCATCGACGTTTGCAACGAAATAAACTCTCTTTTCGGCTTGACGTTTGCAAGGCAAAACCGCCGTCAAATTGCTCGATTGTTTCTTGGGATAAAGCAAGTCAAGCGCATGCGAATTTGTCAAAAACTGCACGACGAAAACCACTATACCCACAAGTGCGAGCGCAAGCGACACCATTGCCGTAAAAAAGTACGCAACGGTTGCAAGCAAAGCAAACGTCGGAACGATGTAAAACACTCCCGAATACGCTTCGGGATACACGTCGAAAAACTCTTGTTTAACTTCACATACGTTTTGGAGTTGGTCTTTTAAAAATGCGCTCGTTTGCGCTTCTTGTTCGCTGCCCGATTTGCGATTTTCAAACGTATTGCAAACGGTTGAAACCCTTTGGCGCGCACGCTTTGCCGACTCCTCCCTGTTATCGATCAAATCTTGAAATTTCATTCCCCTTCCTCGTCAAGATTGTTTAGCATCAGTTGCAACAGTGCTTGAAGCACTCTCTTTTCGTTGTCCTCGAAGCGTCTGAACGCAACTTTATAAAAATTTTGATTGGCATCCGCAATCAACTGCGCCGCTTTTTCGCCCTCGGGCGTAAGCGACAACTTTTGCTCCCTTTTGTCGACTTCCGAAATGGACGCCGAAATAAGCCCCTTTTCGCGAAGCTCCTTTACGCTTCTTGACACAAGCGCTTTCGACACGCAAGCGTTTTGAGCAATGTCGCTCGCCATTCCGACAGCTCCTATGCTCGAAAGAACGACTATCTCGTTTGGCGTGAGGTCATATCCTTTCAATTCTTTGAGTTGATAATCGGTGTAACTTTTGAGCAACTTGCGAAACGCTGCAAAAAAATATGCGGTATTTTTCAAGTCCATAACAAGATTATAACATTGATTTACAAAATGTTCAATACAAAGTTTACAAAATCAACAATATTAATTTTTTGAATAAAAAAATCAATAAAATTAAAAATTCTACAATCGCACGCAGTACGATGATATCCAAACGATGTTTGGATTGAGGAATACTCCGCTTTGCGCCAAAGGCGCATTAAACCAAGCAGACAATCTTGCAAAACTGTGGCAGGAGTTCTTGTCCCTACTTTAACCGATAGCAAAGGTTTTCTGCGCGGTAGTAGGCGCGAGGGCTAATGCGGTTGTGGCAATCGTCAAACGGTTTTTGTTTCTATTTATGGGATTCCCACGTCGTTTTGCTCCTCGGAATGACATTTGGGCGGTTGAAATAACCGCAACGACGTTTGAGCAATGTGGCTCTGACAAAGTTAATCGCACTTTATGCATTGTTTGGAAGTTAAAAACCGCGATATTGAGATGAAGAACAAGGACCCCCCCCCTTGAACAGCAACCCTAATGTACAAGGCGTACATGAGTTGATGGGCAAGGGGGTGTTGACGCAGTTATTCGCTCAATAGCGCGGTTTGGCGCGATTTGGTGTGGTTGAAAAACTGCACCAAATCGATGCATAACAAGGAAGAACCGCTTTACGAATCCGCCCAATGTACATGTAAGTACATGACGGGTGAGCAAAGCGGCTCTGACGAAGTTAGGCGCGATTTGGTGCGGTTTTAATGCGAGGGGTGACAAACCAAATCATACCACACCCCCACCAACACTCCGTAGGCGGGATTTATCTTGCTCTCATCAATATCGATAATGTAGGTATCCCGAATGGCAAGAATCTTTTTGCGAGCTTTGACGGCAAGAGTTTTGCCTTGCTCGTTGAGCAAATAAGCCTTCATATGGAAGGGGCCGGCTTTGATTTTTACTTTCAGATTGCCATGTGAGGACTCGGCGCGACGGAAACAAAGAAAAGGTAGTTTCTCGTTGATGCAACAAACCTCATTGCCGCGCGAATCAGAGATTGAAAACCAGGAAGTAAACACCTTCTTAAATTCTGACTGCATGCGCGCAACGGGTGCGCCGTTCTTGTCAAAAAGCACGACGTTTCCCATAAACCTATCCCACTGCCTTTCGGCAAAAAACACGGTTTGTCCCTCTGTGGTTTTGATTTCGAATTTTGCGCCGACAGTAAAATACTTTTGTTTTATGACAACTTTCATATTTCCTCCTTTTTGCAAAAAAAATACACAAAATGTTTGTCGTATGTATTTTATCATACAATATGCACGCTTGCAAGATTCAATTTCTCAACGCAAAATTACATGAAACACGCCGTTTTCCGAGCTATCGGCGATTGTCAAGGTCTGATTTCAATTCACAGACGCGCTTTTTTAATATAGGATGCAGCTTGTTGGGACAAAGCTCGCAAAGAGGTTCGAGAACGAAAGCGCGATTTTGCATATCGATATGCGGCACGCACAAATCGTTTGCGGAAATCACGCAATCGTCGTAAAAAATCACGTCTATATCCAGCGTTCTGTTCCCCCATCTTTCACTGCGCACGCGCTCTCCGCCGGTCTCGATTTGCGATATGACGGAAAGAAGTTCAAAGGGAGAATAAAGAGTTGATATTTTCACTGCGCTGTTGACAAACTCGCCCGTGGCAACGCCTCCGTACGGCGCGGTTGAGTAGCGGGAACTCTCTTTGACGTCTTTGATATTGTCGTCGGCTTTCAGTCTTGAAATCGCAAAATCGAGATAAGCGTTTTTGTCGCCGAGATTCGAGCCGAGCGCAAGATAAACCTCATGCCACTCTTTTTCCGCTACGACAGCGACATAATCAAAAACACCGCTCATGGGAGCATCCGGCTTTTTCACTTGCACAACGACTTTTTTTGCGGGGTATCTTTTTAGCAATACCTCCGCCGCCCTTGTCGCGAGCGTTTCAATCAAATCAAAGCAATTGTTTTCACAAAACGACTTTAAAGTCTTTTTTACGTCACTATAACTGATGGTTTTTGTCAAATCATCGTTTTTTGCCGCTTGCGAAAAATCATAAAAAATTTCCGCCGTAAACAAAAACCGTTGCGGATTTGTTTTTTCTTCGGGATTGCATCCGTGGCATGCTTTTACTTCAAAGTCTTTTAGAATAATCTTGTTCATATGCAATTCGGGTTTGATTTTTTTATATTTTAGGTTGTTATTTTGCAAGGTTTATCACGGCTCGATTTTCTTTGACGTCATGGACTCTTACAAACAAAACGCCCTGTTTCACCGCAAGCATTGTCGAGTCGAGAGTTGCTGAAAGTCTTGTTTCGGGAGTTCCTCCGAACATGGATTTTCTGGATGTGCCGAGCAAAAACGGATACTCTTCAAACATATCCAAAAGTTTGTCGTAATCGTTGAGAAGTTGCCAATCCTCGTCGTTGGATTTGTTGAAACCGATTCCACCGTCAAGCAGTATTCTGTTTTTGTCAAGTCCCGATGAAAGAAGCGTATCCACCGCCCTCATAAGTCCCGTTTCCTTGTCGAAAAACAAGTCGGGTATCCCTGACTTGCGTCTGTCGTGCATAACGCAAATCGCAACGTCGTTTTGCGCGACTACCTTTGCAAGATTTTTGTCGAGCAAACAACTCACGTCGTTTATCATATCCGCGCCCACGTCGATTGCGGCTTGCGCAACGTCGGGATAAAACGTATCTACGCTCACGAGTGCGTCGGGAAACTCTTTTTTTATGCTTTCCACGGCAGGCAGAACCCTCGACATTTCTTCAAGCGCACTTACGCTTTGAGCGCCGGGACGCGTGGACTGACCGCCGATATCGATAATTTCGGCACCCTGCTCCAAGAATTTTTTTGCCGTTTCGACCGCATCGTGCGCGTGGCGACTTCCTGCAAAAAAGCTGTCGGGAGTGACGTTGAGGATTGCCATAACGTGCGTTCCGCTCTCGAAGACCTCGTTGCCGACGTGAAAATCGTAGTGACGTTCTGTTTTCATTTCAACCCCTCCAAAATCAATCTCTCGATGCTTTCGTCAACCTCGCCGCGCTTTGCGAAAGTGATGGTTTTTGCGCCGATTTTCTTAACTCCGCGTGCGCTCATGCACGTGTGCTTCGCCTCGATTACAACGATCACGCCCTTGGGATTAAGTTCGTCGAAAATTGCGTCTGCGATTTGTGCGTTCAACCTCTCTTGCAGTTGCAAACGCTTTGCGTAAACGTCAACCACTCTTGCAAGTTTGGAAAGCCCCACCACTTTGCCGTCGGGAATATACGCGATATGCACCTTGCCGAAAAACGGCATAAGATGATGCTCGCAAGTGGAATAAAAATCTATATCTCTTTCGATGACTACTTCGCTTCCGCTCTCGTCAAACACTTTTGAAAGATGCGTCTTTGCGTCGTCGCTATATCCCTGCGTCAACTCTTCGAGCATACGCGCCACTCTGTCCGGGGTTTGCAAAAGCCCTTCGCGGTCGGGATCTTCCCCTATTGCGACAAGTATGTCTTTGACTGCTTTTTTGATTGTTTCTTTATCGATTGTATTGTTTTTCATTTTCGTTTACTCGTTGGTTTGAAGTTCTGAAAAAAGCGTCAGCGAACCGCACAAAATCGTCACGTCGCAATCGCCGTTCAGTGCGTTTTGCACTGCCGTTTTTATATCGTCTTGCATCGAACATTCCCCTTTGCAAAGAGGCGCGACTATGCATTTTAGTTCTTCCTTTTGCATTGCTCTGGGCGACGGCGGCGTAATGCACGTTATCCTGTTTGCAAGCGGTGCGAGAATAGTGCAAATGCCTTTTACGTCCTTGTCTTTAAGTATGCCGAGCACGAGATGCACGCGCTTGTTTTTAAACAAATCTTTGATTGCGTCTGCAAGAGTCATTGCTCCTTGCGGATTGTGCGATCCGTCAAAAACAAGCACTTTATCTTGCGGAATCGTGATGTTAAACTCCTCTTTTGCGTTTTTTACAACTTGCAACCGCGCTTTCCATATCGTGTTTTTAAGCCCGACTTTAAGGGCGTTTTCGCTTATATCGAAATGCTTTTTGTTAAGCTCTTCGACGGCGCAAATCGCAATCGCGGCATTGACGAGTTGATGTTTGCCAAGCATGGAAATTTCATATTCCTTTCCGTCGTAGGAAAAGACTTGTCCGTCTAGATTGCCTCTCAAAAACTTCGGTTCTTTGCAAACAACGACGTTTGCTTTGCAGTACTCTTTTTTGCCGTCTTTGAGAGCGAAGGGGCGTTTTAGTTGTTCCATAACTTCTGGGGGCTGATTGCAAGTTACGACTACGTCTTTGGTTATCGCCGCCTTTTCGCTTGCGATTTCTCCGAGCGTATTTCCGAGCAAAGCGCAATGGTCAAGACCTATGGGAGTAATGATTGAAAGCACCTTGTCGTCAATGGCGTTGGTTGCGTCCCATCTTCCTCCGAGTCCCGTTTCAAGCACACACACGTCGCACTCTTTGTCGAAAAACGCAAGCATTGCGACGGCGGTTTCGATTTCAAACGCAGTCGGTTTAAACTCGGATATGCCGAAAGCGTTTCGCAAAATTTGCTCGCTTTCTATGCACTTTCTCACTGCGGTGAGATACTTTGCCACGTCCTCGTTCGAGAGCGGATTGCCGTTTATAAGCCACCTTTCGTTGTAGCAAAACACGGACGGAGAATTGTACGTTCCCACCTTGTAGCCCGCCTCTTTAAACACGGACGTGAGATATGCGCTGACCGAGCCTTTGCCGTTTGTGCCTGCTATATGCACGAATTTCAGATGTTTGTCGGGTGCGTCGAGAAGATCGAGAAGCTCCCTCATACGTTCGATACCGTAATCCGAACCCGACCTTTCGATGTTTTTGATGTATTCGATTGCCTCTTGATAAAACAAAAAGCACCTCCTTTGGAAGCACTCGCAAAAAAACCTTTCGGTAATATGTGAAGTCCGGAGTGAATATTGCACCGCGAGCAACGCTCTTCGTCCGCCGACACCCCACGTTCGCACGGCACTTAACGCGCAATTTCTACTACTTCCATAGATGATATTTTGATTTTACCACCATTCGAAAACAGTTGCAAGAGAAAACGTACAGCGCAACAAAAAAAATTATTGCGCAATACGATTATGTGGTTTATACTGAATCCATATTATTAAAATAAGATTAAAGGAGTTGCTTATGTTGACAAATACGTTGGGCGCAAGAGAGTTTTCTCTTCGAGATCCCATGGTGTTCATACTGTACGGCATAGTGCTTGCGTTTATCGTCGCGCTGTCGCTTTACTATATGCTCTCCGCGCTCAAAAGAGCGAAACAACTCGGCATCGAGTCCTCGAAAATCAAAAAAGTTATCACCACGTCGGCAACGTTTTCCATTCTTCCCGGCCTCGGAATCGCGCTGGGTGTAGTGACGCTCGTCGGCACTTTGGGCATTGCGTTCCCCGCAATCAGACTTTCAGTCGTCGGTTCGCTCCAATACGAAACGCAGATGGCAAACGGCGTCGCGGAAGGTCTTTACGGCTCTATGGAAGCGATGATTGCTCACGGGATCACCGCGCAAGACTTTGCCACTATGGCTATGATTATGACGATTGCAATCTGCTCGGGCGGCGTTGAAGTGCTTTTCTTCTACCGCTTGTATCAGCCCAAAATCGGCAAACTCATGGCAAAAACGACGGGCGGAAAGAAAGGCGGCGTAAATATCGGCGATCTTATCTTCCAAGTGTCCTTCATCGGTATGGTCATCGGCTATCTTGCGATGAGCATCGAAACGCTTGCCAAAAACGTGACATTCGTGGACGGCTACTACAACTTCATCGCAGTGCTTGTGGCAATGGGTTGCATGTACGTGTGCGACGTGCTTATAAACAAAGCAAACTGGAAATGGCTTGACAGTTTCTCAACGCCCGTGTCCATGCTCATAGCAATGTTTGTGGTCGGCGTGATAAGCTACTGCGCAAACAAATACGGCTGGGCACTCTCTTCCGACACGTCGTCGGCAGCGGAACAAGCCGCAGAGGCTGCAAGAAACGCCTTTGCAATGATACTGTAAGGAGGCGCGATTATGTCAAAAGAAAGAGTTAAAGTTTCAATGGATTACAACCTCAAATCCCACATCATCGGCAAAATTTGGCTTGCGTTGTCGCTTGTCATATTCTTTGCCGTCCCCACGACGATTTGCCTCTACTACGACGTCAAACCCGACATGAGCGTCATGGGTACGTCCGCAGTACTCATTCCCTTCATCATCAACTTCTTCTCGGGAATATTCGAACCTATCATCTATTCCCCGATGTTGGGCATCAACAGTGCGTACCTTGCCTTTATCACAGGCAACCTTTCCAACCTCAAAATCCCTTGCGTCGTCAAAGCGCAAGAGATTTGCGGCACGAAACTCGGTACGGAAGAAAACGAAGTGGTGTCCACCCTCTCGGTTGCGACAAGCACTCTGGTGACAACGGTCATCATCGCGGTGTTTGTGCTTATCCTTGCGGTCAGCAACGTTGAAACGGCAATCAAAAACACTCCGTGGATTACGCCTGCGTTCACTTGCGTTGTTTATGCGCTGTTTGGATCGCTCGGCGGAAAATACGTCGTCAAAAACATCAAGCTCGCCGTATTCCCGCTTGTCATCATCGTTGCGTTCTCTCTCATTTTGGGATTTGCAGCGCCAAAGCTCGGCGTCGGCTCGGCATACTTGTTTGTCGGTATAGCACTCTGCGCAATCTTCGGTATTCTCCAAGTCGTGCGTGAAAAGAAAAAGCAAAAACTTCAAGAAGAAAAAGAACACCTCGAAGGAATCGCGGTTTCCGACGTCGAACTCGACGAAAACTCCGCAAACGCCGTCAAATCCGACGATGAGCAAAGCGAAAATCAAAACGAAGAGCAAAACGAAGAGCAAGCACTCGAAGATGTCGAAAAAGAGGCGGAACAAATCGCCGAAGACGCCCAAAGCGTTGACTAAAAAGCAATTCAAAGCATAAAAAATCCGACGAAAATTCGTCGGATTTTTTCTTTTTTCAGACAGATGAGAAACAAGGTTTTTGTTCCTCTTTTAACTATAAATAAACGCAATATTGAGATGAAGAACAAGGAAACACCCCTTTGCAAACCCGCCTAACGTACTGATGTGTACGTGACGGGTGAACAAAAGGGTGTTGACGCAGTTATTCGCTCAATAGTGCGTTTATTCCAACTCGAATGCACCGGTGTAAAGCTGATAATACCTCCCCCTCTGCGCTATCAACTGCTCGTGATTGCCGCGCTCGATAATCTCGCCGTGTTCGAGAACGCAAATCATGTCGGAGTTGCGTACGGTGGAGAGTCTGTGCGCGATGACAAAAACGGTGCGACCTTGCATAAGTTTGTCCATTCCCTGCTCGATAAGTTTTTCTGTGCGTGTGTCGATTGAACTTGTCGCTTCGTCCAGAATGAGAACGGGCGGATTTGCGACTGCGGCGCGAGCGATTGCAAGAAGCTGACGTTGACCTTGCGAAAGGTTTTCGCCGTCGCCTGTAAGCATGGTGTCATATCCTTCCGGCAAGTGGCGGATAAAGTAATCCGCATTTGCGAGTTTTGCCGCGGCTTTGACTTCCTCGTCGGTGGCGTCCAGTTTTCCGAAACGGATATTGTCGGCGACCGTCCCCGTAAAGAGGTGCGTATCTTGAAGAACCATTGCCATAGAGTGACGCAAATCGTCTTTTTTGATTTTTGTTATATTGATGTTGTCGTATCTTATCTTGCCCTCGTTTATATCGTAGAAGCGGTTGATAAGGTTTGTAATCGTGGTCTTTCCTGCGCCGGTTGAGCCGACGAGTGCGATTTTTTGTCCCGGCAACGCTTCCATTGTGACGTGTTTGAGGACGTTTTTTTCGGGAACGTAACCAAAAGATACGTCCTCGAATTCGACCTCTCCTCTCCACTTGACGTACGTTGTAGTGCCGTCGGCTTTGTGGAAGTGTTTCCACGCCCACTCGCCCGTGTATTCTTCGGTTTCTACGATGTTGCCGTCCTCGTCCTCTTTTGCGTTTACGAGAGTTACATAGCCTTCGTCCTGTTCGGGTTGCTGGTCAATCAATTCAAAGATACGCTCCGCGCCTGCAAGTGCCATAAGAACGCCGTTCATTTGTTGAGCGATTTGAGAGAGCGGATTGCTGAATTGGCGGGAGAATTGCATGAAGGACACAAGACCGCCCCACGTCATACCGCCGAATCCGCCGATTGCCATAATCGTGCCGAGAATTGCGGTTGCCGCATAGGACACGTAGGACAAGTTGCCCATGATCGGGAATAGTATATTCGCATACGTGTGCGCCTTATCGGAGTGATGGAACAAATCCTCGTTGAATTTGTCGAAATCGATTTTTTCCTCGTCCTCGTGGCAGAACACTTTGACCACTTTAAGTCCGTCGATATGCTCCTCGATAAAGCCGTTTATCGCGCCGGTCTGGCGTTGTTGACCGACAAAGTGCTTGCCGCTCTTGCCTGCGATAAACTTCATAATGAAAAGCATTATGACGAGCATAACCACCGAGCAAAGCGTCAGCAGCGGAGATACGAGCATCATTGCGACAAACATACCGACAACCATAAGCAAGTTGCTGATAAGGTTGGGAATGCCGTTTGAAAGCAGTTCGCGCAACGTGTCCGTGTCGTTGGTGTAAAGGCTCATTATGTCGCCGTGGGTGTGAGTGTCGAAATATTTGACGGGCAATTTTTCCATCTTTTCGAACATCTCGTCACGCACGCTTTGGAGGGTTTTGGTGGTGACTCTGACGAGAATGTAGTTGTAAAGATAATGAAGCCCTGCGCCCACGACGTACATTGCCGCCATAACGCCGACGATACCGCCGAAGTTTTGCATGGTGACTTCCGCCGCCCTTGCGATGATTTCCGCATTGGAGGTGACGTACACTCCGTTTGCATAAGCAAGAGGAAGGATATAGTTGTTGACGACAACCGAGCCGAGCATAAACGTACCTGCGATGTTGCAAAGCACGTTTGCGATCATGCAAATCAATGCGCCGATAAGTTGACCTCTATACGGTTTCCAATACCCGAGAATACGCTTCAAGGTTTGCATAGGGTTCTTTGCCCTAAACTTGTTTTGAGCCGCCGCTTTTTTGACGTTTTGTTTTTTGTCTTTACGCATTGACGCTCACCTCCTCGTCGCTTCCTTTCTTTTGGGAATTGTACACGTCCCGATAAATCTCGTTGGTTGCAAGCAACTCTTCGTGAGTGCCAACGGCGTCGATTTTGCCGTCGTTCATAACGATGATTCTGTCTGCGTCCTCGACGGAAGAGATACGTTGAGCGATGATAAGCACCGTAGTATCTCCGAATTCTTTTTTGAGTCCGGATCTTATTGCCGCGTCGGTTGCGGTATCGACTGCGGACGTAGAATCGTCCATAATCATGATTTTCGGCTTTTTGAGCAAAGCGCGCGCGATGCAAAGACGTTGTTTTTGACCGCCGGATACGTTGACGCCGCCCTGACCGAGTTCGGTTTCGTAACCGTCGGGGAAAGACATAATGAAGTCGTGCGCTTGCGCCGCTTTTGCAGCGTGTTCGATTTCCTCGTCCGTTGCGTCTTTGTTGCCCCAAAGCAAGTTTTGCCTTATCGTGCCGCTGAACAACACGTTCTTTTGAAGCACCATTGCGACGGAATCTCTGAGTTTGTCGAGCTTGTAGTCCTTGACGTTGACGCCCCCGACCTTCACCTCGCCGTCCAAAACGTCGTAAAGTCTGGGAATCAGCTGGACGAGAGTGGACTTTGCCGAGCCGGTTCCGCCTATGATACCGATGGTTTCACCGCTCCTGATATGCAAGTCGATGTTTTCAAGATTGAGGACGTCGCGGGATTTCGAATAGGAAAAATCAACGTTGTCGAAATCGATACTGCCGTCTTTGACTTCGATGTCCTGTGAGTCGGGAGCGTCTTCGATGTCGATTTTTTCGTTGAGAATTTCAACGATACGATCGAGGGACGCACGCGAAAGCACGATGTTCATAAAGCCCATTGCCACCATGATAAGCGACATAAGGATTTGCATAATATAACTCAAAAATGCAGTGAAATCGCCAAGTTTCATGTTGCCCACGATGATGTCGTTGCCGCCGAACCACGCAACGCAAATCATACAAGCGTAAATGACGATTTGCATAAACGGGAATGCGATAACGATGATTTTTTCCGCGGAAAATTGAAGTTTTTGGACAGTTGAACTGACTTTTTTGAACTTGTCGATTTCGTTGTCCTCTCTCACGAACGCCTTGACCGCGCGGATACCTATGAGGTTTTCCTGCGTGGACTCGTTCATATCGTCGTATTTGCGGAGCATCTTTTCAAATCTCGGGAAAACGACTTTCACACCCACGATAAGTCCTACGATCAAAACGGGGATCGCCGCGGCAAATATGAGCGACAAATCCGGGCTTATTGAGATTGACATGCACATTGCCAAAATCAACATTATCGGCGAGCGCACAAGCATACGGATGATGATTTGAAATGCCATCTGTATGTTGGTTACGTCGGTGGTAAGTCTTGTCACAAGGCTTGCGGTTTTGAATCTGTCAAGGTTTGCAAAGGAGAAGTTTTCAATCTTGTAAAACATCTTTTTGCGCAGATTTTTTGCAAAACCCGTCGAAGCGGTCGCCGCAAGTCTGCCCGACATCGTGCCGAAAAACAGCGATATCAACGCCATAACTATCATCATTGCGCCGCAAGTGACGATAAACCAGACGCGGTTGTTCATCGTAAACAACTCGAAGCCTTTGCTTCCAAGTTGAAGCGTAAACGTAAAAGACGTTGCGTGCTCAACCATACCTACGTTTACGATTTGCGCCATGATGAGCGGAATCAAAATTTCAAAAAGAACTTCCAGCGCAACCAAAACAGACGTGAAAATCGCGTGGACTTTGTACTCTCCCACGCAACTCGCAATCTTTTTGAGTCCGCCTTTGGATCTCGGTGCCATATTTTTTTCGTTTGCCATAATCACCTTAATTTCGCATAGCGCGAAGATGAAAAATATTTGCAAAAGCAAAATGCTTTCATCGACCGTGCAAAAAAAATCACGATCATATTTTATTTACAATTTATTAAAAAAAATGTCAATGATTTATGTCGATTTCTTTTAAATATTAAATTTATTTTATTAAATATATACATCATT
>ENA-UOJC01000334-UOJC01000334.1-human-gut-metagenome-genome-assembly--contig:-C104-NODE-334-length-85073-cov-11.813992_pt1 | contig 85073 bp, 70 predicted proteins | sample MGYA00242339_ERZ723886 | MGnify/ENA metagenome assembly ERZ723886 | reverse complement strand
GAAAGCCGCTATTACTATCAGATCGACGCAAAGACCGGCGAGATCATCTTCCGGAACAAGTACATTCTGCCTGCCGAGGCAAGGCGGATCGCCGTGGAGGACGCCGGCTGCACGGACAGGGTCCTGTTCATCGTGGAAACCTTGGTGGGTGGGGGCATCAAGTCGCCTTACTATCTGCTCGTCTTTGCCGATGCGAAAACACAGTGGACTTACCGTATTGATGCGGTGCTGGGCATCATAATGGGAAAAGAAAAGGAGAACATCGGCACGGGAATCTTCATTCCGCTGCGGCAGGCACAGGAGATCGCCCTGAAAGATGCCGGGCTGGATGAAGTCGCGCAGAAAATTGTGTTCACCAAGACCGAACTGAGCCGCAATCAGGGAAGACCCTGCTATGAGTTGGACTTCTACACCGGGGAAAGCCGCTATTACTATCAGATCGACGCAAAGACCGGCGAGATCATCTTCCGGAACAAGTACATTCTGCCTGCCGAGGCAAGGCGGATCGCCGTGGAGGACGCCGGCTGCACGGACAGGGTCCTCTTCACCGAGGAGACCTTGGTGGACGGTGGCATCAAATCGCCCTACTACCGACTCGTCTTTGCCGATATGAACACGCAGTGGACTTACCGTATTGATGCGGTGCTGGGCACCATAATGGGAAAAGAAAAGGAGGACATCGGCACGACTGGACAGGCGTGGAAAAACCCGTTCGGCGATGTGCGGGAAAGCGACTGGTTTTACAGATCGGTGAAATTTGCATATGCAGGCGGCTTGATGCGGGGCGTTTCGGATACGGAATTCTCACCGGATACAGATGTGACCCGAGCGATGTTTGTCATGATCCTCTATCGCATCGAGAAAGAGCCGCAGGCGGGAAGCACTGCGTTTGCCGATGTTGAGATCGGCGACTATTATGAAAAGGCGGTGGCCTGGGCAAACGCAAACGGTATCGTCTCCGGCGTTTCCGAAAAACGGTTCGCGCCGAATGAGCCGATTACCCGGGAACAGATGGCGACAATCATTTACCGCTATGCAGCTTTCAAGGGATATGACATAAGGACAAGCGGGAAAATCGCTTATACGGACAGCAGTGACATCTCGGATTATGCGAAAGATGCTGTCAGCTGGGCTGCCGAAGAGGCACTGATGGCGGGGCATGCCGACGGTCGCTTTTTGCCGCGGGAAAACGCGACAAGAGCCCAGACTGCCGCAGTGTTTATGCGTATGCTCGGGGACTCGAAATGAAAACGCAGGCGCAAGCAGGTGTGTATAAGTGAATTGTCAAGTGAAGTGCAACAAAAGAAATAAAAAGCGAACGGCACATGCCGTTCGCTTTTTGTGTTTGGGTTTACTCCGCCTTTGCGCCCTCGGCAGCCTGCTTTTTGCTTGCTGCGCTGACGTCTACGCTGCGGATCGCGGTCTTGAGGAAGCGGATCTTGGTGCCCGCCTTGCTGGTCTCGATCGTGACAGTCTCGTCCTTGATGGAGACGATCTCGCCGATGATACCGCCGATGGTGGTGACCTCGTCGCCGACGGCAAGGGAATCACGCATGTTCTGCGCTTCCTTCTCCTGCTTCTTCTGCGGACGGATCATCAGAAAATAGAAGATTGCGACCATCGCGATCAGCATGATCGGCATGGAAAGCGCCGCGAGCGGGCTGCTTTCGGCAGTTTCAGCCGCGCCTGCGGCTGCGTCCAAAAGGAAATTGAGCATAATAGCCTCCGTGTTTTTTGAATTTACCTTCTTATTATACACGAGCGATGGTGCATTTGCAAGGCGTTTTTGAAAAAAGAGCGGAGAATATGGGCAAAACGACAAAATTATCTTTTTTTGAAAAAAGGGTTTACAAACCCGTAACAGTATGCTATACTACACCCAGTAAATCTTTAAGACGGTACAGAGATGCCGGCAAGATTTGATGAATCCGCTGTCAGTCTATCTGCGGATGCTTTTGTCTTGCCTGCGTCGGCAAGGCTTTTTTTATGCCCTGCGGCGCGGCGCTGTGCCTCCGAAAAGAGAATTTGAGGAGGAAAGTATGACTAAAAAGAAAAACGCGATTCCCGAAAACGGCATTTACGATGCCCGCACGCTCGGTGTGCCGAAGATGCTCATCCTCGGCCTGCAGCACATGTTCGCCATGTTCGGCGCAACCGTGCTCGTCCCGCTTCTGACCGGACTTGACGTTGCCTCGACGCTGCTGTTTGCAGGTCTCGGCACGCTCTTCTTCCACCTGGTCACGGGCGGCAAGGTTCCCGCATTCCTGGGTTCGTCCTTCGCATTCCTCGGCGGCTATGCTGCCATTACCGGTCTCGCCGGGACGGCAGGCTATGAGACCATGACAAAGACGGAGCTCCTGCCTTACGCCTGCCTCGGCGTTGCCTGCGCAGGTCTCGTGTATCTCGTACTGGCGGCACTGATTCGTGCGGTCGGCGCAAACAAGGTCATGCGTTTCTTCCCGCCGGTCGTCACCGGTCCCATCATTGTTGCAATCGGTCTCGGCCTTGCAGGCTCGGCAGTCAGCAACTGCCAGGTCAACTGGCCGCTCGCACTGATTGCCCTCGCAATCATTATTATCTTCAACGTCTGGGGCCGCGGCATGGCGAAGATCATCCCGATCCTGCTCGGTGTCCTCGGTTCCTGCGCAGCCGCTGCAATCTTTGCGCTGACCCTCGGTCAGACGATCACGGCAGCCGACGGCGCACAGTACATCGCCATCGCCGGCAAGGAGAACATGATCCTCTTCTCCACCGAAGCGCTCCAGCAGCTGAAGGATGCCGCATGGGTCGGTCTCCCGGTCACCTGGAAGCACACGGTCTTCGGCGGCGTTGACTTCTCGAATACCTCGCTCATCATCAGCTCGATCGTTGCCATCATGCCGATCTCGCTGGCAACCATGATGGAGCATATCGGCGACATCTCGGCGATCTCCTCCACGGTCGGCAAGAACTACATCAAGGATCCCGGTCTGCACAGAACGCTCGTCGGCGACGGTATCGCAACCACGCTGGCATCGCTCTTCGGTGCGCCCGCAAACACGACCTACGGTGAGAACACCGGTGTGCTTGCACTCTCGAGAGTCTATGATCCCCGCGTCATCCGCATCGCGGCAGTCTTCGCGGCAGTCCTCTCCTTCAGCCCCAAGTTTGCGGCGCTGATCCACCTGATCCCCACCGCAATCATCGGCGGTATCTCCTTTGTCCTCTACGGCATGATCTCGGCCATCGGTGTGCGCAACGTTGTTGAAAACCAGGTCGACTTTACGAAGAGCCGCAACCTGATCGTCGCGGCGATCATTCTGGTCTGCGCACTCGGCCTCGGCTCGGTCAGCTTCACGATCGGCGGCGTCGGCATCTCGCTTTCCGCACTCGCAGTTGCATCCATCGCGGGCATCGTCCTCAACGCAATCCTGCCCGGCAAGGATTACACCTTCGACTCGGAAGAGAAGGGCGCACAGGCGGTTGACTTCCAGATCAACTCCTCGGAGAAATAAGCTCCCCGAAATGCAATCGAAAGGCGGCTTCTGCCGCCTTTTTTGCGTTATGTCATGAAAATGTCTTGAACCGTGCACGGGAATATGCTATAATCTATATAATATGTAGAAATTTGTGCTCCGCCCGCCAAGGCGGCAAACATAACGAGGTTTTAGTATGCCTGAGAATATCAGACCGCAGCGCGTGCCTGCGCCGCAGCCGTCCGCGCAGACGGCGACGCGCCCCGCTGTCCGGAAAGGGAAGGGCGATCGCGCATTTTCCCGTGCGATCCCGATCCTGATTGTCGTTTTGCTCTTGTCCTTTGCTGCCATGCTGTTTTTGCTCGGCGCTCTGCAAAAGCGAAATGCAAGCATTGCCGCCGAATATCAGGCATTGCAGGAAGAGAACGAGTACCGGCAGATGCTCATTGCACGCGCCGACGTCGATACGCGCACCGTGGAGGCTGTGCCGGTAGTCGAACCGCAGATTGCGCATGCCGCCTATGCCGCGGATGCGAAGACGCTCAGCGACATCAACAGTGCCTACGCCATTTTGATCGATGTGGACAACAATACCGTGCTGGCGTCGCGCAACGGCGAGGCACGCATTTATCCCGCCTCAATGACCAAGCTGATGACGCTGATCGTGGCGATGGAGCACATGGCGGATCTGAACGATACCTATACGTTTACTTATCAGATCATCAATCCGCAGGTGGCGGCGGGTGCAAGCGTTGCAGGCTTTTCGGCGGGCGAGACCGTGCCGCTGATCGACCTCCTGTACGGCACGGCGCTGCCCTCCGGCGCGGATGCGACGGCGGCGATCGCCGACTATGTTGCCGGTTCGGAGAGTGTGTTTGCCGAACTGATGAACGAAAAAGCCGAAGCCATGGGGCTCACGAACACGCATTTTGTCAACGCAAGCGGGCTTCACGATCCGGATCATTATTCCACGCCGCACGAGATCGCGCTGATCCTGGAATACGCGCTCGAAATTCCGCAGCTGCGCGAGATCATATCCACCTATCAATATACAACGGCGAAGACCGAGCAGCATCCGGACGGACTGCTGCTGACCAGCACGGTGTTCTCCCGCATGCGCGGAGACGAACCCGGGAATGCAGAGGTTTTCGCAGGCAAAACCGGCTATACGCACGAGGCGAAAAGCTGCCTCGCCAGCGCCGCCGAAACGCCGGACGGGCACACCTATGTGCTGGTGACGGCTTTTGCGGACGGTACCTATGCGCCCGTCTACGATGCAATTGACATTTACAGAAACTATATTCCGTCGTCGGATGCCGCCGAAGTCGGGGCAACCGATGCCGGGGACTAAAATACGAGAAAAAAGCGCCGGGATTTTTATATTGCATCCCTGCGCTTTTTTGTGTATTCTTTATATGCGATGATTTGTACTTCAGGCTGCATTTGTGCAAAAAAATGAGCCTTGTCTGCGTTGTTTTGTGTATTGCATCGCACAGGTTGCACAGTTTTGATGCGAAAATTTCTATGTGAGGCGGCGAGACTTGCTTTGAATCCCGCCGCAGCCTGTGGTACAATAGAAAGAGAAGAGAGCCGTGCGCTTTGACGCGATGGACGGACAAGTTCCGGATTCATAAGGTAAACCCGGCGGCGATGCCGCCATAGATAAGGAAAGGACCAGCACATGAAAAGAAAACTGATTGCAATTCTGCTTGCCGTGTTCACGGCATTTGCCTGCGTGCCCGCCTTTGCGGCAGGAGATCTGCTGATCTCACCCGCACCGACGGCATCTGCGGCGCGCCCGACCGCGGGCGGCGCAGCCGACGCGCTGTATGCGCTCGGACTCGTCGGCGGCTACGGGAAGAATGCGGACGGCAGTGTGAATTTCGCGCTCGGCGACAAGCTGACGCGCGCACAGGCGTTCGTCCTCGTGGTGCGCTTTGTCGGCGCGGAGAAGGACGCAACGCTGAGCGTGCAGAGCCACCCGTTCACCGACGTGCCCGCATGGGCGAACCCCTATATCGGCTACGTCTATGCAAACGGTATCACCAAGGGCGTGAGCGAGACGAGGTTTGACCCCGACACCCCGGTGTCGGAGGCGGCGTTCCTCACGATCATGCTGCGCGTGCTCGGCTACAACGACGGCGCGGGCGACTTCAGGTGGGACGACCCGTATACGCTGGCACAGTCGGTCGGCATCGCGGACGCAAAGGCGGACACGTTCAACCGCGGCAGCGCGTTTGTCATCTGCTACCGTGCGCTGACCGCGACGGTCAAGAGCGGGAACAGCATTGCGGAGCAGCTGATCGCCAAGGGCGTCTTCACGAAGGAAGCCTATGATAAGGCGATGAATCCCGGCGACGATACACCGATCGTCATTCCCGGCGAATCGACGCTGAAGACGGTGATCACCCCGATCGCCGAGCTGAACACCAAGGGAGAGGACGGCGACCATGCGGACGACGACTTCAACACCGTGTCGCTCGAGATCGACTACCGGCAGACGGCGGAGCTGACCTCGGCGAAGACCGGCTACAACCGCTATGACAACGCGTGGTACCCGCGCGTGAAAAAGGTGCGTGACGATCTGTATCTGCTCCTTTACCATTACGGACAGTACGGTCAGCACATCTACTGGACGACCAGCCGCGACGGCGTCAAATGGAATGCGCCCTCGGTGCTCTACCGGGGCGGCGCATCGGCAACCGGCTTCACGCATGCGGAGGGACCGCTTGCCGGTACAAAGGACGATATGCGCGCGGTCAACCCGGACGCCTGCGTCCTCGACAACGGCGACATTCTCTGCGTTTATTCGGTCCGCTCCAACAAGGGCTATCAACAGGTGATTGACCTGAACGGCCTGGAGCTGGTGCGCGGCAAGGTGACGGCAAGCGGCGGGATCCAGTGGTCGAAGCCGACGAAGATCTACACCGGCACCAACTGGGAGCCCTTCATCATGCAGCGTGACGACGGGCAGATCGAGATTTACTTCTCCTCTTCGGTCACCTATATCGCCAAGTACGGCTTTGATAAGGCAAAACGCTCCTCCGGCACGGGTCTGATCGTCTCGAAGGACGGCGGCTATACCTGGACGCCGGATGTGCAGGCGGGCGACAAGAATTATTACCGCCCCACGGTGGTCTATCAGCAGGCGATCGGCGAAAAGAAGACGCCGAACGGTGAGACTGCGATGTATTTCAGCGGACAGATGCCGTCTGTTGTGCAGCTGTACAATGGCAAGTCCATGATTGCCGTTGAGGTGCACGGTCTCAACAACAAGTACACCATTTCGCTTGCGACCAGCGAGGCAGGGGGCAACTGGAAGGATCTCGGCATCACGGAAGAAGGTCCCTCCACCATGATGAAGGATGTCTTCACCGGCGCTGCGCCCTATCTTGCACGGTTTGAGTCCGGTGAGGTCTACCTGACCTACACCAGCAAAGGTCTGAAGGGCAGAATGGCAAAGGCGGACGGCACTGCCGTATCGTCGAAGGAGTTCACGGCGGTTCCCGGCGCGGCAGGCTCCTGGGGCTCGACCGAGATCGTCGGCAGCCATGCCGTGCTCTCCACCGCGCCGGTCGTCAACGGTGACAAGCGCGGCGTCAAGATCGTTCGCTCCTACCTCAACCACCGCATCAATGCGCCCAAGACCGCTGTTACGGTGGATGGCTATACAAATGACTGGGACAACATCGAAAACACCGATGCACTCTTCGTCGGCAGCGAATCGCAGGCACAGATCACCCTGCGTGCCGCGCACGACGATGAGAATGTCTACTTCCTCGTTTCGCGTCTCGACGATTTCATGACCTCGAGCGATGCGGTTATGGTCTGCATCGGCGCAGGTGAGACGGCGGATTACCGCGTCGTGGTCGGCGTTGACGGTTCGGTCTCGATCGACCACTATTCCGCAGGTGCCAAGCGGTCGAGCATCACGGGCGGTACGGCTGTGGTCAAGGTGCTCGGCACGCTTAACAACAATGAGGATACCGACGAGGGCTGCGTCTATGAGATCGCCGTTCCGAAGTCGGCGGTCGGTCTTACCGGCGCGAAGAGCTTCAAGGTTCGTCCCGTGCTGACCAACAAGGACAGCAACAACGTGATCCTGGATACGCTCACGGGTGTCACGGCGTATTCCACCGCGCTTTGGCCGGATATCGTTCTCGACTGATGCGGCGGGCAATTCGTATACTCCTGCTGCTTGCCGTGACGGCGGCGTTCAGCGCCTGCGGCACGGGAACAGAGGAGCAAACGACAGCGTCGTCTGCGGACGACTGGTCTGCGATCTACAGACCGTAAAGACTGCAATAAAAAATCCCGAAGAAATTCGGGATTTTTTTATTGCATGTGAAAATCAGCCGGCGATCCGCTGCACAAGGCGGGTGACGAGGTCAAACAAGATAGGCATGAACACGGCGGGCAGCAGGTTGCCGACCTTGATCTTTGCGATGTTCAGCATCCGCAGCCCGATGGCAAAGATCAGGATCGAGCCGACAAAGGACATCTGCGAGATCACAACCTCCGTGAGGTGCGGCTCAATGTAGACACCGAGGAGCGAGATCGCGCCCTGATAGACGAAGACCGCTACAGCCGAGAACAGTACGCCGATGCCGAGCGTGGAGGCGAGGATCATCGAAGAAATGCCGTCGATGATGCTTTTGGCGACCAGAACGTCGGTGTTCCCCCGAATGCCGTTGTCCAGCGCGCCGACCACTGCCATCGCGCCCACGCAGAAAAGCAGGGTCGCCGTCACCATGCCGGCGGCAAAGGCGGAGTTTTCGTTCGAGGCGAATTTTTTCTGGCAGCGCACGCCGAGCGCGTCGAGGTGCTTTTCAATGTCGATCACCTCGCCGAGCGCTGCACCGAGCGCCATGGAGAGGATCATGACAAGCGTGTCCTTTGTGCCGAACGCGCCGTCTGCATAGGTCAGGCAGGCGCTGATCGCGCCGCCGATGCCGATGAACATCACGACGAGTCCGACGGCTTGCATCACCGTATTTTTGACATGCTCGGGCAGCACTTTCTTTGCCGCAAGCCCGAGCAGCGTGCCCGCGACGATCAGTGCGCAGTTGATAAGAGTTCCGGAAACAGGCATGGTCGATTCTTCTTTCCTTATATAACAATCGAGGGTATCATAACATAAAGTTTCGGAAAAGTAAATAAAAACTACCCGAAAAATCCGAAAATGCAAGTTTACATCTGTGAAAGTTGCAAAAAATCTTCTGAAAACCAAAAAAATTTCAAAAAACCCTTGCAAAAATGCGCAAGACCCGTTATAATAATTGCATAATTGTTTTTCGGAATTATATGGAAAACAAATTGTTTGGGAGGTTATTACTATGAAAAAGATCATCGCACTGATCCTCACGGCTTTGATGCTCGTTTCGGTCTTTGCCGCATGCGGCGAAAAGACGGACGGCGACGTCGTCAAGATCGGCATTTACGAGCCGGCTTCCGGCTCCAACGGTGCAGGCGGTAAGCAGGAAGCGCTGGGTATCAAGTACGCAAATTCGGTGCAGCCGACGGTGGACATCGGCGGCAAGACCTATAAGGTAGAGCTGGTTTCGGTGGATAACCAGTCGTCCAACGACAAGGCACCCTCTGCTGCGGCAGAGCTGGTCAGCGCAGGTGTGTCGGTTGTCCTCGGCTCTTACGGCTCGGGCGTTTCCATCGCGGCAGCACCGACCTTTGAGCAGGCAGGCGTGCCCGCCATCGGCATCACCTGCACCAACCCGCAGGTCACCGAGGGCAACAAGCACTATTTCCGCATCTGCTTCCTCGATCCCTTCCAGGGCACGGTCCTTGCAAACTATGCTTACAATGAGCTGGGTTACAGAACCGCATACACCCTTGCGGAGAACGGCAACGACTATGATGAAGGTCTTGCACACTACTTCACCGAGGCGTTCACAAAGCTCGGCGGCAAGGTCGAAAACGCAAACTTCCCCGAGAACACCTCGGACTTCAACTCCTACATTACCAATGCGGTGAATGCAGGCGCCGAGGTCATCTTCGCACCGACCTCCACGAGCTATGCACAGCTGATCGTGGAGCAGGCTGCCGCAAAGGGTGTTTCCGCCACAATTATGGCGGGCGATACCTGGGACTCCAACCAGATCCTCTCGGCTGCAAAGGGAAAGAAGATCGACATTCAGGTCACCACCTTCTATCAGGAGGGCGGTAACGCAGACTTCGATAAGGGCTTCAAGGCATTCCTTGAAGGCAATGAGCAGAACCTGACCGACAACGGCGGCGACAGCAACATCGCGGCAGTTTCGGCGATGGGTTACGATGCATACTTCGTCGCACTCGAGGCGCTCAAGGCTGCCGGCTCGACCGACAGAGCAAAGGTCACCGAGGCACTCTGGAAGGTTTCGACCACCGGTGTGACCGGCGCGATCGCCTTTGACGATGTCAACGGCGATGCGATCCGTACCACCGCATACATCAAGAAGGTCAACACGACCACCGGTCTGTGGGACTTCGTCAAGGAGCAGGGCGTCGCAAAGTAATCGCTGCTCCGTTTATTCGGCACATCGGGGTCAGGGCTTGACTTTTGGTCAAGCCCTTGCCTTGATTTTTAAGACTTCCCGACTTTCGGGTCGTCTTGCATGGGCGGGAACGCTCCCGCGTGTGCAAGGCGACCTCAAAGACGACTGAAATGTGAGGATACACGCATGAACATAACGATTGACCATATTTTAGCGGGCGTATCCGCCGGCGGTCAGTACGCGCTGATCGCGATCGGGTATACCATGGTCTACGGCATTCTGCGCCTGATCAACTTCGCGCACGGCGACGTTTTCATGGTGGCGGGCTTGATCATGGTTTACGCGTCTGCCAGCCTGCCGCTTTATGTCTCGATTCCGATCGTGCTCGTCGGCACGGTGCTGCTCGGCGTACTGATCGAGAGCGCCGCATACCGTCCGCTCCGTTCGGCGCCGCGTATGTCGGTCATGATCTCGGCGATCGGCGTATCTTACCTGCTTGAAAACCTTGCCCTGTACATCACGGGCGGTCTGCCGCAGGTCTATCCGGATATTCCGTGGATCTCGGATTCGGTCACCATCCTCGGCGCGACCACCAAGCGCGTCACGCTGATCACGCCGGTGCTCACGCTGTTTTTGGTCGTTGTCCTGGTGCTGCTCATCCGCTATACCAAGATCGGCATGGCGATGCGCGCGGTGTCCAAAGACTTTGAGACCTCGCAGCTCATGGGCATCAAGATCAATTCGGTCATCAGCATGACCTTTGTCATCGGCTCGTTCCTCGCGGCGGTCGGCTCACTGCTCTATTTCTCCAGCTATAAGTCGGTCATCCCGACCTCGGGCGCCATGCCGGGTCTGAAAGCCTTTGTTGCAGCCGTTTTCGGCGGCATCGGGTCGATCCCGGGTGCAGTCGTCGGCGCATTCATCATCGGCATCTGTGAGAACCTCATCAAGTCCAGCACCGAGCTGTCCATTTTCTCGGATGCGTTCACCTTTGCGCTGCTGATCCTGGTTCTCTGCGTCAAACCGACGGGTCTGTTCGGCGAGAAGACCACCGATAAGGTATAAGGAGGGCGCCGATGATGCAAACGCTGACACAAAAGAAAAAATATACGTATATGAACTTCGGACTGCTCGTGCTGCTGTTCGTCTTCGTATTCCTCGCAGACCGATTCCTGCCGTCCTATGACGTCAAGGCAAAGGTGCTGCAAAAGGGCGCGGTCTTCGCGCTGATCGCCGTCTCCATGAACCTGCTCAACGGCTTTACCGGGCTTTTTTCGCTCGGGCAGGCAGGCTTCATGCTGCTCGGCGCATATACCTATGCGATTTTCACGATTCCGACGGTCGCCGATCGCGTGGCGGTCTATAAGTATTACACCACCACGGCGGCGGACGGCACGGTGCAGGGCGGTCTTGTTCAGTTTGCGCTGCCGGTCGCGGTCGCGATTATTCTGGCGGGACTTGTCGCCGCGCTCTTCGCGTTCCTCATCGGTCTGCCGGTGCTGCGTCTCAAGAGCGACTATCTGGCGATCGCCACGCTCGGCTTCGCCGAAATTCTGCGCGCACTCTGCCAGTGGAAGGGACTCGGCGTCCTGACCAACGGCTCCAACCAGCTGCGCCTGTACCCGACCTTTTCGGGCATTCTGCCGTATTTCCTTGTTTCGGGCATCTGCATCGCGATCATCGCGCTGCTCATCCGCTCCACCTACGGCAGAGCCTTCAAAGCCATACGCGACGATGAAGTCGCTGCCGAGGCGATGGGCATCAACCTCACCAAGCACAAGATGATCGCCTTTGTTGTCAGCTCGTTCTTCGCGGGCATCGGCGGCGCGCTCTTTGCGATGTATCAGAACACCATTCAGGCAAAGCCGTTTACCACCACGCTGACCTATGAGATCCTTCTGATCGTCGTCATCGGCGGTATCGGTTCGCTCAGCGGTTCGGTGCTGGCAAGCTTCCTCTATATCGCCTGCTCCGAGTGGTGGATGCGCTTCCTCGACACCGACGGCATCATCCCCGGTGTCACGCGCAACGGGTTCCGCCTCGTCGTGTTCTCGGCAGTCATCATGGTGATCGTGCTGTTCTTCCGCCGCGGCATCATGGGCGACAAGGAGCTTTCCACCGAACGTATTGCCGATTTCTTTGCCGCACATAAAAAGAAGAAGGAGGCGACGAAATGAGCACGCTTCTGAAGCTTGAGGATATCACCATGCAGTTCGGCGGCGTCGTCGCCGTCAACAATCTGTCGCTTGAGGTCGGCGAGGGCGAGATCGTCTCCCTGATCGGACCGAACGGCGCGGGCAAGACCACAGCATTCAACGTCGTCACCGGTGTGTATGAGCCGACCAACGGTCGCGTGTCCTTTGCCGGAAAAACCATTGTGGAGAGCCATCCGCGCGGCAAGATGAGCAAGCTGTACGCGGGCGAAAACAAGGGCGTCTACAAGCGCCGTATGGTGAAGACGCCGGACAGGATCACAGCGCTGGGCATCGCGCGTACCTTCCAGAACATCCGTTTGTTCAAGTCCATGACGGTGTTTGAAAACGTGCTGGTCGCCACGCATCTGCGCCGCAAGAGTAACCTGTTCACCGCCACCTTCATGCTTGACCGCAAGGAGGAAAACGCCATGCGCGCCGAGGTTGAGTCGCTGCTGAATGAGGTCGGTCTGCTCGACGTTAAGGATGAGCTGGCAACCTCGCTCCCTTACGGCAAGCAGCGCCGCCTGGAGATTGCGCGTGCGCTGGCAACCAACCCGACGCTGCTGCTGCTCGACGAGCCTGCCGCGGGCATGAACCCGCAGGAGACCGACGAGCTGACTGCGTTCATCCGCTACATCCGCGACAAGTTCCACGTCACCATCTTCATGATCGAGCATCATATGAACCTCGTCATGGATATTTCCGACCGCATCTACGTTATCGACTTCGGTCGTCTGATCGCCAAGGGCACGCCCGAGGAGATTCAGAACAACGACGTCGTTATCAAGGCATATCTGGGGGTAAGTGAAGAATGAGTAAGATTCTCGAGATCAAGAACCTCAGCGTGTCCTATGGCGGCATTGAGGCGATCAAGAATATTTCGCTCGACGTCGAGGCGGGCAGCATCGTCACGCTGATCGGCTCAAACGGCGCGGGCAAGAGCTCCACGCTCCGCTCGATCGCCGGTATCGTCAAGGCGAAGAGCGGCGAGGTGCTTTTCGAGGGTGAAAACATCCTCGGTCTGTCGCCGGACCAGATCGTCAAGCGCGGCGTCACGCTTGTGCCCGAGGGCAGACGCGTGTTCCCCAACCTCACGGTTGCCGAGAACCTGCACGTCGGCGCATATCTGCGCAAGGACGACATCAAGCCCGACCTCGAATATGTGTATGAGCTGTTCCCGCGCCTGAAGGAGCGCTCCTGGCAGTTTGCCGGCACCCTTTCGGGCGGTGAGCAGCAGATGCTTGCCGTCGGCAGAGCCATGATGGCGCGCCCGAAGCTCATCATGATGGACGAGCCGTCGCTCGGCCTCGCGCCGCTGATCGTGCAGGGCATCTTTGACATCATCCGCACCATCAACAAGGCGGGCATCACGGTGCTGCTCATTGAGCAGAACGCGAATATGGCGCTCAAGGTTGCGGACTATGCCTATGTCATGCAGACCGGCGAGATCACGCTCTCCGGCACGGGCGCAGAGCTGCTTGAAAACGAGGAAGTCAAAGAGGCTTACCTCGGCAAACAGAGAAAGTAACAGAAAAAGAAGCGAACCGCATGCGGTTCGCTTCTTTTCTGTTATAGAGATGAAACGGGTCGTCGAGGGGGGCGATTCCTACTGGATTTGCGCGTCTTTAGGCTTCCCCCAAGGGGGAAGGCTATGTCGCAGCGAGCGATTCGTTACGAACCGGTGTCTGGGGCGATCCGCAGAATCCGCAGTCATTCTCCCTTACGGGCGCTTATATTCCCGATACAGATACCGGATGCCGCGGAAGATCAGAATTGCCAGCGGAATCGGGTAGCAGAAAATCCACCCGAGCACCCACAGCCAGGTGCGGCGTTTTTTCACCGGCACGGGCGGGATGTACCGCAGCAGCACCGTCGGGTCAAACTCGGGCTCGGCGGCTTTGCCTGCCTCTTTTGCGGCAGGCATATAGCCGCAGTCCGGGCAGGCGGCGGAGAAATAGCGCTTGCCGCAGCGCGGGCAGTTTTTCGCCGTCTCGCCTGCCTTCACGCCGCAGTTCGGACAGTACATGCCGGTATCAAAGATCGTGCCGCAGTTGTTGCACTTGGTTTCAAATTGATTGGCACCGCAGGCGTCGCAGGTCGTTGCCGTGTCGCTTGCCTCCGTGCCGCAGAACGGACAGATTTTCATTGTGTTTCCTCGCTTGGTTGAATCAGCTCCAGCATACACGAAAGCCGGGAAAATGTCAAGGGGGTAACCCAAAAAGCGAACCGCTTTGGCGGTTCGCTTTTTTAGTTGAGGGATCAGTAGCAGATCTTGCCCGGATTCAGGATGTTCTTCGGGTCAAACGCAGCCTTGATGCCGCGCATGAGCGCGGTCTGCGTGTCGCCGTACTGCGCCTGCATATAGCGCTTCTTGGCGTAGCCGATGCCGTGCTCGCCCGAGACGAGACCGCCGAGCTGCTCCGCCTTTTCATACATGCGGTCGAAGCAACGGGCGAGCTTTTCTTCCCATGCCGCCGCATCGAGATCGTCGCGGCAGATGTAGACGTGCAGGTTGCCGTCGCCCGCGTGCCCGAAGCTGGGGATGCGGATGCCCTCCGCGTCGGCAATCTCATGCGTGAATTTGATAAACTCGTCCACGCGGCTGCGCGGCACGACCACGTCGCACTCATCCATCTCGGTGGTCGATGCCTTGATGGCTTCGAGAAAGGCGCCGCGCGCGCTCCAGACCGATTTCTTGCGCTCCTCGGTGTCCACGATGTAGGCATCGAGTGCGCCGAGCGAATCCAGGCAGAGGTCGGCGACCGTGTGCATGTCGTGCTCGACCTGCGCGTCGGTATTGCCGTCGAAGGTCAGCAGGATGTAGGCATCATTCTTCGTGTCAGGGAACTTCTTGCCGAGGTAGCTCTCGGAGAAGAGAATCGTGTCGCGGGACATATACTCGATCGCGGTCGGGATGACTTTGGAGCGGATGATCTTCGGCACCGCCTCGATCGCGGTCTTCATGTCGGGGAAGGGCACAAGCAGGCTGATCGAGGATTTCGGCAGGGGCAGCAGCTTCAGCACTGCCTCGGTGATGACGGCAAGCGTGCCCTCCGCACCGATCAGGAGGTCCTTGAGTGCATAGCCCGAGCTGTTTTTGACGACCTTGGAGCCGAACTGCACGATCTCGCCGTTCGGCAGGACGGCGGTCAGCGCGCGCACATAGTCGCGGGTCACGCCGTATTTTACGGCACGCATGCCGCCTGCGTTGGTCGAGATGTTGCCGCCGATGGTGGCGGATTTTTCACCCGGATCGGGGGGATAGAAGAAGTCGTGCTCCTCCACGTAGGCGGCAAGCTCCATCAGCAGCACGCCAGGCTGTACCGTGATCGTGAGGTTGTCTTCATCCAGCTCGAGAATTTTGTTCATCGCGGTGGTGACCAGCAGAATACCGCCCTCCACCGGCACGGCAGAGCCGACCAGCCCCGTGCCGCTGCCGCGCACCGTGACCGGGATGTTCTCCCGATAGGCGTATTTCATCACCGCGGACACTTCCTCGGTGGAGTGTACAAACACAAGCGCGTCCGGCATATGGCTGACGCCGCCCAGCTCGTCATGGCTGTAGTCCTCGCTGATCGTGTCGCCGATGAGCAGATTCTCCGCGCCGACGATTGCGCCGAGCGCCGCCGCATCGTTTGCGTCAAACTTCTTATACATGGCCGTTCTCCTTTGCATTGATCTTGTCGAGCAGCAGGGGGACGATCGCATTCAGATCGCCCACGATGCCGTAATGCGCCACGTCGAAGATCGGCGCGTGCGGATCCGTGTTGATGGCGATGATGCAGTCGGAGGACTTCATGCCGGCGGCAAACTGCACCGCCCCCGAGATGCCGAGGCAGATGATCAGCTTCGGCTTGACGGTTCTGCCCGAGAGACCGATCTGCTGCTTGGCATCAAAGATGTTCTCCTCGACGAGCGGGCGCGTGCAGGCGACCACGCCGCCGAGCGCGTCGGCAAGTGCCTTTGCCATCTCACGGTTCTGCTCGCTCTTCGCGCCTCTGCCGACGGCGACAATGACATCCGCCTCGGAGATATCCACGTCCTTTGGCTTCTCGGTCTTGAAGAGCACGTCGATCGCGCTTTGCAGCTTCGACGCGGCAATCTCCATTTTCACGATCTCGCCGTGCGCCTCGGCAGTCGGCTTCGGCTCGGTGAAGACCTTGTAGCGCGCCGTGCAGAACTGCGGGCGGCAGTCGGGTGAGATGATCTGCGCCATGATGTTGCCGCCGAAGGCGGGGCGGATCTGGACGAGGTCGGTGTTCTCCTTCATTTCCAGCACCGTGCAGTCTGCGGTGAGACCTGCGCGGCAGCGTGCCGCAACGCGGGGCGCAAGCTGTCTGCCGAGATTGGTCGCACCGACGAGAATGCTCGACGGCTTGATTTTGTCAATGAAATCGCAGAATGCTGCGGTGTATGGCTCAATGCGGAAGTCGGCAAGCGCCGCGTCATCGTAGACGAAAATCTTGTCTGCGCCGTAGTGCAGGAGCTTTTCCGCACAGGCGGAAACGTTGTGCCCGAGCAGCAGCGCGTAGACCGGGTGACCGGTCACGGCGGCAAGTTCACGCGCCTTGCCGAGCAGCTCATAGGTCACGCGGTGAATTTTGTCGCCGTCGTGATCGACAAAGACGCAAACGCCGCGCCAGAGCGACTTGTCCACGGTGGGGCGGACGTCGCCCTCGACAAATTCCATCACGCCCTTCGGACCTTTTTTCACACAGAGCTTGCACATTTTGCAGGCTGTGCTGATCTCGAGCTTTGTGCCGTCATAGCTAAGCGCGCCGAACGGGCAGACCGCGGTCAGCGCCTTCGCCGTCTCGGCATTGACAAGATTCTGATTGATTTTAAGCTGTCCCATGTCGCCCCTCCTCAAATCAGCTTGCGGTCGACAAGCAGGTCAAAGATACCCTCCGCCTGCTCTGCCGCGCTGCCGGTGATGCTGCGTTTTTCGGTGTTTTTCTCGGGCGGGAAGATCCGCTCGACCTGGGTTGCCGAGCCGGCAAGCCCGTAGTGCTTTTCGTTCTGATCGGCGAAGTCCGCAAAGGAGAGAAAGCGTACCAGCTCGTCGCCGACGGTCTTCTTCACCTTGTAGGAGGGCAGACGCGGCGAGTTGATGTCGCCGTCCACGCAGAGCAGGCAAGGGAGCTTGATGCTCTCCTTGACGATCTTGTCGTCAAGGCTCGTCGTGACGAAGACCACGCCGTCCTCCACAGCGTCCACCGAGAGGACGTTTGCCGCATGCGGCACGCCGAGATATTCGGCAAGCTCCGCACCGACCTGCGCCGTGTCGCCGTCGGTGGTCTGCTTGCCGCAGATGATGAGGTCAAAATTGCCCGCCGCGCGCACGCCCTGCGAGAGCGTATAGGCGGTTGCCAGTACGTCCGCGCCCGCAAACTTGCGGTCGCTGAGCACCGTGCCGCGCACAGCCCCCATGCAGATGGATTCGAGGATCACGCTTTTCGCCTGCGGGGGACCCATCGTAATGGTCTCCACCGTGCCGCCGTGCGCCTCGACAAGGTCGAGCGCAAGCTCGATCCCGTACAGGTCGTAGGGGTTCATCTTGCTTGCCACGCCGTCGCGCTTCAGCACGCCCGTGACGGGATCGACCTCCACATTGCTCGAACCGGGGACCTGCTTGACGCATACAAGAATATTCATACAGTACCTCCGTTCCGGCTTTGCAAAATATGCATCACCGGCTGAATTTTTTTCACGAGTTCATTATAACAAATTAAATCAGGCTTGACAATACAAAAATCGCACTTTTTTAGTGAAAATGCATAGTTTGTTATAAATTTATCGTTAATATTTCTACAATATGCTCAAATGCGGCACTTGACAAAAACGTTGCTGTATGGTATCCTTATAGTGTCTCAAATGAGACAAAACGGAGGTGGCGAAATGTCCTGCGAACAGGCATGCTTTGCAGCGGCGCTGGCGGTCGTATTCGGCATTCTGCCGGATGCGGTGCGTGTCTCGGAGATTCTCGCCATGCCCGGCGTGCAGACGGCGGATTTTGCAGACGGCGATGTGATCTTTGCCGACGGCACGCCCGCCGCGCTCGGCGTGCTGGTGCGCGGCGGCGCGGAGATCGTCCGCACGAGCGGCGCGGAGGGCGAGGTACTGCTCCGGACGCTGGCGGCGGGTGATGCCTTCGGCGCGGCGATGCTCTTCTGTGCGGAAAGCGCCGGGACGCGTGTACGTGCAAAGGGCGATGCCCGTGCGGTCTTCCTGCCGCGGTCGGCAGTGGAGGCGGTTTTTGCCGCCGATCCGCGCGCTGCGGTCGGGTACATCACCTTTCTGTCCGAAAAGATCGCGTTTCTCAACGCGCGGCTTGCCACGTTCACGGCGGAGAATGCCGAGGCGCGGCTCGCGGGGTATATCCTGCGTGCATCCGGCAGCAGCGACGCCTTCACGCCGGGGATGCCGTTCTCGCGCCTTGCGGAGCTGCTCGGACTGGGGCGCGCGTCGCTCTACCGCGCGCTTGACGCGCTCTGCGCCGCCGGCGCCATCGAAAAGGAACAAAGAAAAATTTATATAAAGAAACGCGCGTATCTTGCGCGCGTTTCGGGAGGAACAACATGAAAAAGATTCTGGCACTTTTACTCACACTCTGCATGCTTGCGGCGCTTGCCGCCTGCGGCACCGAACCGGCAGTGACCGAGCCGACCGGCGACACAACGACCGAGCCTGCGGTCTCCACCGAGGATACGACTGCATCGACCGAACCCGAAAGGACCCCCGCGTCCTACAGCGTGGCTACCCTGAAGGGACCCACCGGCATGGGGCTTGCGTCCCTGATGGACAAGGCGGCAAAGGGCGAGACTGCCAACACCTATGCTTTCACGCTGGCGGGCGACCCCACGGCAGTCAGCGCATCGGTCATCAAGGGTGAGGTGGACATCGCCTGTGTGCCGGTCAACCTCGCAAGCGTGCTGTACACGAAGACAAACGGCGCATATGTCTGCGTCGCCGTCAACACGCTCGGCGTGCTGCACATCCTCGAAAACGGCAACAGCGTGCAGAGCATTGCCGATCTTGAGGGCAAGACGCTCTACGCAACGGGGCTCGGCGCAACGCCCGAGTATATTCTCAACTACATTCTCGAAAAGAACGGTCTTACCGGCAAGGTGACTGTTGAATACAAGACCGAGCACAGCGAGCTTGCCGCACTGCTGGCAAGCGGCGATGTGAAGCTCGCCATGCTGCCCGAGCCGAACGTGACCTCTGCGATGATGCAGAACAGCGATCTGCGCCTCGCGCTCGACCTCACCGCCGAGTGGGGCAAGGTCAGCGACACGAGCGCCGTGCAGGGCTGTGTGATCGTGAAGAAGGCGGCGATCGAGGCAAATCCCGATGCATTTGCGGATTTCCTTGCCGATTATGCGGCAAGCGTGGAATTTGTCAATGCCAATGTCGAGGACGCGGCTGCATTCTGCGAGACCTATGGCATCGTGCCGAAGGCGGCAGTGGCGATGCGTGCATACCCCAACTGCAATATCGTGTTTGTCACTGGCGCGGAGATGAAGGCATCGCTGTCGGCGTTCCTCGGCGTGCTCTATGATGCAAATCCCGCGTCGATCGGCGGCGCGCTGCCTGCCGACGATTTCTACTACGGTGCGGAGTAAGCCGCAGGCACGCCCGCGCATCCTGCGCGTCCTGATCGGGCTGCTCGTGCTCGCCTTCTGGATCTGCGTGTGGCAGCTTTGTGCTATGGCGGTCGGGCGCGCAGTCGTCCTGCCGTCGCCGCTTGCCGTTGCCGCGCGCTTTGCCGCGCTTGCGCGCACGGCGGGCTTCTGGCGCGCGCTCGGGGGCTCGCTCTCGCGCGTGACGGCGGGGTATCTCCTCGGCACGCTCGGCGGCATCGCCGTCGGCATCTGCATGTTCTTTGTGCGCCCGGTGCGCACGCTGCTGTCCCCGCTGCTCACGGTCATCCGTTCCACGCCGGTTGCGTCCTTCATCATTCTCACGCTGGTAATGATGAAGAATGCGCACATCCCGACCTTCATCACCTTTCTGATGGTCTTTCCGATGCTGGCGGGTTGCACCTGCAATGCCCTCGGCGAGACCGATCCCACACTGCTGGAGGCAGCGGAGATCTACCATGTGCGGGGTTTTGCACGGTTCCGCGCACTGTATCTGCCGTCGATCGAGCCGACGCTGCGTTCCCAGGCGCTGACCGCGCTCGGCTTTGCCTGGAAGGCGGGCGTCGCCGCCGAAGTGCTCTGTTATCCGCGGGACTCGATCGGGCTTCATTTGCATGATGCCAAGGCGCATCTCGAAACGACCGATCTCTTTGCCTATACGCTGCTCGTCATTCTCGTCAGCCTTGCGCTCGAGAAGTGCCTGCGGCTCCTGCTTTCGAGAGGGGGCGCGAAATGAACATCACCTTTGAACATGTGACCAAGCGTTTTGATCGCGCCGTGCTCGACGACTGCACGCTGCATTTTGCCGACGGCAGGATCACCGCGCTCGTCGGCGAGAGCGGGCGGGGCAAAACCACGGTGCTGCGTCTGATCGCGGGGCTGGAGACGCCGGACAGCGGCACGGTCCGTGCAGACGGCAGGGTCGCGATGCTGTTTCAGGAGCCGCGGCTCTTCCCAGCGCTCACCGCGCTTGAAAACGTGCGGTTGGCGCAGCCGCAACATGACCGCGCCGCATCGCTCGATGCGCTCCGCATCTGCCGCGCGGCGGCGCTTGCCGACAAGCGCCCGCACGAGATGTCGGGCGGTGAGCGCCAACGGGTCGCCCTCGCGCGCCTGCTTGCCTTCGGCGGCGATATTCTGCTGCTTGACGAGCCGTTTTCCGCGTTGGATGCGGCGACCAAGGCGCAGATCGTCGCAGATTTGCTTCCGCGTCTTGCGGGCAAAACCGTTGTCCTCGTCACCCACAATGCGGATGAAGCCGCGCTTGCGGACACACGCATCGAACTGTAGATTTGTAAAATAAAAACCCCCGGGTGCAAACACTTGTGTTTGTTGCACCCCGGGGGCTTTTGTATGTCGTTTTTGTTATTTGCCGAGTCCGAGACAGTAGCGGCAGGTGACGGTGCCGCGCCCGTGGCAGTTTGTACAGGTGACCCTGCCGCCGATGCAGGACGTGCACTTCTTGGTGCTGCGTCCGAAGCAGCCCGAGCAGGTGTTCATCCCGCCGTTTGCGTAGTACTGTCCCGCGCCGTGGCAGAGCGTGCATTGCTCCAGCCCATCGCCGCCGCAGGTGTGGCAGGTGCTGAAGGTGGCGCCGTGGCTGTTCTGCCAGACGTTAGCGGTCGGTTTTCCCGGCGGGGGACTGTTTGTCGCTGTCGGTGTCGCCGATGCGGATACAGCCGGCAAACAGGGCGGCAAGCAATGCTGCAAAGAGCACCGCAGCAGCGCAGCGGCACAGCTTCAAAACAGGTCGCTTCATGGAAGATGCCCTCCTTGGTGTATGAAAGGTACGGGGGTGTCCGCCGTGCAGGCGGGGGTTCCCCGGCTTACAGCTTGCCCATGTCGGCAACGTCGAGGACAAAGTAGGTCGCGCCGCCGACTGTGATCTCGGGGGCAACGCCGTCCTTGCGCAGACCGCGCCCGAAGGATTCGGTCGTCGGGACGACCTTCTTGTGCGTGGCGCAGTATTTTTTCAGAATGCCGACAAGCTCCGTGACGCGGTCGTCCTCCGTGCCGATGAGCAGCGTGGTGTTGCCCACCTGCAGAAAGCCGCCGGTGGTGGACAGCTTGGTCACGGAAAAGCCGCCCGCCGTGAGCGCGTTTGCCGCGACGGCGCTGTCGTCGTTGTTGATGATCGCAAGGACCAGTTTCATCAAATCATCCTCTCTGTCAGATCTGTGTGCCGAGCACATGCAGACTGTGTTTGTCGAGCTTGGTGTAATCGGGGATCTCATAGCGGTTGTCGTTGACATCGCGGATCATCACGCGGTTGTCGTAGAACACCTTGATGTCGGTGTTCAGACGGATCTGAAATTCGCACGGTCCGCGGTCGGTCTCCACCCACCACTTGATGCCGTAGCGTTCGGTCGCATCGTTGACGCGTGTGATCTTCGGAATCAGATAGTATTCCTCCAGCGCCTCCCGTATGACTGCCTGACTTTCGGGCAGCAGGGTGTCAAGGTCGCGGATGATCGCCTGCTCGATGCCCTCCTCGTCCAGCAGCGCGATGTATTTGTCGCCGCCGCTGACGGGGAAGAGTCGATGCGGCTCCAGTCTTTTGACCGTCTTGCCGCCGAAGTATTCCATGTCCACAAGGCAGGTGCCGGCGCGGGTGAACCGCACGCTGTCGCCGCCGACGTAATTTCTTGTCATGTTCATGCTTTTCCTCCGTCAGTCGCCGAAGCCTTCTTCACGTCTGCCGGCTTCCGCCTGCTCCGCCATCGTCTGGATCTGAATCAGCTTGTAGTACTTGCCCTTTGCCGCCATCAGCTCCTCGGGCGTGCCCATCTCCAGAATTTTGCCCTGGTCGAGCACGACGATCTTGTTTGCCTTGCGCAGCGTCGAGAGGCGGTGCGCGATCATGATGGTGGTTCTGCCGCTGATGAGGCTCTCGATCGCGCCCTGAATCTGGCTCTCGGTCTCGGAGTCCACGGACGCGGTCGCCTCGTCGAAGATCAGCATGCGCGGGTTCATCAGTACGGTGCGGGCGATCGACAGGCGCTGCTTTTCGCCGCCCGAGAGACCCACGCCGCGCTCGCCCAGCATCGCCTCGTAGCCGTCGGGCTGCCGCGCGATGAATTCATGCGCGTTTGCCACCTCGGCGGCGTGGAAGACCTCTTCCACCTGCGCGTCCGGCTTGCTGAACGCGATGTTGTTGAAGATGGTGTCGCGAAACATCATGGATTCCTGCTGCACGTAGCCGATCTGCGAGCGGTAGTAGGCAAGGTCGATCTTGCGGATGTCCGTGCCGTCCACGAGAATTTCGCCGTCGTAGCCGTCGTAGAAGCGCATGAGCAGGTTGACCAGCGTGGATTTGCCCGCGCCGGTCGTGCCGACGATGCCCACGATGTCGCCGGGCTCAATCGTGAGGTTGATGTCCGAGAGCGTCATTTTGGTGCGGTCAAAGGAGAAGTTGACGTTCTTGAACTCGATCTTGCCGCGGATGGCGGGGCAGTTCCCCTTGCCGGTGTCGGCTTCATCCTCGGCGTCGAGAATGTCGAGCACGCGCTCCGCGCTCGACAGCGCGTTTTGATAGGAGTCGTTGAGCGTGGCGAAGAAGTTGATCGGTGTGTAGAACATCGACGCATAGGACATGAATGCGACGAGCGTACCCACCGACAAAGCGCCGTCGGAGGTGATGACCCAGCCGCCGCCGACGCCCCAGATGAGCATCGTGCCGCAGGTCACAAAGAAGTTGACAATGAAGGGGAACGCCGTGGAGATGCGCGCGCTCCGCTTTGCCACGTCGAGCCACGCGGTGTTGTACTGCTTGAAGGATTCGCCGCTGCGCCGTTCGGCGGAGAACGCCTTGATGACGCGGATGCCGGGCAGCGAGTCGGTCAGCACCGAAGTCACGGCGACCCACTTGCGCCAGATGCGGCGATAGAAGGGCTTGATCTTCTGCCCGAAGATGCGCGAGCCCATAACGACGAACGGGATCGGCGCCAGCGTGAGCAGCGCGAGCTTGTAGTTCATCGCAAACATAATGACCGCGATGCCGATCATCGAGAAGAACTGCGTGACCACTTCCTGCGTGACGCGCAGCATGAATGCCTGGATCGTGTTGGTGTCGCCGCTGATGCGGTTGATGACCGAGCCGGTCGAGGTCTTGTCATAGAAGCGCATCGAGAGGTGCTGCGCCTTGGCAAACACGTCGTTGCGCAGGGCATAGACCACCTTGTCGCCGGACAGGCGCAGACGGTAGCTGCGGAACATGCTGATGATGCAGAAGGAGATGTGCGTCGCCATCAGCAGCGCGACGATGCGATAGAGCCCGTCGAGGTCGCGCCCCGGCAGAATGTCATCCACGAGGGTGCTGATCATCGTGGGGGGAACCATCGTGAGCGCTGTTGTGATCAACGACAAAATAAGACAGACGATGAGGTTCGGGATCTCCGGCTTCAGATACTTCGCGAGCTTTGTGAAGGTCTTGCCCTTCGACTGGCAGTTGATGCATTCCGCGCCGGGGTGTAGGAGACGCCTGCCGCATTTCGGGCAGAAGCGCATCAGCTTGTCATAGATCGCCTCCACGGTCTCAAAGGCGCGCGCCTCGTCCTCACCGCCGGCAATCGCCGTGATGTAGTCCGCCGCCATGTCGCAGAGCGAGGCGACCGCATAGGTGAAGCGTGTAAGCTCGGTCGTGTCGCCGCCCTTTCGCCTGACCACCAGCCGTGCATTGCCGTACATGCGCCGTACCTTGACTTCCTCGGTATCGGCGTGCACCACGGTGTGCAGCACCTCGCCTGCGTCGTCGAGGACAAAGCTGCGCTTGTCTGTCACACAGAGCAGGTTTGTGCCGTAGTGCGAATTTGCGTCGAGGTCGCAAACGACGATAAAGCGGAGTTTCTCACTGCCGCCTCCGAGTCGCTTCGCCGTTTGCTTTGCGCCGTCAAGCAGCGCCGTCGGTATCTCCTTGTTGATCAGGATGCCGCCTATGTTCAAATTGTTTCCTCCGGCATATCCGCCGCGCGCGAATGGGCGCCGACCGGCAAGACAGCCTTTTTTTCGGGGTGTAAAAAAGTCGTTTTCTTTGCATCAATTTTACCATACGCCCGCCGAAAAAGAAACCGTTTTCCCACCGAATTGGACGGTTTGCCGATTTTTTCGGGAATTCAACCAAAATTTGCACCGACATTTTGGCAAATGCGATGAAGAAAAGGGTGCTTTTTCGGAGCACCCTTTGTTTTCGGTTGTTCAGTTTTTTAGAATTATTTTGCATGCACGGGCAGGGGGATCGCAGGGTTGCTTTCATACGCGGCGATAAGCGATGCGGTCAGCGCGTAGAGGTCCTCGGTGGCGTTCGGTTTGGCAATTGCGGCGATCGCCTGACGGAAGCATTCGACGCGCGCGGGATTGTGCGTCAGCTGCCAGAAAACATCCTCAAAATGGATGTGTTTGTCCACCTCCATCGCCGCGCCGTTGTTGAGCAGGAAGGAGGCGTTGCGGCGCTCGTGTCCGGGAATCGGGTTGCAGATGATGATCGGCAGGTGCTTGGCAAGCGCCTCCGAGGTGGTCAGCCCGCCGGGCTTGGTGACGATGACGTCGGAGGCGTCCATCAGGAGATCGACCTCCTTCGTGAAGCCGAGATTCATCACGCGTTTCTTCGTGTGCAGCGCGTCGATCGCTTCCTTGGCGGCGGTGTTGTTGCCGCAGACCGAAATGATCTGGAAGTCCTGCGGGATGGCGTCCAGCTCCTCGACCACGCCCGCAATATCGCCGTAGCCCATGCTGCCGCCCATCAGCAGCAGGGTGAACTTGTTGTCCAGTCCCAGCAGGGCGCGTGCGCGCTCCTTGGGGATCTTTTCGGAGAACGCCTGGCGGATCGGAATGCCGATCGGCGCGATCTGATCTTCACGGATGCCCTTGCGGAGCAGCTGGGAGCGGAGCAGGTCGTTGGCAATGACGATCTTGTCGGTGCTGCGCGCCTCCTCCCACAGCGGGTGAACGGTGTAGTCGGTGACGACGCCGATCATCGGGATCTGAATGTCATTGCGGGTCTTCATCAGGTCGGTAACCACGCCGAGAAACGGGTGCGTGTAGATGATGGCGTCCGGCGCGTACTGCTTGATGTATTTTGAGAGCTTTTTCGTCAGCTGCATGTTGGCAACGCGGTAGAAGCTGTTGCCGTTCTGTCCGCCGGCGCGTCGGTTTTCCGCCATGGCATAGGATTTTGCAAACAGCGCTTTGAAGTCCTTGGAGACCAGCAGATAGCCCTGCTTGACGATCTCATAGAGCGCCTTGCTGACATAGCGGTAGGCGTCGAACACCTCGGCGGTGTCGCCGTGGGCGGCAAAGCAGTCCTTGATCGCCGCGGCGGTGGAGTTGTGCCCCTCGCCCGCCGTGATGGATAGAATCAGTACCTTCATGTGTATCGCACGCGGGCATGCCCGCGTATTTCCCCCTGTGAACAGAATTCCGCCGCCCTGCAAGACTTGACGGCGCTTCCTTTGCTGTGTTATACTTATCATAGCATACGGGGATGCGAAAATCAACCTTGTATGCGTGTTTTCATAGAACCTTAAAGATTTCGGAGGTTTTCCGCATGGAGAAAATCTATACCATCCCCGTCAACGAGGCGTTTGACGCCTCCGCCGCCGACAAGAGCTGCGGCTGTCCGTTCTGCACGCTGTACAACGGATTGGAGAAGAAGGAGACCGACGCCATTCTGGGGGCGGCGATGATGGAGCCCGACATCCGCATCGAGACCAATAAGAAGGGCTTCTGCCGCACGCATTATGATCTGATGTTCGGCTATAAAAACCGCCTCGGGCTTGCGCTCATCCTCGAGAGTCACCTCGGCGAGAACCGTGCCGCCGCGTTTCCGAAGGGGCTGTCCGCCCTCGGCAAAGATAAGGTCGCGCACCTTGCGGGTATGGCGGACGGCTGCTACCTCTGCGACAAGATCGAGTACCATTTTTCGCGCATGCTGGACACCGCCGTGCTGCTCTACGGCGAGGATGTGAAGTTTCGCGAGAAGTTTGCCGCGCAGCCTTATTTCTGCCTGCCGCATTACACGCGCATGATGCGCTACGCCAAGGTGAAGATGGCAAAGAAGCTTTATCCCGACTTTGAAAAGGCGGCGACGGCGCTGGAGGAGGGCTACTATGCCGAACTGAAGGAGGATGTCTCCTGGTTCTGCAAGAAATTTGACTATCGCTATGAGGATGAGCCGTGGAAGAACTCGAAGGATGCCGTGGAGCGCGCGATCCGCTTCCTCGAAGGCGATCTGCATAAGCTGAATGAGAAATAAGAAAGCAAAGAAAAAACAGCCATTGCGGCATTGCCGCAATGGCTGTTTTGGGTTTCATTTTGCGAACCGTTCGGTCACGCGGACGACTGCCGCGTCACGAATAGTGACGGTCTCGGCGCCGAAGTCAAAGACGATCTTCGTTTCGTTGCCGACGACGACCGGTATATAGACCGTGCCGACGCCGCTCGCCGCACCGGTTCTGGAGAAGGGTACGGATGCATAGGTCTTGCCGTCCACGGTGACCTTCGCATTGACGATCTTGTCCGTCGCGTTGGAGAAGGTCAGCTTCAGCATGGATTCCTTGCCGTCGCCGCCGCGCAGGGTGAAGATGTTGTCTGCCGTGCGGGTGACCTCCGCCGTGCGGGTCTCTTCCACGCGCACGACCGTCAGCTCATCCATCGCCGCCGACTTGTGCGATGCGTTTCCGGCGGGGTAGAGCAGACCGACTTCCATCGTCGCGGCGGTTGCCGTGAAGGTCAGCTCGCGCTTGAGGTACTTCTGGCTGTCGCAGACTGCCGTGCGCACGCCGTCCTTGCCTGCTTCGCGGGCGAAGAGGTAAGCAGTCGTGCCTGCTGAGGCCGAAACAAAGGCGGTCACGCGGTAGGTCTTGCCCACGGTGAGCCCGGTGATCTGCTTTGCAATCACGCCGTCGCGGCTCTCGCTGCCCGCGATGCGGGCGGAGTAGCTGCCGGCAAAGGGCGTCTCGGTGCCGACACTGCCGCCTGTGGTGGTGTAACCGTTCAGGTTTCCGCTCTCAAAGCCCTCGGTGGGGAGGACCGTATCGGGTGTGGCAATCGCCGTCTTCGGGATGTAGTACTTGCCGTTTTCGACCTTGCCGCCCGCCTCGACGAGCAGCTTTTCAAAGTTATCGCGGTAGAGGTCGATGATGTCGGTGAGTTTCAGACGTTCGGGCAGACCCGCGCAGTACATGTGGTATGCCGAGTTGGTGCCCGCAACCGGGCGGTTGATGATCTCGCCCTTGCCGTCCTGCCAGATCTTCTCGTCCACGGCGTCGGGCAGATTCTTCATGCCGTTCATCACCGCGACGATCGTGAGCGCGACCGGCGTGGTGCTGTCGCCGCCGTGCCCGGCAAGCGAGCAGATGCGGCAGGTGTCGTAGTAGTCGCCGTCGCCGTACAGCAGGCTGATGAGGATGAAGGAGCAGTTGATGCCGGTCTCGCCCACATAGCCTTCAAGGTCGTAGTGTGCGCGGTGGCATTCCTGTTCCGCCTTGGTGACGGCGCGCCGCCAGTCGGTGGGGTATTCTTCCTTCAGACGGAAGACGATGTCGATGACCTTGCGCTCATAGCTGCCCTCGGGCAGAACCTCCGCTGCATTGCGGATCAGCGTGGGCACATCGTCCTCAAAGTATGCCATCGAGATCATCGCGGCAAACAGCTTTGCCCACTCGGTGGGGTCACGGTCGCTCGTCACGCCCGCAAACAGGGTGGCAAGCTCCACGGCGCGGTTCGGCATGCCGGGGACGACCAGCCCGAGCGTTTCATTGGCGATGTAGGGCTCGCCGTTGACGTTGAACAGGTTGCCGAACTCGGTCGTGCCGACAAACTGCGGCAGGTAATTCTTGTTTTTGAACAGACCGTAAGCGCCGAACGTGCGGTGTCCGCCGCCCATGTCCCAGACGTCATAGCGCACCCAGTCGTCCTTGATGAGCTTGGAGGCGACCGTGCCGTATTGCGCGTACATGTCGCGCAGGATGTACTGGTTCAGGATGTCGATCGAGTAGTCGTCGTCGTTCCAGATCTCCCACATTCCGGTCTGCGCATTCTTCGTGAGCTTGGTTTCCTTCGGGTTGCGCGAGTTGTAGGTCGCGTAAGGACCGTTGCACATCTCAAACCAGTTGTCCGGCATGGCGATGCGTGCCGTGCCGTCCGCATTCTGCGCAAACTCATAGCCGGACATGAAGCCCACGATCTGCGCGAGGAAGCCGGACTTCATCTTGTCCATATAGGTGTCGGCGGAGAGGACGTAATAGCCGTTTTCCACCGTGTTCTTCTGTGCGGGCTTCTTTGCGGTCTTTGCCGCCTCGCCCGCTGCGGTCAGCTCGTCTGCGGTGAAGACGCCGCCAGCGATCAGGGCATCGGCAACGCGCTTGCCGCTCTTGTTCTTTGCGGAGAGGGTCTGCCAGCAGAGCTTCATTGCGTCGCCGCGCAGGAACTTCGCGCCGTCGCGGATCGTGTCGGTCATGCCGCACTTCTTGGCGGGGTCTTCGGGTTTGTCCCACTTGAAGTCGCCTGCGGCGTCGTCATAGCCGATGGCGCGCAGCATGAACGTGAGGAACTGTGTTTCGGTGACGGTGCCGTTCGGGTCATAGACGGTGTTCGAGCGCCCCTTGGTGATGCCGTTTGCATAGGCATAGCCGATGTATTTGTCCGCCCAGGCGGGAACGTCCTTGAAAGGATGTGTGTAGCTGCCGGCGAGGGCTTCCTTTTCCGCGCCGAGGTAGCGGATGACCTGCACCACAGCCTGTGCGCGGGTCATCGGGTCGGAAAGTCCGAAGTTCGTGCCTGTGTTGTCATAGCCCGCGACGAGATGCAGACGGTAGAGTCCGACTGCCGCGCCGTAGCGCTCGTTGATTTCGGGAATCTCGATCTGCGTGCCGATGTCGGCGTCCTCGCCGACGGCGACGGTCTTGTCAAACTGTGCGGAAATCGTGTCGAAATTGCTTTCTGCGCGTGCGGTGTCCGAGGCTTTCAGCACCTTGCCGTTTTTGTAGTCGATGCGTGCCTTCGGGGTTGCTGCGCAGAGGATCTCGCACTTGTTGATGCTGCCCGAACGCCAGGTGACGGTGAGTGCGTCCTGCGTGGTCACCTGCGTGGTGCCGTAGAGCGTGCGGATGCGGGCGTTGTCCGTCACTTCCACCTCGGTCTTGCCGACCTTCACGCCGTCCGGGTAGGCGGCGGAGGTGTGCAGCACCGAGACGTCGGCATTGCCGCCGATCTTGATATGCGCCGTGCCGGTGTACTCGCCGAGGATCTCACGCGAGAAGGCGACGATGTAGATCTTGCTGCCCGACAGGACCGTGATGTTCGTGTCCGCGTCGGAGGCAAGCGGGGGATTGTCCTGGTTTTTCTGATAGCCGCCGAGGATGGCAAAGGAGTTGGCGATCGTGCCGCCGGAGAGCTTGCCGCCCGTGACGGTCACACCCTCGCCGAGCTTGATGGGATGATGCTGCGCCACGACGAGCAGTCCGCGGTCGAGCGCCTTGAAGTCGATGTTCTCAAAGGTGGTCGCGCCGGAGAGGACAAAGCGTGCGGTGTTGAAGTTCCAGGCAGCGCCGCTCTTGCGGTAGTCCGTGCCGCCGTCCGCTGCTGTGATCGTGACCGAGCCGGTGTAGTCCTTGCCGTAAGAGAAGTTTGCGCTCTGCGTGAAGGTGCCGACCAGCACGATCTTGCAGTCCTTCGTGAGGTCAAGCGACGCATAGGCGTCGTCAAGGCTGCCGACCGGGCTTGCAGGCGTCTTGCCGTCGCCGGTGCCGCCGTCTGCGAGGTAGACCGTCGTCAGCGTGCCGACCTTTTCGCCCGTGCCGCCGCCGAGATCCTCCACACGGTCAAACTGTGCGGCAACGGTGGCGAAGTTTGCATTCTGCTTGGCTTTGTCGGTTGCGGCAAGCACGGTTCCGTTTGTGACGGTCAGGATCTTGCCGGGCGTTGCCGAGCAGACCGGCTCATACTTGCCGATCGTGCCCGAGCGCCAGGTCACTTTGAAGGCGTTTGCCGTGATGTTCTGCGTGGTGCCGTAGATGTTGCCGACCTTGGCATCCCCCGTGATCTCCACCTCGGTGGTGCCGAGCTTCACACCGTCCCTACCGGCGGCGGTGAGGTGCAGGGTCGAGACATCGGCATTGCCGCCGATCCTGATGTGCGCCGTGCCGGTGTATTCGCCGGTGATGTAGCGCGAGAAGGCGACGATGTAGATCTTGCTGCCGGAGAGCACCGTGATGTCGGTATCGCGGTTATCTTTCGCTTTCGGGTTGCTTTGCCCGTCCTGATAGCCGCCGAGGATGCTGAAGGCGCGCGCCACCGTGTCACCGGTCAGCTTCGCGCGGTCGCCCGTGATGGTCACGCCCTCGCCGACGGTTATCTTGTTGTGCTGTGCCACGACGAGCAGAAAATCGCCGAGCGCCTTGAAGTCCATGTTCTCAAAGGTCGTTTCGCCGAAAAGCACATAGCGCTTGGGCAAAAATTCATAGACCGCGCCGCTCTTGCGGTAGTCCGTGCCGCCGTATACGCTGGTCAGGGTGACCGAACCCGTATAGTTTGTGCCGTAGGCAAACGTGTCGCACTGCGTGAACTTGCCGCAGATCACGACCGTGCAGTCCTTCGAGAGGTCAAGCGCGTCATAGGCTGCCTGAAGGCTGCCGACCGGGTTTTTCGCCGACGAGCCGTCTCCCTTGCCGCCGTCCGCGAGGTATACGACGGTATTCTCTGCCGCCGCTGCCGCGATGCTCATTGCGCCGAGCGCAAGAATCAGCAGAAGCAGCGGAAGCCAAATCCGAATCTGTTTCATTTGCAATCTCCTTTGTTCAGTTCTCCTGCAACCCGTTTTCGGGTTGCAAGAAGGCAGACGCCGCAGCGCCTGCCCGCCTTGCCGTAATCATTTTATCAGTTGCTGAAGAAGTCTTTCCAGCTCCTGTTCCGGTACTGTGATGCGGTGTCAAAATCGTTCAGCTTGCCGCGAACCTCGTATTCGTCGGGTTCTTCGCCGCTTGTCAGCAGAATATCGCTTGCCGCAAGCGTCACTTTTTCAAGGGTCGGCGCCGTGTAGAGAGTCTGTTTCATTCCGTTCACGCTTCCTTTCACCCGATAATCGTGTTGACGCTCGTGCCGACTGCAATCGGCAGCGTGATCTGCACGCCGTCCGCCTCAACAAATGCCCAGGCGTAGATGGGCGTAGCCAGCTCACTGTGCGGGATGTCGGAGAGGTCGAGGGCAAACGCGGTCTCCGTGCCGGTCGTCGCCGTCCACTCTGCAACCTTTGCCGTGCCGATGGCATCGGTCCTTGCAACGAAGATGCCGTAGCGGGTCACAGTTGCCTCCTCGGTCGTCGTGAGCTTTGCGATCATGCGGATCGTGCCCACGCCGGCTTTGTCGGTCATTGCCGAGATGCTGCCGAGCTCCAGGTTGGCGGTAAGAGCGGGAATCTCGCGGGTCTCAAAGACATCACAGTTTTTGCAGATGCGCTTTTCTTCGCCCTTCGTGCCGAAGCCGACGGGTGTCGTGGTCGTCCATTCGCCAAAGGCGTGGTCGAGGCATGCGACGCTGTCAAACTGCTCTGCAACGGCGCTGAAATTGCTTGCTGTGCGAACGCCTGCCGCAGCATGCAGTGTGGTGCCGTTTGCAAAGGTAATGCTTGCGTTCGGGGTTGCCGAGCAGACCGGTTCAAACTTGCCGATCGTGCCGGAGCGCCAGGTGAGTGAAAACGCATCTGCCGTCACCTGCTGCGTCGCACCGTAGATGGCGCCGACGGCGGCATTGTCAGTGATTTCCGCAACGGTCTTGCCGTACTTCACATTGTTTCTGTCCACGCCGGTGAGATGCAGGGTCGAGACCTCGGCATCGCCGCCGATTTTGATATGTGCCGTGCCGGTGTACGAGGGAGCACCCTTGTTGCCGCGGGCAAATGCGACGATGTAGATCTTGCTGCCCGAGAGCACCGTGATGTCGGTGTCAAGGGTATTTGCCGCGGTGCTTGCGCCGTCCTGATAGCCGCCGAGGATGGAAAAGGCTTTCGCCACCGTGCCGCCGGAGAGTTTGCTGCCCGTGATGGTCACGCCTTCGCCGACGGTGATCTTGTTGTGCTGTGCGATGGTCAGCATAAAGTCACCGGTCACGTTGAAATGCATGTGCTCGAAGGTTGTCTCACCAAAGAGGTAAAACCGTTTGTTGTTGACTTCATAGACTGCGTTGTTTGTCTTACGGTAGTCCGTGCTGCCGTATACGCTGGTCAGCGTGACCGAGCCGGTGTAGGACGCCGTCCGCGTGAAGTTTGCGCTTTGGGTGAACTTGCCGACGAGCACGACCGTGCAGTCCTTTGTGAGGTCGAGCGCGTCGTAGGCTTTCGTGAGGCTGCCGACCGGGCTCCCCGGCGTCAGACCGTCGCCCGTGCCGCCGTCCGCCAGATACACGACGGTGTTGCCGTCGTCCGTTTCGGCGTAAAACGGCACGGATGACATCCATACCGCCAACAGCAGCAGGGTAAGGGTGAAAAAGAGATGCTTTTTCATAGAAGTGGTTCGCTCCTTTCAATCGCAGACCCGCACGCGCTTTGGCGCAGGTCACTGTATTTGCTTGACGGAGGCTTGCTGTTTTTATCAGAGCCGAAGACCGGCGCCGACGGACGGCGGCACGGTCTTCGGCAAGAAAGGGGTTGCGCGGGGTCAGGTCTTACTTTTCGATGGAGACGGTCTCGTCAAACTGCTCGGAAACGGCTGCGAAGCTCTCGGCTGCGCGGGCGGCATCCGAAACCTTCAGCACCTTGCCGTTTTTGTACTCGATGCGTGCGTTCGGGGTTGCCGTGCAGAGGATCTCGCACTTTTCGATGTTGCCTGAGCGCCAGGTGACGGTGAGGGAATCCTGCGCGGTCACCTGCGTGGTGCCGTAGAGGATGCCGACGCGGGCATTGTCCGTGACCTCAACCTCGGTCTTGCCAACCTTTACGTCATCCGGGTAGGCGGCGGAGGCATGGACGGCCGAGACATCGGCATTTCCGCCGATCTTGATATGTGCCGTGCCCGTATATTCGCCGAGAATCTGGCGCGAGAAGGCGACAATATAGATCTTGCTGCCGGACAGCACGGTGATGTTGGTGTCAGCATCCGAAGCTGCCGGGGGATCGTTTTGATCCTTCTGATAGCCGCCGAGAATTGCAAACGAGTTGCCGATGGTTGTACCTCTCAGCTGATCGCCGGTGATCGAGACACCCTCGCCGACGGTGACGGTATGATGCTGTGCGACGATGAGCAAATTCGTGCCGAGCGCTTTGCAGTCTATGTTTTCAAAGGTGGTTTTACCGAACAGGACGAAGCGGCTGGGAACAAATTCAAAGCTGGCGCCGCTCTCGCGGTAGTCCACACCGCCGTAAACGCTGGTCAGCGTGACGGAGCCGGTGTAGTCAATGCCGTAGACAAAGTTGCTGGACTGCGTGTATCGACCTGTGATGACAACTGTGCAGTCCTTGCTGAGATCTAGTGCATTATAAGCATCGACCATGGTGCCTGTCGGTGCGTCGGGCGATGCGCCGTTGCCCTTGCCGTCGTCCTTGAGGTAGACCGTCGTCAGCGTGCCGATCTTGGCGTCGGTTTCGCTGCCTGCGGGCTCGGTTGCTTTGGTTGCGGCGGTCGTTGCCTTGGTCGCTTCGGTGGTCGCCGCGGGTTTGTCCGTCTTTGCGGTCGTGGCTTTGGTCGCCTCGGTTGTCGCTTCGGTCGTGACGGCGGTCGCAGCAGGCGCTGTTGTTGTCTGCGTGCTGCTTGTCACCGCAGGCGCGGTTGTACTCTCGGTTTTTTTCGTGGATGCGGTCGTCACCTCCGGAACGGTGGTGACCTCGGGCTTTTCGGTGCGTTCGGTGGTCGTCTGCGCTTCGGTTGTTGCCGGCGGGTCGGGCTGTTTCGAGCCGCAAGACGGGAAGACGACTGTCAATGCCGCCAGCAGAAGCAGCAGGGCAAGTGTGGGGAACAGATGCTTTTTCATAGAGTTTCTTCCTTTCTATTAGTTCTATTAGTTAGTTCTATTAGTCTGCGGTGCTTTCGCGGAAGAGCTCGTTGATGCCCTCCAGCTTCTGCTCGGCAGCGCTGCGGTTGGTCTCATAGACGTTGGTCAGCGTGTCGCCGAGGCGGAGCATGGAGCAGATCTTGTCCTTGTAGCCGCCGAGGTTGTAGTAGATGCCGACGTCGAAGACGCGGGTCGCGAAGATGATGTCCAGCATCTCGGCGCTCTCCTCGTCGCGCGTGTACTGACCGACCAGCGTCTTTTCGTAGTACGCGGGCGTCAGCAGCTTCTTGCCCTGATATGCCAGCAGCTCCAGCACGATGCCGGTGCGGCTGAGGTCGGAGACGCCGCGCGGTACGCAGAGAAATTCCGAGTGCCATGCGCTGACCGTGTGACCGTATTCCGCCTGCGACTCGTCAAACTTGGGGAAGGGCAGGATGCCGAAATTGGTCTCAATATCGCGCAGATAGTCTATGTAGAACATCATGTGGGGGTAGAACAGAGCGCGGTTCGTGTTCATCATGGCAACGCGCTCTTCGTTGGAGGCGACATTGCCGCTCTTGCCCGTGCGGTAGTCAAACTGCCAGTTGAAGGTGTGGCTGTAGTCGCCGCAGAGCGCAAGGTACTTGTCGTAGATGCTCACGGTGCGCTCATTGTAAAGGGTCAGCACGATGTTGCCGTCGGCGCCGATGGTGGCAATGTGTTCGCGTGCCGCACCCAGCATCGCCAGCTTGTCGTCGTTGGCGGAGAGCAGACCGAAGCAGTCGTTCTGGTCGAATTCACCGTTCTGGTCGAGGTCTTCGCCGACGGATTTCACCATTTCGGCAAATTTGTCAAAGGTCCATTTGTTGTTCCGCACCAGCTCATAGGGGTCATCCAACTCGTATGCCTGGATCATTTCCTTGTTGAAGAACATGACGTTCGTGCTGCGGTTGTCCGAGAGCGAGATCTCGCCCGTGGTATAGAACATTCTGCCGCTTATCGTCAGATCCTCGTTGGCTTTCTGATCCCAGTAGTCCTTACTGAGGTCGATATAAGGAACTTCGTTGAGGTCTTCAAGCACGCTGCTGTAGGCAAGTGTTGCCACGTCAAAGGTACCGATCATCGCAGCGTCAAACTCGGGTGAGCCGGACATGTAGCCGGTGTACAGCCGCATGAAGCCCTTGCCGCTGCCCATTGCGGTGGAATACTCGACGATGTCTTCGTTCTTGATATCCAAGCCGTAGTTGTCCAGCAGGTATTTGTTGCGGCGGAAGATGGCGCTGTCCACGACAGTGCCCTCCGTGCCGTCGGATTCGTAGTCGTTCCACGCCCAGTTGCCGGCGACGAGGATGTTGAAGTCACCGCCGATGTTCAGATCCCCGGCAGCGGGGATGTCGGGGGTGTCTTCGGTGGCGACAGGCTCGGTCACCGCCGAGGTGTCTGCGGTGTCTCCGCTGTTTTCGGCGGGCTTATCCCCGCAGGCGGCGAAGAGCGGCAGCAGCAGCGCCGCACTCAACAGAAGGGCAATTGTTTTTTTCATTGTTGGTTCAGCTCCTTTTCGTATTTGTCGCGGTCGAATATGTCAAAGCGCATTTCATCCGGGCGCAGTGCGACACCGCAGACGGTCTCGGTGGTCTCCTGTGCCGCATTGTAGAGGATGCGCAGCACTTTTGTGCCGTCCTCGCTGTAGTATTCGCCGCGCTTGATGTAGTAGGGCAGGGCGCTTGTGTCCAGCACGGTGAATCTGCCGCGCAGCAGAAATTCTGCGTATTCGGTCTGTATGTCGGTGTAGCGCTTGACTTCGGCAGCATATTTCGGCGATGCACCAAGGTCGGCGCGGCAGACATAGAGCTCGGCGTCAAGGCGCATGCCGCTGACCAGCGCGCAGCGCAGCTGACGGTCAAAGTCGCCCTCCTCGCTGCGGATGCCGCGCTCGGTGGTGATGACCTCGGGGAAGGTGTAGCGGAACAGCGCGGGGAAGGCATCGCTCTTTACCTTGAAGTCCACGTTGACAAGTCCGTGGATGAACTGCGTATAGGCGGCGGCGATGTCGGTGACGACCTCGACGGCAAACACGCGGTTTTCTTCCTTACAATATTCTACGGCTTTGTCAAAGAATTTGCGGTGGTAGATCCATTCCTCGTCGATGCGCAGTCCATGCTCATGCCTGTGGTTGAAGCAGGGCTGATAGGGCGTGCCGCCGTAGCAGTCGGCAAAGAGGCAGTCGGCTTCCAGTGAGCGGAGCTGCCGCATCTGTGCCATCAGCTGCTCGCGCCAGCGTTCTGTGCCCGCACAGCAGAGCGGGAACTGCTTTGCGCCGTAGGTGATACGGAACTCACCCATGCCGGGGTAAGCAAAGGCGGGGCGCACTTCGTTGCCGTTGATGTCGAGGAGCTTCACCTCGTCGCCGTACTGCTTGTAGTAGTCGCCCTGGGGGTCAAGGAAGTGGCAGTTGCATTCGAGAATGACTCTGCCGCCCATGTCCTGCACCTTTTGGATGTTCTTTTTCAGCTCGTCAAATGCACCGGCGAAGGGCTCCTTGTAGATGGGGTAGGCGCGGTCCATGCCCTCGCGCCACCAGGCGAAGAGGAACAGCGTGTGAATGCCGCACTTTGCACCCTCCTCGTAGATACGGGGCAAATCCTTTGCCGTGTAGTAGTCCTCACCATACTGCGAGCGCATGATGATGCGCTGCCAGCCGGTCATGTTCTGCACCCATTCGGCTTTTGGCTGGACCTTGAAGAAGTTTTTGTCCGCCCATGCACGATAGCGACGCGCCGCGCAGCGCCAGTCGCCGTCGAGCATGCCGATCACCACGGGCGGCAGCGTCAGCTCCTCGCCGGTGTGTGCCATCGGGAAGTGGTCAAAGCCGACCATGAGGTCGAGCGGCGTGTGGTGGATGCGCTGCCGGATGGTCATGAAGCAGTGGCGCATCTCGGGGTCGTAGCGGGCGACATAGAGGAAGCGGTTGCCGCTCTCGATGCCGAACCAGCCCATCGACGCGCGCGGATAATGTAAATGGATGAAAATCTCGGTGGTGTCGTGCGAATAGTAGTTGCCGGTCAGGCTCTCGAGGTGCGCCCAGGGGTTTTCAACGCGGCGCCCCAGCCCGTTCGGCAGGTAGAGCGCGTCGCTTGCCTTGTCGCCGCCCAGCGTCTCAAAGTCGCAGAGCGGGCAGAAGCATTCGTTGATGCGCACGTCTGCCGCGCCGTTTTTGAGCGTAGGAACAAAGCGGAGCAGCCCGTCCTCGGCAGTCACTGCAACCGAGAAGGTGATGTCATAGCTGTCGCCGTAGTCCGAGACGAGCTTGTCATAGCGCACGGTCAGCACGCCGTCCTTCACGGTGGCTTTGCCCTGCTGCTTCGAGGAGCGCACCGGGATCTCTGTGCGCAGTCCGTCGTCGAGAATCAGCCGCCAGAAATCGCTGCCGCGCACGGCTTCCGCTTCGTGTCCGCTCTGGATGAAACCGGCGTTTCCGCCGTTTCCGTCGATCTCAAATCGTAAATTGTCTGTGGAAATCTGCATGTTTTCTTCCGCCCTTCGTGGATAATGCCCAAAATAGATTGCTTTTGGTTCTTTCTTTTCAACCTTATTATACAGCCGGGAGGGAGAATGCCGCAATACACGCATATAGGCTATTGTTTCAAAATGTGAAACAAATGCAAAATGCCTGTTTCCTTTTTTGCGCGGATGCGTTATACTGGTGTCGGAGGGATGCAAAATGTTCCGATATGACTTTTCCCATCTGCCGTTTGTCAGCATGACCGGCAAGGTGCGCGAGGGGAACGGCTGGAGCCACAACGGCAGACGGATGAACATCAATATGCTGGTGGTCTTTCACCGCGGCAGCTGCCGCTTTACCATCGAAGGGCAGGATTATGATTTTGCGCCGGGCGATGTTGCCATCGTCCCGAAAGGGACGTTTTACCGTCCGCATACCGATGATTTCTGTGAGTATACCTTCTTTCATTTTGACGGCGATTTTGAGCCGATGCCGCCGGATGAAAAGATTCTGCCGTTCGACGCCGTGCCGGTCAGCAAGCCGTTTTACGGGCTGATCCGGTATGAGGCGCCGACGCTTGCGTTTGACCATCGCATCACGCTCGGTGCCTCGCGGCAGGAGGTCGATCTGCTTCTGCACAAATGCGCCGACGTGCAGCGCCGCTATGCCGAGAAGATGACGGTCATCCTGGCGCTGCACTTTTCGGAGCTGATGTTCCGCATCTCGCAGTGCTTCTGCGAGCAGTTCCGCGAGCGCACGCCCGTACCCGCCGCAGTCGCGAAGATCGTCTCCTACATCGGCGACCATTACATGCAGAATATCACCCTCGCGGATGTCTGCAAGGAAACCGAGCTTTCCAAGCAGTACTGCATGCGCGTTTTCCGCAAGTACATGCACACGACCATCGGCGACTACATCCTCGATCTGCGGATGCGCCATGCGACCTATCTTCTGCGCAATACTTATATGAACGTCAATCAGGCGGCGGATTATCTCGGCTTTTCCAGCACGAGCTATTTTTCGCGCGTGTTCAAGAAGTATTACGGCGTGTCCCCGTCGGCGTATTTTGAATAAAAAGAAACAGCCGCGCGACCGATTCGGTCGCGCGGCTGTTTTGGTGGGGCGGGGTCTGTACGGTTTTGTGAAGACGTTTAACTACGCACAAACCGGTGAGGCATCCCCGTCACCCGCTGCTTTCTGAAATTCCTCGTCGAAAATGCCTGAAACGGTCGTTTCGCCACGCTCCTTTGCATAAAATGAAGCATCATTTTCATGCAAAGGAGCGTTTTTTATGCTGCGAATTGCAATTTTCGGCTACGGCAATCTCGGGCGCGGCGCTGCGGCGGCAGCGATGGCGGCGACGGATATGGAGCTCTGCGGGATCTTTACACGGCGCGACCCCGCCGCGCTCGGCGGCGTGCCGGACGGCGTGCCCGTCTATGCGGCGGACAGCGCTGCGGCGCACAAGGGTGAGATCGACGCGCTGATCCTCTGCGGCGGCAGCGCGGACGACCTGCCGCGGCAGACGCCGCAGCTTGCCCGCGACTTTTGCGTGGTGGACAGCTTTGACACGCATGCGAAGATTCCGGTGCATTTTGCCGCCGTGGATGCCGCCGCCCGCGCGGGCGGCAAGGTCGCACTGATCTCGGCGGGGTGGGACCCGGGCCTCTTCTCGCTTGCGCGGCTGTACACCGAGGCGGTACTGCCAAAGGGAACGACCTACACCTTTTGGGGCGCAGGGGTCAGCGAGGGTCATTCGGACGCAGCGCGGCGCGTCCCCGGCGCCCTGGACGCGCGGGCGTACACGCTGCCCGTCGTCGATGCGCTCACCGCCGTGCGGCGCGGCGAGGTGCCGCCGCTCTCGCCGCGCGAGATGCACCGCCGCGTGTGCTATGTCGTGCCTGCGCCGGGGGCGGACCTCGCCGCGATCACGCGCGCGATCTGCACGATGCCCGCCTATTTTGCGGACTATGACACCGAGGTGCATTTTATCACGGCGGAGGAAATGGTGCGCGACCATGCCGCCCTGCCGCATGGCGGCTGCGTGCTCCGAAACGGGGACGCAGGGGGTGACTGCGGCATGGAATTTTCGCTGCACCTCAGTTCCAACCCCGCCTTCACCGGCGGCGTGCTCGTCGCCTGTGCGCGCGCCGTCTGCCGCGCCGCCGCGCGCGGCGAGGTCGGCTGCCGCACGCTCTTTGACATCCCGCCCGCCGACCTTTTGCCCGACCCCGCCCGCGCCCGCGAAACGCTGCTGTGAGGCAAATGAGCCGGATGATATACGGTCCCTTCAAAAAAGAGAACGGAAGACGAATACACATATAATTCGGAAGGATATGGATAGACACAGGACGCAGAATCGCTATAATTAAAGTATGCCGCATAAGAGGCATATCAACATATTAAAAGAAAATATAAGTATAGGAGTATATGAAAATCATGAATTGGAAAGAAGGCGTAATCGCAATTCTCGGCGCGATCGGCGCAATCATGACAAGTATTTTCGGCGGCTGGGACAGTGCTTTGCAGACCCTGATTATTTTCATGGTGCTTGATTATATTTCAGGGCTGATTGTTGCCGGATTTTTTCATGCCAGTCCAAAGACAAAAAACGGAGCTTTGGAGAGTAAAGTCGGCTGGAAAGGACTTTGCCGCAAGGGAGGTTCGCTGCTGATTGTGCTGATTGCCTATCGGCTGGATTTGCTTGCAGGCACATGTTATATCCGCGACGCTGCCGTGATTGCTTTTATTGTAAATGAAGGCATCAGCATTATTGAGAATGTCGGCTGCATGGGAATCCCGATTCCGTCTGTAATAGCCGAATCTATCGAAATGCTTTCATCAAAAAACAAAAAAAATGATGATAGGAAGCACTGATTGAACCGAACGGAAAACAGGAGGACTCTGCGCTATGCAGAGTCCTTCTGTTTTCTCATTTTGCGTTCACCTATGCGAAAAGCGCTCGGGGATACGCCCAATTTTTTCTTGAATATCGTGGTGAAGGTGATGTAGGTTGTGAATCCGCATACCTCACTGATATGATCAATCGTATCATTTGTGTGCAGCAGCTTATCGCATGCAATCGACAGTCTGTATTGCAGAAGATACTGATACGGACTTGTGCCGATGGCTTCCCGAAACTGTTTGCTCAGCTTTTCCTTATTGATATGGAGCTCTTCCAAAAGGTAGGCGGTGTTGACGGCGGGATCGCTGTAGCTGTTCCAAATAATGTGCAGGGCTTGTTTGACCTCCGGATAATTTTCGGGGATGTGCAGTGTTTTCGGGTATTTTGCATGCGGTTTTTTAGAATCCGAGATTGCGTTTTCACACAGGTGCAGGCAATCAATCAATTTTGCACGTGCGCGGCACAAGCTCAGCGGGTGCTCATCGGTTAACAAAGCTGCACAGTCTTTAAGCAGGGATTGCGCGCTGCACACAGCATTTTGAGATACATTGTTATGGATTGATGCTGAAATGTCATTGCATATAAACGGGAGCATCATCAGAAAATCGTAGTTTTGGCAAAGATCGCGTAAGGAAGTTGAGTGGATCACTTCATTGGTAAGTGCTTTGGACAGAAACTCAGGCGAGAAAAACGCGGCAGAAACCGTCAGGTTATCGCCGGAACGGATATATAGCTGCTGCCTGTCGTTCAGGCACAGGATGGCAGGGGAAATGCAGTGATAGTCCACATGGTTGATTGTGATTTGGGCATACCCTGCGCTGATCAAATAAAGCGCATAAGAATCTTGTGTTTTGTCTTTGGGTTCGTCGATGTAAACCGAGATTGCAGGATGGATATCGCACACTGAAATCGTCTCCTTTCGCTCTTAATTGCGCTTGTCAATGCTATCGTCGCAGAAAATCAGAACGAAAATGGTCGAATTATGCAAAATGTAACAAATATATAACAAAATTGGAAGAATCATTATGGAATTTGCACGAATGCGGATTTATAATGAAAACGGTCCGACAGAAATAACCAGACGTGGATTTTGCAGGAAGACTTTGGATTATGCGGACCGGAGAGGACAAAAAAACATGAATAAAGGTGAAAAACAGATTGTGATGGATCTTTGCAGGTTCTTGGATCCGAATCGAGCGCGCCTGCTGCGCAATATGGAAAAATGCGGCGACATGTCGGACGTGCTCGGGCTATTGCTTTACAACCGTGTCGGCGGCATCGCATACAACACGCTTCGGGAATGCGAGCTGCTCGGTAAAGTGAATCGAGAGGTGCGGAATACTCTGCAAACCATGTATAATGCAGCAATTATACAGCAGGAAAGCTATGCAAAAGCGGCAGAACTGCTTGCGTCGGTTTTGCGCAACATAGAAGTACCGTATGCGGTGCTGAAGGGAATTGTTTTGATGCAAACCTACCCGAGGGGATGCAGAACGTCAAATGACGTTGATATTCTGACGGCGCCGGAGCATGTTTCGGCTGTCGCGGAGCGATTGAAAGCAGCCGGATTCCGACAGGGATATATCCGGAACAACCGTTTTGTCCCGGCAACCCGTAAAGAGATTATTTCCTCCAGGATGAATCGCGGCGAGACGGTGCCTTATATTTTAGAGGCAGACTATCCGTTTATGAAGTTTTTGGAGGTTGATATCAACTTTTCGCTGGATTACAAGCCCACAGACGGAGAAAGCGTGAGGGGCATGCTCAAAGACGGCTGTCAGCTGAAAAACGGATTGCGGACATTGAATCCTGCATGCTTTATCCTGCATCTGTGCGCGCATTTGTATAAGGAAGCGACAACAATGTCTTGGATTCAGATGGGACGCGACCTTTCTTTATACAAGTTTGTCGATCTGTATCTGCTGTTATCCCATGCGGAGCCTGACCTGTGCGAGCAATTGCTGAAAACAGCGGAAAGTCTTGATTTGACAGCCGCGTGCGCATATGCACTTGCAGGCACGATTCAGCTGTTTGATATGCGGAATGCGGCGCTTTTGCGCCTGTCGGAACGGCTGTGCCGCATGCATGAGAATATTTTGGATGTTGTTATCGACCCTGCCGGCGGCAAACGGTATGTTTACACAATCGATTTCATGCAGCGCATTTTTTCATCGCATCGTCAAAAGTATCTGAAGGAGGTTGGAGACCTTGGATCATCTGCATATGTATGAGCACGGAACGCCCGGTCTGCTGATTACGTTCTGCGGTCTGGACGGCTGTGGGAAAACCACGATGATACGACGCCTGACAGCGTTTTTGCAGCATGCCGGAATCGAACCGTTTTTAACCAAACAGCCTACAAATGCCGTGCGGCAGTCGGAGATTTTCAGGACGTATATGGATTCGCCCGAGCATGCGCAATATGAATACCGGAGTTTGTCGCTGTTGGCGGCGAGTGACAGAGTTCAGCATGCCAACAAGCTGATTCTGCCGGCGTTAAGGCAAAAAAAGATCGTGATCAGCGACCGGTATTTTTATTCCTGCGTTGCGAATCTGAGGGCGCGGGGATATGAGAAAGATCGCTGGATCAACGAGATTTCCGCGTATATTCCGAAGCCGGATATAGCGTTTTTCCTCGACACGCCGGTATCAGCTGCGGTTGCGCGTGTGCGGCGGAGACCGGAAGAAAAAAATCGCTATATCGATATACCGCTGCAATATAAACTGCACAGCGAATACAGAGCACTGTGCGCGGAAGCAAAAGGCGTCCTGCTGTCAACGATGGAACCGGAAGACGACACATTCGATATGATTCTGCGCGCATTGCAAAACTGTCTCAGGCTTCGCGGAAACACGTGGAATGACTTCAAAACGAATACTGAGGATGAAACATATAGTGGAAAGGAAAAAATCAATTCGGTGAATCGGAAATGAAAACGACAGAAGAAAAAGTAAAGAAAGTTCTTACTAAAATCAGCGGTGTACGGCACATCGAGCCGACCGCTTCGCTGACGGCTGATCTGGGTTTGGATAGTTTGCGCATGACCGACCTGGTTCTGCATCTGGAAGATGCATTCGGAATCGAATTCCGTCAGTCGGATATGAATTTTTTCAAGCTGAAAGACGTTGCCGCTGTTGTAACCCTGGTAGAGGGGTATATCGGCACGCAGGTTTAAGGAGGAAGTCGTATGCTTTGGGAGTATCTGAAACAGCATATGCTGCTGCATCCGGATCACAGGATTGAGGATGAAACGACTTGCATGACATTTTCCGAAACGATTCGAAAAGCGGAGAAAACAGCCTCTTTACTCACGCCCGGACGATATGCAATTCGCTGCCGCTCGGAAATGAATACGGGAATCGCCGTCCTTGGGTGCCTTGCCAAAGGTGTTACCGCGGTTCCGCTTTCCGCGCGATACGGCGAGCTGCATTGCGAGAGAATTCTGCAGTTGACCGAACCGGATTTTCTGCTGACAGATGACGACGGCGATTTGCAGGTTCATCCGTTGAAGACCTTTGCGGACGGCAGCTCTGCATATTCTGCCGGGGCAAATTCCGATGCAGCCGAAGAACAATGCGCATTGATTCTGTGTACATCCGGCACGACGGGCATCCCGAAAGGCGCCATGATCACAGAGGAAAATCTGCTTGCCAACCTGGCGGACATTGATGCCTATTTCGACTTGCGATGCAGTGATCGGATTCTGATTGCAAGACCGCTTTACCATTGCGCGGTTTTGACGGGAGAATTCCTGATTTCGCTGCTGCGCGGGGTAAATATCCGGTTCTGCAACGCTGCATTTGAACCGATGCAGCTGGCGGCACAACTGGCAAAGGAAATCACCGTCTTCTGCGGTACGCCGACGCTTCTCACACATTTGGCGCGTGTAGCCGGGCGTGTTTCCGCATCCTATTGCCTGCGCCTGATCGTTTCGAGCGGCGAGTGTATGACTGCGAAAGCGGCAGCGCAGATTCGGAAAGCGTTTCCCGCTGTGCGGATCATGAATGTATATGGCTTGACGGAGGCTTCGCCGCGCGTTGCCTATTTGCCGCCCGAATTGTTCGATTGCCATGCTGAATCGGTCGGTTATCCGCTCCGTTCGCTTGAAGTCCGGGTGGTGGACAAAAACGGCATGGAGGTCCAGAGCGGTACGGTCGGAGAGTTGATCGTGCGGGGTCCCAGCGTGATGAAGGGCTATTTCCGTGCGCCAAAGGCTACGGAAAAAGCGTTGGCAGGCGGCTGGCTGCACACGGGCGATATGGCTTGCATGGATGCAGAGGGAAGAATCCGCATCAAATGCCGGCGGGATAACATGATGATTATAGCCGGGATCAATATTTATCCCCAGGAGATTGAAAATGCACTGCGGAATGATCCGCGGGTGCAGGATGTACTTGCTTATGCGGCGCAGGAGGATGATGCGCATCCGCACATTGCGATCCGGATTGTCTGCGATCACATGACATCGGATGAAGTGCTGAAACTCTGCCGTGCATGCCTGCCGGCATATGAACAGCCGACGGAAATCCACATCGTGCAGGCTTTGCAGCGCAATGCATCCGGGAAGCTGATCCGACCTAAAGGGGGGACGAAACATGAATGAACCGAGCCTTGTGTTGGCTGCAACCGAAAGCTATACATGGGAAAAACAACTGATGTATCCGAGCCGGTTATGCCGTGTAGCCCCATGTGAATGCGACTTTGAGGATGCGCGCAGCCGTATGTATGTTGCATTTCGGATCCCGCAGGAACTGCTGAACAGACCCGTTCGGCAAGCCGTACTTTCGCTGACGCAGGCGGAGGGAGAATCGGGCGGCACCGGGAAAATCGGCGTGTATGCCGTACACGAAGCGCTGAGAGCCGGCGCATTCGATCCGACGGCGGCGGCATATCCGCTGGACTACAGCCGTGCGCAGCGCAGCATCGGCGCGCTCTCCCACCTGTGGGATATAACAGATTGCCTGCAATCGGCAGGGGCGGCGTTGTATCTGGAAATCAGAATGGTGGACGAAACGGATACAGACGGCAGCTATGCCTGTTTTTATGGGGTCGGAGCCGCGGATAATGCCCCCAAACTCCTGTTGTATACGGACGCAGAGCCGCAGACTGACGCTTTGCCGCCGGAAACCGGCGGCAAAGTCGCGGAGACGCCCGGTCCGGGCGAAAATATGCTGATCGGGCACGGGATGGAAAACTTTGCGGACCTGGATGCATGGACGCCGCGGTATCATTGCGACGATTTTGAGATCTGCATCCGGCACAGCGGCGCCTTGTTTGGCGGTGCGGCGGCGATGTTTCGCGCATACACGGATGCGGATACGGAAAGCGGACTGTATCAGGCGGTTTGCCTGCGTGAATTGGGGACATACAGCTTTTCCGCTTATGTGCGGGTGCAGGGCGATCCGATCCGGAGTGACATCCCGAGCGTATATCCGGGGGTATATCTGCGGATTCGCACGGTTGACGGAAAAGTGCTGCAAAGCCGCAAAATCGTATCGTCCCCTTCTTATACGCGCTTATGCCTGACTTTTACGGCTACGCGCTGCACGACGGTCTATGCCGAGGTGCTGATGGATGGGCGCGGAAGCGTATGGGTTGACGGTATACAGTTTGAGTATGGGGAGGCACATCCCTATAATCTGATCTGCAACGCGGCTTTCCTGCAGGGAGAACGCGGTCTTGCGCATTGGGAGTGCTCGCCCTGGGGCGTTTATACAGGAAAGAACAGTGTGTCGGCTGCAAGCGGCGCCGGGAGTCTGCAGCTTCTCGCCGATGCCGATTCCGTTACCTATGTGCAGCAGAGTATCCCGCTGGCACACAATCCGCATGGTGCCGGACGCTTCCGGCTGTCGGGGACTGCTTTTGCCCCCGGACTGATACCCGGAACGTTTCATTCGTATCTGCATCCGCCCGCTTTGCGCATCCGTGCACGCGTTGTTTACAACACGGGACGTTTTGCGGATGCTGTCGCGGATCTGTCCGGCGGCAGAAATGGAGAACAGACGGCATTTGCGGAGTTTGATGCGGATGTATCACGCGGTGCCGAGCGGATCGAAGTGTTTTGTGAATACGGGGGCGCTTTCGGGCTGGCGACATTCAAGGGGATATGCCTGTCTGCCGTTGACCTGCCTGCAAAAGTCTGCCTGACAAGAGGAGAAATTTGAAATGAATCATATGCGTTCTGTAATGGATACGGTTATGTGCCTGCGCGGCGGCAACCCCTTTTGCTATTCCGACGACAATAATAATATGTATCGGATTGTTTCAAAAGAGGCGGACGGCAGCAGTACGGCATATTATTTCAGCACGCCGATCTACAGACGGATGGACTGCAAGCCGGTGGAGCTGCGCTTTGCGCTTGTTAACGGCAATCCTGTTTTCCACGGTTCGGATGCGCGCATCTCCTATGACGGGGAAAGCCTGTTTCTGCAAAGCGGAATCGGCAGACTGCAGGCGTCTTTTGACGGGGCACGGGCATTGGAGTGCGTGTCTGGAATGCTGCGGAATGAATCCGTGCAGATCCGACCGACGCTGAACGGCATAGCCGTTGCGGCAGCCTGCAGCCGGGAGGAAACGTTTTCTTTTACATTATCCACAACCGATGTTTATAAGAAAATCCGCAATACCGAAGCCTACATTGCGTTTATGCACGGTCGGTTTGAGCCGTTTTTCGTTATTTCCGGTCTGTATGCGCACTCGCTTGGCGGTGGGCTGCAGCCGGTGAAACTCAGCCTCGAACGAATCGATGAGAATACATATCATGTCTCGGTCCGGACGAGCGCAAAGGCGTCTTCAACCGTTGTGTTTGAAATCAATATGTATGAGGGAAAGTTCTTTCAGGATACGCCGGTATCCAGCCGATTGCCGGACAAGAACAACTGCTTTGGCAGCGTGGCGTTCCTCGGTCAGACACAGCAGTTCGGTGAGCAGTGGCTGTATACCAAAACCAGCCGAAAAAAAGTGTTTGACATCGAGCAATCGACCATATGCTCCGTAAAAATGCATATCCCGGTTTTTGAAGCGGACGTACAAAGCCTTGCCGTATATCTGCCGCAGGAGAGATTTTGCAGTTTCGGATCGACATGGGCAAAAAAAGTGCCCTGCGGCGACTTGCTTGGCATGGCACAGAAAAAGGATGACTACTTCACGGTGGACATGACGGCATTGCTTACAAATCCCGAAACAGGGCGATTGCGCAAGGCAGAGGGCATTGTGCTGCGCTTGCCGCAGGGCGGACATGCCGTTTTGGCAACGGGTGACTGCTGTATGATGCCGCAGATTCTTGAAGTGAATTATCGGGCATAACGGAAAGGACAGTTTGGGAAAAGGGCAGTTTTGCGAAAAACTGCCCTTTTCTGATGTTCCCGAATGCCCGAAACGGGCTGAAATGCACATAGAGAAAAATTTGTGTAACTCAAGCAGAAAACGGAAGAAAAGTATTGACAGAAATTTGCTTATATCGTATAATGTGCTTACACCGCATCGTATAATAGAATTGATTTTTTGCATACAACATAGCTGCAGCACTTTTTCGGAACATATGAGAAGGAGACGTTTCCCATGAAAAAAGGTATTCTTTCCATAGGGCTTGCGGCATTGCTTGCCGCGTCGCTCATCGCATGCGCCGGTACACCTGTCGATCCGCCGACAGAGTCGGACGCTTCTTCTTCGCAGACAGAGACGCAGGCTGCCACCGAGCATACGACCGAACAGACGCAGAAAACCGCTGTGACCGACTGCACCGAGCCTGCCGGGACGGAATCCACTGAGCAGTGTCAGTGCCCCGCGGAATCCACGCAGACATCCACTGCGCAGTCCACTGCGCAATCCACGCAGGCATCCACTGCGGAATCACAAACGGATGATGAAGCGCCGAAGTATACGCGCATCATGGATGAAAACGGGCATTGCCTGTCGGTTGTGACGAACGACCGGGCGGAAAATATCGAGCTGTGGAAGGCGCCGGATGATCCGGCGATCCGGCTGGACATTGATGAAAGCTGGGACGGCACCGTTGCCTTTTCATATTTTACAGATGCGAAAGGCTGGCGGCTGGACTGGGTCGATGCCGCGGACGGCACGCTGCTGTATCGATATGATCAGGAGGGCTATTGCAGGACTTATCCGCACATGGACGGGAGCGATAAGGCGCGGGGCAAGCTGACCTTGTTTGTTCAAAGTGGTTGGTTTTATATCAGTTTGACGCGGGAAGCGGACGGCAGCGTGACCGAGTCCGAATATTCTACCCCGTACCCATCTCTCTATGACCGCATCATGGATGAATGGAATACGGCAACACGGCGGTTCCCTGTGAAGACGCTGCCGCTGACCGACAAGGACACGGTACCGGAGACACCGAAATATCAGACGATGGCTTTTGATTATCCGATTGCATGGGGTGATGAGAAAGACGGCAGCAGAATCTACGCTTTATATCCGCGTTTCATGGCTGAAAGCGACGTACCGCAGCCGGAGGATCTTTATGAAGCGTGTAAAACGGCACAATTATTTCCGTATTTGCGTATGAGCGGTGTCGGTCGTCTGTATTATTCCGAACAGCCGCTGCCGGCGCCGAGCTTTGAGACGCTGGTGACTTATTTCGGGGGCATGTGCGGTCAACTGATCGATATGGATGCCGCTGAATACGGCGACTTTTCGGTGAGGCAGATGCTGCAATATCTGCATGACAGCGAATTTCCGGCTTTCGAGTGGATGGAGGTCTCGGAAGAGGATACCGATGCCTATACGCTGTTTTTCGGAAACTGGGCGATCTCGATTCATCGGGTGGATGAACACCATTATGACTGTGTCGCGATGCGGCATTATTGGCTGGATGATTTTACTATGTTTTACAGGTGGCAGGATGCCATGCTGATTTATCCGGACGGGCGTATGTATTATTAACAGCGTGAGCGACTTTCCGGCTGCGATCGCGCAGAGCGCGCACCCGTTGCATGTCGTACCGGCGCTGTGGAGGTAAAGGCTATGAGAAAGTGCTGCATACCGGGGACATGACAAAGAAAAGTACCAATAAGAGCCGGTTGGAGCTCTTATTGGTACTTTATTGCTTTTTGTCAAGCTGCCGTGTCGGTGTCGGACCAGAAAATCGGCGTTTCGGATTCACCGGTTGCTACCGTGGGATCGATATAGATATTTGCCATTACATCGCGACCGGCATCGGCGTATAGATAGGTTGCCTTACCGTTTTCCTTGTAGGAAATACGGGTAGAGCCGCCGCCGTCCAGATTCAGGACGGTGTTGCAGCCGAGACCTTTCATGATTGTGTGGACATCATACAGAGAGGCGCCTTTCTTACTTTCATCTTCGTCTTCCTCATTTGCTTTTTCCCTACCTGACTTTGCAATGTAGGTCGTTTCGTCGAGCTTTCCATCAGGACCAACCTGTGCAGAATGAGTCTTACTATAACCTTCAAATGGCATATAAAAGACTGCCAGAATGATTTGATCCGTGTCGGGGTTATAGCCGATTGCCGTACGAGCGCGATTACCGTTGGCGTAGGCGCGCCCTGCTTTCGTTACTGCTCTGTAAGCAGTATTAAAGGACTGGTGATCCGGGAAGCTTTGGTCTGCAAGCAGATTGCCGCCGCCGAGCGCAAGCTGAATATTTGAGATGTCATTGGGATCATCCAATGTGCCTTTTGCCGAATAGATTTCCGGGACAGGCTGATCTTTATAGAAAATCAGCAGCCCAAACGGAGCGTCGTTAGCAGTAGGGTCTACGTTCTCCATTTCGCTAGGAAGAGTATGACCACCATTACCGTTATTATACTTAAGGCTTTCGCCGTTATAGATAATAAAGGTCGGGAAATGATAATCACCGCCGAACAATGTTGCGTTTGTACCCAAACGGGGCGGAACGCTGGCTTTCCATTCTGCCACACTGTCTCCTTGCCAAGGCGTGCGTATGACGCGGAGATGCTCAAGCCGCGTGGCATAGTATTTGACGTACAGCCCCTTGGTGACATCGGCTGGATAACCGTTATCTTCGGTGTTTCCTACGACAAATTGGTGGAAAGTGACGCAGTCTTCTACGGTTACTTCAATATCTCGCGTCGTACTCCAGCTTCTGCTATTAGAAGTTGCTGTGACATGCAGGGTCGTTGTGCCGCATTTCTGACCGAAAATGACTCCCGTATCGCTAACGGTGGCGATGGAATCGTCATCGGAGGTCCAAATTGTTCTGAAATTCGGATCGGCTGCGCGAACGGTCACATGCGTGTTTCGCCCGAGATATACAGAGGTGTGATCCTGAATTTCCGCTTTCCCGGCATCGAGCAAACGAAGCCGCGGAGCGTACTGAACACAGATCGTCGCGTAAACCTGCGGGTTCAGGGTTGAACGAATGCTTACGCGAACTTCGCCGTAGCGGAAGAAGGTCAGTATACCGTTTGCATCCACGGACGCAACATCACCACTGCCGGACGAGCAGATGGAGAACTCTGCAATCTTGGGTGCGGATGCCGGATAAGACTGGTAGTACTTTTTCAGATCTATTTCATTTTCAAATGTCGTAATGTCATGTGCAGGGATGACCCAGCGATCAGGGGCAAATAAACTGCCGCCGCCGCTGCCGCTGCTGCCGTCGGCGGGGACGGCTGTGATGACGAAGGAGCTGCAGAGAGTCTTCTTGCCGTTGATGCATGCGTAGATGCGTGCGCTGCCTCTGCCGACAATCGTGATGTTGCCGCTGCCGTCTACGCGGGCGACATTCGGATTGCTGGTGACCCAGTTGATTCGACTGTTTGAAATGCGTTTGCCGTTTGCGCATGCCCAGGCGCTTCCTGTTTGACCTACGGTCGCCGTATCTTGATGATCAAAGGTAGACGAGACCGAAATATGCGAAATGCCGTCTGCCAAATCATCGCAGTTGCATTTGCAGCAGGGTTTGCAGGGGCACTTGCCGCCGGGCTTGCAGTTGCACTTGCTTCCGGGCTTGCAGTTGCACTTGCCGGACGAGGGCGTACGACCGGCGTTTCTGTTGTCTGCACAGGTATCGCAGTTATTGCAGGAGGCGCTGCCGGAGGGCGCCGAAGAGTTGTTGCGGTTGGTTTCGTTTTCAAACGAACCGTTGCCGCCGGGTTCATAACACATTGTTTTTGATTCCTTTCGTTTTGAAAATATAGTTCGGAGCGATGCTCCGCCTTTGTTAAACCATACGGCAAGGCAGGTTGTAAAGGGGTTTGGACATTATTGTATAATGTTCGTCCAAATCATTACAGGAAAAGAGCGGACGAAACCCTTCATTTGCAAAAATGAATGTTATATAAAACGCAAAAAAGTAAAGTCAATACTATTTCAGGAGGCATGTTTATGCAATCGCGTATTTTGATTCTTTGTCTGACTGTGCTGCTCGCCGCATCGCTTTGCGCCTGCAGAGACAAATCGGCTGACGCATCTGCAACGAAGCCGCTGACGTCAAGCGACCCCGCCGCATCCGCAACGTCGGAGACGACTGCAGATGCAGCAGAAGAGTCCTTTACGACGATCGGCGGGTTCCGTGTGCATGCAGAAAGAGATGCGTTTGTGTGGACCGGCGATGTGCGGGAGGGGCTTGCCGCATTGGAGGACAACCTCGCAGAGCTGCATCCGGCGGCGGGCAAATTCACCGCAACCTTCGGCAAAGTGACGCTGGAGATGCAGGCGGACTTTATGGCGGAGAACGAACGGATCATCGAGGTGACCGCAGCGTCGATCGGTGAGCACCGCATCGCGTTTGACGCGCCGCGTCAGACGCGCTTTGCCAACGGCGGCATTGCGCTGTTTGCAGTCGGCGGCAAGACCGTACTGACCTATATGCAGCCGTTCAACAGTGTGGAGAATTACGTGTTTGATGAGACGGGTATCACATCGCTGACCTTCTCCGCAGCGGCGACCGATGCCGATTACAACGAGCCTGTGATCCTGCTTGCGGACGGCGGCGATACGCTTCGCTTTGTCTGCTGGCCGAAGAAGTATGCCTGCGGGTATCCGCAATTTGCGTATTTTGTCGGTAAAGACGAGCTGCTGGAAATTGAGGGGACTGCCGGAATTGCAGACGGGAAATTCAGCTTTTCCGCAGAGAAACAGTACAGCTTTGCCGACCTGAATGCGAACGGCGCGCTGGATTATGCCTATTTCGGCAATACCGGAGAGGATGCATCTGCGCTGTCTTCGCTTATGCAGGAGAATGCCGGGCGATATGAGGCATTTACGATAGAGAAGCTCCGTGCAGAGGGCTGATCCGAGACCGCAAAAGACGGATTCTTCACGCTGCAATCCGTGACGGATTCCATAAAAAACCGGAGTGCGAGCGCTCCGGTTTTTTTATGCGGCAGGACAAATCCATAAGTACTTCGTCCGAATCAAAATTCCATTTTATTCCCGAAAAGACTATACTGGGTGTACAAATCCATAGAGAGGAGATGTGAATAAATATGGATGATGTGATGCGGACGATTGAAAGCAGGCACAGTATACGTCGATACACGTCAGAGCCGGTTTCGGATGAGACCCTGAACAAGCTGTTATCGGCGGCTGCCTGTGCGCCATCGGGAAAAAACACACGCCCGTGGGCGTTTGCAATCATTCGGGAACGGGAAAAGATTTTGCAGTTGGGGGCTTTGATGCGTTTCAGCCGTTTTCTGGAGACGGCGCCATGCGTCATTGCCGTATATAAGGCATTGACGCGGTGCTATGCACAATCCAAGGACGATATGGCAATCGGCGCGGCGATCCAGAATATGCTGCTCTGTGCGGAAGAGGAAGGGCTCGGCGCCTGTTGGATCGGCGAAAACATCGAGGCGGCAGACAAACTGCTTGCTTCGACATTTGAGACGCAGGATCACGGATTGGCGGCGCTGATTGCATTGGGACACCGTACATATGACCCGGAAGACACGGAGGTGCGTTCTGCACGTCCGCCTGCAATTCTCCTGAAAAGGAGGTGCGCGGAATGAACGGCAGGATCATGGAACAGGCATCCTATGCCGATTGGATACATACGCTCCGGGTGGAGACCTATTCGCCCTTGCAGTCGCTGCATCTGCAGGATTGCTTTCCCATGCCGGGCGCATTGCTCGGGCAGGAAACCGTATATGCGGACGCGCATGGGAATTTCAGCATTGCCGTCAGGGAAAAGGTCACGCTGCGCTGCGGCTTTACACTGTATGCGGATGAACCGAAATACGTCTCTCTGATTCTGACTTCCGATACGGTGTGCAAGGTCTGGCAGGAACAGCGCGTAATCAATCTTTTCAAAGTCTGTTCGCCGGTTCTGACGGTGCGGCTCAAGCGCGGTGAAAATGTGTTTTTTGCAGATGCCTGCGTCGGTTCGGACTTTGAACTGAGCATTCGGCAGGAGGCGGCGGCAGGCGCGCCGTGGCTGGCAGCCGCAGGTGAAAACAATCTGGATCGGCATATGCCGCAGATATCGCTGTATATACCGCGGCATTGCTATGCCGACGGGGCAAATCCCACATGGATTGTCACGCCGAACGATGCCCGTCTTTTCGATGCGCGGGGCGTTTATCATGCGCAATTCTCGGATCACCGCACGGGCAGGCGGATCTGCACATTGCGATGCCGTTTCGGAGAGCTGTGCAGCCTGCCGCATCAAAAACTGCCGGATTCCGGCGGGGACTTTAACCGTGCGGATATGCTGATCAGCAGCAAGGACCGCAAAGGGCGGATCCATACGCGTGCATACACGCTCTATCGCGAGGATTATATGGATCATCTGCCGCAGCTGCTTGAGAGAGCGGATTCCTTTGCGGGAGACATGCGGCAGCGGGAAGAAAGACGCGCTGCCGTTACAACGCTGGGCATGCGCATCCGGGCACCGGAAACCACGCGATATACGCGCCTCTTGCAGGCGGAAATGCTGAAGGCGATTCTGGAGACGGAGGATGTCTGCACGGAAGCCGAAGTGTATGCCCCGGGGACGAAGCGCGTTTTCTTTCATGATGCACTGGACGACAGCATGAATTATTACAGAGTAACGCTTCCGCAGGGGTATGACCCGAGGCAGACATACCCGCTCTTTGTCATATGCAGCACCAAGGAGTATGGTACATTCGGCGCGCGGTTTGCCGCAGAGAATCCCGACAACCTGATTGTTGCCGACGTATCGGTTCGCGGCGTTACCCTGGGAAGCTATATCGGTGAAGCGGCGCTGCTGCATGCACTCGCCGACCTGCAAAAACGTTTTTCGATCGATGCGGACCGGGTTTACATCGGCGGCTATTCCAACGGCGCTTCTGCCGCATTGGCTGCCGCACAGGCGTACCCGCACTTGTTTGCGGGTGTTTATGCGCTGTCGGGGCGCGCAGAGTATGGCAAGATGGACAATCTGTCCGAATCGGCGGTTTATCTGATTTCTTCGGAGGACGATACGTATTACGATTCCATACGCAAATTGTGCCGCAGGCAGGCTGCCTCCGAAAAAATGCACCTTGTTCTGGCGAAATGCCACAATCATTTGTCCTTGCAGCGGGTATGGCTGGATCGTCAGCTGATTGCCAATCTGCTGCGGGAAAAAAGAGAGTTATACCCCACGCACATTTCGTATTGCACAACCCGCAACCGGCATCTGCAGGCGTATTGGATAAAGCTTCACGGCATTCGACCGGGAACGGCACGATGCCGTTTGTATGCCGATGCCGGAAAAAGCAGGATCGATATCCGCGTGTATGGGGCAACCGGACTTTCGGTAGAGATTCCGCCGTATATGGAACGGGAAAGCCTTGAAGTGCGCATAAACGGCAAAAAGCTGCCGTGTCACGGCTTCACCGGAGAAATCCTGCATTTTAAGCACGACAGCCATGGTTACCGCCGCATTTCCGCGGCGCCGCTGCCGCCGGATACGGCTTTGGGGAACGGGCTGATTGACGTATATCTGGACCCGCTTTGCGCTGTGATTCCGACGGAGGCATCGCAGACGGTCAGACAGGCTGCAAGTGTATTGACAAGACCGCTTTCCAATGGAAAAACGCCGCAGATTGCCGTCTGGTATAAGACGCTCTCCGCCGCGCAGGTTTTAACGGAGAAGCTGCGGTTCGGCAGCATCATTCTGATCGGCAGGGAGAAAGAGCCCGTTTTTGATGCAGTGCATCGCCGGTGCAGGCTGCTTCCGCTGCGGGATGGGTTTGTGTACGACGGAAAATTTGTGCGGACACCCTATTGCATCATGCAGATTGTGCAGAATCCGTGGAACCCGGAAAAGCATGTTTTATCCGTAACGTATAATGACGAACGGTTGCTGCGGAGAAATCTGTTTACGCGCAGCATGACGTTACCCTCCTATTTCGGCGGCGTTCATCCGTATCTGAACGGCGTGGCGCTGGTGTTTGACGGGAAACGCTATTTCGGAATCCGCGAATACGGCGATCCGCTGCTTGAAATTCGCGCGGCTTAGTTTTATAGCGCCAAAGCGCTTGATTTACGCGGCGGGGCGCGGTATAATACAGGCAAGAACACATGCGGGGGAACAAGCCTATGAAAATTACAGCGCTGCTTGCCGAGAACAAACCGATCCTGTCCTTTGAGGTCTTCCCGCCGAAGACCGAATCCGGCTTTGACAGTGTCCGCACGGCGACCGAGGAGATCGCCGCGCTGCACCCCGCCTTCATGAGCGTCACCTACGGCGCGGGCGGCGGCACGAGCGCCTACACGTTGGACATCGCCGAGAATATCAAGGCGCGCTACGGCGTGCCTACGCTGGCGCACCTTACATGCGTGTCCTCCACGCATGAGACCGTGCGTGAGCGGATTGCCGCAATCCGCTCACGCGGCATCGAAAACGTCATGGCGCTGCGCGGCGACGTGCCGCCCGAGCTGCGGGATGCCGACCGCAGCGGCTGGGACTATCACTATGCCGCCGAGCTTGTCCGCGAGCTGCGGGCGGCCGCGCCCGACCTCTGCATCGGAGGCGCGTGCTATCCGGAGGTGCACCCCGAGAGCCGCAGTCAGGCGGAGGACATCCGCCGCCTGAAGGAAAAAGTGGATGCGGGCTGCGACTTTCTCACAACGCAGATGTTCTTCGACAACAATCTGCTCTACAGCTTTCTCTATAAGATCCGCGAGGCGGGCATCACCGTGCCGGTCATCGCGGGCATTATGCCGATCACCAACTGCAGCTATCTCACCCGCGCCATTGAGCTGTCCGGCTCGTTCATGCCGCGGCGGTTTGTGAGCCTTGTGGACAGGTTCGGCGACGATCCAGCCGCCATGAAGCAGGCGGGCATCGCCTATGCGACCGATCAGATCATCGACCTCTATGCCAACGGAATCACCGGCGTCCATGTCTATTCGATGAACAAGCCGGACATCGCTGCCGAAATCCTCGGCAACCTGTCCGCCATCCTCGGCAGATGACCCCCGCCGTGCTGACCGCGACCTTTGCGCCGCCCCCGTTTTCGCGGCGGGAGGCGCTGCGCTATGCCGGCTGCGACGCGGATGCGGGCGCGGCGCTTGAAGCGCTGCTCGACGCCGCCGTGAAAGAGACGTGGGACAAGCTCACCTATCGCGTCTGCTACGCGCGTCTCCCTGTCACGGTGCGCGGCGACGTGTGCGACTTCGGCGCGTTTGCATGCACCTCGGCAGGGCTTGCGAAGAACCTTTCCGGCTGCGATGCGGTGATCCTCTTTGCCGCCACGGTGGGCGCGGGCATCGACCGCCTGCTTGCCAAGTATGCGCGGCTTTCGCCTGCCCGGGCGCTGCTGCTGCAGGGCATCGGCGCGGAGCGCATTGAGGCGCTGTGCGACGCCTTCTGCGCCGCGCGTGCGGCGGCGGAGGGACGGGCGCTGCGCCCGCGTTTCAGCCCCGGCTACGGTGACCTTGCGATCGACGCGCAGAAGGACATTTTCGCCCTGCTCGACTGTGAGCGGCAGATCGGGCTGACGCTCGGCGACAGCCTTTTGATGTCGCCCGGCAAATCGGTGACGGCGTTTGCGGGCATTCCGCGCGCCGCCGATATACAAAACGGAGTAACACGATGACATTCACGGATTATCTGAAGAACCATATCGTCCTGCTGGACGGCGGCATGGGCACGCTCCTGCAGGCGCGCGGACTTGCGCCCGGCGAATACCCCGAGCGCTGGAATCTTTCGCACCCGGACGTGGTGACCGCAATCCACAAGGCGTATTTTGATGCGGGCAGCAACGTCGTCTGTGCCAATACCTTCGGCGCGAATCCGCTGAAATTCGCTCCGGACGAGCTGGAGGCGATCGTCGCCGCCGCGATTGCAAATGCCGGGGCGGCGCGCGCCGCATCGGCGGCGGGCGAGAAGTTTGTCGCGCTCGACATCGGACCGACGGGCAGACTTCTGCGCCCGCTCGGACCGCTCGACTTTGAGGATGCGGTTGCGGCTTTTGCCGGGACGGTGCGCCTCGGCGCAAAGTACGGCGCGGACCTCGTCTTCATCGAGACGATGAACGACAGCTACGAGACCAAGGCGGCGCTGCTTGCCGCCCGCGAAAACTGTGACCTCCCGGTCGTCGTCTCCAATGCTTACGGCGCGGACGGCAAGCTGATGACCGGGGCAACGCCGTCTGCGATGGTCGCTCTGCTCGAGGGCATGGGCGTCACGGCGCTCGGCGCCAACTGCTCGCTCGGTCCCGCCGAACTGCGCGGCGTGATGGATGAACTGCTTGCCTGCGCCTCCGTGCCGGTGCTGTTCAAGCCGAATGCAGGGCTGCCGCAGGCGGTGGACGGCAGAACGGTCTACAATGTCACACCGGCGGATTTTGCCGCCGAGGTGGCGGATGCGGTGCGCCGCGGCGTGCGCGCCGCGGGCGGCTGCTGCGGCACCACGCCGGACTATATCCGCGCCCTTGCTGCCGCGGTGGAGGGCGCCGTGCCTGTGCCGATCGAGCCGAAGCACCTGAGCGTCGCGTCCTCCTACACGCACGCCGTGCGGCTCGGCGACGACCCGGTGCTGATCGGCGAGCGCATCAACCCGACGGGCAAAAAGCGCGTGAAGGAGGCGCTGCGCGAGGGGAATCTCGACTTTATCCTTTCCGAGGGTGTCACCCAGGCGGAGAAGGGCGCGCAGATCCTCGACGTCAATGCGGGTCTGCCCGACATTGACGAGTGCGCCGTGCTGCCGCATGTGGTCTGCGAGTTGCAGGCGGTGACCGACCTGCCGCTCCAGATCGACACGGCAAATCCCCTCGCGATGGAGGCGGCACTCCGCCGCTACAACGGCAAAGCCGTTATCAATTCGGTAAACGGCAAGCGCGAGAGCATGGAGGCGGTCTTCCCGCTGGTGAAGAAGTACGGCGGCATTGTCGTGGCGCTCACGCTGGACGAGGACGGCATCCCCGCGACGGCAGAGGGGCGCTTTGCCATCGCGAAGAAGATTCTTGCCGAGGCAGAGCGCTATGGTATCGACAAAAAGGACCTGCTCTTTGACACCCTCGCCATGACGGTCAGCGCGGACGATCACGCGGCGCTCACCACGCTGGCGGCGCTCCGCCGCATCCGGGAGGAGCTCGGCTGCCACACCTCACTCGGCGTGTCAAACGTCTCCTTCGGTCTGCCTGCGCGCGACACCGTGAACAGCGTGTTTTTCGCACTCGCACTGGAAAACGGGCTGTCCGCCGCGATCATGAACCCGTATTCGGACGAGATGATGCGGGTCTATCACACCTACCGTGCGCTCAAGGGGCTGGACGCAAACTGCCTCGGCTATATCAGCGCCGCCGCGCATTTCGCCGCAGCTGCACCTGCGGCGCAGACCGCGCCGGCCGCGCAGGCGGGCGCTGTGGCGGACGGCACGGCGCTCTCCCCGCTGCAATATGCCATCGTCAAGGGCATGCGGGAACGCGCGGGCGAAATCACGCGGGGAGACCTTGCCGATACGCCGCCGCTCACGCTGGTGAACGACGAAATTATCCCGGCGCTCAACCGCGTGGGCGAGGGCTTTGAGAAAAAGACGGTCTATCTGCCGCAGCTGCTGATGAGCGCCGAGGCGGCGAAGTCTGCCTTTGAGGTCATCAAGGCGGCGATGCCGGAGGGCAAGCGCGGCGACAGGGCGACCGTGGTGATCGCTACCGTGGAGGGCGACATTCACGACATCGGCAAGAACATCGTCAAACTGCTGCTGGAGAACTACGGCTTTGCGGTCGTGGACCTCGGGCGCGACGTGCCGCCCGCGAAGGTTGCGGATGCGGTTGTCGAGCGGCACGCACCGCTCGTCGGGCTGAGCGCGCTGATGACCACCACCGTGCCCGCCATGGAGGAGACGATCCGCCTGCTCCGCGTGCGCGCGCCGTGGTGCCGCGTGATGGTCGGCGGCGCGGTGCTCACCAAAGCCTATGCCGAACGCATCGGCGCGGACTACTATGCCAAAGACGCAATGGAGAGTGTCCGCTACGCCGAAGAGACGGTAAAAAAAGCGCAGACCGAAAAAGCGAAGATGTAAATGCAGACTGTTTTTTGCAGCCGGTCCGCTTCGCTTTTTCTCTCGCCGAAAAGCGCCTCTGCCGTACAAAGTACGGCGACGAAACGCTTTTCGACGATTCTGCATCTTTTTCCGCGCAGACCGAAAAAGCGAAGATGTAAATGCAGACGGATCTTTCTTACAGACAAAAAGGCTCCGGCATACCATAGAGACATGGTATGCCGGAGCTTTTTTCGGGTTTGCATGGGTTTTACATCCATTTTACACGGGCATGCATGCAGAATTTACAGTTTTCCGTTATACTGCATGGTGAACGCAGAAAAGAGGAACGGTATGGAAATTCGGCTTATACAGGTTGCAAAGAGCTTTGACAAAAGGCAGGTCATACATCCGACAACGCTGACGATCGGGAGCGGGAGCTTTACAACGCTGCTCGGACCGTCCGGCTGCGGCAAAACGACGTTGCTGCGGATGATTGCCGGGCTGGAAACGCCGGATGACGGCGAGATCTGGCTGGACGACACCTGCGTTTATTCCCGGCAGCATAAGATCAATCTGCCGCCGGAAAAGCGGAATCTCGGCTTTGTCTTTCAGGATTTTGCGCTTTGGCCGCATATGACGGTGTTAGAAAACGTGGCTTTCGGGCTGCGCGCAAGGAAGGACACAAGAGATCTGCAAAGCCGTGTGCGCGAGGCGCTGCGCACCGTGCATCTCGAGGACTTTGAAAAGCGCTATCCCCATCAGCTTTCCGGCGGGCAGCAGCAGCGCGTTGCCTTTGCCCGCGCCATTGCCGTGAAACCCGGGTGCATTCTGTTTGACGAGCCGCTCTCGGCGCTGGACGCGCTTCTGCGGGAAGAAATGCGGCATGAGCTGACGGAGCTGACCTCCGCGCTCGGCATCACGTCGGTGTTTGTCACGCATGACCAGACCGAGGCGATGAGCATGAGCGACCGCATCGCCGTCCTGAACGGCGGCTGCGTGGAGCAGTATGCCGCGCCGGAAACCGTCTACCACGCACCGGCAACCGCGTTTGTCGCGCGCTTTGTCGGCAAATCCAACTGGCTCAGCGAAACCGAGATGTTCCGTCCGGAAGCCGCCGCGCAGACGCCGGGGAAGGACGCGCTGCATTTTGAGCTCCCGGTGCGGAGCGTGCAGTATCTGGGCAGCAGCTACGAGATCACGGTGCATTATCAGACAGTCACATGGACACTGCACACCGGGCAGAAGACAAAGCCCGGCGATACCCTGTCCGTTTACATAAATCCGGATCAGATTATTACTTTTCAGAAAAAGAAAGAGGTTTTATCAGCATGAAAAAACGTATGATATCCATTCTGACGGCACTTTGTCTGTGCCTCGGTCTTGCCGCCTGCGGCACGACGCCCGCAGCCCCCGAGGCAACGCCGTCCGCAAGCACACCGACCGCGCCCGAAAGCACGGCGTCCGCTGCGGAAAATACCGAACCCAAGCTCTCCGGCAAGGTGACGGTCTATATGCCCAGCCCCGCCGGTCTTGCCGATAAGCTGGCGGCTGCCTTTACCGAAAAGACCGGTGTTGCGGTTGAGCAGTTTCAGGGAACCACCGGTGAGATCCTTGCAAGGCTCGAAGCCGAGCAGGCAAACCCCGTGGCGGATGTCGTGATCCTCGCCTCCTGGTCGGACGGTTTTGGCATGAAGGATGCGGGTAAGCTGGAAAGCTACACCCCCGCAAACGCAGACAAGGTCAATGCCGGCTGGATCGACGCGGACAATATGCTCTTCGGCTCCAGCGCGTCGGCGGTCGGCGTGATCTACAACACGACGGTCGTCTCCGAGCTGAATGCCGACTGGTCGGCGCTGGCAGATGGGCAGTATAAGGATCTGATTGCCATTCCCGACCCGGAGAAGTCCGGCGCATGCAAGGACTTCCTTGCGGGCTTTGTGACCGGCATTGCCGACGGCGAAGCCATCCTGCAGAGCTGGGCGGACAACGGTCTGACGGTTCCCGGCGCAAACAAAGCGGCACTGGAAGCTGTTACCACCGGTGAAAAGGGCATTCTGATCGCGGGCGTGGACTACAACGCCTATTCCTCCATGGCAAAGGGTGAGCCGCTGAAGATCTATTATCCCGCATCCGGCACAGTGGTCAATCCCCGCCCTGCCATGATTCTGAAGACCGCGCCCAATATGGACAACGCCAAGGCGTTTGTGGACTTCCTGCTCAGCGAGGACGCGCAGAAGCTGGTTGCCGATGCCTATCTGCTGCCCGGACGCAGCGATGTGCAGTGCGAGAACCGCACCAATCTCTCTGACATCCCGCAGATTCCCACCGATTGGACGAAGATGATGGGCGTTGCCTCCGACACTGCGGCAAAGCTCAACAGCCTCTGCAAATAAGCGGGGCGGAGGACATATGAGATCGTTCAATCCGAAAAAGAATCTGCCATCGGTGCTGCTGTTGCTGCTTCTTTGCGGTTTGATCCTCTGTCCCCTGATCACGGTTTTTGAAAAGGCGGTCATCATCGATGGCCGCCTTGATCTGTATCAGGCATGGAGGACCATTGCAAATGCGGAAAACGTCCAGACCGTCTGCAACTCCTTATGGCTTGGTGTGTGCGTTGTGCTGTGCTCCACGGTCATCGCCGTGCCGACCGCCTATCTGCTGGCGCGTACCAGGCTGGCGGCGCACGGCTGGCTGGACATCGTCTTTATGATTCCGTTCATGACGCCGCCGTATATCGCGTCTATGGGCTGGATTCTGTTCATGCAGAAAAGGGGGCTCTTTCAGCAGCTTTTTCCCGCCACGGGCTCGTGGTCGGAGGGCTTTTTCTGCTTTGGCGGACTTGTGCTGGTGATGAGCCTGCACGTATTCCCGTTTCTGATGACCATGCTCAAAAATGCCATGCTGAACATTCCCGCAAGCCTTGAGGAGAGCGGCGCGGTCTTCGGCGCAGGCTTCGGGCTGCGGCTGCGCAGGATCTTTGCACCGCTGCTCACCGGCAACTACGCGATCGGTGCGCTCCTTGTGTTTGTCAAGACGCTCTCCGAATACGGCACCCCCTATACGCTCGGGCGGCGCATCGGATTCTATGTGTTCACGACCGACATTCATCGCTATTCCACCACCGCCCCCATTGACTTCGGGCGCTCGGCAAGCCTTTCGTCCGTTCTGATCTGCATCTGCATGGCGATGTGGCTGATGCAGAATTACATCACCGGGAAAAACAGCTACCGGCTGGTCAGCGGCAAGGGCAGCCGCCCGGCGCGGACAAAGCTGTCTGTCGCAGGGCAGATCGGCGCATGGCTGTGGGTGGCGCTGGTCATTCTCGTCGCTGTCGGCGTGCCGTATTTCTCCATCATTGCCACCTCGCTCATCAAACTGCGCGGCTACGGGCTGGCGGCGGGTAACTTCACACTTGACCACTACAAGGAGCTGCTGACCACGCCGAAGGCGCTCGCCTCCATCCGAAAGAGTCTGTTTCTCGCCGTGTCCTCCGCCACCATCTGCTCCGTGATCGGCACTGCGGTTGTGATCGCCGTGCGGAAATCGAAGGGCTTTCTGAAGAAAACGCTGGAGGGGATCAGCTTGCGTATGTGGTGCTGTATCTGCCGTATACGGTGCAGTATGTCACCTCTGCCTTCACGCAGATCAACGAGAGCCTGCTGGAGGCGGGGCGCACCTTCGGCGGCACGCCTGCGTATGTGTTCTGCCGCGTGACGCTGCCGATGATCTCCCGCGGTATCTTTGCGGGCTGGATGATGATCTTCATCATTGCCTTCCGCGAACTGGTGACCGCCAGCCTCATCGCGCCGCCGAATACCCTGGTGGTTTCCACCTATATCAACCGTGAGTTTGAGCAGGGGAGCGTTTCGCTCGGCATGGCGATGGCGGTTCTGTGCGTGCTGATCACGACAACGGCGCTGTTGGTATTCAATCGCTTCGTCGGCAAGCGGAAAGGGGCATAAAATGAAACTTGTGATTGCGGGCGGCGTCGGGGAACATGGGCGCAACTGCTTTTATGTGCAGGGAGATGCGCGCCGCTTTTTGGTGGACTGCGGGAAAATGGCGGACACGCCGGATGACCCCTATCCCCACCTGTCGCGGGCGCAGATACAGGACGCGGACACCGTATTCCTGACTCATTCCCACGCCGACCATAGCGGCGCGCTGCCGTGGCTGTATGCAAACGGCTTTTGCGGGCGCGTAATCGCGGCGGCGGAAACCCTGCGCCAGCTCCCCTTCGTCGTGCAAAACGGCTGCGCACTCGAGACGCTTTGCCCGGACGGGGCAGGGCAGGTGCAAAGCCTGTCGGTGCAATGGGGGCGCAGCGGGCACTGCGCGGGCAGCGTGTGGTATCACTTTGCCGAGGGCGGTAAATCCATCTTCTTTTCCGGCGACTACACGGAGGACACACAGGTCTATGCCTGTGATTCCATCCGGGGACAGCATGCCGATCTTGCCGTGCTGGACTGCGCTTACGGGCGGGACGAAACGCCGTATGCGGAAGCCTGCGCGCGGCTTGTCCTGGGGACGGAGCGGCTTTTGCCTGTGCATGTACGATTGCTCTTTCCCGTGCCGAAATACGGTCGCGGACCTGAGATCTTGAAGCTCTTTTCCGACCGTCTGCGCGGTGTTTCTTATTATGCCGATGCGTTGCTTTTGGAGAACGACACGACGCGGCGGGCAGGCGGATTCTGGTACAGACCGGGGCAAACCGATATCCCGGTGCGGCTGTACGACGGGCAGACACAGGGCATCGTATTTGTCAGCGATCCGCAGTTGCGCAGCGCGGCGGCGCGGGATATGGCAGAGCAGGTGCTGTCCTGCGGGGGCGCCGCCGTGATGACCGGTACGGCGGAAAAAGGCTCGTACAGCGAGGACTTAATCCGGAAGGGCAGGATGGCGATGCTTCGCTATCCGGTGCACCTCAATCACGCGCAGTTTGCGCAGCTTGCGGAGCAGAACGACTTCAGGCAGACGATTCCCTATCATTCCGCGGACTTTTCTGCCGCGCGGGAGATCCTGTTTTGACAAAATAAAAGAACTCGGAACGCACCGCGTTCCGAGTTCTTTTTCAGAAGCACTTACGAATCAGCTTGACCAGCGCCCAGACGGCGGTGACGAAGCCGAGGGCAGCGAGGAAAGCGACGATCTCGCGCGGGATCTCGCCCCGCAGGTTCAGCGAGAGCAGGGGATGCTCGGGGTCCTTTCTGTTCTTCAGTGAGACCGTGAAATCAAAGCGGCGGGAGATTGCCGCACGCGCTTTTCCCGCAAGGCGTTTTGCCTTGACCTTTGCCAGTGTGATCTTTCTGTTCATAAAGGAGCCTCCTTCTGCCGGATGGGCGAAGTTATTTTTTCTTTGCTTATAGTATACGCGCTTTTGCGGACTTTTTCAAGACAAAACCGAAAAAGGGCTTTTTTTTTCGCGCGCCTTCATGTATAATGGGAGTGCTTTATATAATATACGGAAAGAATCTGCATGAAAAAAGTGAGGGCGACCCATGCGTCTCGTTTCGCTGACTTTCCTTGCACTCTGCCTGCCGACGGCGGCAGCCGTATATCGTATGCTCCCTGCGCGGGCGCGCGTCGGCGCGCTCCTTGCGCTCGATTTCGCATTTTATTGCCTTGCGGCGGGCAGCGCCTTCTGGCTCCTGCCGCTTCTTGCCGCTGTCACGGCGCTTGCCGCAAACAGCCGCCTTGCGCGCGGCGTTTGTGCCGCGACTCTCGCGGCGCTGTTTTTCGCCTGTCGTGCTGTCGGCATCCTGCCGATTTGGTTTGCGTTTTTTGTGCTCCGTGCCGTCGGCTTTCTGCTGGACGAACGGGAGAAACAGCCGCCTGCGGCGGTCGTCGCGTATCTGCTCTTTTTCCCTGCGGTGACGATGGGACCGCTCTTTGATTTTGACACTTTTCGCGCGGGGCTTGCCGCGCCGCCGGACACAAAACGGCGCGCCGACGCGGTCTGCCGCCTTGCGCGCGGACTGGTGCGCAAGTTCGTCTTCGCCGACCCGCTGCTTGCCGCCTACCGCGATCTCGCGATGCACGGCACGACGCTCGGTGCTGCGGTGACGCTTGTCGCCTTTTCGCTCTATCTGTATTTTGACTTTGCGGGCTACTCCGATATTGCCGTCGCGGTTGGCGGCATCTTCGGCTTTGACCTGCCCGAGAACTTCGATTATCCGTATGTCAGCCGTTCGGTCGGCGAATTCTTCCGCCGCTGGCACGCAACGCTCGGCAAGTGGCTTTTCCGCCACGTCTATCTGCCGCTCGGCGGCAGCCGGCAGGGCATGGCGCGCACGCTGCTGTCGCTTGCCGCCGTCTGGCTCTGCACCGCGCTGTGGCATGGTGCGACCGCCTGCTACCTCCTCTGGGGCGTCTACTTTTTTGTGCTGCTGGCCGTCGAAAAGCTCTGCTTTCCCAAGGGCTTCCGCATCGGGATCTTGCCGACGCTTCTGCTCGTCCTGCCCGGCTGGGTGTTCTTCTTTTCGGACGGTTTCGCAGCGGCGTCTGATTTCTTCGGGCGGCTCTTTTGCCTCGGCGGCACGCTGCTCTACAGCCGCGCCGATCTCTATGATGTTCTGCGCTATGCGCCGTTTCTGCTCCTGTCCGCCCTCGCGGCGACGCCGCTGTTTCGGGATGCAATGCGCGCCGTCTGCCGCCGCCTCGGCGACCTGCCGCGGCATGCGGCGGCGCTCTGCGGCTTTGTGCTGGCGCTTGCCTATGCGGCGGCGGGCGGCTATACGCCGTTTCTCTACGCGTCCTATTGAGGTGCGGCATGAGGAACCGTCTGTTTCTTTCGCTCACGGCGGCGCTTTCGCTCGCCATGATGCTGTTTGCCGTCCTTGCGCCCGCCCCGGCAAAGCTGCCGTATGAAGGGCGCGCGCCGTCGCGCTTTTCCATGGACGATCCGGACGCTTATTTTTTCGACCGTCTGCCGCACCGCACGGCGCTGCTCACGCTCTGCCGTGACATCGAATTTGCCCTCGGCAAGAACGAGTACGGCGGCGCATTCTGCGGCAAGAACGGCTATATCTTTTCCAATGAAAACACGGATGAAGCCGTCCTCGCGCGCAACCTCGCGGCGTTTGCCGCTTTTGCCGAAACGGCGGACATTCCGCTTTACACTGCGCTTGTGCCGTCCAAGACCGACGCGCTCCCCGGGCTGCTGCCGCCGCTTTACACGGCGGCGCGGGACGCACTGTGGGAGAGGGCGAAGACCGCGCCTGCATATCTCGACCTGCTTCCGTCCCTGCGCACGGCGGGCGGCGCAGGGAAGTACATCTATTATCGCGGCGACCACCATCTGACTTCGCTCGGCGCTTATTATGTCTACCGGCAGCTTGCCGCGCCGCTCGGCTTTTCGGCGGCGAAGGCGGCGGACTTCGCAGTTTCGGTGGTGTGCGCCGACTTTGCGGGCAGCGACGCGCGGCGGTTGCTCACCGCCGCCGACGACCGCATCGCGCTTTTCCGTGCGCGGGGGGACAGTGCCCTCACCGTCACGACGGACGGTGCAGTGCGCCGTGGGCTGTACGATTTTGACGCGTGCGGCGGGGATGACCCGTACGGCGTGTTCCCCGGCTACGGTGCGGGGTATACGACCATCCGGCATGCCGACGCGCACCCGCGCATCCTCATGCTGTGCGACAGCTACGGCTGCGCACTCGCTCCGTTTCTTGCGCGGCACTTCGATGTGGATCTCGTCGATCTGCGTTACGCCGCGCCGGATGTGCGCGGACTTCTGCGCGAAGAAAACTACACCGCCGTGCTCTGCTACTACGGCATGGACACGCTGGCGGCGCATGAAATTCTGTACAAACTGCAAGGATGAAAAAGGAGGGAACAACCATGTCGGCACTCGACCTGCCCGTGACAAAGCTGACCGGCATCGGCAAGGTCAAGGCGGAAGCCTTTGGCAAGCTGTCGATCCGCACCGTCGGCGACCTCCTTTTGCATTTTCCGTCGCGGTACGAGAACCGCGGGCTGATCACCCCGCTGCGTGACGGCAGCCTCACGATGGCGCAGTCCTATGTGCTCACGGTGGCAACGCCGCCGCGGTCGGCGCGCATCGGCGGGCGCATGACGATCACCAAGTTCCGCGCTTTTGACGACAGCGGGACGATCGAGGTCACCTATTTCAACCAACCTTATGTCGCCGACCGGATTCATGTCGGCGAAACTTTCCGCTTTTACGGGCGGCTGACCGAGAAGAAGGGCAAGTATTCGCTCCCTTCGCCGACGGCGGAGCCGGTGCTGCCCGACCGTCCGCTCCCCGCGCTCTATGCGGTCTATCCGCTGGCGGCGGGGCTGAACAACAATACAATGCGTGCCTGCGTTGCGCAGGCACTCGACCTTGCGCATGCCGCGCTCGGCGAAATTCTGCCCGAGGACATCCGCCGCGCCTATTCGCTCGCGACCTACGCGTATGCGATCGAGAATATCCACAGACCGCCCGATACGGCGGCGCTCGACCGCGCGGCGCGCCGCCTCGCCTTTGACGAAATGCTGGAGAGCGCGCTTGCCGCGCGGCTGATGCGCGCAAAACAGACGCGCGTCACGGCGCAGCGCATGGCGGACACCGATGTGTCGCCGCTTACGGCGGCGCTGCCGTTTGCGCTGACCGGCGCGCAGAAACGCACGGTGGACGAGATTTGCGCCGACCTTGCGCGCGGCAAGAGCGCCGATGCGCCGCGCATGGCGCGCATCATCGTCGGCGACGTGGGCAGCGGCAAGACCGCCTGCGCGCTCGCCGCAATTTATATTGCGCTTAAAAACGGCTGCCAGGCTGTACTGATGGCGCCGACCGAGATCCTCGCGGCGCAGCACTTTGCCGACATCGAGCCGACGCTTGCGCGCTTCGGCTACACGACCGAAAAGCTGACCGGCTCGACCGGCGCCGCCGAAAAGCGGCGCATCAAGGCGGCGGTCGCGGCGGGGGACTGCGACCTCGTGATCGGCACGCACGCGCTGATCGAGGACGACGTGACTTTTGCCCGCGCGGGACTGGTCGTTTGCGACGAGCAGCACCGCTTCGGCATCGCGCAGCGGGCAAAGCTGCTTGCCGCCTGCCCGCGCGCACACATGCTCGTCATGAGCGCAACGCCGATTCCGCGCACGCTGTCGCTGGTGCTGATGGGCGACCTCGACGTCTCGCGGCTCGACGAAATGCCGCCCGGACGACAGAAGGTGGATACCTTCTTTGTGGACAGCGGTTACCGCGCGCGGCTGAACAACTTCATTGAAAAACAGGTCGCGGCGGGCGGACAGGTCTATGTGGTCTGCCCCGCGATCGAGCCCGCCGATGACGACGCGGACGACTGCCTTACGGTCAGCGCGTTCGGCGCGGCACGCGAGGACACGCCGCCGCTGCGCAGTGCGACCGAGGTTGCCGCCGCGCTGCGCGCGCGTTTCCCGCAGTTTGCGGTCGAGCTTGTCCACGGCAAGCTCCGCCCCGCGCAGAAAAACGACATTATGACCCGCTTTGCGGCGGGTGAGATTCAGATCCTCGTCTCCACCACAGTCATCGAGGTCGGCATCAACGTGCCGAACGCCTCGCTGATGATCGTAGAGAATGCCGAGCGCTTCGGGCTGTCCCAGCTGCATCAGCTGCGTGGCAGAGTCGGGCGCGGCACGCGCAAGTCCTATTGCGTGCTCGTCTCGGATGCAAAGGGCGAGAATGCCGAGCGGCGTCTGCGCCTCATGACCAAGACGAACGACGGCTTTGTCATCGCGGACGAGGACTTAAGAATGCGCGGTCCCGGCGACTTTCTCGGCACGGACGGCGCAAGGCAGAGTGGCGAGGGACGATATTTCCGCATGGCGGCGATGTGCAACGACCCGCGCCTCTTCGAGGACGCAACGCACGCCGCCGAAACGCTGCTTGCCGCCGACCCGCAGCTTGCGGGCGAGCGGCTTGCGCCGCTGCGCGCACGGCTGGACGCCGTGCTGCACTACGGCGGCGACACGATGAACTGATCCATCGGAAAGGAAGATGACCATGCAAAACAGACCGCTTGCGGACAGGCTTCGCCCCGAGAGCCTGGACGACATCGTCGGGCAGACGCATCTTTTCGGCAAAAACGGCGTGGTCCGCAAAATGCTGGAGAGCGGCAGAGTGACCAATATGATCTTTTTCGGTCCGCCCGGCACGGGTAAGACCACCGCGGCAAATATCGTGGCAAAGCAGTCGGGCATGGCGCTCCACAAGCTGAATGCGACCACCGCGTCGCTCTCGGACGTGAAGGAGGTCGTCGCCCAGTCGCAGAATCTGTTCGGCGCGGCGGGCACGCTGCTCTATCTCGACGAGATCCAGTATTTCAACCGCAAACAGCAGCAGTCGCTGCTCGAATACATTGAGGACGGGCGCGTCACGCTGATCGCCTCGACCACCGACAACCCGTATTTCTGCATTTACAACGCGATCCTGTCGCGATGCGCGGTCTTTGAGTTCAAGCCCGTTCCGGCAGACGAGATCAAGCGTGCGCTCCGCCGCGGGCTGGATGTGCTGAACGCCGACAGCGGACGCACAACGACAGCGGACGAGGAAGCGCTTGACTTTATCGCGGGCGTGGGCGGCGGCGACGTGCGCAGTGCGCTCGGCGTGCTTGAAAACGTCTATGCGGTGGCAAAGAAGACGATCACAAAGGCGGATGCCGAGCAGTTTACCCCGGCATTCGTCGGCAATTTCGACCGCGCGGGCGATGTGCACTATGATCTGCTGTCCTGCCTGCAAAAGTCCATCCGTGGCTCCGACCCGGATGCGGCGGTCTTCTACCTTGCGCGCATCCTCGAGGGCGGCGACCTGCTCTCGGCGTGCCGCAGACTGCTGGTCATCGCTGCCGAGGATATCGGGCTTGCCTATCCGCAGGGCATCATTCTTGCCAAGGCATGCGTGGACAGCGCGCGCGAACTCGGTCTGCCCGAGGCGGTGATCCCGCTTGCCGACCTTGCGGTCGCACTGGCGACCGCGCCCAAGTCCAACAGCGCCTATGCGGCGTACCACGCCGCCGTCGGCGATCTTGCGGCGGGGCACGGGCAGGAAGTGCCGCTCCATTTGCAGTCCCCGCTTTTCAAAGGCTACAAGTACCCGCATGACTACCCGAATCACTATGTAAAGCAACAGTACCTGCCGCACGATCTTGCGGACAGGCAGTATTACGTCTTCGGCGAAAACAAGACCGAACAGGCTGCCAAGGCGTACTGGGACAAGATCAAGGGCGAAAAATAATGTGCGGCTGTTTCCCCGCGTTTTTGCACATACTAACATCGCTTGCCGGACGAACATGGATAAAAAGTTGTTTTTATACGGTTTTGTCGTGGGGCTGTGCGCCTGCATCCTGCTGGGTGCGGTTCTTGCGTTCTGCCTCGGCAGGTTGTTCTGGATGTGACATTTCAGAAGCAAGGCTATAGTTTATGAGAATTGACAAGTTTTTATCCGAATGCAAGGTCGCCACGCGCCGCGAGAGCGGCGCGGCGATCCGCCGCGGGCAGGTTCTGCTCGACGGCGCGGCGGTGAAACGGGCGGATACGCAGGTTGACCCCGAAAAGAGCGAGGTCATCTTCTGTGGCGAGCGCGTGATATACCGCCGCTATACTTATGTGCTGCTCAACAAGCCGGACGGCGTGGTCAGTGCCACCGAGGACGCGCACGAGCGCACCGTGCTGGATCTGCTGCCGCCCGAGGTGCGCAAGTTTGAGCTGTTCCCCTGCGGCAGACTCGACAAGAATACGCTCGGGCTCGTGCTGCTCACCAACAACGGACCGCTGGCGCATGCGCTGCTCTCGCCGAAGCGGCATGTCGAGAAGGTCTACCGTTTCGAGTGCGCGCATCCGCTCACGGCGGAAACCGTTGCACAGCTTGAAGGCGGCGTGGACATCGGCGGCTATGTGACCAAGCCCTGCACGATCCGCATGGACGGGGAGACCGCGGGCGAAATCACCCTCTCCGAGGGGAAGTATCACCAGATCAAGCTGATGTGGAACGCGGCGGACAACCGCATTCTGTATCTCGAGCGTATCCGCTTTGCCAACCTGACGCTTTCCGGCGTCGCGCGCGGAGAGTGGCGGATGCTGACCGACGAAGAAATCAAAACACTTGAGGAAATGGGAAACTGACATGGATATTCTGCAAATTCTGACCGATGAGCTCGGGATCAAGCGCCGGCAGGTCGAGAAGGCGGTCGAGCTGTACGACGACGGGAACACGATCCCGTTCATCGCGCGCTACCGCAAGGAGGCGACCGGCAGCCTCGACGACGTGCAGCTGCGCGCATTGGTCGAGCGGCTGGACTATCTGCGCCGCTTTGACGCGCGCCGCGAGGAGATCCGCACCGCCATCGACGCGCAGGGCAAACTGACCGCCGCCGTAACGGCGGCGCTCGACGAGGCAAAGACGCTGAATGAACTGGAGGATGTGTACCTCCCCTATAAGCAGAAGCGCAAGACCCGCGCGTCTGTCGCGCGCGAGCGGGGATTGGAACCGCTCGCGCTCCTGATCTTCGCCTGTGAGAAGCGGTACGACAAGCCGCTCATCGACGCGGCGGCGGACTTCGTCGACCCCGAAATGGAGGTGCCGGACGCTGCCGCCGCGCTGGCGGGCGCATGCGACATCATCGCCGAGGAGATCGCACAGAGCGCAAAGTACAGAAAAGCCATCCGCGAGGGCAGCATGCGCCTCGGCGAACTGACGAGCAGCGCGGCAAAGGAGGAGGACTCGGTCTACGCGCAGTATTACGACTATGCCGAGCCGCTCACCCGCGTCCGCCCGCACCGCTATCTCGCGATTGCCCGCGGCGAGCGCGAGGGTTTTCTGCGTGTGTCGGTGCGCGTGCCGGAGGAGACGGTCTATGCCTATCTCGAGCGCGAGATCATCACCTGCCGCGAGAGCGAGGCGGCGCCGCTTCTGCGCGAGACGATCAAAGATGCCTACAAGCGCCTGATCGCGCCCGCCATCGAGCGCGAGATCCGCGCCGACCTGTTTGACGCCGCGTCGGACGGCGCCGTCGGCGTGTTTGCGCAGAATCTGCGCGGACTCCTGATGCAGCCGCCGGTCGGCGGCAAGGTGGTCATGGGGTACGACCCCGGCTATCGCACCGGCTGCAAGCTGGCGGTGGTCGATCCCACCGGCAAGGTGCTCGAGACGGCGGTCATTTACCCGACCAAGCCGCATGAGAAAATCGCCGAGAGCCGGAAAAAGGTCTGTGAGCTCATCCGCCGCTACAACGTCGGCGTGATCGCCATCGGCAACGGCACAGCTTCCCGCGAAAGCGAACAATTTATTGCCGACACGATTAAAACGCTGTCCAACGATGTAAAATATGTCATTGTCAGTGAGGCGGGCGCATCGGTCTATTCGGCGTCCGAACTGGGGGCTGCGGAATTTCCGGATTTCGACGTCACCGAGCGTAGCGCGGTCTCGATCGCGCGCCGCCTGATCGACCCCCTGGCGGAGCTTGTCAAGATCGAGCCGCGCGCCATCGGCGTCGGACAGTACCAGCACGACATGAAGCCGCAGAAGCTGGATGCGGCGCTCGGCGGCGTGGTCGAGGACTGCGTCAACAGCGTCGGCGTGGAGCTGAACACGGCATCCTTTGCGCTGCTGTCCTATGTCGCGGGCATTTCCGCCGCCTGTGCGAAGAATATTGTCAAGTACCGCGAGGCGCACGGCGCGTTTCGCAGCCGCGAGGAGCTGAAGCAGGTCTCCCGCCTCGGCGACCGCGTGTTTGAGCAGTGCGCGGGGTTCCTGCGCGTCAGCGGCGGGGAGGAGATCCTCGACAACACCGGCGTGCACCCCGAGTCCTACGCCGCCGCGCGCGGTCTGCTCGCCATGTTTGACTATACCGAGGACGACGTGCGCGCACGCAGACTCGGCGACCTCTCGGCAAAGCTCGCCCGCGCGGGCGCGGACAAGGTTGCCGAGCGGCTGCACATCGGCGTGCCGACGCTCACGGACATCTGCGCGGAGCTGGAAAAGCCGGGGCGCGACATCCGCGAAAGCCTGCAAAGGCCGGTGCTGCGCGCCGACGTCATGCAGTTCGAGGACCTCAAAGAGGGCATGGAGCTGACCGGCACGGTGCGCAACGTCGTGGATTTCGGCGCGTTTGTGGACATCGGCGTACACCAGGACGGGCTTCTGCACATTTCCGAGATCACGGATCACTACATCAAGCACCCAAGCGAGGTGCTGTCGGTCGGCGATGTTGTGCATGTCCGCATTAAGAGCGTCGATCCCGCCAAAAAGCGCATCGCGCTCACCATGAAGGCTACCAAAGCGTAAATTCTAATAAATTAGAACAAATTCGGAATCCGTGCCGATCGGTGAACGCTGTGTGAAGACGGATTGTGCAGAGTACACAAAGGCGAATTTGAAAGTTTGGATAATCCACCACTATGCGCGGGGCGCTGTTTTTGGTATAATAATCACGATAAAAATCCCTGCCGCGGCAGGATAACGGAGGACACACAAATATGGCAAGTCTTTCACTGAGACATATTTACAAGAAGTACCCCGGCGGCGTCACCGCCGTTTCGGACTTCAACCTCGAGATCAAGGATAAAGAATTCCTGATTTTCGTCGGACCTTCCGGATGCGGTAAGTCCACCACGCTTCGTATGATCGCAGGTCTGGAGGAGATCACCGAGGGTGAGCTCTTCATCGACGACCGCCTCGTCAACGATGTCGCACCGAAGGACAGAGACATCGCGATGGTGTTCCAGAACTACGCTCTGTATCCGCACATGACTGTGTTTGAGAACATGGCATTCGGTCTGAAGCTCCGCAAGACCCCGAAGGAAGAGATCAAGCGCAGAGTTGAGGAAGCAGCCCGCATCCTGGACATCGCTCACCTGCTCGACAGAAAGCCGAAGGCTCTGTCCGGCGGTCAGAAGCAGCGTGTTGCACTCGGTCGTGCGATCGTCCGTTATCCGAAGGTCTTCCTGCTCGACGAGCCTCTGTCGAACCTCGACGCAAAGCTCCGTGCGCAGATGAGAACCGAGCTGACCAAGATCCACAAGAAAGTCGGCACCACGTTCATTTACGTTACGCATGACCAGGTTGAGGCTATGACGATGGCATCGCGCATCGTCGTCATGAAGGACGGTATCATCCAGCAGGTTGATACGCCTCAAAGCCTGTATGACAACCCCTGCAATGTCTTCGTCGCAGGCTTCATCGGCACGCCCCAGATGAACTTCATCAACGGCACGCTTGAGAAGAAGGGCGAGGATGTGTACTTCAACTTCAGCGGCAACAGCATCAAGCTGCCCGCAGAGAAGGCTGCCAACCCGGCGATCAACGACTATATCGGCAAGGAAGTCATCGCAGGTCTGCGCCCCGAGTGCGTCCACGATGAGCCGATGTATCTGTCCAGCCTGTCCGACAGCGTGATCGACGTCAACGTCGAAGTTACCGAGCTGATGGGCGCGGAGATCTACCTCTATCTCGTCACCGGCGAGCAGAAGCTGATCGCACGCGTTTCCTCCCGCAGCCAGGCGAGAGCGGGCGACACCATCAAGGTTGCGCTTGACGTTTCGAGAATCCATCTGTTTGACAAGGATACCGAGCGCGCAATCCTGCACTGAGTTAAGATTATATGCAAAAAAGGGAGTTGCCCCGGCAACTCCTTTTTTCATCCGGGCTTCGTATGGGCTTCGTAAATTCCGCATGGCTTCGCCCCACTCGCCGCCGAACTCGACGACCGAAAAGGTCGCTGTCGTCCGACGTCTCCGGTGCGCCTCGCCCTGCGAAATTTCCGTGCGCCCGTTTCCCGGCAGATTTTCTTTTCATTTTTTCAAAAAAGGTTTGGAGGGGCGCGGGGAACCTTTCCTCAAAAGGTTCTCCGTAACCCTTTCACATTCTAACTATGAATTCATTCGGACGACACGCGGGGCGGGCAATGCTCACCTGGCTTGCGGTTTATCTCGTCGGCGCGCTTTGCCTGCCGACGGCGGCGGGCGCGTTCAGCGCGCTCGGCTGCCTCGCCGCGACATGCTTTGTCGGGCGGGATGCGCCGCTCTGCGGCATCCCCGCAGAGAAGCGGCGATATTCCAAAATCGAATATGCCTGCACGCTCGGTCTGCTTGTCTCGGGGAGCGCGCTGCTCTCGTTTGTCGCAAGTCTCGTTCTGCGCCTCGGCGGCGCGGGGCAGACGGCTGCCGCCGGGCGGAGCAGCTTTCTCGGTGCGCTGGTCTTTTCCTGCCTTGTGCCCGCCGTCTTTGAGGAGCTGCTCCTGCGCGGACGTGTGCTCGGACTTCTGCTCGATGCGCGCGGAGGCGGTGTGTGGCTGTGCGCCGCGCTGTTTGCCCTGATGCACACCGATTTTGCAAGGCTGCCGTATGCGTTCTTCGCCGGCGTCGTGCTCTCGGCGCTCGTGTATCTCGGCGGCAATCTGTATGTCGGCATGTTGTTTCATTTTTTGAACAACCTTGCGTCGCTGGCGCTGTCCCGGCTGCCCGATGCGGCGGCATACGGTGCTGCGGCGCTGCTTGCGCTGCTGTTTTGCGGCTGCCTCGCCGCTTTGCGGAAAAAGCCGCTTTTTGCCGACGCAAAAATGCTGCTCGGCGCGGTGCGCGCAGGCGAATTTGTGCGCATGCTCGACCCTGCCGTGTGGCTGTACGCGGCGGCGGCGCTGACGCTCTGCGTGCTGCATCTTTTTTAGGAGAAAAACATGGACGATCTGGATTTTATGCATGAGGCGATTGCCGAAGCGCGCCTCGCGGCGGCGGATGATGAGGTGCCGGTCGGCGCTCTCATCGTGCGGGACGGCGAAATCATCGCCCGCGCGCACAACACCCGCGAACGGGATAAAAACGCGCTTCGCCACGCCGAGTGCGCCGCCATCGACGCGGCGTGCCGCGCGCTCGGCGGCTGGCGGCTGCCGGGGTGTACGCTTTACGCCACGATGGAGCCCTGCCCGATGTGCGCGGGCGCGGTCGTCAATTCGCGCATTGTCCGCGTCGTGTACGGCGCGCATGACAGGCGCGCGGGCGCGTTCGGCAGCGTGCTTGACCTCAATGCCTACCCTCTCAACCACAAGCCGGAGGTAGTCGGCGGCGTGTGCGAGGATGAATGCGTGGCGCTATTGCAGGAGTTTTTCAGGCGGAAACGGTAAAGTCGCTTGTATCATTTGTATATGAAAGTTTTTGAAGGGTGCAGGGGAACTTTTTTCTGAAAAAGTTCCCCTGCGTTCCCCTGCAGGAGGTGAGACCATGGCGGACAGAGTGGTGCTGCATTCGGATCTGAATGCTTTTTTTGCGTCGGTCGAGACAGTGCTGAACCCCGCCTTGCGAAACGTTCCGATGGCGGTCTGCGGCGAACCCGAGAAACGCCACGGCATCATCCTCGCCAAAAACGAGCTTGCCAAGCGGCAGGGCGTCGCCACGGCGGAGACGATCTATCAGGCGCAGAAGAAATGCCCGAACCTCGTGCTCGTGCGCCCGCACCATGACCTCTACGTGCGCTATTCGCGCGAGGTCAACGCCATCTACCGCGAGTACACCGACCTTGTCGAGCCGTTCGGCATCGATGAGAGCTGGCTGGACGTGACCGGCTCGCAGAAGCTGTTCGGGAGCGGGGAGAACATCGCCAATACCCTGCGTGAGCGCATCCGCCGCGAGACCGGGCTGACCGTCTCGGTCGGCGTCTCCTTCAATAAGACCATTGCCAAGCTCGGCAGCGACCTCAAAAAGCCGGATGCCGTCACCGTGATCGACCGCGCACACTTCCGCGAGATCGTATGGCCACTGCCGGTCGGCGCGCTCCTGTATGTCGGCAAAAGCGCCATGCAGGTCTTCCGCGACCTGCGCATCACCACCATCGGTGCATTGGCACAGAGCAGCCCGGAGCTGCTCGCCTACAAGCTCGGCAAGCTCGGCACGCAGCTGCACGCCTACGCCAACGGCGAGGACGACGAGCCGGTGCGAAGCGCCTACGAGAAGCGCGAGGTCAAGAGCGTCGGCAACGGCATGACCTTCTCGCACGACCTCTATGGCATGGAGGAGATCTTTGTCGGATTGGACGCGGTCTGCGACCTCGCCGCCGCGCGCATGCGCGCAAAGGGCGTGAAATGCACCGGCGTGCAGCTGGCGATCAAGGATGAGAATTTCGTCACCAACCAGCGGCAGAAGCAGTTGTCTCCGCCGACCAATCTCGCCCGCGAACTGCGCGAGGCGTCTGCCGCACTTCTGCGCGAGACTTGGAATCCGCGGCTCGGCATCCGTTCGCTCACGGTCACCGGCATCGGACTTGTCCCCGAGGGGGCGGCGGAGCAGATCGGCTTTTTTGACGATCCGACCGAGAATCTCCGCGCCGATCGACGCGAGCGCGCGGTGGACGACATCCGCAAAAAATTCGGCAAGGGCGCGATTCAGAGCGGCGGCGTTCTCGCCAGCGACATCGGCATCGACAAGGAACGCTGACTTTCCGCAATTTGCATGCACAAATTTTAAAAAACCTCTTCCTTTTTGCCGAAAAATCATGTATACTATACGATGATATTTTGATGAGGAGGTCTGCCGTATGAAAAGATGGGCAATCTGGCTTGCTGCACTGCTGCTTGCCGCCACGCTCGCGCTAGGCGCGGTCGTTTTTGCCGCACAGGCGTATTCCTCGGCGGACGATCCGTTGATTTCACTCAGCTATATCAACGACGTACTGCTCCCGCAGATTGTGGAGCTGATTCAGAAGAACAACCGCGGTGAGGACATCGGCGGCGCCGTTGCCACCACGCCCGCGGAGACCACCGTGACCGAGCCGCCTGTCAAATACCCGGACGGCACCGAACATACCGACGGCTACTATGCAGTCGTGCAGGTGGGCGCGGGCGAGACGCTTTATGCCTCGGTGCATGCCTGCGAGGTCATCGTCCGTGCGGGTGATACGGCAGTGGTGTCCCCCTTTACCGTCAAGTATGAGGAGCAGGGACTGTCGGATACCACGGAGGGCAAAGAGCTTTACAACGGGGAGAGCGTCCCGAAGAATCACACGATTCTGATTCCGCGCGACGACGGTCGCGGCATCTCGGTCGGTGAGGGCGGCGCGTGGCTGATGGTGCGCGGCGACTACCGCATTGTTGAGACGCCGGCGGTGTCCGAAGCATCCGAGACGTCCGAGACGTCTGAGACGTCCGAGGCGGCTGAATAATCCTTTGGCAAATCTATCGGAAGGAGGATCTGCGATGAAACATAGCATCTGGGTCAAGATCATGGTGTGGGTACTGGTTGTCCTTATGGCGGGCAGCTGTGCGGTCCTTGCACTGCAATTACTGGTCGGCGCGGCTGAACCGGCGCCCGAAGCACCCGACTACGTCACTGCCGGACTTATGTACGGCAGCGACGTGACCGTCGGTTTTGAGACGGTCAGCACCGTGGGCTTTTGCGTCTCGGCTGCCGACATCGGCGCAGATGAACCTCTTACCGAACTCTATACGATCGAGAACAAGAAAATTTCCGTGGTGTGCGACGACAGTCTTTCAAAATCGGCGTACACCTATTCTATTTTGAAGGGGAACAAGGACTGCGCGATCGGCGGCTATCACCTCGAGGTTCACGAGAATTTTGACACCTTGGAGGATGCCGAGGATATGCTCGACCGCATCCGCACGGGGCTTGCGGATGAGGGAAGCGACATGCAGGCGTTCCTCGCCTATATCAACGGCGTGTACAAGGTGCGCCTCGGCAATTTTGCCGCGCGCCCCGGTGTCGCCGAGCATGCGGCGACCATCCCGAAACTGAAGACCGAGATTACCATGGTTGCGGCGCTCCCGTCCGACACCGGTGTGTCGGTGGTCGATCCCGCGACCGACGAGATCCTGTTTGAATTTGACGACGGCGGCAGAACCGCACTGGCGCTCACTGCGCTGCCGAAGAACGGCGAAAAACAGTATCTGCGCACCCCGGCAAAGCGCCTGTATGACGGCGCGTTTGTCTATTCGCGCTACAAGACCGCAGAGGTGGACGGCGTGCAGCTGGTCAATCTCCTGCCGCTTGAGGATTACATCGCGGGCGTTGTGCCCTATGAGATCAGCCCGACCTGGGACTATGAGGCGCTCCGCGCCTTTGCCATCACGGTGCGCAGCTATACAACGCGCAACCGCCGCCGCCACCGGGACTATGGCTTTGACGTCTGCAACACGACGCATTGTCAGGTCTATCGCGGCATCGGCTCGGCAAACGATAATGTCTATGCGGCGGTCGCCGCAACCGAAGGCATGGTGCTGACCTATGAGGGGGCGATCGTCCCGGCGTACTATTCGTCCTCCACCGGCGGCTACACTGCGGGCGGCAACGATACCTGGGGTGGCAGTGAGGCGGCATACCTCACCCCGACCTACACGCCGTGGGAGCGCTACAGCGAATATGCAAACGGGCTCTGGTCGGTCGAGGTGGACGCTGCCGAGCTTGCCGCACATCTGCGCGGCAAGGGATACACCGCGCTCACCGGGCGGCGCATCACCGATATTCAGATCAATTCCTTCTCGGGCGACAGTCCCTATGTCTATTCCATCACCTACACCGATTCGGACGGCAACAGCCTGACGATCAGCCGCTGCGACAAGGTGCGCACCAGCATCTCGAAGTATGTCAACAGCGCAAACTTCGTGGTCGGGCGCGGCAGCGTGACCCGCAGCTATGAAAAGGTGGTCTCGATCAAGCCGGACAGTCCGCTCAGCTTCACGACGGGCGGCTATCTGCCGCTGACCGCTGCTGACGATACGGCGGACGGCAGCTTTTCGGTGCTGACCGCCACGGAAAAGCAGACGGCGGCGGAATCCGCCCTTACCGTGCTGACCGGCGACGGCGAGACGACCGTCGCGGCGGGGGATACCCGCGTGGCAACGGGGGACAGCCTTGTTTATGCAAGCATCGGGGGCGCGCCCGGCGTCGTTCTCGAACAGGTCACCGAGACGCTGACCGCCGAGGATCCGGAGAACTTCATTTTCGCAGGCAAGGGCTGGGGACACGGCGTCGGCATCAGCCAGTACGGCACAAAGGATCTCGCCGATGCGGGCGTGCCAGCCGAGCAGATCCTCGCGCTTTACTTCCCGAAAGCCACGCTCTGCGACTACCGCACCATGCAGCCGACAGACAGCACGACGCAGACGGACGATGCCGGTGACATGCCCGCCGCCGACGGCGAGAGCGAAGAATAAACGAAAAATGCCACCCGCACGGGTGGCATTTTTGTATGTTCAGATCTTGAAATGCACGGGCAGACCCGCCTCGGTGCGGTAACGCACCTCGCCCTCGATCAGTGGGCGGAGATAGTCGAGACACTTGTCGGTGACATTGTTGCCCGACGGCGTGATGAATTCGTCCGGCACGCGGCGCACCGCGTTGGCAACCTCGGCGACGTCTACGCTGCCGATTGTGATCTTGTACCCGGTCTTGCTGCGGATGAAGTTCATCATGTGCCCGCTCACGCCGCGCAGGGCGGCTTCCACGGCTTTCTTGCCGATGGCGACCGACTCGCGGATGTCCGCGCCGGACGCGATGTGCGAGGCGCAGCGCTGCGAGGTGTTGAATTCGACCGCGCGGGTCTTGCAGCCGAGCTCGGTGCGCAGGGCGGTGCAGAGACAGGTGCCCGTACCCGAGAGCTGTGTGTGCCCGAAGGCGTCGGTCTTCGCACCGGGCAGTCCTTCGCAGATGTAACGTCCGTCGGCGAGCCGCACGCCCTCCGAGACCGCAATGACCACGTTGGGATGCGCCTTGAGCGCGGTGCGGACGTCCGAGAAAAAGGCGTCCATGTCAAACTCCCGCTCGGGGAGGTAGACAAAGTCGGGGGCGATGCCGCCCGACAGGCGGGGCAGGGCGGCGGCAGCCGTCAGCCAGCCTGCGTCGCGCCCCATGATCTCGGTGATCGTGACCGCCTTGGTCGTGTAGACCGCGCAGTCGCAGAGGATCTCCTTGACCGAGGTGGCGACGTACTTTGCCGCCGAGCCGAAGCCCGGCGTGTGGTCGGTGTGCGTCAGGTCGTTGTCGATGGTCTTTGGCACGCCGATGAGCCGCATCTCGTAGCCGATGCTCTCCGTGTAGTCGCGCAGCTTCTTGACCGTGTCCATTGAGTCGTTGCCGCCGATATAGAAGAAGTAGCGGATGTCGTACTTCTTGAACAGATCCACGATGAACTCGAAGGGCACGGGATTCTCCGCCGGGTCGGGCAGGCGCTTGCGGCAGGAGCCGAGCGCCGCGGCGGGCGTCCGCTCGAGGTCGCGCAGCCGCTGCTCGGTGGTGAAGATCTTGCCGAGATCGACCAGCCGCTCTTCGCAGAAGCCCTCGATGCCGTTGCGCATCCCGTAGAGCTTGCCGATGCTGCCTTTTTCAATGGCGGCAAGCGCCCCGCGGATCACGCCGGAGAGGGTCGCGTTGATCGCGGCGGTCGGACCGCCGGACTGACCCACTACGGCGTTGCCGTACAGTTTCTCCATTTCCGAAAATCTCGCTTTCTTTTTTATTAACGGGACTATTATAGCACAGATTTTTGCGCGATTGGGGATGTTTTGAAAAATAATCTGCACTTTCCGGTACAAAAAACGGCTATGTGTGCATTCCGATTCTTGCAGTGCTTGCAAATTCCGTGACAATGTGGTATGATAAATGCGGTTTATGAGCGTCTTAAACAGGAGCAAACGATGACAAACAACTTTCAGAAGATCAATGTCCGCGGTGTGGATTTTGCCGCCGTGACACCGGATGAAGCGACGGCGATCTGCACGGCAATGTTGGATGGCGACCGCGTGTGCACCGTCTTCACCCCCAATGCCGAGATCGTGCAGCTCTGCGTGGAGCAGCCTGATTATTACGACCTTTACAACAGCGGCGACCTCGTTGTCCCGGACGGCGCAGGTGTCGTCAAGGCGGCGAAGATTCTCGGGCGACCGCTGCCCGGCAAGGTTGCGGGTGTGGAGCTCGGCGAGCGGATGCTGGCGGTCTGCGCCGCGCGCGGCGACGGCGTGTATTTTCTCGGCGCAAAGCCGGGCGTTGCCGAAGAGGCGGCAAAGCGCATGTGCTCGAAATACCCCGGTCTTTCGGTCGTCGGCACGCATGACGGCTACTTCAAAAAGAGCGGGGAAGAGAGCGATGCCGTGGTCTCCGCAATCAATGCAAGCGGCGCGAAGCTGCTGTTTGTCTGCCTCGGCGTGCCGGTGCAGGAGCGCTGGATCACCGACAATCGGGAGAAGCTCACCGCGGCGCGCGTCTGCATGTGCCTCGGCGGCAGCCTGGACGTGTACGCGGGCGTGGCGCAGCGCGCGCCGAAGTTCTTTGTCGATCATTCGCTCGAGTGGTTTTACCGCCTCATGAAGGAGCCGAAACGCATCGGACGCATGATGAAGCTGCCGAAGTTTCTCTTCGGCACTTATCTTGCAAAAATTCGGGGCAAGGCATAAAAAAATTTCGTGAAATTTTGATAAATTTGCGTCAAACCTATTGTATAATCCGAAATTTGTGGTAGAATAGATAAGGAATGGAATGTTCCGTTCCGACGAAAAGGTTTCAATATTTTTATATATCGGAGGATTTTCAAAATGGCAGTTAAAGTTGCTATCAACGGCTTCGGTCGTATCGGTCGCCTTGCATTCAGACAGATGTTCGGCGCAGAAGGATATGAGGTCGTCGCAATCAACGATCTGACCAGCCCCAAGATGCTGGCTCACCTGCTCAAGTATGACACCGCACAGGGCAACTATGTTGCACAGGGTCACACCGTAGAGTACAAGGATTCGGTTCTCGCTGAGGACGGCAAGACCGTTGTCACCCCCGGCTCCATCACCGTAGACGGCAAGGAGATCACGATCTATGCGATGCCCAAGGCAGCAGACCTTCCCTGGGGCGAACTCGGCGTTGACGTCGTTCTCGAGTGCACCGGCTTCTACTGCTCCAAGGAGAAGGCACAGGCACACATCGACGCAGGCGCAAAGAAGGTTGTTATCTCGGCTCCCGCAGGCAAGGATCTGCCCACGATCGTTTACAGCGTAAACGAGAAGACGCTGACGAAGGATGACAAGATCATCTCCGCAGCATCCTGCACCACCAACTGCCTCGCACCGATGGCAAAAGCGCTCAACGACTATGCACCCATTCAGAGCGGTATCATGACCACTGTTCATGCATACACCGGCGACCAGATGATTCTGGACGGCCCGCACAGAAAGGGTGACCTCCGCCGCGCTCGCGCAGGTGCACAGAACATCGTTCCGAACTCCACCGGCGCTGCAAAGGCAATCGGTCTCGTTATCCCCGAACTGAACGGCAAGCTGATCGGCTCTGCACAGCGCGTTCCGGTCTGCACCGGTTCGACCACCATTCTGGTTGCTGTTGTCAAGGGCAAGGACATCACCAAGGAGAGCATCAACGCCGCAATGAAGGCTGCTTCCTCCGAGTCCTTCGGCTACAACACCGACGAGATCGTTTCTTCCGACATTATCGGTATGCGTTACGGCTCGCTGTTTGATGCAACGCAGACCATGGTCGCCAAGATCGACGACGATACCTACCAGGTACAGGTCGTTTCGTGGTACGACAACGAGAACTCCTACACCAGCCAGATGGTCAGAACCATCA